>ENA-OQCN01000362-OQCN01000362.1-human-gut-metagenome-genome-assembly--contig:-NODE-362-length-24391-cov-3.910485_pt1 | contig 24391 bp, 25 predicted proteins | sample MGYA00242497_ERZ504576 | MGnify/ENA primary metagenome ERZ504576 (study PRJEB26092, sample SAMD00036296) | human gut metagenome | host: Homo sapiens | study: EMG produced TPA metagenomics assembly of... | reverse complement strand
AATAAAAATCAATGCAGATTAATTTCTGCATTGATTTTTTTATTGACCAAAGCTAACAAATAAGGCTCTAATACTTGCAAAACAGTGTAAACTTTTATAAAATAATATTAGGAAATATACCATAATATAATTTACTTTTAGTCATTTTATTCAGATATATAAATCCCTATTTCTAGCTATAATAAAATTTAAAACTATATTAAATTTTATATTAGTAGGCAGATATCGTTATATTCCAATTTACAATATATTGCTTATTTAGCTAATATATATACATTAGTAGTATTATTTATATTTTTGTATAGCTAAAATTTATTATAATATTATTTTTATTTATAGTCATTAGGAGGTATTTACTATATTGGAAACTCGCACTAATCAAAAGGAAAAACTTCACATTATAGCAATAAAGGGTAAATTAGATATATCTACTGCACAACAAGCAAAAATTGAAATTTTAGATAAAATGACTTCTAGTGACAATATTATAATTGATATGTCTGATTGTAATTACATTTCTAATTATGGTCTATATTTACTTTCTAATATTGCCAACAAAGCTAAATTATTAAATATAAAAGCAATCTTTGTTTCCATAATTGATAAAATATCAGAAATATTTGATTTAACAGGTTTAACAGATACAATTGAACTCGCTCCTTCAATTGATGATGCTATAAAAAATATGCTCTGATACATTAATGAGGTGTTATCATGCAATTAGATATTCTGCCTACTGATACGTTCAAACAATTTAAAATTAGACGCGGATTTTTCCGCTTAAACGGCTCCTCTATTGTTCCTGGAGGAGTTAATTTTTGCATATATTCAGCCGGTGCTACAAGTTGTGAATTAGTATTATTCAAAGATAGAGCACCTAAACCTTTTGCGATAATTCCATATCCTGAAAATTATCGTGTTGGCAACGTTTTTGCCATGATTGTACTCGATTTAGATTATGAAAATATAGAATATGGTTTTCGCATTGATGGAAAATATGATAAAACCACTGGCGATATTTACGACCGTCGCAAAATCATCTTAGACCCATATGCTAAAATGGTCTCTGGTCGCAACGAATGGGGTAAATTGCCAGATAAAGATAATATATTTCAATATCGTTCCAAAGTAGTAATCAGTGATTTTGAATTAGACTCTGATTTACCACAAAAAACAGACCATGGTGATTTAATCATTTATGAAACCCATTTACGTGGTTTCACTCGTCATGAAGCTTCCAAAGTAAAACACCCTGGGACTTATGCTGGATTTATTGAAAAAATTCCTTATCTCAAAGAATTAGGTATCAATGCTGTTGAATTTTTACCAATCTTTGAATTTGATGAAAATGAAGATGTCATTAACGATACTATTCGTTATGATAGTAAAGGTAATCGCCTTTTAAATTATTGGGGTTATAATCCAATATCTTTTTTTGCGCCTAAAGCGGGCTATGCTGCTAGTGGAAAATACTCCATGCAAAATTATGAATTTAAAAATCTAATTAAAGAATTACATAAAAATAATATAAAAGTTATTCTTGATGTTGTTTTTAATCATACAGCAGAAGGCGATGAACGTGGCCCATATATATCCTTTAAGGGTATTGATAATAAAGCCTATTATATTCTAGGGCCAAATGGTGAATATTATAATTTCAGTGGTTGTGGTAATACTTTAAATTGCAATAATCCAATTGTTCGCCAAATGATTTTAAACTGTCTACGCCATTGGACAGCTGAATATCATATTGATGGCTTCCGTTTTGACTTAGCTTCCATCTTAGGACGCAATCAAGACGGTTCTCCTATGAGTAACCCTCCACTTTTAGAATTATTGACCTTTGACCCATTGCTCAATAATACTATTTTAATTGCTGAAGCATGGGACGCTGGTGGATTATATCAAGTAGGTACATTCCCTGCTTATGGTAAATGGTCTGAATGGAATGGTCATTATCGTGATGATGTTCGCCATTTCCTCAAAGGCGATTTAGGTTTTGCTCAAGCTATAGTAAATCGTATCACTGGTTCTGAAGATATTTACAATCCTTCTAATCGAGGTAATTATGCTTCCATCAACTTCATTACTTGTCATGATGGCTTCACATTGTGGGATTTATTTTCTTACAATGAAAAACACAATGAAGAAAATGGATGGAATAATACAGATGGTGCTAATGATAATATCAGTTGGAACTGTGGTGTTGAAGGCGAAACAACAGACCCTGAAATTTTGACTTTGCGTAGAAAAATGGTACGCAATGCTGCAACAATCTTATTCTGTAGCATTGGTATTCCTATGCTTTTAGCTGGTGATGAATTTTGTAATTCTCAATTTGGCAATAATAATGCTTACTGCCAAGATAATGAAACTTCATGGTTGAATTGGAACCAATTACAAGAAAATCATGATATGTCTTATTCTTCAAACAGCTAATTGCGTTTAGAAAAGAACACCCTCTTTTCCGCCGTGCTTCTGAGGGTACACCTAAAAATTATCCTGCTGTAAGCTTACATGGTATTAATCCATGGCAATTTGACTCTTCTCATGGCAATCGTGTTGTCTGCATTATGTTGACAGGCAAAACAGAAGATGGTCGTGATGATTTTATCTATATCGCTATCAACGCTCACTGGGAAAATCATCGCATTAATTTACCATCACTTCCACATGATACGCTTGGCAGTTAATTATCAATACAGAATTTGATGATAAAGCATTTATCAAACCACAAAATAGACCTAAAATTTACCAACAAAATACATTAAATGCTAGGTCTGTATCTGTATATAATGCTATAATATAATTATTATATATTTGAGGAGGGATTTTTATGTCTCAAAAATTTTATATTTGTTCACACTGCGGTAATATCATTGCTTTTGTAAAAGATAAAGGCGTGCCTGTTATCTGCTGTGGTGAAAAAATGAAAGAAATTATTCCTGGTACTACTGATGCTGCTGTAGAAAAACACGTTCCTGTGATTTCTCAAGAAGGAAATATTGTTACTGTTTCTGTAGGCTCTGTTGAACATCCTATGATTCCTGAACATTATATTGAATGGATATCACTTGAAACAAATAAAGGCAATCAACGTAAGGTACTACAACCAAATACTCCTCCAACAGCTCAATTTGCTCTTTTAGATGGTGAAGAAGTAATTACAGCTTATGCTTATTGCAATCTTCACAGCCTTTGGAAAGCTTAATATAAAAAACAAAGCCACTCATTATTTATCATCATAATGAGTGGCTATTTTATTTTTTATATCCAGTTTCAAAATCGACAATGTTCTTTAATTCTTTGCCATCTATCAAAGCTTGTAAATTATCTTTAGCGATATTCACTATATTGTCTAAGGTCTTTGCTAAATGATATTGACCTGCTGTATGTGGTGTAATATGCAGATTTTTTGTCTGCCATAAAGCACTTGTTTGTGGTAATGGCTCTATATGCGTTACATCAATAGCAGCACCTGCTAAATGATTTGAATTTAAAACTTCTATTAAATCATCTTCAACTACAGCACTTCCACGACCTGCATTAATAAAGAAGGCACCTTTTTTCATCAAAGCGAATTTTTCTTTATCAAAAATCTGATAAGTCGCTTTCGTTCCTGGCAATACAGTAGCCACTATATCAACTTTAGGTAAATACTCATTTAGTTTATCTAGACTAACTAATTCATCTACATAGTCTGGTTTTTCACCAAGGCGACGCTTAATACCGATTACTTTTGCACCTAGGCTTTTACTCGTTTAGCAAAACAACTTCCTATATCACCTAAACCCACGACTAAGATAGTAGACTCAAAAATAGAAGTTACTTCGCCTTCATCTTTCCATAGAGATTGTTTTTGATTATCGTGATAACTATATAATTTTTTCTGCATAGCCATCAATACAGCAAGCATATATTCAGATAAAGCTAAACCATATGCTCCTGTAGCATTAGTTAATATAGTCTGCATTGGCAAAATACCTTTTTCACAGTATCCATCAGTACCTGCGCTATTTAATTGCAACCATCTTAAATTTTTAGCATCTTTCAATAGACTCGGCTTAACATTGCCAATAATTGCCTCCACATTTTCCACTAGTTCTTTACCTGGATTGCGTTCATAAATAAATTCTACTTGAGGAAAATTTTGAGCCATTAATACTTTATGCTTATCTTTAAATGGCATCACTACTAAAACTTTCATCTATATCACCTCTATATTTTAATAAAAACCTTCAAAAAATACTCTAACTAATTTTTCTAAAGATTTTTGGTCATCTTTCCCCATAGTTTCTCGTGCTGAATGCATAGCTAAAATAGGAATACCTACATCTAATGTTCTCATAGTCAATAAAGCGGAAGCCATCGAGCCTATAGTTGACCCACCTGGAATATCTGAATTATTTACATACATCTGATAATTTATCTTATATTTTTCACATAAAGCTCTTACGATAGCAATAGCTTCAGCATCTCCTGCATACGATTGACTAGCTGCCATTTTTATAGCCAAACCTTTATTTAATATTGGTTTATTAGTCAAATCATTTTTTTCTATATAATTAGGGTGCATAGCATGAGCTACATCTATAGATAACATAAAGCTCTTTGCTAAATCCGCTAAAAATGCCTGTCTAGTATAACCAAAAGCCATATAAATGCGTTCAATTACATTTGATAAAACATTAGAAGCTCCGCCCTGTTTTGTTCTACTGCCCACTTCTTCATTATCAAATAAAACGGCTATATCTAAACCTACCTTACGCTTGTCAGCGATAATTCCTTCGATACAAGCTTTAACAGACGTTATATTATCTAATCTAGGTGCTGTTACTAATTCACCTGCAAAACCTAAATAATACGGAGTTTCCACCTGATATACAGTTAAATCATAGCTCAAAATATCCTCTTGAGCGCAAGATAATTCTTCAGCTAACAACTTAATTAATTTACTATTATCATTTGCTAATTCATCTTCACTATTATTTTCAGTTTGCATAAAAGCTAAAGGCAACATTTCTTTTTGTTTACTTATACTTTTACCAGAATTAATACTTCTATCCATGTGAATAGCAAGATTAGGAATAATCATCAATGGTCGTTTAAAATCTACAAATTTCACATCTGGCTGATAACAATCTTGACCTTTCAAAACGACTTTTCCCGCTATGGATAATGGTCTATCAAACCATGTATTTAAAATCATACCACCATAAACTTCTACATTTAATTTGCCATAATCATTTTGCATAATATCAGCACTAGGTTTTATCTTTAAACAAGGAAAATCTGTATGACTAACAGCAATTTTCATGCCTTCACGCAAATTTTGATGTGGAATAAATGCAATCAATGTTGAATCATATATCTTCGTAAAATATTTTTTATCTGCTTTTAACTGCCAATCTTCACTAAAATTGACTTCTTCAAAACCATTTTTTATCAAATATGATTGTGCATTTAAAACTGTATGAAATGATGATGTTGAATTGTTAATAAAATTAAATAATGAACTGTGTAACTCATAAAATCAATCCTCAAAAAATTTAATAAAAATTCTATCAAATTTATTATACTAATATAAATTTATAACATTCAATAACTATTTATAAAAATAAAAAAGAGTATGGTGCAGTTCATTCACTTACACCATACTCTTTTAATAATCCTATCTATATCAAATTATTTACCGAAGTAACGTTTTAAGAGGCCATTGAAGCCGCAACCATGACGAGCTTCGTCTTTAGCCATTTCATGAACTGTATCATGAACTGCATCTAAGCCAAGTTCTTTAGCTAAAGTAGCAAGTTCTTTTTTACCAGCGCATGCACCATGTTCAGCAGCAACACGGAGTTCAAGATTTTTCTTAGTGCTGTCAGTTACAACTTCACCGAGAAGTTCAGCAAATTTTGCAGCATGTTCTGCTTCTTCAAAAGCATAACGTTTGTAAGCATCAGCGATTTCAGGATAACCTTCACGTTCAGCAACACGGCTCATAGCGAGGTACATACCAACTTCTGTGCATTCGCCAGTGAAGTTCTGCTGTAAACCTTCGATAATGCGAGGGTCAGCACCTTTTGCTACGCCTACACGATGTTCGTCAGCGAATACTAATTCACCGGATTGTTCTACAAATTTATCTGCTGGTGCTTTACAAATTGGGCACTGTTCTGGTGCGCTTTCACCTTCATATACATAACCACAAATACTGCAAACCCATTTTTTCATTATAAATTCCTCCAATACTTAGATATATACACATTAAATAAATTGATAATTTCTAATTCCTTATCAATATTGTTTGTTCCTTATGTGTATATTATATGATTATACTAACAATAAATCAAACGCTAAAAATTCCATATTATCTCTTTTTTTCTCATATTTTCTTTTATATTCTTCATTATTCTATGTTTTACTAAATAAAATTAATTTTTTATAGATTTTTTTTACTTTTTAATAATTATTATCATTTAGTTATATACTTAAAAAAATACATTAAATAAACTGTAGATATACTTATTTTATGATACAATTAATATAGAGAGAATTTAAAATATGAGGATATTCACTCCAGGGAGGTTTTTTTGTTGATAGGTATTATAGTTACAGGACATGGTAACTTTGCATCTGGCCTTGCTTCATCTATTGAAGTTATTGCTGGCAAACAAGATAAATTTGAAGCGATTGATTTTCCTATCGGTTCTACAAATACAGAATTAGCTAAACAATTACAAGAAGCTGTTGACCGCTTAAATTGTTCTGATATTATTTTCTGCACAGATATAGCAGGCGGTACACCTTTTAATCAAAGCGTTATTTTATCCACACATTTACCAAATAGTAAAGTTATCAGTGGAACTAATGTTCCTGTTTTATTAGAAGCACTCTTTAGTAGAGCTAATCAAACAGCTTTAAGTTTATCTGAAATTTTAGTTGATAGTCATCAGTCCAGAATTCAAGTATTCCAATCTCGTTCTCAAAATAAAAAAAATCGAGGAAGTGTTCTTAATGACTAAAATTGCTATTAAGGCTCAAAAAATTTTTACTGCAGATTTTATTGAAAGCAATAATTATCTAATTGTTGAAGATAATAAATTTGCTGGTTTTCTTTCTAAAGAAGACGTCAAAAAAGAAAATATTCCTGTAAAAGAATATAATGATGCATTCATTATTCCAGGTCTTATTGATACTCATATCCATGGTGCTGTAGGTCATGACACTATGGACTCCACTCCAGAGGCTTTAAAAAGCATTGGGGATTATCTTTTAACTCAAGGTACTACTACATGGATGCCAACTACAGTAACAGCTCCACTTGAAGATATCTATAAAGCTATTGCCAATGTAGCTGAATGTAAAGATACATTAAATAGTGCTCGTATTCTTGGTATGTTCATTGAAGGACCTTATATCACAAGCAAACACAAAGGAGCTCACCCTGAAGAACATATTCGCCCATTAAATAAAGAAGAAATCGAAAAAATGGCTGAATATAACACTGTAAAATCCATTATCATTGCACCTGAAAAAGAAGATGCACCAAAATTCACTAAATGGATAACACAAGATTTAAAAATCAAAGTTTCCTTAGGTCATAGCAGTGCAAATTACGAAGAAGCTTGTGCTTGTTTTGATATGGGTGCTGATGCTGGTGTTCATACTTACTGTGCTATGGAACAACTCCATCATCGCAATCCTAATTTATTAGGTGCTATCATGACTCGCAATGATGTATATGCCGAACTCATTGCTGATGGTATTCATGTTTCTTTACCAGCTATGAAAATTCTCTTACAGAATAAACCAAAAGATAAAGCTTTACTCGTAAGTGATGCAATTCAAGGCACTGGCTTAAAAGATGGTCGCTATATGCTTGGTACTTTACCATTTAATGTAAAAAATGGAATTGCTCGTATTGATAGTGGTAATCTCGCTGGCAGTACAACAACTCTTTTAAAAGAAGTTCGTCGCCTCATTTTAGAATTACATGAAAATCCTATTCACGCTGTTAATATGGCATCATTAAATCCAGCAAAACGCTTCGGTGTTGATGATGAACTTGGTAGCATTGCCATTGGTAAAAAAGCTGACTTCCTTATCATAACTCCTGATTATGAACTTAAAGAAACTTGGCTCGATGGAAAATGTGTATTTAAAGCTTAATAATTAATAAAAAAACACTTTCTAATTTTTATTTAGAAAGTGTTTTTAGTTTTTGCAGTAATATAGTTTTTATATTATAATTAAGAATTAAGGTTTATCAATTATTAAACTATCTCTTAATGAAAGGATTTTTTTATGAAAAATACTAAGCTACGACCCTTAACTGAAAGTAGCCTATTGACTGCTATAACAGTAATCATTGCTATGGCAGGAATTTATATACCTTTTATTATTTATTTTGGACTTTACCTATTACAATTATTACAGCCAAACATAATCTTAAATATGGTATATTTAGTGCTTTAATTGCTAGTATTTTATTATGTGTATTTTTAACACCTGTTACTGCCATACCACTTGTCCTAGGTTCAGTGCCTCTAGCTTTAACTTTAGGTTTTGGCTATAATCATTGTTGGTCTGCTGTAAAGATTTTTGCTACATCTTTTGTAGCTTCAATAATTGGTGTATGTCTATTTTTAATATGTACCTTCTATCTGACAGGTATAAATTTATTTGTAGACCAATTAGATGCTTTTAAAACAGCTATGCTTGATACAAATGAAATGTTTTATTCTATGGGCATAACTTCAGAAGCTATGATTGATGCACAAAGACAAACTCAGCATTTAATAGAAACTCTTGCGCTTGTCTTACCTATGATTTTTATTTTAAATGCTGTAATAAAATTAGTGATTAATTATATTGCTAGTTCTTTTTTATTAAAACGCTTGGGAACTACAAATATTAACTCTTTGCCACCATTTAGATTATGGCGCTTCCCTAAAGTTTTCATATATATATATGCCTTTTCTTTAATAGGCATGTATTGGGGCGATACTCGCAGTATTACTCTACTTTATCAAATTGCCCTAAACACTTATTTATGTGCTAATGTCTTAGGTTTAGTACAAGGTTTATCTGTCATAAGATTTTTTTATAAATTAAAAAAATTGGCCAACTGCTGTTTGGATTTTCATTATCATTATGTTATGTCTAAACATGATAATTGCTCAAATCATTGCTCTTGCTGGCTTCTTTGATATGATTTTTGATTATCGAAAGAAATTCAAAAATAGCAATGATGTTTAGGAGGTAATTTTATGCCTAATAAATTATCCACTTGGATTGATATATGTGTTACTTTAATAGTTTCTTTGATATTATTAGTCATATTATTTCAATACAATTGGTATATATTTAGTGGCGGTATTGTTTTATGGATATGTTTATTCTTTTATCTAAAAGAACGCAGTATTGAACGACGCAAAAATCTAAAAGCTTACTATGAAAATGTCATTAAAAATGTAAATGAATTATCTAATTATGCTTTGGAACAATTACCTCAAGTAATCATGGTTATCAATAAAGATTTACGTTTAGAATGGTATAATCATGAATTAGAACGCTGGCTCAAGCAACCACCTGAAATAGGTTCTTTTATCACTGATATTTGGCCAAACATTCCTATCGATAATATTTGGAACCGTAATGGTCAATATATCTTTTCTCAAGATAATAAATTCTACATGGTAATCTATCGACCAGTAAATACTGATGATGATAGCCATTTGATGACTTTATATATCTATGATATTTCAGAATATGAACGTTTTAAATTAGATACAGCTATGCGTACTATGGTATTTGGTTATATCCAAATAGATAATTATGATGACGTTATGCAAGGGTTAAGTGAAGCTCAACGTACATCTATCTTATTTGAAGTCAATAGTCTTTTAGATAAATGGTCTCATTCTCTAGGTGGATTACTTCGTCGCATCTCTGATGATATGTATGTAATCATCTTAGAACGCCATGCTCTTGATTTAGCTGTCAGTGAAAAATTCGATATCTTAGACAAGGTTCGCAATCTTCACGGCGATAACAAATTCCCTGTTACTTTGAGTATCGGTTTAATTCAAAGCAGACCAAAAACTTCTATGGAAGAATTAGGTGCTCTTGCTCAATCTCATCTTGATTTAGTATTAGGTAGAGGTGGGGACCAAGTAGCTGTTGACTTAGATGGTAAAGTTCAATTCTTTGGTGGAAAATCCAAAGCTGTAGAAAAACATACCCGTGTAAAAGCTCGCGTTGTCGCTCATGCTGTTTTTGAACGCATGGAAGCTGCTGATGTTGTGTTTGTCATGGGACATCACAATGAAGATTTTGATAGTCTAGGCTCTGCCATAGGTGTATCGCGTATGGCTCGTCAAATGGGAAAACCTGTTTATATCATTTTAAGTGATATGAATGAAGGTGTAGATAAATTAATCAGTCTTTGCAAAACTGATAAAGACTTTGAAAATCTCTTTATCACGCAAAAAGAAGCACTAGCAATGACTGCTTTAAATCCTGTATTATTCGTAGTCGATACACATATACCTCATCTTGTGGCTAGTCCTGATTTATTGCAATCAATAAATAATGTCATTGTAATCGACCATCATCGTCGTTCTGAAAATGTAATCAAAAATGCATTATTAATCTATATTGAGCCATATTCTTCTTCTACAAGTGAATTGGTAACTGAATTATTGATGTATTTCAATGAAAATATCAAGTTATCACGTTTAGAAGCTACTGCTCTTTATTCTGGTATAGTTGTCGATACGAAAAACTTCCGTGTCAATACTGGTGTTCGTACATTTGATGCTGTATCGCATTTACGTCGTTGTGGTGCTGACCCTGAAGTAGTTCATTATTTATTCCGCACAGATTATGAAACTAATCTTGCTGAATGTACTGCTATTGCTAATTCTGTTTTCTATCCAGAAGGCTTAGTTGTAGCAGTTTGTCCTGATAATGCCAATAGTATTCAAGCTATATCAGGAAAAATCGCTGATGATTTATTGGGAATTGAAAATGTACGCGTAAGTATTGTATTTTTCCGCTTAAAAGATAATGTCATTGGTGTAAGCGCTCGTTCCACTGGTGAAATCAATGTCCAAGTCATCATGGAACAATTTGGTGGTGGCGGTCATCAAAATGTGGCTGGCTCCCAAGTAAAAAATAGACCTTTAAAAGAATTAAAACAAGATGTAGTAAATACTACATTGTCATATATGAAAGAGGCTGATAAGAATGAAAGTAATAATGTTGCAAGATCTTAAAAAAGTTGGTAAAAAAGGCGATATCGTAGAAGTTGCTGAAGGATATGGTAGAAATTTCCTCATCGCTAAAAAATATGCAGTAGAAGCAACTAAACAAAATATAAATGTAGCTCAAGCTCAGAAAAAATCTGCTGAACGCAAAAAACAACAAGCTAGTGATGAAGCTCGTTTAATGGCTTCCCAATTATCCCAAGTAGAAATCACTATTCCTGTTCGCGTTGGCGAAGGCAGTCGTTTATTCGGCTCTGTTACAAGTAAAGATGTTGCTTTAACACTTAAAGAAAAACACAATATTGATATTGATAAACGCAAAATCGATATAAAAAATATAACTTGTCTCGGTGATTACACTGCAACAATCAAAGTTCACCCTGAAATAACAAGTACAATCACTGTACACGTTGTAGAAAAATAAGAGGCAATTATGAGTATATTTTCTCGTTTTTTCAAATCTAAAAAAAAATCTCGAACAACTAAGGCTGCTGTAAAATTACAGCAGCCTAATATTTCTGCTACAAAAGTTGAAAATACTCCTGAAGAAATTGTAGTTGAACCTATAGACCATGATATTGATGCTCTTTATGATATCTTAGTCGATATCGAAGGTGCTGACCGTCTTGTATTAAAAGCGAGCAAATTAGAAGCTTTAACGCTAATTCGCTCAAATAACCGCAATCAACGTATCTTAGGTCTACAAAAAATAGTTTATGAAAATCCTACTTTAGATAAATTGCCTAAAGATGATGAAATTCCTACACTTTTAAAAGAAATGATGGATTATTTAGCCAATATCATGCACGTCGTTCTTTTGAAGATGAATTAGAAAAACGCATATCTGCGAAGATGGAAGAAAATCATCAAGATTATATTTTCGATATAAAAAAACAAATCCTTAAAGAAGAAAGTTCTCTTAAAGAATCTTCTCAATCATTAGCAAAACTACAACAGCTAGAAGATAAAAATAAAATTCATCTAACAAAATCCATCATGGAATTGTTACGACCAGAAAATTTATCTGAAATCATAGGACAAGAAAGAGCTATTAAAGCTTTAAAAGCAAAATTAAGCTCACCTTATCCTCAACATCTAATACTTTATGGCCCTCCTGGCGTAGGGAAAACAACTGCTGCAAGGCTTGTACTTCAAGAAGCATGTACTCAGCCACATACACCATTTAATGCTGATGCACCTTTTGTGGAAACAGACGGCACTACACTTCGCTATGACCCTAGAGGTATAGCCAATCCTCTACTTGGTTCTGTTCATGACCCAATTTATCAAGGAGCTCGTAGAGATTTAGCTGACAGCGGTATTCCTGAACCAAAACCAGGGCTTGTTACAGATGCTCACGGTGGTATTTTATTCATTGATGAAATCGGGGAACTTGATGATACTTTACAAAACGAATTATTAAAAGTCCTTGAAGATAAGCGCGCTTATTTTGACTCTGCTTATTTTGAGCCAAACGACCCTAATGTACCAGAATATATCAAAAAATTATTCACTGAAGGTGCGCCTGCTGATTTCGTTTTAATTGGAGCTACAACTCGCGATAGCTATTATTTAAATCCAGCTCTTCGTTCTCGTTGTGCTGAAATCTATTTTGAACCGCTGACTCCAAAGCATATTGAAACTATAGTTTTAAATGCTGCTCATAAACTAAATGCTAAATTAGATGATGAAGTAGCCCAGATTATCAGTGAATATACAATTGAAGGACGTAAAGCTATCAATATCTTAGCTGACGCTTACAGTAATGCTCTCGTTCGCCAAGAAAATGATATGGATAATATATTAATCACTAAAGAAGATATCTATACTGTGGCTCAAGTAAGTCGCTTAACACCATTTATCACTAAAAAAGCTTCTGACACTAGTGAGATTGGTAAAATTTTTGGCTTAGGCGTTGCTGGTTTCATTGGTTCTGTTATCGAAATTGAAGCTATCGCTTTTAAAGCTCATGAAAAAGGTAAAGGTATCTTGCGTTTTAATCAAACAGCTGGCTCTATGGCTCAAGACTCTGTTTTCAATGCTGCTGCTGTTGTACGCAAACTCACAAATGAAGATATCCATGATTATGATATTCACATCAATATAATCGGTGGCGGTAATATTGATGGGCCATCTGCTGGAACAGCCATTTTAATAGCTTTGATTTCTGCTATTACCCAAAAACCAATTCGTCAGGATATCGCCATTACTGGTGAAATCTCTATTCAAGGATTAGTTCGTCCTGTAGGCGGTGTCTTTGAAAAAGCTTATGGTGCTAGCCAAGCTGGTATCAAAACTTTGATTATTCCTGAAGAAAATGCTAAAGATATCCCTCCTGATTTACATGGCTTAAAAGTACATCCTGTTAAAACAGCACAAGAAGCTTTAGCATTCGCTTTTGATAAAATTTAAGAGGTGATTATTTTTGATAGATAGAGTACCTCCCCAAAATATAGAAGCTGAGCAAGCTGTTTTAGGTGCTATGCTCATCTCTAAAGAAGCTATTGCTGAATCTGCTCAAATTTTAAATCCACAGGATTTTTATCGCGAAGCTCATCGCATTGTTTTTGAAGCAATGCTTGATTTGTCCAATCGCAATCAGGCAGTCGATAATTTAACTGTCATTGAACAATTAAATAAAACAAATCAATTAGAAAAAGTTGGCGGTATTGCCTTTGTTACTGCACTTGCCAATACTGTGCCCACAGCTGCAAATGTAGTTTTTTATGCTAAGATAGTCAAAGAAAAGGCTCTCATGCGTCATCTCATCAATACAGCTACAGCCATTGCCGCTATGGGTTATGAAGGTGCTGATGATGCTGATAGCATCATGGATAAAGCCGAAAAAATGATTTTAGAAATCGCTTCTAATCGTAAAACTGGCGATTTCACACCTATTAATCAAATTGTCATTGATACTTTTAGCAAAATTGAAAATCTATATGAATCAAAAGGTGGTCTGACAGGTTTATCCACTGGCTTTAAAGACTTAGATAAACTCACCGCAGGGCTTCAACCTTCTGATTTAATCTTAGTCGCTGCTAGACCTAGTATGGGGAAAACAGCCTTCACTTTAAATATAGCTTCTCATGTTGCTTTAAAAGAAAATAAACCTGTAGCTTTTTTCTCTCTTGAAATGTCCAAAGAACAATTAATGCAGCGTATGCTCTGTGCAGAAGGACTTGTTGAGTCTCAACGATTACGCGTCGGTGATTTAGATGAACAAGATTGGCAAAAATTAATTGCCGCTGCTGATAAATTTTCTAAAGCACCACTTATATTGATGATACTCCTGGTATCAGCATCATGAACTTCGCTCCAAAGCTCGCCGACTTCAACAAGAAAAAGGTTTAAGTTTAGTATTAATCGACTATTTGCAATTAATGCAAGGTAGAGCAAATAAAAATGGCGATAATCGACAACAAGAAATCTCTGAGATATCTCGTTCTTTAAAATCTCTAGCTCGTGAACTCAATGTTCCTGTAATTGCACTTTCCCAGCTTTCTCGTAGCGTAGAATCAAGACAGATAAAAAAACCAATGCTCAGTGACCTTCGTGAATCTGGTTCACTAGAACAAGATGCCGATATCGTTATGTTTTTATATCGTGAAGATTATTACAATGCTGAAACAGAAAATAAAAATATAACTGATGTTATTGTCGCTAAACATCGTAATGGTCCCGTTGATACTGTTCAATTATTCTTCCATAAGGAATTTACAAAATTTGCAGATTTACTTCGTACTCAAGATAATATTTAACAAAACAAGCTATATTAATCGTAAAATTAATATAGCTTTTTATTATGCACATATGTATCGTAAACTTATAATCCCCATTTTCATTGACACTAAAGTACATAAAATGCTATTATATGAAGGTAAAAGCTACATATAGATTTTACAAATAAAACTCAAATCCTTGACATAGTGTCTATTTGAGTTCTTTTTGCTGTTATCAGTAGAAAATTTATGCTGGTTTTAAATATGAGGAGGAAATTTTTAAATGATTGAACGCTATACCAATCCTGAAATGGGAAGAATTTGGACTCTCCAACACGAATTTGAAGTAATGCTTGAAGTTGAAATTACAGCTTGTGAAGCTATGGCAGAACTTGGTCAAATTCCTGTAGAAGCTGCTAAAAATATTCGTGAAAAAGCACAGTTTAACTTAGAACGCGTTAAAGAAATTGAAAAAGTTACTAATCATGATATTATCGCATTTTTAACTAACGTTGCTGAATACGTTGGTGAAGATTCTAAATATATCCATAAAGGATTAACTTCCAGCGACGTAAAAGATACAGCACTCGGCATTATGATGAAAAAATCCGCTGAGCTTATTTTAGAAGACCTCAAAAATTTACGTGATGTATTAAAACGCCAAGCACAAAAATACAAACATACTGTTTGCATCGGTCGCACTCATGGTATCCATGCTGAACCAATGACTCTTGGCTTAAAATTTGCTTTATGGTATGACGAAATTTGCCGCGATATCGAACGTGTAGAACACGCTAAAAAAGTTGTCGCTGTCGGTAAACTTTCTGGTGCTGTAGGAACTTATTCCAATATTGACCCTCGTATTGAAGAAATCACTTGTAAAAAACTTGGCATTGAACCTGTAAAACTTGCAACTCAAGTTATCCAGCGCGATCGCCATGCAGAATATATGACTACACTTGCTATTGTAGCTAGCACATTTGAAAAAATCGCTACAGAATTACGCAATCTCCAACGTACAGATATTCGTGAAGTTGAAGAATATTTCCAGCCTGGCCAAAAAGGCTCTTCTGCTATGCCTCATAAACGCAATCCAATCACTGGAGAACGCATCACTGGTATGGCTCGTCTTGTTCGTGGTAACGCTATTGCAGCTATGGAAGATATCACTCTTTGGCATGAACGCGATATTTCCCATTCTTCCGTTGAACGCGTAATTTTACCAGACAGCACTATCAACGTTGATTACTGCTGCCGTAAATTAACAAATCTTGTAGATAAACTTCTCGTTTATCCAGAAGCTATGATGGAAAATCTTAACAAAACTGGCGGTCTTATCTTCAGCCAACGCATCATGCTCGCTGTTGTAAGCAAAGGCGTACTTCGTGAAGATGCTTACAAATGGGTTCAAAGAAATGCTATGGCTAGATGGCTCAAAGGCGAAGATTTCCGCACAAATGTAGAAAAAGACCCAGATATCACAAAATATCTCACTAAAGAAGAAATCGACAACTGCTTCGATTATCAATGGTTCTTACGCAATGTAGACATGATTATGGCTCGTTTCGGTATTGAATAAGCAGTTAATATTAAACTTGAGTAATAGAGAGGAAGTTTTTTATGTCAACAGTTGTTGTAACTGGTACCCAATGGGGTGATGAAGGTAAAGGTAAAATCGTAGACTATTTAGCAGAAAAAGCTGATATAGTTGTACGTTATCAAGGTGGTAGTAATGCAGGTCATACCGTTACAGTAGACGGCAAAGAATTTAAACAAAGACTCATGCCATCTGGTATGCTCTATGATAATAAAATTTGTGTGATTGCAAATGGTGTAGCTTTTGACCCTGAAGTAATCCTTCAAGAAATGGAAGCTCTAAAAAAAGATGGTTACTCTGTTGACGGATTACGTATCTCTAATCGTGCTCACGTTGTAATGCCTTACCATCGTCTTATGGACGGTCTTGAAGAAGAAAACAAAGGCGAATTAAAAATCGGTACTACTAAACGTGGTATTGGCCCATGCTATATGGACCGCGATAACCGTATTGGTATCCGCGTTTGTGATTTAATTGATGAAGAAACATTCAGCGAAAAATTAAAAACAGCTCTTGAAACTAAAAATCGTGAGCTTGTAAAACTCTATGGTAAAGAACCATTAAACTATGAAGATATTCGCACTGAATATCTCGGTTACGCTGAAAAACTCAGAAAACATGTAATTGATACTTCCGCATTCTTAAATAGAGAAATCAATGCTGGTAAAAAAGTAATGTTTGAAGGTGCTCAAGCTACTATGCTTGATATCGACCATGGTACTTATCCATATGTTACTGCTTCTCATCCAACAGCTGGTGGCGTAAGCTCCGGTGCTGGTGTAGGCCCTAACAAAATCGATAAAGTAGTAGGTATCGTAAAAGCATATTGCACTCGCGTTGGTGAAGGTCCTTTCCCAACTGAACAGCTCAACGAAATCGGCGATAAAATCCGTGATTGCGGTCATGAATATGGTACAGTTACAGGTCGTCCTCGTCGTACTGGCTGGCTTGATGCTTGCGTAGTTCGCTATGCAGGTTACCTCAGTGGTATTGATTATATGGCAGTTACTCGTCTTGATATTCTCGATACTTTCGATGAAATCAAAATGTGTGTAGCTTATAAATACAATGGTGAAATCTTAGATGAAATGCCTGCAAGCTTAAAAGTTCTTGCAAATGTAGAACCAGTTTATGAAACATTCGCTGGTTGGAAAACAGACATTTCTGGCATCAGAAAATACGAAGATTTACCAGAAAATGCACGTAAATATTTAGAAAGAATGGCGCAGGTTACGGGTATTGGTCTTGGATTTGTTTCCGTAGGTCCAAACCGTGATCAGACAATCATTCTTCATGATGTATTTTAATTAATGATATAACAAAAGCCTAGAGATTAAGTTCTCTAGGCTTTTTTATATTATTAATTAAAATTTTATAGATTACCTTTTAAACCAATAGCTTCTGCTTCCGTCTTCATGCCTTCAATAGTTTCCTTGATGACTTCATCTAAGCTCATGCCTAACATTTCACAGCCATCTTTTACAATCTGACGATTTACACCAGAGGCAAATGATTTATCTTTAAATTTCTTTTTAACTGATTTTACTTCTAAATCTAATACACTTTTTGAAGGTCGCATCAAGCAAAGTGCATTGATAAGTCCAGTTAATTCATCTATAGTAAATAACACTTTTTCCATAATATGTTCCGATTTCACATCAGAACATATACCATAACCATGACTACATACTGCATGAATATAAAAATCATCAATTCCTTCTTCTTGCATGATTTCTACAACTTTATGACAATGTTCTTCCGGAAATTGTTCATAATCTAAATCATGAAGTAAACCCACTACTCCCCATTTTTCTACATCTTCATTATTTAGTTTTGCAAAATGCTTCATTACAGCTTCTACTGCCAATGCATGTTTTTGTAAGCTAGGAGTTTTTGTATATTTTGTCAATAATTCCCAAGCTTCTTGTCTTGTCAACATTTTACCCATAATCAAAATCAGCCCTTTTCTTTATTATGTATAAAATCAATAAGAATTTTAATTTTAGTTTAGCACTATTTTCTAAAAAAATAAAAAAGTTTATCTAAATGATTATACTTTATTTCCTTTAGATTTTAACTTTTCCATTTTATATTGCTGTCTTAATTGCCCAAATCTCTTCACTCTAAATTTCAAAAGCATATTCATAAAGAATTTCACTAATAAACCTGTAGCAAAAGCTGAAACAAGTGTTCCTTCTCGTATTCCTTCAATAGTGCCAAAATAATATAATGATAATCCACCAGCTATAGCAACGAGTGACCAATCAAAAATAACCTTTATCTTGCCAAAGTCTAATTTCCAATGAGTAGCAATCGCATTCACTAAACCTTCACCAGGAAGCATAACCACACGTCCTAATAATTGACATGTAACACCTATTCCCATACAAATACAACCGATTAACAATACTAAAATATGTTGATAATAAGCTTGAGGATGAAGCCAACTAAATATATACATAAATAAATCAATAAAAGCACAGAAAATAAAAGTCATTGGCACTTGTAAAATCTGTACCCATTCAAATTTATTGCGTAAAATAATAGGTTGTAAAATAAACATCAATGAACTAACAGCAAAATTAAATTGACCGACTGTAAATGGCAATGCCAAGCTTAATACATATGGTACACTAGAAATTGGAGAAGTCCCTAACGCTGAATTTGATGATTAAAACAATTCCTAAAGACATAAATGTAAGTCCAAATTAAAAAAATACCATATCTTTTTATCATGTAAATTTTCCTTTCTTATATTATATTGTTAATTAACTATTTAATTATTTTAAAACTAAACAAAAAATTTTTCAATAGTTTATAATAATTAAAATCTATATATTTATAGTTTAAATTTATTAACTATATTATTATTTAATCATATAAATTCAATAATAATTTTCTTATTAAATTGAAGATAGATTAAAAAATATAAAAAAACAGCACTATTAAAATTTAGTGCTGTTTTCTTATTTCTAACTTAAATTTTAACTAATTCATATTCACAAGTGCCAAGTCCAATTTTTTCAGCATGTTCAAGACATACATGCCAATTTGTATTTGGATGAGTATTATGGAAATGGTCATGTTTTGCTGCTTCAATACTATCTTTTAAGATATTATCAGCTAGTTCAGAGCCAGCGATTACTGGTGCTTCATTTACAATATCTGCACTAGCTTGGTCAACTGCTACTGGGTCAAAAGAAGCTACCATACCAAGATTTGGTACAATTGGCATATCATTTTCACCATGCAATCACAGTTTGGAGAAACATCTGTAATGATATTGATATGGAAATGTGGTCTACCATTAAAATAGCATAAGCATATTCTGCCATACGTCTATTTAATAAATCTTCAGCATTCCAATTTGTAGGTTTAATAGCATCAAAATGACAAGCACCGATACAACGACCGCAACCTAAACATTTATCTGGGTCAATATAACATTTTCTATCTGTGATAATTGGCGCACTATGAGCACAAATTCTGCTACAAGCTCCACAGCCTACACATTTATCTGTATCTACGCTTGGTTTTCCATCACAATGCATTTCCATTTTACCAGCACGAGAGCCACCGCCCATGCCAATATTTTTAATTGCTCCACCAAAACCAGTCATTTCGTGACCTTTAAAATGAGATAAATCAATGATGATATCTGCATCCATTAAAGCTTGACCAACTTTAGCTTCTTTTACATATTCACCATTTGGCACTGGAACATAAGCTTCATCTGTACCTTTTAAACCATCTGCAATAATTACCTGACAACCTGTAGTGAATGGATTATATCCATTTTCATAAGCTGCGTCCATATGTTCTATAGCGTTTTTTCTACGACCTACATATAAAGTATTGCAATCTGTTAAAAACGGTTTACCACCGCGAGCTTTTACTACATCAGCTACAACTTTAGCATAATTTGGACGAAGATATGCTAGATTTCCTGGTTCACCAAAATGAATTTTAATGGCTACAAATTTATTTTTAAAATCAATTTTATCAATACCAGCTTTAACCATTAAACGTTCAAGTTTTTGTAATAGATTTTCTTTACCTGGATATGCACGCATATCAGTAAAATAAACTTTAGCTTTTTCCATGACTACCTCTCCTATGTATATTATTTATACCATATAATACCATAATATAAATATAGTTTTCTACATACATAGTCATTTTACAACTTAAAGTACACTTCAAGTCAATAAAAAATCCCTAGCTTTCGCTAAGGATTAATTAAAACATATTTATTTACTTACAGCAAAACGTTTGCCAAAATCTTCACAAGTATTTAAGCCATCTTCATCTGGTGTTTCATTGATGATTAAGCCATTTTCAAATAAATCAGCACCAGCTTCTTTAACTTGCTCTTCCCAAGTCGTCATCCATTCGCCACTGCCCCAACCATAAGAGCCAAATAAAGCTACGGATTTACCATTTAAAGAATTTATCATTTCATCAAAAACTGGCTGAAATTCACATTCTTCCAAAACTTCTGCACCCATAGCAGGACAGCCTAAAATAAGCCCATCATAATCATTTATTGAAGCTACATCAAAGTCACTTACAAAATATAAATCGCAAGGCACTCCTGCACCATCTACACCTGTTTTAATTGCATTTGCCATTGCTTCTGTATTTCCAGAGCCACTCCAATAAATAATCGCTATTTTATTCATCAAAAAACCTCCTAAAGTTCAACTTAAACAGCTTTTACTAAATCTTCTATTGATTGCCCTTGTGATAAACAAGCACAAAAACGGTCTGAGCATTCTGCGTATTTTGCAAATAATTTTTCAGCTCGTTTTGTATCTGAATATACTTTCCATTGACCACAGATTTTGAAATGACGTCCGCTATTTTCAATAAAACCTTTTACATCTTCTAGCGGATAGCCTAAAAATATACCAATCTCATGAGGAAAGCCTTTTTGCAAGCTCATGCGAGTCTTTAAATAATTTAAGCATTGATTTAGATTTTTAAAATTCACATAACCATAAAAACTCAAAAACTCTTGAACTTTATTCTCTTGAATTACCTGATTTAAAGCATTTTGGCGATAAATAAAGAGTAACAACCAATTATCTGTTTCTGATATTATAAAAAATCTTATGCCTTTACATTCCATGCATTTCTTATATCGCTTTAATATCAAATGACAATTTTTTATACGTTGTTTATTAAATGAAATCAAACTACCTGGCTTTATACCTTCTAATGTTGGAGCGCCATGAAAAGCCAACATAGTTTCTACATTATCACATACTCTCATTTTTTCACCTCTTTAAATTGATAATCATTATCATAAGTGTATTATATAATAATTGATAATAGTTTTCAATAATAAATTTAATCAAAATAACTACTTTTTCAAATAAAAATAGATATAATAAAAATAAACAGTTCCTCGCTTTAAATATAATAAGCTAATAAGCCAAGAACAAATAAAACTACGGATGTGATTTTATGTATAAGAAACTATTTATCAATAAAACCTTACAAAATAATGAATTCAAGCAAATAATTTCCCTTTTAGAACAGAAAAATATTTCCATATCATTTGTAGAAACTAAAACAGATTTTACAGATAAAGATAATGCTTTATTCATTGGTATCAATGCCCAAGATAGCGATTTATCCCAAGAATTAAATATAGATTTTGCCCTTGCTACATGGTGTTGCCATGATTTTAAACATATTCAAGCAAAATATTATTTCCGTCAACCCTATGATATTTTAAATACATTAACTATGATTGAAAAACCATATATCAATCATAAATGGCTTACAACTGCTATGGAAATGCAATTTATCGCTCAAGCTGGTCTTGCTTATACTAAAGATGATTTTGATTATGAACGTTTCACTAGACTTAGCGAAATGGCTGCTGAAATCATGAGCGAATATGTAGATTTACCTGTAGAAAAAGTAAAAACTCTATTTTGCAATGAAACTGGCTATCAAACACCCAAATTAGATACACGTTCTGTTATCTTCAAAGATGATAAAATCCTGCTCGTCAAAGAACGTGATGGTCGTTGGTCTCTCCCTGGGGGCTGGGTAGATGTCAACCAATCCATCTGCGATAATCTCATCAAAGAAGCTAAAGAAGAAGCTGGTCTTGATGTCATTCCTACTAGATTAATTGCAATACATGATAGAAATCGCCACAATGTGCCATTATACGCTTATGGCATAACTAAAATCTTCATGCTCTGTGAAGTCATCTCCGGCAAATTCAATCAAAATATAGAAACAAGTGATAGTGCTTATTTCACGCTAGATAATCTCCCTAATCTATCTCTAGGTAAAAATACAAAAGAACAAATTGAACTTTGTTTTGCTGCTTATAAAGATAAAAATTGGATACCAGTTATTGATTAGTAAAATGATTAAAATTCACATGATTATTTTTTGATTATTTCTTGATTAAATTGACTATGTTTATATACAAAATAAATATATTTTTATTTGCATTTTTATTTTATCTAAATGATATTAAAGTTTTAAGTTTTCTGATAAAAGCAAGATTTTATAGTTTTTAAATTCATTTTTTATATAGCAATCGCATATATATTAATAATTAAGTATCTATAATATATTGCTAATATTATAAAAAACAATATATTATAGATATTTTTTATAAAAACAGTTAAAATTATATACATAAGATACACATAAATAACTCAAAAGTTAAACATAAATTATTCAAAGGTGGTTTTTTTTAATGATTAATATTGGTATTATTGGTGCTGGACGTATCGGTCGTGTTCATGGTGAAGTATTTCTAATTTGTTCCTAACGCAAAAGTAAAAGCAATAGCTGACCCATTTTTAAATGATAACACTATAGCGTGGGCAAACGCTCTTGGCATTACTGAAACTTATACAGATTATAAAAAGATATTGGCTGATAAAGATATTCAAGCTGTTCTCATTTGTGCTTCTACTGATATGCATTCTCCTCTTTCTATAGAAGCTATTCAAGCTGGTAAACATGTTTTCTGTGAAAAACCTATTGACCATGATGTTAATAAAATCAAAGAAGTTCTTGATGTTGTTAATGCATCTGGTCTTAAATATCAAGTTGGTTTCAATCGTCGTTTTGACCATAATTTCCGTGCAATTAAAGAAGCTGTAGCTTCTGGCAAAATTGGTAAACAACAAATTATAAAAGTAACATCTCGTGACCCAGAAGCTCCACCTATTGAATACGTTAAAGTTTCTGGTGGTATTTTCCTCGATATGACTATTCATGATTTTGATATGGTTCGTTATCTTTCCGGAAGTGAAGTTACTGAAGTATTTGCTGTAGGTTCTGTTACAGTTGATCCTGCAATTGGCGAAGCTGGTGATATTGATACTGCTGTTATCACTTTAAAACTAGCAAATGGTGCTACTGCTGTTATTGATAATTGTCGTAAAGCAGTTTATGGTTATGACCAACGTGCTGAAGTTTTTGGAACTAAAGGTGCTATTGCAATCTCCAACGACTCTAATTCTAATGCAGTATTTAGTGGCGAAGAAGGCGTTGTAGCTGAAAAACCTATGTATTTCTTCTTAGAACGTTATATGATGGCATATGCTCATGAAGTTAAATCTTTTGTTGATGCTATTGAAAATGACACTGAAACAGAAGTTAATGCTAATGATGGCTTACAACCAGTTTTAATTGGTCTTGCTGCTAAAAAATCTGTACAAGAAGATCGTCCTGTAACTATTAAAGAAATTGCTGATGAATATAATCTATAAATCTTTAATATAAAATAATTAGCAAGGATAAATTTATCCTTGCTAATT
>ENA-OQCN01000361-OQCN01000361.1-human-gut-metagenome-genome-assembly--contig:-NODE-361-length-24400-cov-4.019445_pt1 | contig 24400 bp, 24 predicted proteins | sample MGYA00242497_ERZ504576 | MGnify/ENA primary metagenome ERZ504576 (study PRJEB26092, sample SAMD00036296) | human gut metagenome | host: Homo sapiens | study: EMG produced TPA metagenomics assembly of... | reverse complement strand
GAATAACACAAGTTCTGTACTGTCTTGTTTCTGAAGAGTCTAAGGTCGACAAAGACTTTTCGGTGACTGGAGTGCTAAGTAAGCTACATTTGTCAAAATCAGGATATTACAATTATCTGCATCGAAAACCAAGCAAGCAATCTATATCTAAGAAAGAGAGAATGCAAGCGATTCAAACTATATATGATGATAATCATCAAATTTATGGTGCACCAAAGATAGCGAAAGAGATGCAAAAGAAAGGCGAAAAAATATCACAAAGAACTGTAGGTGTATATATGCGAGAAATGGGTATCAAAGCCTGTTACATTAAACCATATGTAAAAACAACCTTTGATAGTGATTTTTCAACAAAGCTGCATAACATTTTAAAAAGAGACTTTTCGCCAAGCAAGCCAAATGAGGCATGGTGTACAGATATAACGTATATATTTACCTTGGAAGGATTTGTATACCTTACAAGTGTAATGGATCTATATTCAAGAAAAATAATTGCATGGACCTTATCAAAAACATTGGAAGTGGAAGAAGTATTGAAATGTATAGAGATGGCTAGAAAGCGGAGAAAAACAGCGAATCCTGTAATTATTCATTCGGATAGAGGAGTACATTATACAAGCAAACTTTATAAAAAATTAACGGCAGGACTGATTCTAAGTTATTCAAAAAAAGGCACACCATGGGATAATGCATGTATAGAATCTTTTCATTCAGTAATTAAAAGAGAATGGTTAAATCGTACTTTGATTTATGATTATGATCATGCATATGATTTGTGTTTCGAATATATTGAAACATTCTACAACACGATACGAATCCATAGCCATTGCGGTTATGAATCACCAAATCAATATGAGAATAATTATTATTCAAAACATTAGAATTTAAAATTTATCTACTTTATAAGTCCTTTTTCTTGACGTAGTACCAAATCTAAAAATAATGGAAATGACATCTTTGGCTTTGCGAATGATGAAGATGGTAAAATAAGTCCAGTGTTCATTTCGGATTTGAAATTTAATAAGGTAGAAAATGATATTCGAGACAGTGTAGCTTTGGATGATAACAAGATTACGAAAGAAGGAGCTAAATTTGATTTTGAAGTTCTTCAGGGAAACTCAAAAGGCTATTTCTATATTGAACTAACAATTCGTGAAAAAGATAATGAGGAATTGTTGGTAAGTGCATTAAATGAAATCTTTAATGGAATTCATTTAAAAGAGATTCGCTTGGGAAGCAATAAAACAAGGGGTTATGGAATTATTGATATTGACCAAATTAAGATGCTTGAATTCACAAAGAATAATTTCTTAGAATATAAAGATTGTTTCAAAGAAACATTCTGGAAAAATGTTAAAGCATATGATTTAGATTATTCAACAAAAGGTCACATGGTAAGTATTGAAGTTCCGTTACGTTTAAAGGGTGGTATTTCTATTCGTAAGTATGCGGTAAGAAAAGGGGCTCCTGACTTTGAGCATATGACAGATCATGGATGTCCAGTCATTCCAGGAACAAGTATCATGGGTGCTTTGCGTCATCGAATTAAAGAAATTATTAAAGAGTTAAATATAAATAGTTCAACTGAAGTAAATGCGAATAAGATGATTGATGAAATGTTTGGATTTGTGAGTGGTAAAGATGCACATATTTCAGGTGTAATTGTGGATGAAATGGTAATTGAAGGGGCAAAAGCTTTGGAGATGACTAGAACGGGTATTTCTCGTTTTGAAAATTCAGCTCGTAATGGAGCTTTATATAAGGAAAAGACATATGTGAATGGAACTTTCACATTAAAACTTTCTATAAATAAAGAAAATCCAAATATGGATTGGATTATTGGAATTCTTTTATTGGCAGTTAAAGATTTACAGAATGGATTCTTAGCTGTTGGGGGACAGACTTCCATTGGTAGAGGTATTTTTGAAGCAAATGGACCATTGACAATTGATGGTGAAGAAAGTAAAGAGGATGCTTACATTGCATCATCTATCGTGAAATATAAGGAGATGGATTATGAACATTAATTTAGCGCCTGAAAAAGGCATAATGTACGCTTTATATATTGATCGAATGGTATTTCAGGAATATACAAAAGATCAATTGACAAAGGATGCGTATTTAGAAGATAAATTATTAGAGATGCACTTGTTTGATGAAAATAAAGAGTATCGTTATATCAAGTCAAGATTAAAAGAAATCGAATGTGTCATTGATGATTCCATTGAACATGAAGATGTATATGTGGAATCAACATATATTCAGTCCAATTTGGATGAGGAAGTAACATCTTCATCAAATCGAGTGAATGTCGTGAATTATATTCAATATAATGATGAGGATTTATTAACAATCACAAATTATCGTTTACAGGAGGTGAAATCATAATGGCAGATAGTAATCGTTTCGTAAATCCATATAACTTTATTTCTCTTCCAAATAAGAAGGCAAAAGCTATTTGGATGAGGATAAACATTATGGCGTGATTCATTATTCAATCACAACTAAAACACCTTTGTTTATACCAAATTCATCAAATGATAATGCGTTTGGCTGTAAAGAAGCAGATCATAAGTCTTATGATTTTTCTCATATACAGATTTATCCAATGAGAAAAACGTAAGTGGAAAATATCAAGAACCAGTTGTTCCTGGTAGTGAAATGCGTGGGTTGATTCGTAACGTATATGAAACTTTAACGGATTCTTGTATGGGAATTTTAAATGATGATTATCCAGTAAAAAGAATTGGTGCTAAATTTAAACCTGGATTATTACATCTTGAAGAGGATGGCAACTTATCATTAGTAGAAGCAATTTCAATACGAATTGGAGAAAGTGCTAAACATCCAAAAGAGATGAAGAAGTTTGAAGATGGGGATAAGATTTATTTTTCTAATCATGAAGCTTCAAATGGACGTGGAATGATTCGTAAATTTTCTAAAAATGAAGATGTTTATAATGCATGTAGCTATGTAATTAAATGGGGACTTGGTGTAAGGAAAGAACATTTCCATGTGTTTAAAGCAAGTAACAAAGTAGTGAAGAAAAATATGGAAGCAGCTGCAGTAAAAAATATGATGGACGCAATCGTGACTTCTTATATTGAACAGCCTTCAATTAAATCAAATGATGAAGATGCATACAAGAGTTATCTAAGCAGCTTTAAGAAGTTTATTAAAGGCGATAAGGAAGCATATTTTCCAGTTAATTACAGTGTCGTTGGGAATGATATTGTAAGTATTGCGCCAGCCACATTCTCAAAAGAAGTTTCAAGTAGAAGTTTATCGGATTATGCAGGTGTGTTTGCACCATGCGAAGAAGAATTGTGCCCTGCCTGTGATTTATTTGGAAAGATTGGAGATAATGCGAAGGGTTCGCGTATTCGTTTTTCGGATATGTATGTTGAAAAACTTGATTCAAATAAATCTTATTATGTAAAGGATTTTGTAACGATTGATAATTTGAGTTCTCCTAAGATTTCGAATGTTGATTTTTACTTGATTAAACCTAAAAATGCGAATTTCTGGACATATGATTACTATATTGAGAGGGGCAAGATTCATTTGTATGATGGTAGTTTAAGAGGTAGAAAATATTATTGGCATCATCATCCTGAATCTGTGAGATTTAAGAGTAATGTGGAAAAAACAAAATTAAATAAAACAATTCGCCCAGTTAAAGAAGGAATTACATTTAATGGGGAGTTGTATTTTGATGGAATTTCCAAGAAACAATTGAATCAATTGATTTATATTTTAAATACGGGAAAAGATGGTCTTGGTTTAAAACTAGGTATGGGTAAACCATTAGGTTAGGTAGTGTTACTTGTAGTGTAAGTAGTGTAGAAGAAAGAAAAATTGTATTTGATCAAGATAAGGTAAAATATGATGTTTCTTCTTATGATTATTCGAATATTACTTATGAAAGTGCTGAGTTAAGTCTTTCTGTAAAGAAAGAATTTGAAAAGATTGCAGGATTAAAGTCTGTTCCTAAACAATATGAAATTTGTTATCCAAAAACATCAGATCATGATAAAGGATTTGAATGGTTCCAAAATAATCATGGTGGAAGAAGAATGCCGGATACTCGTGAAAAAATGCGAATTAATAGGGCCTTACCAAAAATTTTAGATAATGACATTTCTTTGCCACAAGCTGTAAATGGTGGTAATTCTTACAATAACAATAAAAACTTTAAGAAAAAGAATGGTGAAAATGTTTGGAAATTTTAAAGGAGCTTAAGATGTTTATTAACTTATCGAATCATACATCTACAAGATGGTCTGAAGCACAAAAAGAAGCGGCTAGACAATATGGAGAAATAGTGGATATGCCTTTTCCGGCTGTTTCTCCACATATCTCTAGTGAAGAATTGGATGAATTGGTTGAAGAATATTTTAATAAGATTCAACAATATTCAGATGTGGTTGTGATGGTACAAGGGGAATTTATCTTCACATATAGAATGATTGTTTTATTAAAAAAGCATGGTATTCGTGTTGTTGCAGCTCAAAGTGATAGAAGAACCATTGAGTTTGTGGATGAAAACAAGAATACGCGTCGTGAAAGTGAATTTGAGTTTATTAAATTTATGGAGTATTAAACATGAGAACGAATGAAATTGTTCATATTAATGGGCGTTATAAAAAGATTGATTGTGATTTGATTGATCAATGTCATGTATGCATTCGTTTAAAAACAGGGAAGGATATTCGTAGGGTTGAAGTTGCATATAATGATCCTTATATTCGTTATGAAGGTTCAAATGGTCTTGTGTGGCCAAACTATGTAGTGGATATGGAACGTACTGGAGAAACGTTTGATTCTTATTATTTTAGTGTTGTACTTCCTTGCGAATCTCATAGGTTAAAGTATTATTTTAAAATTTATGATGACTATGAATGTTTGCAGTTTAGTGAAAGTGGATTCACAAAGAATTATCGGGATGATGATCTTTCTATGTTCTTCATTCCGTATATTACGGAGTCTAATATTTTTAAGGAGCCTAAGTGGGTTGGAAATGTAGTTTGGTATCAAATCATGCCTACTCGATTCAATAAAAACTTGAGGGGTGTAATTGATAAATTGGATTATTTAAAAGAACTTGGTATTAACGGTTTGTATTTAAATCCTATTTATTATGCACACTCTTATCATAAATATGATGTGATTGATTATATGAAGGTGGATCCAGAACTAGGTACAGAAAAAGATTTTAAAGAGTTGTGTGACAAAGCTCATGATTTGGGTATGAAGGTTATGTTGGATATTTCATTTACGCATTGTAGTGATGAGAATGAAATGTTTAAAGATGCCATAGAAAAGAGAAAGCAATCTGAATATTGGCCTATGTTTAAAATTGAAGAAGATAAACAGGGTCATTTAAGATATGAGATGTTTGGGATGATTCGTTCTATGCCAAAGTTTGAAACAGAAAACTTTAAAACAGCGGATTATTTTATTAATAAAGTTGTTAAGAAATGGATGGAACTAGGTGTGGATGCTTGGAGACTCGATGTTGCTAATGAAATTAGTGATGGAATGTTACTAAGACTGAATAATTATATTCATAACTATAAAGAGGAAACATATATTGTTGGAGAAATATGGCATAATGCGACAGAATGGATTAGTAATAATGCATTAGATGGAGTTACTAACTATGCCGTTTCTAGAGCAATACTTGCATTTGTGTGTGATCCAAATCATGATATTTGGAAATATAGAAGTAGTATAGATGAGTTGATGCATGCCTATACTTTAAAACAACTAAATCATCTATGCCACTATTAGATTCACACGATACACCACGTATTCGTAACATTTGTCAAAATGATAAAGACAAAGTGAAACTATGCTTATTGTTGTTACTAACATTCTATGGAACACCATCCATTTATTATGGTACTGAAAGATATATGGAAGGTGGTTCAGACCCAGATAATCGTAGACCAACAAATTGGCAAGAACCAAAGGAGTCTTATGAAGACATTTATTATATGACTCAATTATTGATAAAACTTAGAAAAGAACATCCAGTATTAGCTAATGAAGGAAACATTAAATGGATTCACCATAATGAATTATTAATTATGAAACGTGCTAATGAAAATGAAACACTGTACATTATCGTGAATACAAAAGAGTATACTCTTAATACAATGTTGCCAATGCAAAATGAATTTATCAATATTATCAATAACGATACAATCTATACAAATATAGAAATACAAAGACTAGGCTTTATGATTTTAAAACCAGGGAACTAAAACCTACATTTTTCGACCATCGACCTATTTTGAAGGATTTTGAGTACAAAAAGCACCATAAAATACTGAGGTGGTCGAAAAAAACAGGCTAAATTCAGCTTTTTTTCAACAATTTTATCAACCAAAGGCAAAAATGTGCTATATTTAGTAAGGGAAATATGATACTTATAAAGGATCGACACTCTAAGTCCTTCATTAATTTGATTAAATTTGTTTTTTTCAGGGAAATATGATACTTATAAAGGATCGACACCTTTTAGCATTCTTCCGTACAGAAAATTCCTCTTTCAAGGGAAATATGATACTTATAAAGGATCGACACTAGCCACTACCTTCAAGTGTCTCGTCAAACGGAATGGGAAATATGATACTTATAAAGGATCGACACTGTCTTGTAAATCACCTCATATTTTTTTTGGAAGAAATCGGGAAATATGATACTTATAAAGGATCGACACTCAGTACATGAGGCACAAACAAGCTCCTTTTTAACCTTATATCGGGAAATATGATACTTATAAAGGATCGACACCCAGTGATTGGCAATTTAGTTCCTACATAGTTGACTACAGGGAAATATGATACTTATAAAGGATTGACGCAAATATCTTGGCATTGCGTAATAATCATCGGAATAAAGGGAAATATGATGCTTATAAGGAATAGACACGTAAATGTTGCTATATTAATTTCCTCACTTTCTTATTGGAAACTACGATACTTGTAAAGGATTGCTTTACCTTACTGAATACTAGAAATAGTATTCTTTTTTTATGTTCTTTTTAGATTTGTTGGTTAATTTATTACTTTCCTTCGACATTTAATAGTAGTAAAGGAGTGATAAGTAATGGCTTATGTATTTCATAATCGAAATGAAAATAAAGATAAATATGATGGATTAGTAAAAGAGGCTCGTTGGATTCGTAATATGGGTATTTTGTTGACTTTGGGTTTGATTTTTTGTGTGATGGTGGTTCCGTTTTCTTTGATGTCTTTGTGTGTGATTGGATTTGGCATATTGAGCTTGGTGTATTTAATGTATAAACATGGAAATGTAATGAATGAGGCTGGAATTTTGGCTAGTGGAGTAAGTGGTGAGAATAGGGTGTTTAATACGTTAAGTCAATTGCCAAATGAATATGTTGTGGCGACAAATGTTCCTGTTTCTTATGGTGAGAATCGTTCGGAGGTAGATGCTTTAGTGATGAGTCCTTATGGAATGTATGTTGTGGAAGTGAAAAATCATAAGGGATTAATTGAAGGGGATTGTAGTAATCGTGTTTGGAAACAATATAAAAATAATGGATTTGAAAGAACTATGCGTAATCCTATTTTGCAGATGCGTAATCAAAAGAAAATCTTGTTTGGAATGAATAAGAAAAGAAAACTTTCTGTACCTATTAATGGATTAGTTGTGTTTCCTTCGGCTAGTGATGTGAGTGTGGGTGCAGATGATGTTTTATATGGATTAGAAGATTTGAATTCGTTTGTGATGGAGAAGAATCAGGTTCGAGTGAAGCCTATTGAGTTATGTCGAGTGATCAAGCATATGGGATTGATTTGAATATGGTAATTTATGATTTGTTTGCGTTTTATAAAAAGAATTGTCCAGAATTGTTAGAAGGGATAGGTGGATAGAAATATGATTAAAAAGATTATTGTTTCAAGTGCATTATTTGGATTAGTTTATGGTTTTATCACAAACTATGGTTCTTTAGTTGGTGAAAATAACTTGAGTTTAATGGATCGTGCCATCATAACACAAATGGATCCTAAGTATGGTTTTATTATGGCTTTATTGGCAGTTGGGTTATATTTAGTGTTTTCTTATGGTAAGTCAGAAAAGTGTATTCAAAAGTTGAGAAAGGAATATTTAGATCAGAATGGATTTGAAAGTGAGGAAGATCTTTCGAATGTTGAATATAGATCGATGCTTGATTATGTGGATAGTCATAAGGGGATGAAGAAGCCTTTAAAGCTTTGTTTGGTTGTTGGAATTGTTTTAAGTGCAATATTTGTAAGTCAACCAGTAAAATTGGCGTATGATGAAGGTTTAACTTTATATAATGAACAACTTGCACTAGAAGAGCAGCGTGCAAAAGAGGCAGAGGCTGCTTATAATGCGCCTTTTCAAGATCAGGTTCTTTATTTAGAGGGATTACCACCTATTAATGTAGTGTCTGGAAATAAATTTAAAACAGGGGATGTGAATACATATATTGATACGTATATTCGTAGTCAGCCGGCTGTTTTATTGAATCGTTGTATTATGATCAATCTTTGTGATGAAAATAATATGAATTATTTTAAACAAACGCATGATATGTCTTTAGATGATGATGCGTATGCCTTTGCGAGCAGTGATGATATGAATATATTTGTTCCATTAAATTTAACGGATTATGATCAGGAAACAGTTACACATGAATTGACACATATTTTTGATTATTCTATGGCCAATGGATATACATCGTATATGGGAGTTTCTGTTCGTCAGGATTTTATGAATTATTTCAATGAAAATCCAATGTTGTTTAGGGAATATAGTTCGCATGATCCAGCTGAATTCTTTGCGGATGCCGGGGATTACTATGTGAATTTTCCAGATGAGTTAAAGGCTAAGAATGAATCGTTATTTTACTATATGAATAATTGGATGGGATTGTATTAAAATGGTTAGATTTTTCAATATAATCTTGTTTCTGTTGGAATAGAAAGATTATAATAAACTTAAGTATCAAAGGAGTTTATATGTATGGAAAATAATATGGTGGATTCAGTATTTAAGGGCATGTTGAATCCGGAAGTTCATGAACAAGTTGTCGAACTTGAAAATTTATTAAGAAATAGCGGAACAAATCAGATGAGTCTATATATTGAATCGGATGATTTGTTGAAATTGGAGGAGTTTTCTAAAAATATCATTGAACTTTTGAAGGGGATGAATCTAATTTCTTATCCTGCAAGAAGACCGTTGTCTTTATTTTTAAAACAATATTTGATGACGAAAACTATAAATTGTGTTGTGATTGATGCGATTGAAGAGGATGAAATCAATAAGGATAAGTGGGAATTGTTAAAACAAAATTTAAAGGATTCGCATATCTTTACGATTTTTTTAACAACGAAAAAACACGGGGATGTATTGCGCAAACAATATTCGAATGATTTTTTTAATACGTTTGATTTTGTGATTCGATTAAAATCGTATTCAATTTTTGAAATTATTTCAGGAGCTGAATATGCCTTGGAAAATAGTGGGTTAACATATGATGAAAAGACTTTTTTACCAGCTTATGAAGAATGGATTCGTACGTTATCATAGGGCAGACTTACAAGGAGAAGCTTTTGTAGAAGGCATAATAAAACGTTTGATTCGTCAATCAATGAAATTGAATCAAGATGGAAATGTGACGCCTGAATCGATTCCAGTATATTGGAAAAGAGGATTGAGTGAAGATGTTCAAAAGGATATTGAAGATAAATATTCGAAGTATACAAGTATTAAAACAATTTTGAATCTTGTCCAGACAAATAAAGAGCATGATGCTTCAAAAAATACGTATAACTTATGTATTGAAACAAACAATGATTCTTTAGTCAAAGATTTTGCGAGAGATTACGCAAGACTTTTAAATTCTCAAAATTATGATGTCATTTATTCAACGTTTGTTGAAGAAGTGGATGTTAGAAAATTAATTGAATTGGAGAATCTTCAAAATCAGCATGGATTGATTGTTGTCAAAGGACTAGATGATTTGGATTTAGAAGATGCTACTTCAAAGGCTACTTTGGATTGTTTGTTGGAAAATATTTCTAATTCAAAAAATGATCTTGTGTGGATTGTGAATACAAAAATGGATTGTATTAAGGATAAGATGGAATCATTTAAATTCATTGAAAAAACACCTTCAAAAATCAATGTAGATAAACAAGGATGTGATATAAATGAAATCACCACAATTTTAGGTAAAAGTCAATCAAATGAGTTTTCGCATGAAATCTATGTGAATTGGAATGGAAAGGATGAAAAGATTGCTTCTTTTGATAGTGGAAAAAATTCTTTTGAATATGCATATACAATTCCATTAAGCTTTGCGAATGATTTACCGAATCAAACTGAAGGAAAGGTATCCTTTAGATAGATACATATTATAATGGTGAATTTATTGGTTCTAATAAAACTTCAGATGTTCGTATTATTATTCCAGAAACTTATAAATCTGTTGTTGAAGCGGTTGAAGTTGCAAAAGAAGATGGCTCAAAATTAGATGAATTTAAGCCAAATGAAGATCGATTAAAATTTAAGATTCATGTGAATGGATCTTGTGGTGCAACCATTAAATCTATTCAAACTTGTCTAGAAGGAAAGACTTATTTTGGTGAAGAGTTTATTACGGATCCACTTGAACATGGTGGAGAATTAAACTATAAAGTAGAAATTATTGATTCAAGAAACCGTTTTACGACAAAAACAGGCAGCATCAATGTCAAAGAAGTTGAAAAACAAGTTGAAGAAAAGTTAGATCCTATAATGCATCCAGACTTTTTAAAGGTGCAAGAAAAAGAAAATCAATTGCATGAATTGGTAAAAGATATTAAGAGTAATCCAAATGAAAAGAATGTTTTATTGTTGGCGATGAGTACATTACCTGGTAAAAAGGGAGTTACAAGGTACTTTGAAAAAAATTCATCAGTTGATGGAAATTATTTAAGTCAATTGGAACCTGTTCCGAAAATGTTGGCTGAAGTATTAAGTAAAGAGGATTAAAAAAATAGATTATATTTATGTTTTGAATTCGTGGCAAACTGAAAATAAAAAGGTATTTGTGAGCAATGATGAAAGTAAGAATATCTATTATTCTAATGAATATAAAGAATATACGGCTTTTGAATATTTTAAAGAAAGATGTGCATCACTTGTTGATACCGAAAATATAATCAATATATCCTTGGAAAAGGTGAAAGATAAAGTAGAAGTAAGTCAAGCTTTATATGATTTCACCAATCAATTGATTGAACTAACTAAAGATTCAACAATTAATCTTTATGTGGATATTCATGGTGGATTACGAGATTCTTTTACCGTAGTGGATTCTGTTTTAATGTTAATGAAGAATATGTATAATGTTAATTTAGTGGACATGTATTCAGTGAAACAAAAGGATGTTAAAACTGGATATGAAGTCGTATCTGTTAAAGATGAATATACTATTTATGATTTTGTCGGAGGCATGCATGAATTCTTATCATTTGGGCACTCAAATGGATTAGAGAATTATACTCGTTCAAGATTGAGTGAATCAAATGGAATAGTACAGAAAAATAATCGTAGCCTTGTAGAAGCTATTAATACTTTTTCAGATGGTATTTCTTTGAATAAAGTTGAGTATTTTACGAATAATCTAAAAAAATTAGCGGATAAATTAAAGATAAAGGAATCCTCAGAGAATACAAATGGTGTTGAAGAGTCTAACAAGGGATATTTTGATACAGTTAAAGAATTAATTGTAAATAATTATATTGTGGATCTTAAAAAGATTGAGAGTAACGGAAGTGAAAGTATTCAATATAACCTTTTAACAGATGCGATGGACTATTTACCAGACAATTGAAATGGTGTTTGGATAAAGGGTTGTTGCAGCAAGCTTTGACGTTGATAGAAAGTGAAGCGTGCCCAACATTAAGGTCGAATGGGATTTTTTACAATGAAAACAATGAACAAGACATGCCAGAAGATTTAGATGATGCTAAAATTGAACGTTATAAAAATAAGAAGGATAAAGAATGCTTTGATAATTGGGTAAGATATTCACTTTGGGATTCAGATATAAAATGTGGCTGGAATGATGATCACCAATGTTCTTATGATAAAAAATTAAATATCAAGAAAAAAGGACAACGTGAAAGATGGTTAGATAAAAGGGAAGCAGTTACATATTTTAAAAGTAATGTGAATGATGGTTATTTTGGAAGAGTTGGTTATGATAATAAAAAGAGTCAAAACGATGTTCTAGAAAGTATTCGACAACAAAAAACGGATTTAGAGGATTATACAAAAATATTTGTATGGTCTGAGTTAGAAAATCGAGATTATGATTGTAATATTATCTATTATAGAAGTAATAGAAGTAAAGGGTATGTTCAATGTGATATCCCTATCAATAAAGAACTATTTGATAATGAAGAATTTATTGAGAATCTATATATTTTATTGTTTATTCATAAAGGACTAAAAAAATATAGAAATACGGTTGCACATGCATTAGATAGTTCATCGGCTAAACAACTTAGTATAAAGAAACTTGAAATGTGGATTGAATTGTATATTGGACAATTAGATCGAATTTTAAGAGATGCGAAAGTATTATTAAAAAAAATAATATCTAAGGAAAGATGATTGTTGAAAAATGATCATCTTTTTTTTGTATACAGTCTATAAATAGTGTTTAAAAATAATTTGTATAAATTTGATTAATTGGTTAACAAAGCTTAAAAAGTGTACATGTAATTATGTACTAAAACCATTATGAAAGAACAATATGGATAGTATAGTAAGAGTGCAAACAAACAGGAGGAAAAGAAAATGAAAAAACATGTTTATAGATATGAAGTACGAGGATTAAGAATTCCTAATTTTATGCATTTGGATGCGTGTATTCAGGGTGGAAATATTTACAAGAATAAGAAGAAGTATACGCGAAAGGGAAAGCGTAAGTTTGATTATAAGAAAGAACTTTTAAATTATTGTTGATATAGAAGAAGAAATTGATTATGAGTAAAAAATAAAAATGATGTTTTCGATGATTGTATTTGTGGTTGTATTTTCATTGATGTATGGATATCAAGATATGTTGGTTACGCCAAATCCAAGTGTAATGGATCAAGTGTTGATCAATGCGTTTAGTTTTGAACTGTGTTTTACAGTCGCAATTCTAAGTGCACTATTTGTCTATGTTTTGCTCTATCGCAAAGAGGATGATTTAGATTGCTATCGATTTGAATATATTCGTAATCAATTAAGTGATGAAGAAGCATCTAGAATCGATGGATTGAGTGAGGAGGAAAGAAGAGTTGCGTATGAAATTCATTTTAATGATTTTACGTATCAACAATTATTAGAATGTACAAATTATGTGAATCAAAAGAAGGTAAAGACAAATAAATTTGCGAAGCTTGGTTTCTTAAGTGCTATTGTATTGGCTTTAACAATTGTATTAAATCCAACCTATTCGGATTATGTTTTGGCTAAAGAACAATATAATGAGGTATTAAGACAACAAGAAGAGGCTTATAACCAAATTGTTGAAGAAGAATATTTATATTATGAAGGATTACCAACCATTCATATTATTCCAGGGAATAGTTTAAAGGTGGGGGATGTACAAAAGTATGTGGATCAATATATTCGAACACAGCCACAGTTTTTATTAAATAATTGTCAAATCATTCATATTTGTGATCCGACAAATTTTGAAAGTGTTGTGACTTCAAATGGAATGACATATTCGGATGAACTAGGCACAGTGTACGCATATGCATCTTATTGTGATGATTCCATTACTTTGCAGGTGGATCCAAATATATATAAAGATCAAAAAAGTGCAGTCACTCACGAACTAACACATCTATTCGATTATGCTTCTGGAAATGGATATGTCGTACATGGCATTTCAGATAGTTCAGAATGGCAATATTTGTATCAAAATTACGCGTCTAGTTTAGGAGAGTATGGGGCTTCTGGTTCGGATGAATTTTTTGCGGAGGCAGGCGCTATGTATGTGAATAATCCAAAAGAATTGATGTGGATCAATATGGACATTTATAATTTTATGAATCATATTTATCAAATGTATTAGAAAGAAGGAATAGAAAATGAAAAAAGTATTAGATTTGATGTTTGTGTTACTTTGCTTTACAGGATGTGCCAATAAAGAAATTAATTATGAAAAACCATCCTCTATAAAAGAAGAAAATTATGCGACATATGCCGAATGGGTAGAAGATGAAATGTTAATGATAGACCATTATTTGGAGATTTCAGACAAGGAATTGGCAGATATTAAAAAGGATGCCATGAATGATCCTGAATATTTTAGAGAATTTGTTGAATCTTTTAATGAACAAATTGAAGGTTTACTTCAAGAAGGAAAGTAGGTGTTACTATATGTTAAATAAAAGCTTGATGATTAAATTATTAATGTTCACAATGATTTTAGTAGGATGTGCTAGTAATAATGTTGCAGAAAATGAAGTAAATGACATCAATGAGAATCCAAAAGTTCAGGATGAAAAAGTTGAAGATAACAACTTATCAACAATAACTGAAAATAATGAAGTGACAGAATATATAGAACAACCACAACCACAAACGGAAAGTGAAAATATTGTTTATGATACACAACCTGTTGATAATACACCAAGTAGTGAACCAGTTGTTGAACAAGTACCCGCATGTGATGATGCCATTCCATATGGTGGATATACATCTTGGGGTGAAGTGAATGCGGCTGCACAAGCTGAACTTAATGAAAGAATGTTTACGGAAGGATGGTTTAGTGGAAAATATGATGTATATACATTTCAAACGGAATGTGGAACTATTTATTATACATATGCAGTGATGGAATTCAAATAAAAAACTGCAACATAAGTTACAGCTTTTATTCATGCCTTAAAGCTTCAATTGGATCTAGATTTGCAGCTTTATAGCTAGGTAACAATCCAAAAATAATTCCGATTGCCATAGAGAATAAGACGGATAACAACATGGCTGGAATACTAATGGATACAGGAGTACCATTGAATATTGATATTAATTTAGCTAAACCAATACCTGTTAATACACCTACAATACCTCCAATCGAAGTAAGTACTACAGCTTCAGTCAAGAACTGGAATAGAATGGCTTTTTTTCTAGCACCAATAGCTTTTTTAAGACCAATTTCTTTCGTTCTTTCAGTTACTGTTACAAGCATGATGTTCATAACCCCAATACCACCGACTAGTAAGGAAATACCGGCAATCCAGATCAACATGGCATTTGTGGATTTAGAAAGATTTTGAATATCTTTAGCCTGCTTTAATAAATCTTGTGCTTTATATTGAACACTGGAAGAAGAAACATTTGTATTTAAGATTTGAGCTGCTTCTTTTCCAACACGAGTCATATTCGAAGTGGCATCCACCTTTAGTAATGCATTTTGCGGTTCATCAAACTGATAAAAGATTGGCCAAGATTCACTTGGAACATAGACTTTAGAACCTGTAGACTGATTATATGTATGATAATCATCAATGCTTTCCATTGTAGGCTCAAAAGTTTCTTTATCTGCACAAACACCAACGATTGTGAATGGTGTTGAAGAAATCTCAATCGTTTTACCAATCGGATTTTCTTCACCAAATAAAAAGTTTTTGCGCTTGTTTCATCTAATACGGCAACTTGCCTAAATTTCTTGTTGTCATCTTCTGCAATGCCTCTTCCTTGTTTGATGGTGAGTCCAGCAATGGAGAAGTAGTCTTGATTTACACCCATGATGTATCCACCATCTAAAGAAGTGTTATTACGAAATATAGCTTGATAACTTTGTCTTGAACGATAAAGCGTAACACCTTGGACATGCTCGATATTTTTTAAAGATTCAAGTGTATCTTTTGAAACCGTAGGTACACCATCTGGAATGCCTGCATCAAAAGAATATTCCCAATCCTCTTGATATAAAGCTACTTTTACCGTGTTATTTCCGGAACCAATTAGATTCTTTTCAATTTGATCATTTGTTCCCTTAATTGTAGAAACAATCGCAATGATGGATGCAATGCCAATGATGATTCCAAGCATTGTTAAGAAGGATCGCATTTTATGGGCAAAAATGCCTCGAAAGGATAATCTTATATTTTCAATCATGATGCATCCTCCGACATATTCTTTGTCTTAACGCCTTCTTTGGCATTTTTACTATACGCAAACGCAATAGAATCCGTGTCTTTTAGACCTTCTTTAATTTCGACTGTATCCCCCCAGACAATCTTTCCAATCGTTACATATTGCTTCTTCAATCTTCCATGATTTTCTTTAAGAACATAATATTTATTTCCTTCTTGTTTGACATAAGCTTTTGAAAGCCAAATCGAACTCGTTGTATCTGTATTTGAATGGAAAGTTAATTCTAAATATTCACCAACCGCAACATTTGAGGCATCTTTGGCGATTGCTTCAAAACCATAGTAGCTTACATTTGGATTACCTGAACCATTATAGTTACTGCTAGAAGAAGGAACTGTATCAATACTTTGGATTTTGGCATCAAATGTTTCTCCACTTGTCCAGCAATAAGCTGAAATGGTATCACCAACTTTAACTTGGTTTAACATCAATTCACTAATGCTTCCCTTAATATAAGTTCCTTGGCCTGTTGCCACTTCTAAAAAGCACTGCCATCTTGAGGTGGGTTTGATAGATCTTTTATATTACGCACAATACCACTGCGCTTTGCACGAACGATGCCGTCATTTAATAAAGCTTTATTTTCACTTAATGAAAGCTTTGCCTTTCTTAAATCTAAATCTAACGTCTTCAATTCCTGCTTCTTATCACGAATGGCTTTCGCAAGTTCTATTTCTGTATAACCTGATGTATTATCTGGACTTTGATTTTGTTCGGTCTCTATATACTTTTGTTCTTCTTTCGTATGTGAAATCACCGAATACATATCGCCTTCATTCATAGATTGTTTAGTGGCAAACTTGTCACAACGAACAAGCCATGAAGAACTGATTTCACCATCATTTGTATACACATCAAATCGAAAATATGAATTTAGATTCTTGTTGTCTAAAAATAGTTTTCCGTACACAAATCCCTGGTCTTCACTTAACTTAAACACATAAGGATTCTTTTTGGTTCCAACTGTAGAAATGTCTTCATAAGGAACCTTTTGTTTGTCACTATAATACTCTACAACATCCTTTGAATCATACGCATTGTTTGAACCATCTGTATATGTATATTCAATCCAATACCAACATGTATGATCCGATGGTTTTTTAATTCTTTCTTCTTTCCATGTATTCGCATCTTCTTTAGGCCCTTTTTCAGGGGCTTCACTTTCTGTATTTGTATAATAAATCTTATAGTCCGTAAAATTCTTTTCGGCTTGGGATAAAGAAAGAATATATGGATATAAGCCATTTCCATTTTTTGTAGGAACACTAGGCAACGGTGCAGGTGTAGGATCTTGAATTTCTGGTTTTTCAACAACATCTGGAACAGGCGTTGTATTTAATAATTTCTTTAATTCATGATTGGCAAGTGTAATCGCATTTTGTGCTTTTTCCACTTCCAATTGACTTGTATCCACTGCACTTTGAAGTGTAGTTAAATCATAAGATAACAATGGATCGCCTACACTTACTTGTTGCCCTTCTTTGACAAAGACTTGTGTGATTGTTTTAGAAGAATCATATAGTACGGATTGCGTATCACTATTAGATACAAGACCTGTTGAAGTAGCTGGATTATCCCAATAGCCTGTATTTAAGCTAGATACAGAATGAACCTCAACCATATTAGACAAGCTTAAGTAAAACTTAATTCCAACTAAAGTAAATGCACATACAGAAGTAATTATAATTCCTTTTTTTATAGAAGGCTTCATGCTGCACCTCCTTGTTTATTTTCAATGATTTCTCCATCAATGATATGAAGGATTTTTTTGGCATGACTTGCTACACTTGCATCATGCGTAATCATAATGATTGTCACACCTTCATCATTTAAAGCTTTAAACAATTCCATAACTTGTTTACCACTTGCTTGATCAAGTGCTCCTGTAGGCTCATCCGCAAGTAGAATTCTAGGATGATTGATAAGGGCGCGGGCAATCGCAACACGTTGTTTTTGTCCACCGGACAATTGGCTTGGTTTAAAAGTTGTACGATCTTGTAAACCAACTTTACTTAAGGCAACATCCGCCCTATGATTTCTTTCTTCTTTATGGATTCCTGCATAAATTAAGGGTAAAGCTACATTTTCTTGAGCGGTTTCCGAACTTAGAAGATTGAAGTTTTGAAAGACAAAACTGATTTTATTTAATCTTAAATCACTTAATGCATCATCATTCATTTCAGAAATATCTTCATCTTCAAATAGGTATGTACCCAAACTTGCTCGATCTAAACATCCAATGATATTCATAAGTGTTGTTTTACCAGAACCACTTGGTCCCATAATCGCAACATAGTCACCTTGTACAACTTCAAGACTCACATCTTTTAAAACAGGAACGATCAATGGTTCTTTTCCATAATTTTTATAAATGTTTTTAAGATTAAGAAGCATTCGCATCACCATCCGTTTCCGTTTGATATTCCGTCGTTGTCTTCATACCTTCCTTATATGTATTATCAGCCCATGCGATATAGTCATCCTCGCTGAGTCCTGACTTGATTTTTGTGGTAGATGTTTCTTCATCCGTTTTACCAAGTTCTACTTTTCTTTTCTTTAATTTACCTTTTTCAGAAACCCATACATATGAGTTTCCTTTGTCATCGGAAACAATAAAACTCGCATCTAACCAAATTCCTTTTTTCTTTGTGGATTGTCCATTATCCACTTCAATATAGACGTGTTGTCCAAGTTTTAAGCCTTTATTATTGTCTAAAGTGACATAGAAAGGATATTTGGATGCAGATTCATTTGAATCATTTCCATAAACGTTATTGTTAGAATTGGATTGAGGTTCTGTTTCCACTTTGGTAACTGTACCTTTATAAATTTGATCTTCATTTATACGACTTCTTACAATAACATTTGTTCCTTCAGAAATAGATCCCATTTCACTAATAGAGCCTTTTACTCTAAAATCAGAAGTTTGTGTAATTGACACCAATGGCTTTTGGTTTCCATTTTCACCCGTTCCACCATCTCTATTGACTTCTTTAATAATTCCATCAATTGTCGAAAGAACGGTCGAATTTTCGATTTGTTTGTTCAACTGATCAATTTCAGTCTGTGTGGCCTTGATTGTATTTTGAGCCTGGCGAATCGCGAAACTAGCATCGTTGATTCGAGCTTGAATCTCAACTTTATCTGCACCTTTATTAAGTTCAGCCTTATAATCTTCAATTGTATTATTTTGAGCAGCAATTTCATTGTTCTGTGCTTCAATATCCAATTTCTTTTGGGCGATGGAATTGGATGCTTCAGTCGTATCATAAGAAAATAATTTATCGCCTTTTCTTACTTTTTGACCAGCTTCAACATACATTTCAGTAATGGATTTATTTCCATCAGATTGATATCTACAGTTTCTGAGGATTCTACTACACCTGAATATCGGTTTTCCGTATAAGAAGAACCAATGATTGTAGATACTTTTTGAACATAGATGTTTTGGGTGTTGCTTCCTTTTGGAAATAAGAAATAGATGCCTATAATGGCAATTAAAATGCATAGTGAGATTAAAATTATAATTTTAGTCTTTTTGTTCATAGTGTTCTCCTGATTTATTATCGTTATATATTCAGTATATCAAATAGTATTATAGAAATATCCTTAAAAATCCTTAAATTATGGTATACTTTAAAGGTTGTTAAAAAGAGAGGGATATTAACAAATGAATTCACTAAAACCGATGTTACTTTCATCGCTGAAAAGCTATGATAAGTCTCAGTTTGTCAAAGATGTGACAGCTGGAATTATTGTCGCTATTATCGCATTACCATTATCAATCGCCTTGGCACTTGCTTCCGGTGTGGGACCGGAAGCCGGAATATTTACTGCAATTGTGGCAGGCTTTGTCATTTCAGCACTAGGCGGAAGCAGTGTACAAATTGCAGGACCGACCGCTGCATTTGCGACGATTGTTGCTGGAATTGTAGCCCATGATGGAATGGATGGACTTATTGTTGCCACTATTCTTGCGGGTATCTTTTTGATTTTGATGGGACTTTGTCATTTTGGAAGTCTAATCAAGTTTATTCCATTTACCATTACGACAGGTTTTACTTCGGGTATTGCCGTTACGATTGTGATTGGACAATTAAAAGATTTCTTTGGATTAACCTATCCAAATGGAGTAAAGCCTATTGAGACGGTTGAAAAATTTGAAGCTGTGATTAACAATTTTTCTACAATCAATATGGATGCCGTCATAGTAGGTGGAGTATCTTTAGCTATCTTGATTATTGCTCCATACATCTTTAAAAGAATTCCAGGTTCACTTTTAGCCGTTATTGCAGGAATTTTGATGGTTCAATTCTTGCCTTTAAAGGTAAATACAATTGGAAATCTTTATACAATCAGTAATGCATTACCTACTTTACATTTTCCAAGTTTATCATTAAATATCATTCAAAATGCACTGCCTAATGCACTAACCATAGCCGTGTTGGCTGCCATTGAATCATTACTTTCTTGTGTTGTTGCCGATGGCATGATTAACGGGAAACATCATTCAGATATGGAACTTGTTGCGCAAGGTGCTGGAAATATCGCATCCGCTTTATTTGGAGGAATTCCTGCAAAAGGTGCTATCGCAAGAACGGCTGCCAATATTAAAAATGGAGGAAAAACACCAATTGCCGGTATGGTTCATTCCATCACATTAGTAATTGTATTGGTTGTCTTGATGCCATATGCCGGAATGATTCCTATGCCTACAATTGCAGCGATTCTATTTATTGTTGCCTATAATATGTGCCAATGGCACACCTTTGTGAACTTAGTCAAAACAGCACCTAAAAGTGATATTATTGTTTTAGTCACTTCATTTGTGCTAACGGTAATCTTTGATTTGGTTGTAGCCATTGAAGTGGGTATGGTACTTGCATGTTTATTATTCATTAAACGTATGAGTGAAGAAACAAAGGTTAATGGATGGACATATGTAGATGATGATACACCGGATGTTGATGAACACCTTTAAAAGCTTCCACTTCAGATTCGTGTTTATGAGATTTCAGGACCCTTGTTCTTTGGGGCAGCTAGTGTAATTGAAGAAATTGTAGTCAAAGATTTTACAACATGCCTAGTTCTTCGTATGCGCAGTGTTCCTTCATTAGATAGTACGGCACTAAACGCATTAAAAGATTTAGTTCAGGTTTGCAAGTCCAAAGGAATCACGATTGTGTTCTCACATGTGAATGATCAACCAATGAAAGTCATGGAAAAGGCAGGCTTTATTGAGCTTGTTGGTAAAGTTAACTTCCAGCCTAGTATCAGTGCTGCACTAGATCGTGCTGAAGAAATTATTCATAAATAAACAAAAACGCGTTTGCGTTTTTTTAATTTGTTTCAAATAATTTCATCCTATCGGATACAAATTCATTATCATTGATTTTTTGTTCAATATTCTTGTTGAGTGGACAATGTTCTCGTGTAATTGTATAGCTACTTCCACTAAAATTAAATGTGATGTATTCAAGATTATCAATCCATTTGAATAGAGATACAGAATTGTACACTAGAGCTTTATGTATATATAAGTTTTCGTTGTTGTACCAATCTGTACAATTATAGTTTATTGTAAGTCCATAGTTTTCAGAATCAATTTCAAATACATAGCCATATTCCGATAGGGGTAAAGCATTTAGTAAATGGGAAGTATTACTGTTGTCTCCAATATATTTACTTTTATATTTTTTTAGTTGTTCAAATGAACTTTTATCCACATTAAAAGGACTTGTTGGAACGGTATCAATGGTATACTGTTTCTTGTTGTCAATTAAGTAATATTCATTGGGTGTATCGGCATTGATGCGAAATACATTGTAGAATGGATTTTGGTATTCAATCATTTTATTTCCATCATCACTAAATACAGTAGTTGTAGTCAGTCGATAGATGGGTGGTTGTTTAAATTGGCTTACACTGGCATAGTCGAAAATAAAGAAAATGCCTAAAAGTAAAATGAATAAAATTGTTGAAATCAATCCTTTCTTAAGTAGGGAAGTGATCTTTAATTCTCTAAATATTCCAACTACAAATAAAAACAATCCAATCATAGAATAGATACTGCCCCAGCTGCTTTCAGAAGGGAAAACAGTAAATGCACAAAGGGATGTGAAAATACCTATACCAATAATGAATAATGATATTTTCTTATGCTCATTCTTGATTTTCTTGTCTGTATAATCAATTGTTTGGATTAGGTTTTGTTCAGAATACTCCATGGCTTCTTCTTTAATGATCTCTTCTCCAGCTAATAGTTCATTTAATGTGATATCTAATTCTTTACTGAGTGGTTCAAGTAAAGATAAATCTGGCATATAATGACCATTTTCCCATCGTGAAATGGTTTTATTTGTCACGCCTAATTTTTCAGCTAACTGCTCTTGTGTATATCCTTTTTTCTTGCGATTCATTGCGATAAAGGCTCCTATCTTTTTAGTGTCCATAATTAGCCTCCTTTCATCTAAAATCTTACTATTTCTAGTATAGATTGAACATACCACAAATGGCGAATTAGCTGATTCTTCTTGACTTAAATGATCATGTTCCATACAATAGATTGGTGCATTAAAAATAACGTTCACTCTTCACCGGATGAGTGGTTAAAGCGTCTAGGATCAAATCGTAGGTGCAGTGATTTCACTGTAAGATTTGGTCTTAGGCGCTTCTTTTTTTGGGGGTATTTATGAATAAGACAAAAGAATTAATGGTACAAATGATGTGGGAATTAGTTGGCAGTATCTTTGTTGCGATTGGAATTTATAATTTTGCCGTACAAGCTAAGTTTCCTATGACAGGATTTTCGGGAATTTCAATTATCTTTTATCGACTATTTCATATTCCCATTGGTTTTTCAACCATTCTATTGAATATACCTGTTGCGATACTTTGTTACAAATTATTAGGAAAGAAGTTTTTTATCAGTTCCATTCGCTGTATGATTGTATCTTCATTGATTATCGACTATGTGGCACCATTATTTCCAGTCTACCAAGGAGATCGATTATTAGCTGCCCTATGTACGGGAGTTTTTGGTGGAATTGGCTATGCGATGATTTATACAAGAAATTCATCTACAGGAGGATCTGATTTTATCATCATGGCTGTAAAGGCATTGAGACCGCATTTATCTTTAGGAAATATCGCCTTTTTATCGGATGTGGGCATTATTTTAGTGGGTGGTATTCTATTTAAAGATGTAGATGGAATGATTTATGGTATGATTGTTAATTTGTTATTTGCGGTTGTAGTGGATAAAATGATTTATGGTTTGAATTCAGGTAAAGTGGCTTTTATTGTTACAAAACATGGAAAAAGAATTTGCCAGGTGATTGATGAAACAAGTCAAAGGGGAAGTACGATTTTAAATGCACAAGGTGGATATAAACAAGATGATATGCAAGTGGTAATGTGTGCTTGTAATAGTAAAGAAATGTATCAAGTTCGAAAGGCGGTACAAGAGGCGGATCCTGAATCTTTCTTTGTGGTTGTCGAATCGCATGAAGTGCATGGAGAGGGTTTTAAAATGACAAATATCGGAGAAGCACAAAGCTAAATTCATGTCCATGATGAAAACGCTTGCGTAATGGATAATTCTTTGTTATGATTTGAATATCATATGACTGACGGAAGTGGAGTTACCACATGAAGTATGATGTTATAGGCCGACCGTCTGGGCAAGTTTACTTTGTCTTTTCGGTGGGTCTTTTTAATTGACTACTCGAAGGAATCATAGTAAACTTTAATCAATTGTTAGTTAAAACTAACTGTCATTTGAAGGAGGCAATCATGAAAGAACAATGGCAAGGATTTAAAGGCAGTAAATGGCAAGACGAAGTAGATGTTCGTGACTTTATTCAAAACAACTACAAGCTTATGATGGGGATGAAAGCTTTTTAGAAGGTCCAACAGAATCGACAAATACTTTGTGGGGAAAACTTCAAAAACTACAAAAAGAAGAGCGTGCCAAAGGTGGCGTATTGGATATGGAAACAGAAGTGGTTTCAAGTCTTACAGCTTATGGCCCTGGATATTTAGATAAAGATTTAGAGAAGGTTGTTGGTTTACAAACAGATAAACCATTAAAACGTGCATTTATGCCTTATGGGGGTATTCGTATGAGTGAAGAGGCATGCGAAACTTATGGGTATAAGCCAAGTGAAAAATTACATGAAAT
>ENA-OQCN01000360-OQCN01000360.1-human-gut-metagenome-genome-assembly--contig:-NODE-360-length-24428-cov-2.223242_pt1 | contig 24428 bp, 27 predicted proteins | sample MGYA00242497_ERZ504576 | MGnify/ENA primary metagenome ERZ504576 (study PRJEB26092, sample SAMD00036296) | human gut metagenome | host: Homo sapiens | study: EMG produced TPA metagenomics assembly of... | reverse complement strand
TTTTTTGTATTTCCTGCGTGCGCACAACACGTGCTCGGATTTCTTCGGATTTTTCACTTTTTCCGGTATTGTAAAGATCCCGAAATCTGACCTGTGGAACTTCCACACAAATGTCGATCCGATCCAAAAGCGGTCTGCTGACCTTCCGCAGATACCGGTCAATCGCAGCCGATGTACAGGTACATCTTTGCATGTCCGGATAATACCCGCATTTGCAGGGATTCATTGCTGCCACAAGCATAAAATCAGCCGGATATTCATAACTTGCATTCAGCCTTGCTATACAGATTTTTTTCTCCTCCATCGGCTGTCTTAATATCTCTAAAGTTTCCCGCTGAAATTCTGTCAGTTCGTCTAAAAACAGGATTCCTTTATGCGCCAGTGAAATTTCTCCCGGTTTTGGCACCGCACCACCTCCTGCAAGCCCCTGCGGTGTGATCGTGTGATGCGGCGCGCGAAAAGGTCTTTCCTGCATCAGTCCCCTTTTGTGCTCTAAAAGTCCGCAAACACTGTATATCTTAGAAAGTTCCATGCGTTCTTTTGTATTTAACGAAGGTAAAATTCCAGGGATCCGCTCTGCGATCATTGTTTTTCCTGCTCCCGGAGGACCGACAAAAAGCAGGTTATGCATTCCCGAAACAGCCGTTTCGCAGGCACGTTTTACAAGCTCCTGACCGCTCACATCCGCAAAGTCCAATATCCTCCCTGTCTGCATTTCTTCTATATTATATGGAGTATCAAAATATTCTCCATTTCCGTTTAAGATATTCACAGCATCCGCAAGATTTTTTACGGCAAATACCTGCATGTCCGATACCAATGCCGCCTCTCCTGCATTTTTCCATGGAACCATACATTTTTTCATTCCTCTTTCTTTTGCCTCCGCCACCATTGGCAAAATTCCATTTACCGGTTGTACTTTTCCATTCAGTCCAACCTCTCCCGCTACAAAATATTCCCTGACCATTTCCTGTCTGATATACCCGAATGCGGTAAGGACTGCCACCGCAACCGGAAGGTCAAACCCGGAACCGGATTTTCTGATATTCGCAGGCGTAAAATTGATCGTAATATGCTTTGGAGGCAGGGCAAAGCCACAGTTTTTCAATGCTGTACGCACTCTCTCTTTGGCTTCCTGCACTTCCGAAGCAAGAAATCCTACCATTTCAAACACAGGCAGACCATCACTCACATCTGCTTCCACAGAAATCGGTACACTCTGGATCCCGTGTATGATTGCCGTTGATACAATACTATACAACGTACTCCTCCTTTTTATTCATTTTTCCTCTGATTTATCTGATGATCACAGCAGAAATGCTGCAACTGATCTGCACCAGCATATGCCAGCCGGTGCATCTGACAACTGAGCAGTCTGTGCTCAGTTTCCTAGACTTTATACAAATCCGAACATAAGGCGGCGACATCCGCCGTCGCCTAAGTATAACACATTCATAGTAGCAAGTACAACCTTATTCGCAAAAACTTTTTTTAATTTATCCAGCGCCTTTTTTTCAATACGCGAAACGTAAGAACGCGAAATTCCAACCGCGGAAGCAATTTCCCTCTGCGTCATCGCCTTATTTCCAAATAATCCGTACCGGTGTACAACAATATACAGTTCCCGTTCCTGCAGCACTTTCGGAACCAGTCCAAGCAGCTTTTCAATCTGTCTTGTACGTTCCATCATCTCCACAACATCCGGCTCCTCACTCTCTACAATATCAAGCAGATGGATCTGGTTTCCCTCTTTATCCATACCGATCGTTCATATAATGATACTTCACGCGACACTTTCTTTTTTGCACGAAAATACATCAGAAGTTCATTATCGATACACCTGGCTGCATAAGTTGCCAGCCTGCTCCCGTATCTTCCTTGTAGGTTACGATCGCTTTCATCAGCTATCGTTCCGATCGAGATCAGATCTTCCATATCTTCTTCCGAATTCTGATATTTTTTTGCCACTATGTGCAACCAGCCGCATGTTATGAAGTGTCAGTTCGTTTCTTGCTTCAAGGCTACCTTTTTTTAATTTTTTCAGGCATTCGTTTTCCTGCTCTGGCGTAAGTGGGGATAAGAATGTTTTCAAAACGCACCTTAAAAGCTTTATTAATACATTCTATGTTTTGACCAGGGTGTGCGTGCTTTTCCCCATTTATTTTTCCTAAGTTTTATTATATAATGTCCGTATGATTCGACAATTCACATACCGGATAGAACCGGAATACGACTCCTTTACTATTCGGGAATACCTTTCATTAAAAGGCTATCCCAATGCAGTATTTGTACAACTGAAAAAACACCCGAAAGTGTTCTGTTAAACGGCATATGGCTTATATGCGCACAAAGTTATCCGCCGGAGATGAACTTTTTATCCGCTTGGAAGAAAGCACTTCCTCTGCGCACATTTTACCGGTCTCCATGCCGCTTTCGATCTGTTATGAGGACGAGGATATCCTCGCCGTAAACAAGCCGGCTCAAATGCCCGTTCACCCTTCTCTGAATCATTACGATCATACGCTTGCAAATGCCGTATGCGGCTATTACAATGACCAGGAGATTCCATATACTTTCCGCTGCGTCAACCGCCTTGACCGTGACACGACCGGACTCACTCTGATCGCAAAGCACATGTTAAGTTCCGCTATTTTAAGTACCGCGGCAGCCAGACGTGAAATATCGAGAGAATACATTGCCATTGCCTCCGGAAAAACACCCGAATCCGGAACGATTGATGCTCCGATCGGACGTGTTGCCGGATCGACAATCGAACGGCAGATTGACTTTGAAAACGGAGAACGCGCCATCACGCATTACAGACGTCTTGCTTATCATGACGGATTGTCCCTGTTATCGCTGCATTTAGAGACCGGACGTACCCATCAGATCCGTGTTCACTTAAAATCAATTGGACATCCGCTGATCGGGGATTTTCTTTACAATCCGACGGACACAACAATAAAGCGGCAGGCACTTCACTCCTACCGCTTAACGTTTTCGCATCCCATCACAGGAGAATCTTTTGTTCTCACTGCTCCTCTTCCAGATGATATGCACTGCCTTTTTCCAGATTTTTCCTGAGATTTATGAGGTATTCTTTTTCATAGGGAACTTTTCCCTTTAATACCTCATATTTGAGGAAATGATTCACTTCATCTTCCCCTTTTACCGCCAGCATCACCAGTAATAATTCCAGCATGGCTTTTGTGTCTTCATTTAAAATATAATATTTTCTGCCCTTCAGATAATACTGGAGCGGACTGTCCAGTTTGAATTTATCACGTTGATAATTCTTTGATGCAGAAACGCGGTCCACATACATCTCCGCTACATACTTAATCGGCATCTTCATGCCACAGATCCCGCGATGTGTTTTTGTCCATCTCTTCCATCACCGACTCCATAATCAATCCAGTACTCCATATGATGTTTATTTCGTCCTTTATGGTGAAGCCATGCCGCAGAATACCCTTTATCTTCACGTTCTGCGTTATTCGGACTCATTGTCCCCTGATAATATTTGCATCCCACCAGAAATTCTGTCGGTGTATACTTCGACATGTCATGCAGCAGTCCCTGCTTATAAAGTCCGATCTTAAAACAGCCTGCCCGGACCAGATTTTTGTGATGCAGGATCGTGCATAAATGTTTCCATGCCTTTATCATGTTCTTTTACCCTCTTTACTACTTTTATATTCCAATTACAATATTGATCGACTGACCCTCGATTGCTAAAAGATGCTGATCCTCGAGGATTTCTTTTTCCGGCAGGAACGAATTTTCCGCTGCCGTAGTCATCAAAAGATACCATTTCTTGTTCTGCGGGAGTTTAGGCAGCGCAAGATGCGACAGACCGCTATGAAAATTATAGCCGATATAGATATAATCATCCGGTGTCTGATCTGTCTTCTTTTCATATTCGCCGCAATACAGAATCCCCGCCGCCTGTCTGTCAGCCGGTATCGAAGAGATCCATGCGCTCTCCCCATGATAGGAAAGATCCGGGAAACCTTTCCTGCCGTAATCATTTAATTCCATCGGATGTTCTGATGCGATGATCGGATGCTCCCTGCGGAAATCTGCCAGATTTTTTATGAATTCAGACAGCCAGGTTTCCTTCTTTTGTTTCTTCCAGTTCAGCCAGCCGGTCTTATTGTCCTGACAGTAGGCATTGTTATTACCCTGCTGTGAGTTTAAGAACTCATCGCCCCCTAAAACCAATGGAACACCCTGTGCCAGAAACTCCATTGCCAACGCATTTCTAACCTGTTTTTTCCGCAGATTATCAATGTATCTTTTTCTGGTATTTCCCTCCACGCCACAGTTACTGCTGTAATTGAAACTGTTTCCATCACAGTTATCTTCCCCGTTCTCCAGATTGTGTTTTTCACAGTAGGAAAACAGATCCCACAATGTAAATCCATTATTATTAGTAATGTAATTGACAAACCCTTCCACGCTGTTTTGCTTTCTCTGCTGGCAGAAAAACTCGTTAAGGTTTCCTTCCATATGGTTCAGCATTTTTCTCGCCGGGTACAGGTATTCATCACTGTATACATATAAATGATGATATTTTTTTGCATTTTCCAAAAGGATCGGATCAAAATGTGTATAAAACAGCTTTGTCCGGCTGAGCAGAAGGTCCTGTGCCGCCGCCGTAACAGGCAGTGAATCCCCCTGAAGATGAAATCCATCCACATGATACTCACGAACCCAGAACCGAAGTGCATCTAAAATCACATTCTGGTTCATCCCCGGCGCAAAATAAAATTCCATCACACATTCCATGCCGTTCTCATGCAGTGTATGTACCAGTTCCCGAAACTCAGACGCTGCATCTGCACTGCTGCTGTAGGATGCCTTCGGTGCAAAATAATTGCCGGGAACATACCCCCAGTAATTAATCTTTTCCACCGGCTGTACACTTTCCGGTTTGATCAGATCTTCTCCGTGACTTTCCCACTTAAGGTAATCCGGCAGTACCGTTTTCTTTGGGATCACCTGTTCCTCAAACTCGTAGGCAGGCATCAGCTCTATGGTCGTAATGCCAAGTTTTTTCAGATATGGGATTTTATCTGTAATCGCTCGGAATGTCCCCCGTTCTTTTCTCGGACAGGATGTATCCTCCATGGAAAATCCCCGCACATGCAGTTTATACATAACCATCTGCTGCCGTTTAATCTCCGGCTGTCTGTCGTTTTCCCAGTCAAATGCCTGCGGATATGCACCGCCACAGATAAAATAATCCTTCTCACTGCGGGTTTTGTCATTCCATTTTTCCCTGCCGATAATACGGGTTGCATAGGTATCCGTAATGATTTTTCCGTTTATCTCATAATTGTATCTTAAATTTTTCCATAACTTACCGGTTACGGCCACAGAACGCACGGATCCCCGGCAATATTCCTCCGGTACTAAAATTTTGCAGACAGGTTCTGCTTTTTTCCCATAAAAAGAATGCTGCAGTTCTCTTCTTTTTCCCCTTCGAACGTAAAAATCACTGCATCATCCTTTTTCTGTACTCCTAACTTTTCGTAATTGCCTTCTCTGATCGTGTAATCCATGCTGTCTGCCACCTTTTCTATCGTACCCCAGTATCTTTTTCTAATAAAAATAGTATACCTTTTTTTCACATTTTGTATAGAAAAATATGTTCAATCACATCCGATTATGTTATGATGTCATTGTCTTTATTAGGACCACTATAAAAAGAGAGGTATCGGCATGAGCGATTTCAACCAGAACAATGACGATGAAGATATCGTTGTAACCCTTGATCTTGACGACGGAAGTCAGGTAGAATGCGAAATTCTTACCATTTTTACAATTGGCGAACGCGATTACATCGCACTTCTTCCATTGGATGAAAATGGCGAGGAAAACGAGGAAGGCGAAGTATTTATTTATCGTTATTCTGAAGACAGCGAAGGCAATCCTTCCCTTGATAACATTGAGGACGATGAAGAATACGAAGCTGTATCCGACCGTTTTGACGAACTTTTAGACGAGGCAGCCTTCGAGGAGATGGATGATTAATCCTTCTTCTTTTCCGGTGGCTGCGCTTCTTTGATAAAACGGGAAATTTCTGCATCTTTATGGTTCAGTTGTCTGACTGAAAAAAGATGCAGATTTTTTTTGCTCTCGTCATTCCTACATAAAACATCCTTCGCTCTTCTTCCACTTCCGGTTCCAGCACTGCTTTTTTGTATGGCATGACGCCCTCATTGACGTCAATGATATAGACATTTTCATATTCCAGACCTTTTGCACTATGTAATGTTGCTAACGCAACACTGTTCGGGTTCTGATTCTGCACGCGGTAAAATTCCTGCAGCTCTTTTGTGTAATTTTCAATGTGGTCAAACCACGCATCATAAGTCTTATATTCCTCGCTGCATCCAGGAGCTCATCCAAAACATCAAACAGATCATCCGCTTTGATACGTCTGTAATCCGCATATTCTGTACAAAACTCATCATATCCGATTGCCTTCCGGATGTAATTGATCGCCGCATACGGACTTAATCTCTCTAACATACGGATATCGCCCTCTAATTTTTCGATGCGCTTTGCCACCCACGGCTGTTCCTCATAGTACCACTCCCACACATCAAATGCCACGGTCTCCTCGTCTAGCGATTCCCGGCTGATATAGCGTTTCGGACGGTTCATGATCTGCAGGAAATCCCTGCGTTCCCTGCTTCCCAGAGCAATCCTTATGTATGCAAAAATATCTTTTGCGATCCAGTGCTCGTATAAGTTCGGCACGGTATCTCTCGTTCGGAATGGAATATTATACTCCATCAGCTGTTCCATCAGAAGTCGCGGCTGTGTATTGGTGCGGAAAAGCACTGCAAATTCTTCATATTTTGCGCCTTTCTCCACCGCCTCCTGAATATCCCAGATGATTCTTGCATTTTCTTTGCGCTGGCTTTCAAACAACTGCCATTCAACCGGGATATCCCCCTGATCCGCCGCCTCTATTTTTTTCTGAAAGCGTTCCTTATTGTGGCCGATGAGATATCCGGCACTTGTCACAATGTTTTTTACGGAACGGTAATTCACATCTAAAAGAACCGTCTCCGCCTCCGGGTAATCATCCTTAAAGTGTAACATGATCTCCGGCTTCGCACCCCGGAAACGGTAGATCGACTGGTCATCATCCCCCACGATAAACAGATTTTTCCGCTTACCCGCTAACATTTTTATAATGTCATACTGGATCCGGTTGATGTCCTGAAACTCATCGATCAAAATATAGCGGTATTTATTCTGCCATGCGGCAAGGATATCGGCACGCTGTTCAAAAAGTTCCTTCGTGTATACTAACATGTCATCAAAATCAATCAGTCTGTTTTTGTACAAAAATTCATGATATTGGCGATAAATCTTTCGGAACACGGTCTCCGCACAGTTTTTCGAATAATAGTTGGCGATTTCTATCCCGGAATTTTTGACCAGACTGATCTCCCTAACAGAGATGTGATAAACTCCGTCTCATCCTCATAGGTCAGATGTTCTTTCGCTATGATCTCACGCATACACTGGTAGCGCTGTTCCTCCCTGGCAATATTGTCTGCGCTGTAATTATATGCATGTTTTAAAATAGCAAAATATACTGCATGAAACGTGCCAAATGTCACCGGACATGACCGGTTCATTTTCCGCTGAAATCTTCGCTTCATCTCCGTTGCAGCGGCTTTGGTAAATGTGATAACAAGGATCTGTGCCGGATCTATCCCACACGCTTCGATCAGATATTTTGTACGTTCTGTGATTACAAGGGTTTTTCCGGAACCCGGTCCGGCAAGAACGAGCATCGGTCCGTTTTTGTGATGGATTGCCCGTGTCTGTGATGCGTTAAAGCTCATAGATTACCTCAATTCATAAATTTGAAACGGCAGGGAAATTGAAAATCTCCCTGCCTGATAAAAAAATCTTACTGCTCTAATAATTCAATACCTTTTTTGATGCGGGCAATGGACTCTTCTTTTCCAAGTACCTCCATCAGCTCTGTTGCTCCGCCCGGTGTCATCTGTTTGCCGGAAACAGCCGTACGGATCGGCCACATAACATAACCGTTCTTCACGCCGGTCTCTTCCACATATTTTAACAATGTGGCATATAATGCATCATTGCTGTAATCTTCCTGTGTCTCTAACAGAGGAAGTACATCTTTTAATACTTTTAAAGAAGTTTCCGCATTTGTCTTCATCTTCTTGTGTGTGTACATTGCCACATCATATTCCGGAAGTGCCTCAAAGAAATCAATATGCTCTTTGATATCCGGGAATACTTCGATTCTGGTTTTTACCATTGCTGCAATCTTCTTTAAATCAAGATCCTTTGTGATCACCTCGCGGATATATGGCTCTGCTTTTTCATAGAAACTGTCAAAATCCATAGCTTTGATGTATTCGCCATTCATCCATTTTAACTTTGTGTAATCAAAAACTGCCGGTGATTTGCTGATTCTGTGGTAATCAAATTCTTTGATCAGCTCATCTAAGGTAAAAATTTCTCTGTTATCTTCCGGACTCCAGCCAAGCAGTGAGATATAGTTTACAACTGCTTCACTTAAAAATCCCTGCTCTAATAGATCTTCAAAAGAAGAATGTCCGCTTCTCTTAGAAAGTTTCTTGTGGTTTTCATCCGTGATCAGCGGCAGATGGATGTAAACCGGTGATTCCCAGCCAAATGCATCATACAGACGCTGGTATTTCGGCGAAGAGGAAAGATACTCATTTCCACGTACCACATGTGTGATGTTCATGGTATGATCGTCAACCACGTTTGCAAAATTATAGGTCGGATATCCATCGGATTTGATCAGGATCATATCATCAAGTTCTGCATTATCCACCGTGATATCTCCGTATAACTCATCATGGAAGGTCGTTGTTCCCTCGTTCGGGATGTTCTGACGGATGACAAACGGTTTGCCAGCAGCAAGATTTGCCTCCACTTCTTCTTTACTTAAATGCAGACAGTGTTTGTCATATATCATGATCTCTTTACCGTCCACTTCTGTTTTTAAGGACTCTAAACGCTCCTTGTCGCAGAAGCAGTAGTATGCTTCGCCTTTTTCTACTAATTCTTTGGCATATTTCATGTAGATGCCGGTCTTCATACGCTCACTCTGCACATAAGGACCATAACCGCCATCCTTATCCGGTCCCTCATCATGAACCAGACCTGTTTCCTCTAATGTGTGATATATGATATCAACTGCACCTTCCACAAAACGCTCCTGATCCGTATCTTCGATACGAAGCATAAAATCTCCGCCCGCATGTTTGGCAATTAAAAACTCATATAATGCAGAACGCAGATTTCCCACATGCATTCTTCCTGTAGGACTTGGTGCAAATCTTGTTCTTACTTTGCTCATTGTTTGTTTTCCTCCTGTATTCTCATTTTCCGTTTTATAATCCGGAAAGATTTTCAAACGCCGTACACGTCATTATATAACAATTTTTTCTGCCTGACAAGCTTACAAATTGAAAACAGAGACAGGATTTTTTCTCCCTGTCCCTGCGCTGCCAAGCTATTATTTTATTATTAGATACTTTGCCGACATTATATTTTGGTAAATATTGCAGTTTCTTTCTTCAAATCGGTTGCAATCTCAAAATTCTCATCCATACGGTTCGAGATATTTTCCATATCCGTAACCAGCACCTGCGTGCTGTCTGCTGCATTGCTGACTCCCTTTGCGCCCTCCTCGATGGCATGTGCGATCGTATTGATGGACTTTTGTATTTCAACCATTGTATTCTTCAACGAATCTGTCTTTGATTCAAACTCGTTCATGACATTCTCTATGTAGGTCGCCTTATTTTTATATTCACTTCCGGCCGTTACGAATTCTTCAAACTCTGGGAGAATCGACTCGTTCATATATTGTACCAGTCCATTTGCATTGTCTGCTAAATTATGCACTGCCTGAGTCACAACACTGTTGATCTGCTGGATACGGTTTGCAGCTTCCTGACTGGCAGCTGCAAGCTGACTGATCTCTGTTGCAACAACAGCAAAACCGCGTCCTGCATCCCCTGCTCTGGCTGCTTCAATAGATGCATTTAATGCAAGCAGGTTTGTCTGGCTTGCAATATTCAAAATATCATCCGTCAGGCTATTTACCTGATTTACACTGTTACTGTCCTCAATCGCCCTGTTTAATACCTCAAGAATCTCATTGACTTTCGTGCCGGTAGATTCCATATTAGAACGCGCAGCAGATTCCATGGAATCCGCATGACCTTTCATTTCTTTCGTATAATTATTAATCTCAGTTGTACGCTCCGCAATCTGATTTACCTCTCCCGCAACAGATTCTGTATTGGAATTGATCAAAGAGGCATTATCTGACATCTCCTGCATGGTAGCTGAAAGTTCCTCCGTTAATGCAGACAGATCAGACACACTGCTGTTTGATGTCATAACACTTTCACGGACTTCATTGACTACCGTTTCCATACGTTTTGAATTATGAATGATCGTTTTAAAAATATCCTGTAATTTTCCCATGAAAAGGTTGATGCCACTGCCGACTGCTGCCACTTCCTGATTCTCCATAATGGTTATCGTCTGGTCAGGTCTCCTTCTCTTCTGTCTATACCATCAATAATCTCATTGATCTCATTCTTCGTTTTAGAAAGTGGTACGATTACCATCTTCAGTACAGAAAATACCGCAAACAGCAAAGATGCCATGCTGACAGCAATCGTAACGAAGCTGACCGTCAAAGAATACTTATATACCTTGGTCAATTGCTGCTTTGCCGTATCTGCATTATTATTTACCACTTCCTGGATTGCTGTAATATTCTGATCTATCTTGTCTGCATACTCTGAAATTGCACCGTTTGCCAAAGCATACGCAGCCTCTTTATTTCCATTTGCGCTGTATGCCATAAGATTTGCATTTTCATATTTCAAACCTTCATAATTTGACAATATCGCCTCGTAATTTTCGCGGTCTGAATCATCTATAAACTGTTCAAAATCTGACAGATACTCATCAAGCACCGTCTGTTCTGAACGTATGACATCTACAAGAGAGATCATTGAGTCAAGATCTGTTGCTACAATATGTGACAATCCAAGCCGATGAATCTTTTCTGTTTCTATCTGAATTGATCCCAAATCTGCGATACAGACCATATAACCATTCGCAATCTGTGTTGCATTCTCATTAACCTTACGAATATTTTTTACTGCCAGAACACTCGAAATAATAGATATAATTCCAATAACAAACACCGGAATCAATATGATCATTTTCGTGCTGAAACGTCCCTGTTTTTTCATAATGTGATCTGTCTCCTATCCTTTATTTTGCTGCGGATGCTGTTATTCCTTCAACAAGTGTATCCATAATTTCCTGCAGATCCTGACCGGATGGGTTACCAGCTGCCATCGTATCACTAAATGCAGAACATGCATCCCAGTAACTGTTTCCAACCCGCTGCAGTTTACCAAATTCTGATTGTGCAATAACTGCCTGGATTGCCGGCACCTGTTTTACTGCATCCGAAGCTGCTGCATTCGTATTCGAAGGTCCCTGATTCCTCTCTTCAAAACGGATTGTCTGGTTTTCCTCATTTGTAAGCCAGTCTGCAAGTTTTGCTGCCCATTCCGGATATTTGGAATATGCATTCACGCCCATCATTTTATAACCGGTAAAAGAAGACATCTGTACCTGCTGTCCTGCCACCGTGTAAGTTGGAAGTTTTACGGCTCCGTAATTATCGCCCCATGCTTCCCTGACTGAAACTGCATTCCATACGCCACTGATTCCCGCACTAACCGTACCATTCTGTACTCCTGTAATGAAATCTCCATCCGGCTGGCTGATAAATGCCGGATTGGTTGTGATATTTAAAATGGCCTGTGCCACATCAACGCCTTTAATTGCACCATCTGTGGCATTCCAGTTACAGTAGTTTGTCACGCCATCATCATTAATACCAAACTCCAGACCCGTATTACCAAAAAATGTATACAGATACCAGCCCGAATTAAACTCCATGGAAAATGATTTGCCCGCAGCATTCAGTGCTTCTAACATGCCGTCCATCGTCTGGACATCTTCATCGGAAAGAACATTTTTATCATAATAAAGGAAGTATCCGTTATCTGCCGTCATTGGGTAAGCATATAAGATATCATGAATGGATGCAGCAGAAACTGACTCTTCTAAATTCGCACTCTTTACTTCTTCTGCATTTGGCACCGGATATAATGCACCAGCGGCAACCATTGCAGAAAGCTGATCATCCGCAAACGGGAAAACATCCGCCCCGTTATGAATATCTCCCAAAAGAATATCCTTTGTATCAGAATCAGCATTTTGTTCCAATGTAATCTCAAACTTTGCCTGTCCTGCATATTTCTGTTCAAAGCTGTCTATCATCTGGTTTAACATGTCGAAGTTGTCTTCTTCCGACCATACTTTAAGCTGTACCACACCATTATCCGCCTCAGCATCTCTTTCTGTCATCTCCGTAGATACTTCTGCTCCCGGCATTACCGATTCCACAGCACCACTATTCTTTACATTTTCTTTATCAGCTGTGAAGCCGCAGCTCCTAACGTCATACACACAACCGTCGTAAACAGCATACCTGCAACAATTCTTTTATTCATTCTTATTCCCCTTCTCTGTCTTCTGCTGTTTTAATACCAATATCTTTTATTTTATACTCATTTTGATATTTTTCAACATTTTTTGCGCTCTTTTTCGATTTGATAATACGCATTTTTTACCTTTTTATATGATGTCTGCTAAATGAACCAAAATCATCATTTTTACATATCTTATTGTAAACCTGATATTGAAAGGAATAACTTATTATGAGACCTTATCCTATGTCCGGGAACAGCAATCGTTCCTGCGACCGTTTATCTGTTTCACATCCTGCACACCGTGCAGGTCTGGACTTTTGCACAGAATCTGCATCCTGTGCAGATTCTGTTTCCTGTTCAGAAAATATAAGAACCATTTCTGATTATGTACTCGCCATGGCATACGTCCCCTGGCAGCATTTTTCTACTGTTTATGAACCGGATCGTTCACTCAGTGCCGGGACTATTTTTCCAGAACTGGATAAACCATTTTTAGCCGCAAACGGAGGTAGATGCCGATGATGATCAGTCAGATGAATCAGTCCCAACTCCTCCACTGGATCGATATGGTCAGCTTTGCTGTCGTAGAAATCACAGAATATCTCGACACGCATCCTGACGATGAAGAAGCTTTAAAATATTTCAATCACTATGCTGACTTAAGACGCACTGCACTGCGTGCATATGCGCAAAATTATACTCCGCTTACCATCGACACCGCAAATCCTGATAATTACTGGCGTTGGGCATCGGATCCATGGCCATGGGAAGGAGGTGACTGTTAATGTGGAATTATGAAAAACGTTTACAATTCCCAGTCAACATTACAAGACCCAATGCCAAAATCGCACAGATCATCATCAGTCAGTATGGAGGACCAGATGGAGAGGCGGCCGCATCGTTCCGTTATCTGTCACAGAGGTATAGTATGCCATATAATAAAGTAGCGGGACTGTTGACGGATATTGGGACGGAGGAATTAGCCCATCTCGAAATGATTGCCGCCATCGTCCGCCAGCTTACCAAAGGCTTAAGTGCTGAAGAACTTGAGGCCGCCGGTTTCGCTCCTTACTATGTCGATCACACGGCCGGGATCTGGCCGCAGGCAGCCGGCGGTATTCCGTTTAATGCCTGTGAATTCCAGAGCAAAGGCGATGCGATCACGGATCTTTTTGAAGATATGGCTGCGGAGCAGAAAGCCCGCACCACCTACGATAATATTTTACGTCTTGTCAAAGATCCGGAAGTCTGTGAACCGATCCGTTTTCTGCGCCAGCGCGAAATCGTGCATTTCCAGCGTTTCGGTGAAGGCCTCCGCCTGGTTCAAGAAGAACTTGACAGCAAAAACTTTTATATGTGCAACCCGGAATTTGATCTGGGATGTGGCAAATAGACTGCATGTTCTGCAAGCCGGCTTGTTGTCACAAACAACATTTTGCATTCTATTAGCATGAATAAAATACTGCGTACAATATGCCCCTCCGGCATTTGTACGCAGTATCCATATATTTCTCATCATACCACAACTTATTCAAATCAAACATTACACAGGCAGACCTGACACACCGGGCAGAAACTTACATCGTTTCCATCAACCGGTCAATTGCATTGATGATCTCATCGATTTGTGGTTTCATGCTTCCAGCCTTTGAAGAAAGTTTTAATGCTTCCTCCCTCTGATTTTTCATTTCTTCGACATTATATTCCATCCGATCCCTTAATTTCTGTCTGCGCAGGATCAGGCCGTGCTTCACCTCAACCATTTCCCTGGGATCAATCAGGGCTGCTGCCTGCGTGATCCAGACCTGTGCATCATATAACTGATACTGGTTCAATGCCCGCACCAATCTGCCATTAAAGTATTCAAGATCCTCATTTGTGCGTTGATATTTTTCACGTTCACGCACTGCATCCATATAATACTGCCACAGCTGATTTAATTCTGAAGCTCTTCTTACATGATACTTCTCACAGGCATAATCAATGGCATTCGTGATATTGACATATTTAAACTTTACCTTATTAAGTAAAAGAATTGCCTTATTTGCACTTCGTTCCGCTAACTTGATCTCAGAGTCATTGTGCAGCATCTTTAAATAATCGGCACACACCGCCACTGCAGTGACAAAAATAAGTACCATCCATGCATAATATGTATCAACCTTAAATCCAAGCTGTAACGTGATAAGTGTCACTGCCACTGCTGCCACAATTGCAAGAATGATGTATAATAAATTCTTTAAACTTTTCTGCTGGTGCATCAGATATTCACGGTGTAAAAGCCATCTGGCTTTTTCCCGTTCAAGATATTTCATATCCTTTTTTATAGTATCCTGATAGATTCATTCGAGCTAAGGCGTTTGATTGCATCCGGCATGGTTTTTTCTTCCTGCTGAAGCTGCGTAAACTGTGCATCTGTCAGTTTTTTTCTGAATTAAGGAAAATATTTCTCGCACTGTTTAACTGAACGACATTCTGTGCCACATCCGCAATTTTTTTCTTTTCAGGTTCCGGAAGATCTTCTAATTTCTGGACATCATTCAGATAAGACGTGACTGTTCGGTACTCCGATTTTTCCTCCTCGATTTCCCTTGTGATATCGATCATCTGCTCTAATCGTTCCACAACATACTGCTCCACCTGTTTCGGATCTTTTATGTTATTTTCCGTCAGCACAGTCTGGCTCAGATCATCCATTTTTTCTTCAAAACTGCGTTTTTTCCATCTGTCAAAAAATTTCATTTATACCATACAATCCTTCCTATACTGTTTTTTCCATTCCTCAAGCTGCGTCTCCCACACATTTTCATCCCCCGGATCCCACTCATCAAGCATTGTCTCAAACTGACATATCGCATCACTTCTACTGCAGCTGCTCAATTCATCTGCAATCTTTTTTGCTTCCTCCGGTGCTATTTTAAAATATTCTCTCCTGTGTTCAAATGCCCGCTCATCATGATTACAGCGGCATGCCATCAGACACTCTTTCAAGGACTCTTTATCACTGCTTTTTTCATATGCCCTTGCATAGCAGTCAGCTGCCTGTTCAAACAAAAACAGCCTCGCATATGCGGTACCAAGATTGTGCCACACTGCGCCAACCATCTGTGGCATTTCAGTTTCACACGATTGCAGAAGTTTTCTGTATTCTGCAATACTGCTGACGTATTTCCGGTTCTCCAGAAAAACGGTCAGCTTTGATTTTCCCACATTCAAATGCCGACTTATGTTCCATTTCCTGAAGTGTATTCCGGATCTGCTTTTGTTCCTCTTTCGTACAATAACCACACGCTGACATCAGACAGCCGGTAAATTCAGACAAAACACCTCCGCCAGCCTTGATATTCCTTAGATTCTGTGCAATATCCGGCAAATGCTGTTCATTTTCCACCCAGTCACACAACTCGTCATCCATAAAGTCTGCATCCAATAGACAGGTATTATTTTTGATATAATAGCACAGTTCATCCAGCGAATAAACATTTAACGATACATTTTCAATATAATAGGGCATCGCCGCTAACTGCTGGCTGCATAAGATCAATTCGCCCATTCGTTTCTCCTGCCTCTCCTTTGTCTACTGTACATTTTCCAGTGACATCATATATTCCCATGTTTTGTCAGAACTCTTAAATATCTCCCCAAAGCCAAGGTCTTTGATCCTGATCTTTACTTCCATGTCGGAAACCGGCTGTGCTTTGATGCGAAGACGCGTTGTGCGTGGCGGACGTTCGGGAAGATCTGCAAGCGTGAGTTTCTCAATCTTCGCTTCCTTGCTGTTTGGCAGCTGCAGCCAGAAATCGATCTCGTTTGATCCATCCAGCAATACTTCGCATTCTCCAACAGTCTCGTACCAGTATCTCCTGCACTGATCAGCGTAAAAAACTCTGTTTTTCCCTGGCTCTGCACTTTCAGGCTTACATTCACTTTCATCTCATTATCGCCCATATAGACAAACTGCCAGCTGTTTTCTTCCGTCATACACTTTCTTGCCGCTGCATAACAGGCACCCTTGGAATAAAGATTTTTCCCCATAAAAACCCTGCGGCCTTTGCACAAAAAAGAAAGGGACTCCTTCATCCATTCACCATCAAAACCGTCTCCGGTCAGGTAAACTGCCGAAACAATATGCCCTCCTGTCACTTCTGATACGATTTTTAAAAAGCTGGCATCTTTATTTGCCCGGTCTATATTCCGCTGTTCCTCACTGATCGTGACAAGCTGCGGCATGGTTCTTTGATCCCGTTCCAATCTCCTGCACCAGACCTCATCTCCCCGGTTGTCAAACAGACACACATCATGCAGCCATAATTCTTTTTGCTGGCTGAATGCGAAATAATAAAAACTCTCTCTCCTGTCAATGAGTGTCAGCTTTCCCTCCGGTATTCCAATTCTTTCTGCTACCTGAAGAAAGAGCTCCGTCACCTCCCGCGACAACTGTTCAAGCGTGATAACCAAAAAGTCAGGTATCACAGGATTCCCCAGTTTTCCCGCAAGATATACCAGCTTTTTTATGTAGAGTGCTAACAGTTCCTGTGCCTTATAAGTTTCCCCCTCTATGAAAAACTCTTTTTCCGCAAGAGCTGCCTGCAGCAGACCGGATACTGCTTCCTCTCCCTGCAAAGTGCCAGACGTTTTGCCTCCTCACCGATAAACCACTGACCGATCCCATGTTTTTTGGCAAGTATCAGAGGAATCTGGTATACTTCACTGCCTGCACTGTGCTGACAGTCTCCGGTTCCTTCATATTCAATTGGAAATAACTGATCACGCATTGTCATTATCAAGATCAATGCCAAGATAATACGACGTTTTTTTCCACTTTTCTCCCTCTTACTTATAAAATACGGAATACCTCATTCGTTACCATCTGCATTCCATAGTATTGTTTCATTTCTCTCTTTTGCATCTCACGTTCTCCCATCGCGTGATGCATCAGCATGTCATTCAACATTTCATACCTTCCATGAGATTCTTCGTCCGGTACATTTCGGCAATTTAAGCAGGCACTTTCCGTTATCTTCTCCTCCGCCTTTTCCTGCTCTGTCATATAATAAAGTACAGACTCGCCAAAAAATAAGACAAATTCCTTGACAAAAACACCATCATAGACCTCATTTAACAGTGACTGCTCGTAATGTTCTCCATCCAGGCTAAAATGAATCATAATTTTTTGTCCGGATCTGTATGATATTCCACAAACGCTTTGTCATACAAATGATACTTTAAACGTAATTCTTTCTCAAACTCCAGGAAAAATGCAAAGCAGCGGTTCTTAGACGTGTACTCTTCCAACAATTCATCTGCCACCTGATACATCGCATCTGATAAATGCTCTTTCTCTGAGAAATATTTCAGCAGCCCCAGTTTACACGCATCGTTGAGAGGATTTCCTTCCTGATAACGGGCAAAGATCTGTTCAAATACATACTCCGGTACCACCATATTCCTCACCAGCCATGCATCTGCAAAATACGATAAATATGCCATACAGATCAGTTCCCGTCCCCCGCCTTTTACATAACTCTCGTAGATCTCTTCAATATCCGCAATATAATCAGTCGAATACAGCATCTGGCTTAAAATACGTTCCTCAAGATCAAACGTGTCAATATCAAATGCTCCCGCAGCTTTCCAGATCTCCGCCATCGTCTTTGTTGCACCATTATAATATTTACAAAGATAGATAAGGATCACATCATTATAAGTGCCTCTGTAAAATACATGCTCTGCAAACCCAAGAAGGAAATCATCTTCCTCAAACCCTGCTGTATGAATCGCATAACTGCACAGAGAAACGCATGCAGCCGTATCCATGTGCTCATACCCACACTCTTCTGCCATGCGATACGCAGTTTCATACAAATGTTCTTCCGTCAGGTACTGCATCAGCATACGGCGCGCAGCTGCAGATAACAATTTATGATCAAGACCGGTCAGACAGCCCGCCTCATACTTCTTTTCCGGTAAAATGATATGATCTGTTCTGCAATTTCCCTTTTATAGCGGTCACTCACCTGCGGTGCTTTTAAAACAGTCCACACACCCGGAAAATCTGAATCATCCACTCCATCCGCAACTTTTTGCTGCATGGAATATAGAATATAGGATAATTCTCCCTGTGCAAGTTCTGTACACTTTTTCACACAATGGTCAATATCCATCAGCGGCTCTTCACAACAACCGATTTCCTCACAGAAACGATTACCATAAATGTCCTCCATGATCAGGCAGTAATCCTTTGTATATACAGTAAAGTATGCAGCCCCGTTCCGGATCACGGATTCCCTGTTATTCACATGATTGCATGCTGGGCTGCATGCATATTCATAAACTTCTATCTTTGCTGCCTGTGGATCCGTACAGATCATCTTGTGCGTAAAAAGAATTTCAGCTGCCCAATGCGCAATATCACTATTTATAATCCCCTGTTCAAACATTTCATCATATATCACGGCCAGATTATCATCGATATGACCAGCCTCCATCTGCTCCATCGCAAACCGTTCTATGATCGGCAGATATTTCTGATATACCTCAGGCTGCACCTTTTTTGCCGCAATAATATTGACAAATAAAACCGCTTTCTGCTGCCAGGACAATCCACTGTCATACTGAAAATACAGCTGAAGCATCTTTGGTACACGTTCTAATTTTCTTCCATCCAGTGATAAAAGATACGCTTCATACAGGCTCGTGATGCGGATCTCACGTTCAATTCCAAGTTCATACCAGTGATGATACTTTGCACCAAAGCACTGGCTGCGGATCAGATATCCTAACACCGCCGTCAGCATTTCATCATCCGGTTTCACCTCATAACACGCCTCTAAAATATGGTATAAAAACGGATGATATTCTTTTTTTTCTGAAATAAGCCCGGCCACCTGTATTGCTATATCCCGTGTCATAATGCCCCATCTTGCAGTCCAGTATAATATGCGAACCTCAAATGATCCAAGTCTCGCCAGTAAATATGGATCCTGCCAGATCAGATAATATGCCTCCAGATAAAAATACGGGCTGTTATCATAACGCATCCAGTCACGAATTGCTTCTAACCTTTCTGCCGGCTTCTGATAATACTCTTCTTTTAAAAATAACAGCACCCAGAACAACATCGAATTATCCGGATGCAGTTTAAAAATCTGTTCCACTTCCGCCGTCAGACGATCCACATAGGACGGCTCCCGCTCCATCAATGTGCACAGATAAAGATAATACCCCATTCCGACTTCATGATCCTCACACGTCCGTTTATAATCATCTAATATCCAGGATGCCTCCTGTCTCTGGCGGTTGATGATCAGCGTCTGTGCTTCATCAGTCCATAAATCTTTTCATTCTCACACAAAACGGAAAGATGATCCAAAATAACCCCGGACTGGTTTGCCCATACTCCGGTCACAATCCGTTTCAGGCGGTATTCCAGATAAAGCTGCATTAATTTTATGCGTGATTTCTGGATATCAAAAAAACAGGTTCATCCTTCGTTTTATTTTCCTGCTTAGTCGTGGCACACACCGTATAGATCAATGGTTCCTGTCCCGGTATCTCCAGACGGATCTTTCCAAAATTCCTTCCCGCATGCATTTTTTCTGCCACAATATAATATTCCACATCACAGATACTTCCCACAAACATCTCATCGGTGACCCGTGGTTTCTTTAAAACCAGAAATTCTGCATCCGAATGGACTCTGATTTCAAGATATCCATGCTGGTTTCTGTTCACCTGAAAAGTTTCAAGTCTGTTTTCATGCACCTGGTAAAATATGGCACTGCTTTCTTCCAATGAAACCACAGTCCGCTTCTTTTTGTGGATTCCGATCAAAAACTCCTCCACTTTCTGTCCGGATGGTGTTCCTTTCGACAAACCCTCATATAAAAGCATCTCCCTTTTTTCATCCGGATGAAATATGTTTTTAAACTTGCCCGAATAAAACAGATGAAATGCCTCGTCAAAGTCGTTTTCTGATAATCTGGCAAAATCGGATAAATTTTTCACTTTGCCAACCGAGGATTCTGCATACAGTTTTGAAACAGACACAACAAAAGAAAGGTTATATTCACCCTGTTCTACTACGATACAGAACTCTCCTTTTTGAATATCACCTTCGATCAGACCATAACTATGAAATTGGTAACGAATCCTTATTTCTTCCCCTTCAAACTGCGGTGTCAGACATTCCATCCTCGGATTGGAAGAATATACGATTCCACGCATCGGCACATGATTTGTGCTTGTGATCACGAAATCCCCCGAAATATCATTACCTTCCATTGCTGTGATGTCAATCTTATCCACAGAAATTGAAAGAGACGGCTTTAAGTTGTTCGAATTTTCCCCTTGCCAGTTGTTGTATCCGTCTTCGCAAATCGACACCTGCTTTTTCTCTCTTAATTGCTTGCTTTTTCAATGACAATCATTATAATAGATTATAAACCAATTTGGAGGAGTTCGCAATGATAAAACACAAAGACCATTTTCACGGAAGTGATTTAGAAAAAATAGAACAGATTTACGGCATCAAAAAAGAAGAGATCGTCAGTTTTTCCGCAAATGTCAATCCGCTTGGCGTATCACCGCTTCTTCGGACCGCTCTCTCCGAGCAGATCGATGTGATCACGACATACCCTGACAGGGAATATACCTCCCTGCGCAAATGCATTGCAGAATACTGTGGCACCGAATACGAAAACGTCATCGTAGGAAATGGTTCCACGGAACTGATCTCTCTTTTTATACAGATCGAGCACCCGAAAAAAGCGATGGTCATCGGACCTACTTATTCCGAATATGAGAGAGAGATTTCACTCGGCGGAGGCACAACACTCTACTATCCGCTCCGTGAAAAGGACAACTTCCGCTTAGATGTCGACGATTTTATCTCCCATTTAAATGAAAGTATTGACCTGATCGTCATCTGCAACCCGAACAACCCTACTTCATCCTGCATCACCAGAACGGAAATGCGCCATATCTTAGATGCCTGCAAGGAACATGACATTTACGTTATGGTGGATGAAACTTATGTGGAATTTGCTGATAATATGGCTGAAATCTCAGCCGTGCCGCTGACAAACTATTATAACAACATCGTTATCCTGCGCGGCACCTCAAAGTTTTTTGCAGCACCGGGTCTTCGTCTCGGCTATGCGATCACAGGCAACCGTGACCTGATCAAATCAATCAATACCAGGAAAAATCCGTGGACGATCAACTCCCTTGCTGTCGTTGCCGGAGAGACGATGTTCCGTGACACTGCATATATCAAAGCCACCAGAGATCTGATTTCTTCCGAGCGAGCAAGGATCTACCGGACATTCCAGAAAAGTCCTGATTTTAAAGTGTATGAACCGAGCGGCAATTTCATGCTGGTACGCATTTTAAAAGATGATCTCACTTCACAGGATCTCTTTGACCGCGCAATTCGCGAGAAAATGATGATCCGCGACTGCTCCACCTTTCCATTTTTAGACAACAAGTACATCCGGCTTTGCATCATGAATCCGGAGGACAACGACAGACTGCTTGCATGTCTGCTCCGTTAAGTATTCATTAAGTATTAGCAGGGAAGTTTTGGGACAACCCCAAAGCTTCCTTTTATTCATGATAATAGAATGTTCGCGGAGCATGCATTTTATTATTTTGGGACATAAAAAACGACAGACCGTACGATCTGCCGTTTTTTCATGACCATAGATTCCTGTCGAATCCATACCATCGATTCTTTTTTCCCCTGTAATTACATCATTCCCATGCCCGGGTTGCCTGCTGGAACTGCCGGAACATCTTCTTTGATGTTTGCAACAACAGACTCTGTTGTAAGCAGTGTAGATGCAACAGATGTTGCGTTCTGTAATGCTGTTCTTGTAACTTTAACCGGGTCAAGGATACCATTCTCAACCATATCTACATATTCTTCGGTTGCTGCGTTGAATCCGATACCGTCTTTGGACTCTTTTACTTTGTTGATGATAACAGCACCCTCAAGACCTGCGTTTGCAGAAATGTAGTATAACGGAGCTTCGAGAGCTTTTAAGATAACCTTTGCACCGGTCTTCTCATCACCCTCTAAGGTGTCAGCTAACTCTGCAACAGCTTTGGTTGCATGGATATATGCAGAACCGCCGCCTGCGATGATACCTTCTTCTACAGCTGCTCTTGTTGCATTTAAAGCATCTTCCATACGAAGTTTTGCTTCTTTCATCTCTGTCTCAGTTGCTGCACCGACACGGATGACTGCGACACCGCCTGCTAATTTAGCAAGTCTCTCCTGTAATTTCTCTTTATCGAACTCAGATGTTGTCTCCTCGATCTGTCCACGGATCTGGTTTACTCTGCTTGCGATTGCATCTTTGTCACCGGCACCGTCAACGATTACTGTGTTCTCTTTCTGAACTTTGACAGATTTTGCACGGCCTAACTGATCCATCGTTGTGTCTTTTAATTCCAGACCAAGATCAGAGCTGATTACCTGACCACCTGTTAAGATTGCGATATCTTCAAGCATTGCTTTTCTTCTGTCGCCATAACCAGGTGCTTTGACAGCTACTACGTTGAATGTACCACGCAATTTGTTGACGATCAATGTGGTAAGTGCCTCACCCTCGATGTCCTCAGCGATGATGAGTAATCTTGCGCCGCTCTGTACGATCTGCTCTAACAGAGGAAGAATCTCCTGAATGTTGCTGATCTTCTTATCTGTAATTAAGATGTAAGGATCATCTAATACTGCTTCCATTTTGTCCATATCTGTGCACATGTAAGCAGATACATAACCACGATCAAACTGCATACCTTCTACTAAGTCAAGCTCTGTCTGCATTGTCTTAGATTCCTCGATCGTGATAACACCATCGTTGGAAACTTTTTCCATCGCGTCGGCTACCATGTTACCTACGTTCTCATCTCCTGCAGAGATTGCAGCTACTTTTGCGATCTGGTCTTTTCCGTTTACTTTGGAAGACATTGCAAGGATTGCTTCTACAGCTTTATCTGTTGCTTTCTTCATACCACGGCGAAGGATGATCGGGTTTGCACCTGCTTCAAGGTTCTTCATACCTTCCTGTACCATTGCCTGTGCTAAAACAGTTGCTGTTGTGGTACCATCACCTGCAACATCGTTTGTCTTTGTTGCAACTTCTTTTACAAGCTGTGCACCCATGTTCTCGAATGCATCTTCTAACTCGATCTCTTTTGCGATCGTAACACCATCGTTTGTGATCAGTGGAGCACCGTAGGATTTATCAAGTACTACGTTTCTTCCTTTCGGTCCTAATGTTACTCTTACGGTATTTGCCAGTTTATCTACACCTGCACCTAATGCTGCTCTTGCTTCTGTGCCATATTTAATTTCCTTTGCCATATCTGTCTACCTCTTTCTGAATTTATTAATGATAAAAATATGTTTTACTCTACAACTGCGAGAATATCATTCTGTTTTACAATGATGTATTCTTCATCATCGAGTTTCTACTTCTGTACCTGCATATTTGGAATAGATAACTTTATCACCTACTGAAACATTCATCGTAACTTCTTTCCATCAACAACTCCGCCAGGTCCTACGGCAACAACTTCTGCCTGCTGTGGTTTTTCCTTTGACTGTCCAGGAAGTACGATTCCTGATTTGGTAGTCTCCTCTGCAACTAACTGTTTTAATACAACTCTGTCAGCTAATGGTTCTAATTTCATTATAATTCCTCCTAACTCTATCTTGTTAGCACTCAACAAAATCGAGTGCTAAAAACTTCTAGGTATAAGATAAGCACTCTCTTTCTTTTTTGTCAA
>ENA-OQCN01000359-OQCN01000359.1-human-gut-metagenome-genome-assembly--contig:-NODE-359-length-24428-cov-5.090737_pt1 | contig 24428 bp, 27 predicted proteins | sample MGYA00242497_ERZ504576 | MGnify/ENA primary metagenome ERZ504576 (study PRJEB26092, sample SAMD00036296) | human gut metagenome | host: Homo sapiens | study: EMG produced TPA metagenomics assembly of... | reverse complement strand
CTCTTGTCTGTAGAACCCACAAGAAAAATCTCGCATAGCATTTATCTTAATCGGAATCGAGATACCCACTAAGATAACGCAAAATTTAAGCCCCGAACCTTAAGTCCGAGAGCTTATAAGATATTTTTTAAGCTGCCTCTGCGATTGTAATGCATGCATACCGTTCATCTTCAATGATTTTTCGCATCATCTCAACCGGAGTCATTCCTATTCCTTCATCCAGATGCTCAAAATTGTGACAGCACTTCCAGACAAAAGCTGTACTCCTTCTCTTTTTTTATCTGCATGAAAGGCATTGTGACGGGAATCTACATTCCAGAACACAACATTCGGAATTGTATAACCATTTCTTTTAAATTTCTTTTTCATAGTTTCATAAAACAGCCAGTCAGAATCATAAGTTGCAGAGTCAAATTCCATATCTGAAATAATAATTAAAGATTTTGGCATTTCTTCTTCTGGTACATGATTTTCCACCGCAGTTTTAAGAATACTATCAAAAGCCTCTTCCAGATTTGTATTCAAACCCCAGTCTGCCTCTACTGCACAAGCAACTTTTTCAGCTAAAGTTTCACCTTCCAAATGCACAATGCTTGGTAAAGCGCTAAACGTCATGAAACGATTATGGTAATCTCCCTTATTTCTTTCTGCAAAATAAATTGCAAGACCAACCGAGGTTGCCATTGGTCGTCCATACATAGAGCCTGAAACATCTGCCATAACAAGCATATTTTCATCACCAACTCCATAATCCGGAAGATTTCTCCACTGTGCTTCCAACACCTTACTATCCTCGTTTCCGTATAAAATCTTTTCTACTATATCATAAGGATACAGTGTTTTAGAATGAATGTTTTCCTTGCCTTCCAGTGCCAGGTTGATAAATTTTTCAAATCTTTCCGTATCGTGTCTGTCAAATGCTCTTCGATACTTCATCATCGCACGTCCCGGAACGGCAGAATAATCAATCTCATCCCAATTGTTGCCACACATTTTTATTTCTGTAACATCAATATATTTTCTTAACGTACGGATTATTCTTTTAAAGTTATAAACTGGATATCCTAATTTCTCTGCAGTTAAAATACCTAATTTTCTTGTTTCTTCTACTTTTGAATCAGCAGTTTTCACCCATTTTGCAAGCAGAGACACTGGTTTGCCTAATTGAAAGTTTTTTAAATCCTCCAGTAACTGTCTTTTCATTGCAGTCCACATTGCCTCTTCTGCCGGTGTACCAATCAGATAGTACCAGTCATCAAAACGACCATATTCACCAATGAAATCAATGTTTGGAATCACTGCCTCCGGATGATATTCAGCCAGATTCTTTAATAAAATCTGAAAGACTCTTCGTTCTCCAAGACCCTCTCGGATGTCTCTTGCATAAAATAAAATTTTAACTGCAGACAATGGGTCTTCTTCATAAGCCTTCTCAAATAAAATTTTGATTCGTTCTTCATCTGCAGTTCTCAGTGCACCGATTGTTGCAAACAAATCCAGATTTGCATTATCTGTTGTGTTCACTGCTCTTGCACCATTTTCTGTATGAGTTAATTTATTTGATGTTTTCTCTAATAATTCTACGAAATTCATTTTGCTTCCCCCTATAAGTTCAAGCCAAACACCAACTCTTATGAGTGTTTGATTCTACAGAGTTACGATGAGTGAGGGCAGGACTCGAACCTGCACTTCGTCCTCTTCTCCTGGAATAAATTGCTGTATGTTCCACAAACATGAAACACTTTTTCGTGCTTTACCATTAAGCTACCTCACTCAGATAAGGCAGGCAGGATTCGAACCTGCATCAATTTACTTACATTAAATTAGAAATAAGAAATTAAAATTGCTGTATATTCCACAAACATGAAACGTGCTTTATCTCATACTCTACCATTGAGCTACTGCCTTATATTTACTTTATCTTGTTGACAAGATTAGAATAATCCTTATCTTCAGAAATTGGAGTGGATTTTTTCTTTTTTTATTATTCCCTCATCAACTGAGCTTATCTTATCATACTGTCGGTACCTCCACAATAAACCGCCGGTTTAAAAATAAAACAAATCGTTAAAGCTCATAAATTATTAGAACCCTCAGACTTCTGTCCAAGGTTCTACAATTCAAAAATTCATTTTATTTCTTCTCAATTAATGCCATTCTTTTGTATTTTCATCTGTAACTTTTAACGTATCCTTTTGTATTAAGAAAAAATCCACAATCGCAGGAGACGCAGCTTCCGTATTATCAGAATCATAATAATATTCCTGCAATACATATTCATCCGTTTCTTCATCTATATGCGATTCATTATACAGCAAATGCAGTTCTGTTACTGCTCCGGTATTTTCATCAATCTTTTTATTAATAACAGCAAATGGCCAGCCTTTTGAAGTCAGACGAAACTCCAGCTGATACTTCGTATCTGGATAAGAATCCAAGAATACATCTGATTTCGTTTGAATATAATCCGATACCTCTGCCAATTCTTTTTTGTATCGTTGATATTCTTCTGTCATCGGATAGCCATCTTCATCGTATTTCGTATCCTCTTCTTTTTCTTCATTATCCAAAGAATGAGATTTCCCTATCTTTTTCTGCTGATTCTGTTCTTCTTCTGTTTGTTCTTCTGCTATCTCATTTAATTCGTCTAAAGTTTTTCCATATTTCGTGTTCAGTTCATTTATTTTATATTTTCCATCAAAAAAAGAAGAAACTGCTCATCGTTTTGCTCCTCTCCACAGATAATAATTTCAACCTGGTTCTTTTTCCACGTAACATGCCAGGTGTCCTGCGAAATATTTCCCCCATCATCTCTTAGCGAAAATTTAACTTTACTGATTCTTTTTTCCCCTTTTTTCAAGATAAACTGACCATCCGCAGAACCGAAAAATAATGGCTCCCCCACTGCTGCATAGTCAAAGAATACTCTCCATCCGAAGAAACACTTGTGTCTACATTCGAAACTTTAAAAACAATTAAATAATAAAAGATTCCTACAAAGCACAATACCGTAATACAAAGTCCTGCCAGAATCCCAAACAAACCTTTTATTATTGTATTATGTACTTTGATACAGCCGATTACCAAACTCACTGACAGCAGAATCCATATGAATAGAATTACCATCTTATTTTCTCCAGTGTCTTTATCAATATCTCACTACTCTTTTCAACTACTGTACAATTCATTTTTTCAATTGATTCATCAATTCCAATAATTCCATTTCCCAGTCACTGATTCTGGAATACCAGATGCATCCATAAGCTTCACGAATTTTAATATTTAAAGACGAACAGATAATTACTTTCGTATCTATTCCTCTTTCTTTTAAAATTCCAAGCAATTTTTCTCCGGCATCGAAATCTCCCTCTTCACCTTTTCTCATCGGATAATGCATATCTGTAATAATTAAATCAAAGGGATTTCCTGCTTCTTTTTCCTGGATTAATAATTCTAATCCCTCTTCCACATTATCAACCTGTGTAACATCTGTTACGCCACATCTATCATCTAACGCTTTTTTGATATCATTTGCTTTATACACGTCATCTTCAAAATTTAAAATTCTCATTTGCTTATTCTCCGTTCAAAATTCTCTGATATAGTTGTTGGACTACCCCTTTGGCAAGCTGTTTACAAATTTCCATTTGGTTGGTGCCTGACACCTTTCCTTTTATTATACAGCTACAGCTTGAAGCCACGCAAGAATAAACAAAATAATTCTCCATAAAGCAAAACGAAAGCCTCTAAAGCTAATATTCTGAAGGCTTTCAATCAATTTTTTAACTGATTCGAATTTCTCTTTTTTCTTGAATATCCTTTGGCATTTGTACAATAATTTTCTTAGCAATCGCATCTTCAAGATAATACTCATTTAATGTATCTTTTAAATATTTTTCTCTTTTATTCCTTGTTGCGTCTATCAACATATCTGTAAAAAAACGTTCCCAACTTACATATTTCTCACATTCTACATATTTTGATGTATTTTCTAAGATATCATCTAAATTTTCGTATTTTATAACTCCTGATTTTAATATTAAATATTCAAAAGATTCCGGAAGCCAAAGAGATATTCTGCGGTTAAACTGCGTTTCAAAATAATCAACACAATTTTCAATCAGTGCACCAAATGCCGCGCCATCTGCAATTACTAGTACATCTTTGTTATCCAACATTTTTACTCTTCACTCGAAACTCATAATTACCCTTCATCTGCCATTTCCTCCGCTTCCAACAATTCTTCTACATATTCCCGCGGATTATGCACAATTTTTCCTGTATTCATAATTTCAATTTCAAAGTTTCCTTTAAAATGCATAATATGCCTCAAGTATATAACTAAATCTTTCTGTTCTGCAATTTTCAAAATCCACTTTGCACAGTTATCTCCGCAATTTGACGCATTATATACAAAAGAATCATCTTTCAACATTAAAATAAGAACCTTTACTCCCCCAGATAATTCTTTTGGCGTAATCGCTCCCAAAATAGGGCTGTCAATAATATGTGAACTAATTACAGTTGAACTGTCCACATCTAAAATCATCTCTTTGACAAAAGAATCTTCAATCCTCTCATCTTCATATACATTATCAAATATGACTGAGCATCTTTCATATACTCAGTACCCGAATAATACCATATTTTTAGCATTTTTCTCTCCCATTTCATCCTTCTACTTCTTAGCATAAAACGGCAGAAATATGATTACTAGTATTTCTGCCATTTTTTATCACTTCTTCACACTATTCAATCCATCCACCCAATTACCAAAAGCTTGACCACAACAAATAAATTGAGCAAAACTCTCAACTTTCCACCTGAAGTTTCTTTTTTCTTACAGACAAATTTCTTCAATTACACATTCATGTTTTTACTCTTTTTATCGTAGTTAATCCCTGCAAGAAGTAAATTTCCTTTATACTCTTTTAATGTTTCCACATAATGCCGTTCTTTTATCTGTTCAATCGCTCCTTTTGCATCTTTATCCCATTTTAGTTCAATAATTACCGCTGGTTTTTCGCTATGAATTTTTCTTGGAATAAAGCAAATATCAGCAAATCCTTTTCCCGACGGAAGTTCCCGAACAATCGTATAATATTCTCTTGCAAAATAAAACGCCAGATTAATGGTACAACTCAATGAATTTTCATCATTATATTTTAAAATAGAGATTTCTCGATGTGCCTTATCAATCCCTTGTGCAACAAACACTTCATCTTTTCTCCACAGTGCCTCTAATAATTTTTTCGATGCATCTACAGAATCAATTACTTCTTTCCAATCCATTGTACTGATTGCATTAATATATTCCTGAGAAACCTCTTTATTCGGAATTGATACCGTTTTTTCCATCCAATGATAACTCAGATATCCCAAGTGAACTAACAAAGTCAATACATCATCTTTTCCCTGAAATGTTGTCATATCATTAGAAAATGTTCCAATATTAATCGGAACAGCTTCTCCTGCCAGCATTTTTACAATATCATCTTTTAGTCCCTCAAAATTCATGCGAATATAAATTTTTAAGGCTTCATAAGTCTCCGTCTGATTCCAGTAATTATCAAAAATTCCACTTAACATTGCATCAACTACAGATTTGGACTGTACATTGCATAAGTAACCAGCTGATTTTCCTTCATCACAGTTAATTCATACCCATCATACCAAGCCTGTGTTTCTTCAAAACTTCTGCCATATTTTTTACAGAGACTTCTCACTTCTTCCTCTGTAAATCCAAAAAATTCTGCCATCTCTCGTGGATTTGTCATCGAGTATTCTGAAAACATATTCAATGCAGAATGAGAACCATACTTTTTAATTGGCAAAATTCCTGTCATATAGCAAGTGCACATATTCCTTATCCTTCAGCCACGCTCGTAAAAAATCCAGATATCGTTTCTGCGCTTCTTTGTCATTTTGATACTCTCGGAATAAGCAATCCCACTCATCAATCAAAATCACAAAAGAATGTTTCGTACTCGCATAAATATCTTTCATTACCTGAATTAAATTTTTCTCATCTCTAAGCCGAACTTGTCCAAATGCTTCCTGTAAATCAAATATCAAATATCTGCGTAACATATCTAACATTTCTTCTACACTTGTCGTTTCACTTAAAAATTCCTGCATATTAATCTTAATCACATCGTATTTATTTTTATGTTTCTGATAAGATTCACATTCTGCTATCTTTAAATTCTGAAATAATTCTGTTGACTCCTCTTCTCGCTCATAATAAGCAGTAAGCATATCCGCAGCCATTGATTTTCCGAATCTTCTCGGACGGCTTACACAAACAAATCTCTGCATTGTTCCCACACAACGGTTCGTTACTTCTATTAAATTACTTTTATCCACAAAAATCTGAGAATTTAATGCAATTTGAAATAATCCATTTCCTGGATTTAAATAAGTTCCCATACGCCGTGCCTCCTAAATTTTTAATGTACTCTTATTATACTGCCTTTGATTTAAGCCACGCAAGAATAAACAAAATAATTCTCCATAAAACAACGAAAGCTCCAAAGCTGGCACTCTGAAGGCTTTCGTTTTGTTTTATGGAATCTCATCACATTCCTTAGCTGTTATTCGTATTGTTTTTTACTTTCATTTAATTTTTCAGCTGAATTTGATTGACATCTGGTTCCTTTTATTAAAAATTATAATCTATTTTTCTTCTTTTCGTTTGCTATTGGTATGAATTCCTCTATTCTCATCTCCTGCTTCATTAACACCAAATTCGTAGTCATTTCCCGGCAGGATAATATTTAAGGCAATTCCTGCAATCGCTGCAATGGCAAGTGCTGTCAAGGTAATCGAAGTTCCTGCTACCGTAAAGGTAATTCCATCACTGAATCCCAGACCGCAGACAAAGATAACGCCTGCAATAATCAGGTTTCTGGATTTTGTTAGGTCTACTTTATTTTCTACGACATTACGCACACCAATTGCGGAAATCATTCCGTAAAGCATGAAGCTGACTCCACCAATAATTGCGCTTGGCATGGTACTGATAACAGCGGATACTTTTGGAATAAAGCTGACGATAATTGCAAACACGGCAGCAATACGGATAACTCTCGGGTCATAGACTTTACTTAATTCGAGTACTCCTGTATTTTCTCCATAAGTGGTATTTGCCGGACCTCCAAACAGACCGGAAACAGCTGTCGCAAGACCATCTCCGAGCAGAGTTCTGTGAAGTCCCGGTTCTGCAAGGAAATTTTCTCCTACCGTTGCGGAAATCGCAGACATATCTCCTACATGTTCCATCATAGTTGCAATGGCAATCGGTGCCATAACAAGAACCGCAGTTACATCAAATTTACAAAGCTGAAATCCCGGAAGTCCCACCCAGCTTGAACTTGCAATAGATGCAAAATTTAAAATTGCAGAACCATCTGGATTCTTAATTCCACACGCATTCATAATCATTGCCACTGCATAGGAAATCACAACCCCCATCAGAATCGGAATGATTTTAAACATTCCTTTTCCCCAGATATTAAACACAATGATAACTGCAAGAGCAACCAGTGCAAGAAACCAGTTTGTGGATGCATTGGAAATTGCAGAGCCTGCAAGACTTAAACCGATACAGATGATAACCGGTCCGGTTACAACAGGCGGAAGATAACGCATCACACGTTTGACTCCCACGATACGGATAATCAGTGCAAATATCAGATAGAAAAGACCTGCTACTACAACTCCCCCGCAGGCATAAGCTGCTTTTTCATTTGCTCCCATAGATGCATACATTCCACTGTTTAAGTTTGCCACTGTGGAAAATCCTCCCAAAAATGCGAAGGATGAACCCAAAAATGCAGGCACTTTGAATTTGGAACACACATGGAACAACAATGTACCAAATCCTGCACCAAATAAGGTTACGGAAACAGTCAGACCGGTTGTAAGCGGTTCCCCACACGCCTGAACAAAATAGCTGTTGACCAGAATCGGTACTAAAATTGTTGCACCAAACATGGCGAACATGTGCTGTAAGCCTAAAATCAGCATTTTAGGCACGCCAAGTTTTCTGGCGTCACGAATTGCTTCTCCTCTTTCTCCCATTTTTTCTCTCCTCTTTCGTTTTTTTATCTTTCATGTGCTCTCGGAATTTTTTTGAGAGTACATCTTCCCCATTATAGAGGAGAGAGTCCTGTTATGGCAAGCAAAATCAGAGAATCCTTTCAAAAATCATACAAGTTTATAATGCAAAAAACTCTTTAATCTGTCCCACAATAATCTGCATCAGTCTGGTTCTCGCTTCCACACTTGCCCATGCAATATGCGGAGTAATGATAAGCTTCCTGCTGTCTTTTATTTTTACCAATGGATTCGTTTCACTCATCGGTTCTTCACATAACACATCAAGACCTGCTGCCGCAATTTCCCCGGTCTCCAGAGCTTCACACAAATCCTGTTCTACCACAATCGGTCCACGTCCTAAATTTAAGAAAATCGCTGTCTTTTTCATTTTTGCAAATGCTTCTTTATTCATCAAATCTTTTGTATATTCATTTAACGGAGCATGAACAGAAACAATATCGGATTTGGAAAGCAGAGTATCAAAATCTACCTGTTCATATCCTTCCTGTGCGCTTCTTCCGGAAGCGAATAATAAACCACATGTGCACCAAATGCTTTCGCAATATCAGCAACCCGTCTTCCGATCGTTCCAAGCCCGATAATTCCCCAGGTTTTTCCGCTGATTTCATTAAAATGCTCTGCAAAATGCGTAAAAATCGTATCATTGACATATTTTTCCGTTTTGACATACTCATCATAATAACGCAATTTTTCTAATAAATAGAATAACAGCGCAAAAGTATGCTGAGTAACAGACTCTGTCGAATATCCGGCTACATTTCTCCATGCAATTCCACGTTTTTCAAGATATTCCTTATCCAGATTGTTTGTTCCGGTAGCTGTTACGCAGACTAACTTTAAATTTTTTGCTGTTCCAATCGTCTGCTCATTAATCTCAATCTTATTAATTACTAACACATCTGCATCTTTTACACGCTCCGGCACTTCCTCTGATGTGGAAAATCCATATTTCACCACTTCTCCAAGCGCATCATAGCTGATAAATCAATGTCATCTCCTATTGTCTTTGCATCCAGAAATACAATTTTCATGATCCATCTCTCCCTTAATTAAATTTCTTTACTCATTTCATCATAAGTGCAAAAGTTATATCCTAATCTCTGATATAGCGCAACCGCACCTGCATTTTCTTTTTCTACTTCCAGACGGAATCGTACTGCATCTGTATAGATTTCTTCTACTGCCTCAAAAAATTTTCTTCCGATTCCGTGTCCTCTATACTCCGGTTTCATATACAAATCTTCCAACCAGATACACACTCCGCCAAATTCGGTTGAATATCCGGTCGCTGCAATTCCATATCCGGCAATTTCACCTTCGATTTCAAACACATATCCATCCACGTATGGGCAGTCTCCAACGCAATCTGAAATATCTTTCTGTAATGTTTCGTCATCCGCTTTATGAATGACCACATCCGATGCATAAAAGATCTGCATCATTTCTAAAACCTCTGCTCTGTCTTTCTCCTGCATGGAACGAATTATAACCTCTCCCTTTTTCATTTCTACCTTCATTGTTAGTATCCTTTCCTTATGAAATCATGTTCTCCTATCACCGGAAGCTTTTTCACATCCATATTTGTAATCAAAATATACGTCTGTGAATTCAAATACTGAATGAGTTGGTCAATTTGCTCTTCTAAACCTTGCACTTCGGCTTCGACCGTCCCATCGTATTTGTTTTTTACCCAGCCGGTTAATCCAAGCTGCCTTGCTTTATGTACGCAATAATATCGAAATCCCACGCCTTGTACATGCCCATAAAAAATAATATGTCTGCGAATCATCCATACACTCCTACATCTTTAAAATAGTAAAAACATTTTTGGTATAAATACTATATCCGTTACGTTCAGAATTTTCTCCCTCAAGTGTTTCGTTGCTACTATCATAGGGTGAGTAAGAGACTTTTGTCAAGTCTAAGAACGTAAGTCAAAAAAAGCTCCCAATAAGCTGAAATTTCATGCCTGTTGAGAACTTTTTTTCTAAAAATATTTTAAGATTATTTTAAAATTTCAATATCTGTCTGTATTACCTGTGGTTCTTTTTTTAATAAATATTCTCCATTTCGTACAGAAGCCAGAATTCCGGCTCGTTCGCATACTGCATCAAACTCTGATTTCGCTTCAAGTACAATAAAGTTTGCCGGTTTGCCCTCTTCTAAACCATATTCGTCCTGAATATGCATGGTTTTTGCTCCATTTACAGTAATTAAATCCAGTGCATTGTCGATTTCTTCAAATGACATCATCTGGCAAATATGAATTCCGTGATCCAGAATCATCATCATGTTTCCATTTCCAAGAGGATACCATGGGTCTGACATCGAATCCTGGGCAAAGCAGACATTAATCTTTGCATCATTCAATTCTTTTACTCTGGTTAACCCTCTTCGTTTTGGATAGGTGTCCTGACGTCCCTGAAGATAAATATTTTCTGTCGGACAGGAGATAAAATTAATTTCTGCTTTCTTCAATAATTTCATCAAACGAAAGGCATAGCTGTTATTTGCAGAACCAAAAGAACAGGTATGGCTGGCTGTTGTTTTACTTCCGATTCCTTCCATTGCTACAACCAGCTCGGTCTTTATCAGCTGTTTTCCGATTTAAACCAGACTCCTTTATACGAATCTTTCATGGAAAATCAACTGGGTGTACTCATCCGCTATGACGCAGATAACCACACCCAGTTAGTTGAAACGTTATCTCTTTATTTACAAAATAATTGTAATATTCTGCATACCGCAGATGCTGCCTATACCCATAGAAATACCATTAAATACCGCATTACAAGAATTGAAGAACTGTTACGTGTTGATTTACAGGATGCTTCTGTTCGTCTGAACCTGCATCTTGCCCTTTATCTGCATCAGTTCATCTTAACTACATGATTTACGCATGCCAGATATCGTTATTATATTCTGCAATTGTACGGTCAGATGAGAAATATCCTGCCTTTGCGATATTTACAATCATCTTCTTTGCCCATGCTTTTCTATCTTCATAAGCTTTTAAGGCTTCTTCTTTCTTTTTAGTATAAGCCTTGAAATCCAAGAGTGTCATAAACCAGTCTTTATTTAACAGTTCATTCTGAAGTCTGGTTAAGTTTTCTTCATGACCGATTGCAAGCAGTTCTTTAGAAGTAATAAAGTCTACTGCTTCTTTGATTGTCTCATCTTTTTCGTAGAAGTCTCTGGAAACGTAGTCTGCATTTTCATAGTGTTTGATTACTTCTTCACTGGAAGCTCCAAATACAAAGATATTGTTATCCCCTACCAGTTCATGGATTTCTACGTTTGCACCATCTTCTGTACCGAGAGTCAGCGCACCATTTAACATGAACTTCATGTTTCCTGTTCCACTTGCCTCTTTAGAAGCCAGAGAAATCTGTTCTGAAATATCACATGCCGGAATCAGTTTTTCTGCTTTTGTGACATTGTAGTTTTCAATCATAACAACCTTTAAGTATGGACTCACTTCAGGGTCATTGTTGATTAATTCCTGTAAACATAAAATCAGGTGAATGATATCTTTTGCAATCACATAAGCCGGTGCTGCCTTTGCTCCAAAAATAACTGTGATTGGAATAGATGGTTTCTTACCTGCCTTGATTTCTTTATATTTATGAATCACATATAATGCGTTCATCTGCTGACGTTTGTACTCATGCAGACGTTTAATCTGAATATCAAAAATAGATTCCGGATTCAATTCTACATTTTGAGTCTGTTTTAAGTAATCGCAGAGTGCTTTTTTATTGTCTCCTTTTACACTCAGTAATTTTTCAATGACTGCATCATCATCTTTGTAAGCCAGGAGTTTTTCCAGTTCTTCTGCATTTTCTCTGTATCCGGTTCCGATTAATTCATCAAGCAGAGCGGTCAATTCCGGATTGCAGTGAATCAGCCATCTGCGGAATGTAATTCCATTTGTCTTATTATTGAATTTTTCCGGATAAATCTTATAAAATGCATTTAGCTCTGTATCTTTTAAGATTTCTGTATGCAGAGACGCTACACCATTTACACTGAAACCGTAATGAATATCAATGTGTGCCATGTGTACCACATCATTTTTATCAATGATTACAACACTTTCATCATCAAATTTTCTTCTTACTTTATCATCTAAAATTTCGATAATCGGAACCAACTGAGGAACAACTTTCTTTAAATATTCCATCGGCCATTTTTCAAGTGCTTCTGCAAGAATGGTATGGTTTGTGTAAGCACAGGTTTTGGTTACAATCTCAATTGCTTCATCCATCTGGATTCCACGTGCAACCAACAAACGAATTAATTCCGGAATGACCATAGTCGGATGAGTATCATTAATCTGGATAACCGCATATTCATACAGATCATGCAGATTTGAACCACGTGCCACACATTCATCCAGGATTAACTGTGCACCATTACTTACCATGAAATACTGCTGATAAATACGCAGCAGACGACCTGCATCATCACTGTCATCCGGGTATAAGAACAGTGTAAGGTTCTTTTCGATTTCTTCTTTATCAAAATCAATTCCTTCTTTTACAATGCTGTCATCTACAGATTCTAAGTCAAATAAGTGAAGTTTATTGCTCTGATTGTTGTATCCGGTTACTTCAATATCATACATTCTGGAATTTACAGTCAGATTTCCAAAAGTTACAGGATAACTCACCTCTGTTTTTGTCAGCCAGCTCTCTTTTTCAATCCATGGGTTTGGAACTGCATTTTGTAATTCATCTTTAAATTCCTGTTTGAATAATCCAAGATGATAGTTTAATCCAACTCCATCTCCGCTTAATCCTAATGTTGCAATAGAATCAAGGAAGCAGGCAGCCAGACGTCCCAGTCCGCCATTTCCAAGAGATGGTTCCGGTTCAATTTCTTCGATTTCGCAAATATCTTTTCCATTTTCTGCAAGCATTTTTTCACATCATCATAAATACCAAGGTTAATCATGTTGTTGGATAATAATTTACCAATTAAAAATTCTGCTGAAATATAATAGATTTTTTTCTTCTTTACCGGTACTTCTTTGTCCTTCGCCATGTTCTGAACAACATGTAACAATGCATAATACACTTCTGCATTAGATGCTTCTTTGATTGTTTTTCCAAGTTTTGTTTCTAATAATTCCTGAATTTTCATCATAAAAAAATCCTCCATCATTCTCTTTCTTTATCTTGCTCTAAATTCTATTTTCCTGTTATCCTGTCGTGTTTCTTATCTGCATTTTACTATGCTTTTTCAATTATTTCTTGCAAAATACTCTCTATTTATAATACAATACTATCAAAATATAATTTACAAATTTTGTATAAAAATGGAGGAATTTGTTCATGAACCTCACAGAATACCAAAATTACCATGAGTCAAAATCTCATACTTCTCTCGAATTTCCTTATAATACTTACCTTTGCTGTATCCCTATGGACTTTACGCATGTTCCCATTCACTGGCACAATGAAATGGAATTAATTGTCATCCAGAAAGGCAGTGGAATCATCTCCGTAGACTTTATTACCCATGAAGTAAAAGCCGGAGATATTGTGTTTGTGCTTCCCGGTCAGCTTCATTCTATTAAGCAAAAAAAAAGAAGCACGGATGGAATATGAGAACATTCTCTTTCATCCATCTATGCTTCTTTGTGGTGAACCGGATTTGTGCGGAACAGATTTCATTCTTCCTCTCATGGAAAATCCTGCTACCATTCAGACCTTTCTCACTCCAGATGCCCCTGCTTATGAATCTCTTTCCGGATGCATCCGAAAAATCGATAATCTCTGCGATTCCAGACCAAAAGGCTATCAGCTTGCAGTCAAAGGCTGGCTCTTCCAGCTTATGTTCTTTCTCGTTTCCAATCAGCAGACACTAAAACAGCCTTCTCAGTCTCACCAAAAACATATGGATAAACTGAAAACCATTTTAAAATATGTCGAAGAACATTACAACGAGCCTTTAAACATTGAAGATATGGCAAATCTCATTCATTACAGCAAATCTCATTTCATGAAGTTTTTTAAAACACATATGAATATGGGATTTACCCAGTATCTCAATCATTATCGAATGAGCATGGCGGCAAAACTTTTAGTTTCGACCGATGATTCTGTTTTGACGATTGCAGTCTCTTCCGGCTTTGATAATCTTTCATATTTTAATCGACTCTTTAAAAGAGAATTTCATATGACGCCACGAGAATACCGTCGTCAGCAATGATACGTTTGACACTTACATGATTCTTTTCAAAAAACCTTATTGAGCTTCCGTTTTTTTAAACTCAATAAGGTTTTTGTTCTATCTTGATTCTATTTTTATTCTACTTGCTTTTCACTGCTCCTGCAATTTTCTCTACAACTACACAAAGCACAACTGTAATCACCATATCCGGTAATGTGTTTCCCACCGGTGTATCTACCTGCATCAGCAGACGATAAATCACAAAACCAACAAGCCACACCGCCAGATTTCTCCACTGAAATGCAGATTTTTGGGCATCTGCCTTTTTTAACATAAAGTAATCTGCAATTTGCACTGCAATCATCGGTGCAAACACAGAACCAATCAGATATAAGAAATTTGTAATGTTATCCATTGGATACACAATTGCGGCAATCGTTCCAATTACCGTAACGACAATTGCCGCCCATTTTCCTGGATTTTAGAGGAAATCGATACACTCGAAACTCCTGCGGAATAAGCATCCAAAAAGGTAGTTGTAACTGTAGAAAATACAATAATTAAAAGTCCCACAATACCAAAACCTGTTTTTAACATAATCTGCGCAATGTCATATTCACCGGTAAAAATAGCTGCTCCCATACCAATCATATACATAAAAATGCTGACCAGACTATAAACAACTACACTTGCAAATGTCGCTGCAAATGGTTTTTCTGCTTCTCTTGTATAGTCACTGATCAGTGGCAGCCAGGAAAGCGGCATTGCTACTGCAAGCTCTACTGCGGCTCCAAATGTCAGACTTCCATCATCTACAATTGCCGGCATGCTTCCATTTCCAAAAAAGATAACTTTAAAAAGTACCAACGATAAGATAAAAAGTGCAGTCATTGCAACGGTGTTTAATTTACCAAGATTTGTAATCCCAATCAGAATCCATACAATAATCAGAACACCGATAATAATCGCCCAAATCCAAATGCCGGTATGTAACACACCATCTGCTGCAAGTGCACCGTCATAAATCATAATTGCAGTCCAACCCACAAGCTGTAAGACATTTAAGATGGCAAATAAAAGGCTTCCCCTTTCACCAAAACTCATTTTTACTGTTTCCATGGCACTTTTACGTTCTTTTGCACCAATCATTCCCGCTGCAAACATCATAAGTCCGCCAATCAGATGTCCCAGTAAAATCGCTGCCATTGCTTTTCCAAAGCCAAGTGGTGCAAAATAAGTACCGGTCAGGATTTCAGCTAAAGATACCCCTGCACCAAACCAAATCAGTCCGTTTGAAAAAACGGAAGTTCTCTTTTCACTCATCCCTCGTACTCTCCTTTGACTGCAAATGCATGGTTCATCGGTCCGCTTCCTTTTCCAAGGTCAAGCATAGCGGCAAGCGCGCCGGAAATATAATTTTTTGCATATTTTACGGAAGTTTCCAAATCTCTTCCTTTTGCAAGATTTGACGCAATCGCTGAAGAAAGAGTGCAGCCGGTTCCGTGTGTATTGGAATTATCAATTCTCTTTCCATGGAACCATACCGGCGCTTTTCCTTTTTGAAAAAGCAGGTCGTTCGCATCATTTAACTGATGTCCGCCTTTTAATAAAACTGCACAGTCGAATTTCTCACAAATAAGCTCTGCTGCTTTTTCCATATCTGCTTCTGATTTAATTTCCATCTCAGAAAGAACTTCTGCTTCCGGAATATTTGGAGTAATCACTGTTGCAAGCGGTAATAGTTTACTTTTCAATACACTGATAGCATCTTCACTAATCAGTCTTGCCCCACTGGTTGCCACCATAACAGGGTCTACTACGATATTTTTTGCGTGATACTCAGTCAGTTTTTCTGCAATGGTTTCAATCAGCTCACTTGAAGAAACCATTCCTGTCTTAATCGCATCCGGATAAATATCTGTAAAAATACTATCAAGCTGCTCTGCCAAAAATTTTGGTGTTACCTCCATAATATCTGTTACGCCAGTTGTATTCTGAGCAGTCAACGCCGTAATCGCACTCATCGCATACACGCGATTTGCGGTCATTGTCTTAATATCTGCCTGAATGCCGGCGCCTCCACTGGAATCACTTCCAGCAATTGTTAATGCTGTGTACATCATTTTTTCCTCCTTGTTCTTTGCATTAATTTTATAGAGCGACAAAAGGTGGTGCCCCCAATCTGCCGCTGTTATGCTTTGAATCTTTCAACGTATTTTAAAAATGCAGGAACCCAACGAAAGATTCCTGCATCTAAAACACATATCTGTGATTCATTATCTCCCTACGTTGGCATTACCCAAATCAGGTTCCGGGTTAAAGCATCCGCTTACTCTCAGCCTGCTTACGCAAGCACCCCGCTTTTTATAACAATTTTATTATACACCCTTATCTTGAAAATACAAGTTTTTGATGCTATTTTTACCTTGAACCCAAATAGCAGGTGCAACTGATATGATAATCTGTCGCACCTGCCATCTTCCTTCATCGTTCTTACGATCGAGGTAAAGCCTTTTCCACTCCAATAATTTGTTATATGCTTTTCTTCAAGATTTCAATCTCGCATTTTATGACTTTCTTCAAGATTTTATTTTACGTTTTTATGACTTTCTTCAAAATTTTATTTTTCTACCGGCTCATCCATCTTGCCCAGGCTGCCAGCCCTGCTCCATGTTTTATTTCACCTGATGCCACCATTCTTTTAAATTCTTCTATCGAGACTTCATGAAGTTTCAGCACCTCTGCCGGGTTCAAAAATTCCTCCCCCTGTTTTCCACAACAAATTGCAAAAAGATGGATTTTCTCATTCGTCGAACCAAACGACGGATAAAAATCTCCAAGCAGAATCACCTCTTCTGCTTCATATCCCGTTTCTTCTTTCAATTCACGTACTGCTGCCTGCTCTGCTGTTTCCCCCGGGTCTATCAGTCCTCCCGGAAGCTCCGTCTGCCACAAGCGGATTGGATAACGATATTCCTTCAGCGTAATAATATTTTCTCCATGAAACGGAAGAATACTTACTCCTTCAATCATTTCAAGATAATCATAAGGTCAGATCTGATTTTTCACCCGTACTTTATCCTGTACAAGTGTAAAGCGACCCAGCTTTATTTTCTCTGACTCTACTGTTTCAAATGGACTTTTTATTTCCTTCATATTTCTTCCCCATTTGTCTTAATGACATGTTTATACCAATACGCCGAATCCTTTAGAATTCTCTGCTGATTACGATAATCCACATACACAAGTCCAAATCGGTCAGAATAACCTTTTGCCCATTCAAAGTTATCCATCAATGACCACTGGAAATATCCTCTGATATCCACCTCTGTTGCAGCTCTTTTTAGTTCATGCAGATATCTTCCAAGAAAATCAATTCGATTCGGATCATGCACTTTTCCATCCAGTGAAATCACGTCATGGCAAGATAAACCATTTTCTGTGATATAAATTGGTTTTTGATATCTTTCATATAAAAATTTTGGTCCCCAATATAAACATTCCGGAGTAACCGGCCACTGTATCGCTGTTTTCGGAAAACCTTCATATCTTTGAACGGCCTCCGGCTTTCCATTCTCTCCCATACGATAAGCGCAGCCATTATAGATATTTTGTCCATAGACATCAATTGGTTCAGAAATTAATTTCATGTCTGCATCTGTAATTTTCGGAAGATATTTTTCATAACGAACCAAGCCTTCTTCCGGATAATGTCCAAGCAGTACCGGGTCAGACCACCACGCTACATTCCAGGTCCAGTTACTGTCATCTTCCTGCATGGAAAAGTACATCTGTCTTGCGGCTTCAATATCTTCCGGACGGTTAGTCTCAGGATAGCAGACAGAAGAAGTCGGAGCATATCCAATCGTCAGCTTTTGTTTTCCATAAGCGCGAAGCATCTGCACTGCACGCCCATGTGCTTTTAATGCATTATGTGCCATCTCAAACGTATCTCTTAACGGTGCTTTTACACCCGGCGCATGCTCTCCTGTAAGAAAGCCAAGTCCTACGAAACACTGTGGTTCATTTAAGGTAAAGAAATGTGTTACTCGATCAGTAAAACGCTCTGCGACAAGCTTTGCATATTCTCCAAACCACTCCACAATTTGCGGATTCATCCAACCTCCTCTTTTATAAATCTCATAAGGAAGTTCCCAATGATACAGCGTAATATAAGGTTCTATCTCATTTTCCAGCAACTCATCAATCAGTGCATTATAAAATGCGATTGCTTTTTCATTCACTCTGCCATATCCTTCCGGAAGTACACGTGACCAATCAATTGAAAAGCGATACGCTTTTAAACCGATTGCTTTCATTAGCTGTACATCTTCTTTGTATCTGTGATAATGGTCACATGCAACCTCTCCTGTATGTCCGGAGTAGATCTTTCCTGGTTCTTTTGTATATACATCCCAGATGTGTTCCCCTTTTCCATCTTCTGTCACGGCACCTTCAATCTGGTAAGCACTTGTTGCAGCGCCCCAGACAAGTTTTCTGGAAATTTAACTTCTGTTTTTGCCATTATTTTCACTCCTGTTCTTGTTTTAATCTTAAAGCAAACTTGCAGCTCCAATCATTCCGGCATCATTTCCAAGTGCTGCGCAGTCTGCAACATGTGGACAACTGCTTTTATCTTTTATAATCGGAACACGGTTGGTTACAGCAAGTGCTTTTTCAATGTGTAAATCTCGTTTTTTTCCATCTTTTCCCACTCTGCCGTAATCATACACACGATAAGTCACATTCGAATTTTGCTGAATTTCAGCAATCAAAATGCCTGCGCCAATCGCATGAATGGTTCCGGATTCAATAAAAAGCACATCTCCTTTTTGTACCGGAACTGCATTTAATACTTCAAGTAATGTGTCTTCTTCGATTCGTTTTGCAAACTCCTCTTTACTGATTTCTGTTTAAAACCATAATACAAATAGGCACCCGGATCCGCATCCATGACATACCACATTTCTGTTTTTCCGTACTGGCCTTCATTTTTCAACGCATAACGATTACTTGGATGCACCTGTACGGAAAGACTTTGTTTTGCATCAATAAATTTTGTCAAGATTGGGAAATCACGAAATCTTCGACAGTTGAGTCCAAGCACTTCTTTGCCTTTGATGTCGATATATTCCTGCAGTGTTTTCCTGCATACATTCCATTTGCAATATAAGATGGCCCGTCCGAATGACAGGAAAGCTCCCAGGCTTCTGCAAGTACCTTTCCATCATATTTTACACCATACTCTTCTGCCAGTCTATGACCGCCCCACAGATAATCTTTACAGCTTGGTTTCAATTTTAAAATACTCATCTTTTATCCGCCTCTATCATTCTCACTTAAAAATCAATATATTTCTGACACATTTCTTTATGGGTTCCGGTCGCCGGAAAACAAGCACAAGGTCTTCTTTCTCTGTTCCATCAAGCTCACTTTCCAGTTTTGTACCAGTTAAATCAATTGCTTTTGTTCCTTCAGCTTCACAGAGATTCAAGTCTTTTATCTCAAATTCATCGGCAGAGTAATACTCTCCGCCAACACTGGTGCAGTATTTCAGAAAGTCTTTTGTCAGAATCACTGCATCTAATTCTCCCTTAGACCACTGGAAGAAAAATTTATCAAATCCGCTTTCATTTCCTGCATCCTGTTTTTCTTCAGCTTCCTTATAAGAAATCACATAGTCTGAATCAAATACGATTCTTTTTGCATCAAGACCTGAAAATGTGGCAAATTCTTCTGATAAAACTACATCCCTGTCTGAATCAATTTTCTGATTCACCAAGGCACATTTAAAAAACGGTTTTTCTTCTGGAAATGCAAAATGGACAACCAGGAAAATCAAGAGAGCAAGGACTGCAAGAATGCCTAACATATGGTACCAAATAACATTTTGTTAACACTTAATTAATTTAATCCCGATTTTTTAGTAGTATTTGCCATATTCTTGCATATTTTAACTTAATTTAAGATTAATAATTGAATTAAATTATTTTTTTTAGTAAAAAAGACCAGTGAGTGCATATTCTCACCAGTCTTTTAAGTTCTTTAATTAATTTACTATTTAAGTTTTACACTTTTCTTAATCACCATGTGGCCAGATACAATGTCCATTCCATGTCCACGTTTTGGATTTTTAATCTGTTTCAGCACTTTTTCTAATGCTACTTTTGTCATTGCTTTTGTATTTACTTCATAAGTTGTAATCTCTCTATCCGCAAGTCCTGGATAGAGATAATTATCGAATCCAACAACAGAAATATCTTCCGGAACTTTATATCCTCTTTCATTCAGCTTATCAATCAGCATATACGCTGCAAGGTCACAGCTACAGACAAAGCCTTTCGGCAGTCTCTTTGGAAGTTTAAATCCCATCTGTCCCAGTTCACCCCTGTCCTCAATGAGCCACTGTGGTTTTATCTCTTTTTTGTGGCTCATCATTGCTTTTAAGAATCCGCAGTATCGATCCATAATACTGCTTGTTGAATAAATCGAGCCAACAAAGCCAAGTTCTTCAATTTCCTGTTCAAACATGAATTCTGTCAACAGATATGTTCCATAAAAATTATCGGTAACGACTGCATCCTTTGCAAAGTCTTTATCATAATAATCCAGAAATACCACCGGAATCCTTGCTGTTTCTGTCAGCTTTACAATGTATTCTTTATTAATTTTTCCAAGAACAATCAGTCCGTCCACTTTATTTCCTTCCACACATGCCGGAAGTTTTAAAGTATTTCTTTCATCTTCTTTTCTTAAAATTTCAACTGCTGCAAAACAGCGTTTTTCTGTTGCAGCTACCGCAAGTTCCTGATACATTTTCCAATAAAATGTTTCGTACTGTGCAAGATAATTTTCTGCAATAAGCACACCAACTGTATAACTTGCTTCTCCTGCTGCCTCTCTTGCTTTCTGTTTTCGTTCTGACAAAATCTGATAGCCCATCTCACTTGCCACACTTTGAATCTTTTCACGCAGTTCTTCACTGACACCTTTATTTCCGGCAAGCGCATTATGAACCGTAACCGTGCTGACACCCACTTTTTTCGCAATGTCTGCCAGCCTGACTTTTCCCATCTTTTTCACCTCATCTATTCTTTTAATCTTTTTCATCTACTTAAATTTAAGTTAATTATAAAGGGATTGGGCTTAAGCTGTCAATGGACAAAAAAAGAAGACGAGCCTCGATGATTTCGACCACCTGTACTCGTCTTTTTTATATTCTTATATTTTTATATTTTTAAATTACTCCATACTTACCCGCTCAATATGCATCGCAAGATATCCAATCTCAATCTCTTCAAGTTGAACCCGAAGTGCCTTACTCAAATGGTCACAGACAATTCTTGCAAGTTCATAAGACTGTGGAAAATTGTGCTCCACATAATCATTCATATTTACTTTCAGTGACTCTTTATTTAATGCCCGTGCTACCATGAATTTTATATGGTTCATCAAACGGTTATAACTCAAAGACATTACATCAATATGAATCTTTCTCTGTGCTTCAATCAGCGAAATGCATTCTCTTACCGCTCTTGCCATCTGCATAGAAACCGCAACGGACTCTTTTTCAAGCGCTGAATGAATATGCAGTGCGACATATCCAATCTCATCATCCTGCACATCAATTCCTTTTTCTTTTTTTAAGCGTTCTTTTAGTGCCAGCGCAACTTTAAATTCTCCATAAAATAACGTCTTAATATCCTGGGTTAAAGGATTTGAAATCTGTTCTCCCTTTTGCATTCGTTTTACTGCAAACTCGATGTGGTCTGCCATCGGAAACAAAATACTCTGATCAATTGTTCCAAACTGTTCTCTTGCCAGATTCAATATCTGATTTGCCATTTCCAGATATTCAGGCTCTATGCTTCTTGCCAGTTCAGAGGCTGCTCCTCTTGATGAAGTTTCCTGCAACGAATAAACGGTACACTCTTCTGGTTGTTCCATTCGTTCGCCTACTTTTTTTCCGAACCCGACTCCTTTTCCGAGCAACACATATTCTTTATTATCCTTCATATCAAGCGCAATCACCCCATTATGATTTAAAACTTTGCAAATACGATACACCGTTCTCCCACCTTTTCCCAGGATTCCCCCGTTTTTTTCTAAAGCCTTTTTGACCCCAACTTTCTATCTCTACTTTAGCATATTTCCTGTCATTTTCCCACTGAAATTTCAGTTTTTTGAGAACTCACAAATTCTTTTTCTCAGTTTCAAAATCATACCCGGAGCAACAGAGAGTTCATCCACTCCCATCTTCATAAATTCATCGGTAAGTTCCAAATCTGCACCTAACTCTCCACAGATTCCAGCCCATTTTCCATATTTATGAGCGTTTTCCACTACCATTCGAATCATCATAAGGATTGCCTTATGATGCGCATTATAGAAATCATCCAGTTTCTCGTTCTGACGGTCAATCGCCAGCGTATACTGAGTCAAATCATTCGTACCAATACTGAAGAAGTCTACCATCTGTGCCAGGTCTTCACTAATCATAACAGCCGCCGGGGTTTCAATCATTACTCCCTGTTCCGGTACTTTATACGGAATTTCTGCGGCATCCAGTTCCTGTTTTACTTCTTCCACAATCGCAAAAATCTGCTCTACTTCTTCTGTAGAAGTAATCATTGGATACATAACAGACAGATTGCCATAAACTGCCGCACGCAGCAGTGCACGAAGCTGGGTCTTGAAAATCTCCGGCTGTTTTAAACAGATACGGATCGCACGATATCCAAGTGCCGGATTTTCTTCTTTTCCAAGATTAAAATAATCTACCTGTTTATCTGCCCCAATATCAAGGGTACGGATAATGACCTTTTTTCCTGCCATCAGCTGCAATGCCTGCTTATAGGCATTAAACTGTTCTTCTTCTGTTGGAAAATCTGTTTTTCCAAGATATAAGAACTCGCTTCTGAATAAACCGATTCCTTCGGCGTCATTTTCCAGTACACCGGCAATGTCGCCTACACTGCCTATATTTGCATAAAGATGCACTTTCTTGCCGTCTGCTGTTACGGTTTCTTTTCCTTTTAATTCCTGCAGCAGTTTTAATTTTTCTGCTTCTTCACGCATTTTTGCTTCTGTTTGTTGTTTTACTTCTTCTCCGGGTTCAACAACAAACTTTCCTTCAAATCCATCTACAACGGCTTCCATTCCGGTTCTCAACTCTTCTAAATCAACCGGAACACCAATCAATGCCGGAATATTCATCATTCTTGCAAGAATTGCCGTATGGGAATTCGTAGAACCATGAACGGTCACAAATCCAAGAATTTTTTCTTTATCCATCTGCACAGTCTCACTTGGAGAAAGGTCATCTGCAACAATGATGGATGGCTCCATTTCACTTAAATCAACAGAAACATCTCCTCTTAAGTTTTGAACCAGACGATTTGAAATATCTTTTACATCTGCTGATCTTGCCTGCATGTATTCATCATCCATACTTGCAAAAATCTCAGCAAAATTATCACCGGTCACTGCAACCGCATACTCTGCGTTTACCAGTTCTGTCTGAATCATATTCTGAATTGCATCCTGATAATCTTCGTCTTCCAACATCATCTGATGCACTTCAAAAATTGCTGCGCTTGCTTCTCCGACTTCTTTTACCGCTTTATCATATAAATGCTGTAACTGTGCCTGTGAATCTGCAACTGCCTGTTTTACCCGTTCTATTTCCTGCTTAGCATCCTCGATTTTTTCACGTTTTACCTGAACATCATTCTTTTTTAATACCGCAATCGGTCCGATTGTCAGACCTCTATACACGGACTTTCCTCTATATTCACGTTCCATTTTCATTTCCTCTCTTAAAAACGGTCAGATAAAAATCTGACCGCCATTTTTTATAAATTTTCTTCGAAAAAATGCTTTCATTCCTTCAAATGCTGCCTCTTCGTCAGCACCATCAATTTCTACTCGAACATCCTGTCCGCATTTTACACAAAGTCCCATAACTGCCATCAGTCTTGTCACATCCACTGTTTTTTCCCCTTTGCTGATTGTAATGGAACTTTCATATTTTTTTGCCTCTTTTGCAAGAATACTTGCCGGTCTTGCGTGAATTCCCTGTTCATCTTTAATTGTGTAAGTAAATTCTTTCATGATAATTTCTCCTTTTA
>ENA-OQCN01000358-OQCN01000358.1-human-gut-metagenome-genome-assembly--contig:-NODE-358-length-24429-cov-3.468974_pt1 | contig 24429 bp, 41 predicted proteins | sample MGYA00242497_ERZ504576 | MGnify/ENA primary metagenome ERZ504576 (study PRJEB26092, sample SAMD00036296) | human gut metagenome | host: Homo sapiens | study: EMG produced TPA metagenomics assembly of... | reverse complement strand
CCGCCGCCACGGCTTCACGCCGCGGGCGGTCAGGGCGGCCAGCAGTGCCGCCGCACCGTCCTTGGCGGGGACCTCATAAAATAGAAGTCCCGCAGCATGTCCGCAATGCCCGCGCCGACCTCGGCGGCAGACTGCGGCAGTGCATAGTGCGTGTGCAGATACTCCGCCCCCTGCTCCATGCTCATCGAGAACAAAATCTCGTTGAGTCCCTCCTCCGGCGTGACGCCCAGGCTGCGCAGATACCGCGCGCCAAGGTCGTTCCAGATGCCCATGGAGTCGAGCAGCACGCCGTCCAGATCAAAAACAGCAGCCTTAGTCATGCAGCATTTTCTCCGTGGCGGCCTTCAGGTCGGCGGATGCCTGTTGGATGTTCTTTGCCGCGTAAATCGCGCTGATGACCGCGACACCGCAGATGCCGCTGCCCGCGAGCTTCGCGACATTTTCCTGCGTGATGCCGCCGATGGCGACAACGGGAATGGACACGGCCCCGCAGATGGCCTTGAGCGTCTCATAGCTCACATCGTCGGCGTCGTCCTTCGAGCCGGTCGGGAACACCGCGCCGACGCGAGGTAATCCGCGCCGTGCTTTTCGGCCAGGACGGCCTGCTCCACGGTCTGGGCGGAGACGCCAGAATCTTGTCCGGGCCCAAAATTGCGCGGACGTCCTGCGCCTCCATATCGCTCTGGCCGACATGCACGCCGTCTGCGTTCATCTCGCGGGCGATCTCGACGTTGTCATTCACAAGGAACGGCACACCGCGCTCGCGGCAGAGCGTTTGCAGCTCCTTCGCTTCCTCGAGGAACTTACCCTCCTCCAGCATCTTTTCGCGCAGCTGGACCATCGTCACACCGCCGTCAAGGCTTTCGCGCACAACGTCGATAAGCCTGCGCCCGTCCAGCCAGTGGCGGTCCGTGACGGCATAGAGCAGCAGATCATTTTTATCGCAGTTCATACTTGGCGCCCCCATTCAGCGTTGCACCGTCCATATTGTAGATGGCATCAATGATGCGGTTGCGGTAGGTGGAGTTGCCGTCGCCCTCGGCCATGCGGCTCCAGCCGATCTCGCCCGCCAGACCCATGGCGCAGACCGCCGCGGCGGCAGCTCGAGCTTATTGTCGGGGTTCGCAACGACGAAGGCTGTCATCATGCCGGAGAGCTGGCAGCCCGTGCCGGTGATCTTGCCCATCTCGGGGCGTCCGTTGCGGATGACATAGCAGGCCGTGCCGTCGCTGACAAGTCGATGGCACCGGTGACGGCGACGATAGCGCCGCTTTTGGCCGCAAAGTCCTTGACAAATTTGACGGCACTGTCCAGATTTGCGTCGGTCACGGCGTCCGCAACGTCAGCGTCAACGCCCTTCGTCGTGCCGCTGCCCAGCGCCAGCGTCTTGATCTCGGAGATATTGCCGCGGATGACGGTGAATTTGATCTTATCCATCAGCTCGACGGCGGTGTTCGTGCGCAGGGCCGACGCGCCCGCGCCGACGGGGTCGAGCAGCACGACATGGCCGAGGGCATTCGCCTTTGCGCCCGCGCGGAACATGCCCTCAATGCTGCGCTGGTTCAGCGTGCCGATGTTGATGTTCAGGCCGCCGCAGATCGACGTGATGTCCTCGACGTCCTCCGGCTCATCGGACATGATCGGGCTGCCGCCGCAGGCCAGCAGAATGTTGGCCACGTCGTTGACCGTGACATAGTTCGTGATATTGTGCACCAGCGGCACAGTGTTGCGCACATTTTCAAGACAGGTACCCAGCATACAAAACGCTCCTTATAAGTAAAAATGCGGATACGCCTGCAGAGACATATCCGCACAAAAACTCACAAGAAGCGCAGTGCTACGGTATCTCCCTACGTTGGCATTATCCAAATCAGGTTCAGGCAATACCGCATAATTCTAAGTGCCGATACGGCGAGCGAGGCGCGCCAGCTGCTAAGCCAAAAGCGCAGATAATACTTTGTGTATTATCGAGCATTTTGGCAACGCAGATGGCACGCCGCAGCCGTCGGAGCGGTGCTTAAGCCGTAGGGCGGGAATTGTGCGGTATTGCCGTTCGGGTCAGGGCGATACAGCCCACTCTCAGCCCGCTTTACGCAAGCTCCCCTTTTGTACAAATTTACAGTAGCACAGTTTGTCGTGTTTTGCAAGGCTTTTGCTTCATTTTTTGCAAAACACTTGACATTAAACCCGGCTTTCATGCTATGCTAGAGACAGCAGAAAGGCAAAAGTGCGGGTGCGAACCGGAGCTGCCGCTGCGGTTTCAATAGCCTTCCCCCGAGGGGGAAGGTGGCCGAGGCCCCGACCGAGGCCGGATGAGGGGCAGCCCTCCGTTGGCCACCCGTGAACAGGCAGCAATCGCATGCTTTGCCCTCATCAGTCCGCTCCGCGGACAGCTTCCCCCGAGGGGGAAGCCTTTTATCACGCTACTATTTTAAACGGAGGTCCCCCTATTATGGCTAAATCTACTGTCTTTTTCACCAACGAACTCACCCCCGAAGCCGTTGTGAAGATGTACCGCCAGCTGGGCATCGAGCTGCCCGGCAAGGTGGCCGTCAAGGTCCACAGCGGCGAGGACGGCAACCAGAACTACCTGCACCCCGAGTTTATGAAGCCCGTCATCGACGCCGTCAACGGCACCGTTGTTGAGTGCAACACAGCCTACGGCGGCGCGCGCAACGAGACGCCCAAGCACATCGAGCTGATGAAGAAGCATCATTGGAGCGACCTGTTTGATGTTGACATCATGGACGCCGAGGGTCCGGACGTCGAATGGCCCGTCGAAAACGGCAAGGTCCTCAAGGTCAACTATCTGGGCAAGAACATCGAGAATTATGACAGTATGCTCGTGCTCATCCACTTCAAGGGTCACCCGATGGGCGGCTACGGCGGTGCGCTCAAGCAGCTGTCCATCGGCTGCGCGTCCAGCGCCGGCAAGGCGTACATCCATTCCGGCGGCAAGGTCACAGACCAGCACATCCTGTGGGAGAACTGCGCCGAGCAGGACACCTTCCTTGAACCATGGCAGACGCCGCCTCCACCGTGGCAAAGCACTTTGCGGGCAAGATTGCCTATGTCGCCATCATGAAGAACCTTTCCGTTGACTGCGACTGCTGCGCCGTGGCCGAGGACCCCTGCATGAACGATGTGGGCATCCTCTCGAGCCTTGACCCCGTCGCGCTGGACCGCGCCTGCATCGATCTGGTCATAAACAGCAATGACCCGGGCCGCGACCACTTTATGGAGCGCGTCAACAGCCGCCACGGCACCCACACCATCGACAGCGCCGAGACCCTTGGCATCGGCACACAGGCGTATGAGCTGGTGAAGGTGTAAACTCCCATTTGCCTGAATAAGCCAAAAGCCGCAAAAAGCAACCGCCGTGCAGAGAGGCGTCTCTCTGCACGGCGGATGTTGTTATTGTCGGTTCAGTATCTTTTCCAAGTCTGTTTTCGGGTCGCCCGTGGGCGTCAGGTTGTACTGCTTAACGAGAAAGTCCAGTACATTCGGTGAGACGAACGCCGGGAGCGTGGGGCCAAGGTAGATATTGCGCAGCCCCAGATACAGCAGCGTCAGCAAAATGCAGACAGCCTTCTGCTCATACCACGACAGCACCAGCGTAAGCGCAGGTCGTTGACGCCGCAGCCAAACGCCTCGGCCAGCGCCAGCGCAATGCGAATGGCGCTGTAGGCGTCGTTGCACTGCCCGCAATCCAGAACGCGCGGGATGCCTTCGATGCTGCCCAGATCCATATCGTTCAGCCGGTACTTGCCGCAGGCCAGCGTCAGAATCAGCGTGTCGGGCGGCGTCATCCGTGCAAAGTCCGTGTAGTAGCTGCGCGTCGGTGCTGCACCGTCGCAGCCGCCGATCAGGAAAAAGTGGCGTATCTTCCCCTCCCGGACCAGCCGGACGATCTGCTCTGCGTGGGACAGCACCGCATTGCGGGCAAAGCCGGTCATGACCGTGCTGCCGCCGTTCATCCCGGTCATCGGGTGATCCTCGGGGTAGCCGCCGCATTCCAGCGCCTTTTCAATGACCGGGGTGAAATCCTTGTCGTCCCCGATGTGGGTCAGCTCCGGGTAGGACACCACCGACGTCGTGAACACACGGTCACTGTAGCTCTGCCGCACCGGCATCAGACAGTTCGTTGTGAACAGGATGGGCGCGGGGATGTTGTGGAACTCTGACTGCTGGTTCTGCCAGCCCGTGCCGAAGTTGCCTTTGAGGTGCGGATATTTTTTCAGTTCCGGGTAGCCGTGGGCGGGCAGCATCTCACTGTGGGTGTAGATGTTGATGCCCCTGCCCGCGGTCTGGTCCAGCAGCAGCTTCAGATCGTGCAGGTCGTGGCCGCTGACCACGATGAAGGGGCCCTTCTCAATCGTCAGCGGCACCGTGACCGGCACGGGGTCACCGTATGCGCCGGTGTTGGCTGCGTCCAGCAGCGCCATACAGGCCAGATTGACTTCTCCGGTTTTCAGCACCAGCGCCAGCAGCTCGTCAGGCGTTTTCTCTGCGCCGATGGCCTCGAGTGCCTCATAGAAAAAGGCGTTCACAGCGGGGTCTGTTCTCCCCAGTGCGCGGGCGTGGTACGCATAGGCCGCCATGCCTTTGAGCCCAAAGAGGATCAGCGATTTCAACGAGCGCACGTCCTCCCCCGCCGCCCAAAGCGCGGCAAGGTCGTAATCGTCAAGCTGCCCGGGGCCGACGGCAGCCTTTTCCTTTTCGATTTCCGCCTTGCATTGCAGGATAGTTTCGTTGTTGAAGTTCACGTTCGTGATCGTCGTGAACAGGCCCTTCAAAATCAATTCATCGGTGTGCGGTGTCGGTGTCCCAGCCCGCGCCGCCCGCGCCAGCCGATAAGTGCCCCGATCAGCTCATCCTGATAGTTGGCGGTGTCGGCCTTTTTGCCGCAGACACCGGCCTTGCCGTCGCAGCCGGTGTTATGCGCCGTTTGTTGGCACTGAAAGCAGAACATTTCTCGCATTTGGTTTCCTCCTGTCGGCAGAATCATCACCTTCTATTCTGCCCGCCAGGAGGATTTTTATACCGTTCTCACGGCTGCGGTGTCGCGCCTCCTGCTCCATCTTGCGCAGCGTTTCCTGCCGGAGGGCCTCCCGCAGCGCCTGCATATAGGGCGAGAACTGCGACTGCTCCACGCCGTAGGTCAGGTTCAGCGCATACTCCTGCGGCTCCCAGGTCGCAATCGCGGACTCGTTGTGCTGGACGATGGCCTCCATTTTATCCAGCGCCTTGTAGATTTTGGCCTCCGTCGTCTGCAAGGCGGCCATCTCCGCGTACAGCTCCGCATCTCGGTACAGACCGGCTCGGGCAGTGAATCGACCCAGCGGGAAAGCAGTGCTTCCTCGGCGGCCTCATCGGCGGCGGTCTTGTCAAACGCCGGGATGTCCCCGGTAAAGCACTCGCCCAGATCGTGGATCAGGCACATGCGTATGACCTTGTCCATGTCCGCCCGCGGAAATTCATCCCGCAGCCAGAACGCCATCAGCGCAATACGCCAGCTGTGCTCGGCCACGCTCTCATGCCGTCCCTTCGATGTATAGCAATGCCGCGTTGTGTCCTTGAGTTTTTCCGCTGTGTGCAGCGCCTCCAACAGCTTTTCCGGTTCCATGTGCAGACCTCCCCTGTTTTTTACCGCTATTGTAGCAGATATAAAACGCAGTTGCAAGGCGGAGATTTTTTCTGATTTTTTCTTTTTTTCGCAGAAAGTTTCTCGCAATACAGGGTATTAAAAGTACAATTTGGAAACATTTAATTTACTATTACTGTTTGTAAATCATTCTGCCGTTATAAAACTCTGTAGGGGCGAGCATTGCTCGCCCGTGCCCGCGCGCCATGTGCAAGGCCTTCCCGGAAAAGCCTTGCTGCACCAGGTTGGCGGGCGAACAATGTTCGCCCCTACATTCTCTCTATAACAAAGCAGGTGCTTTTTTCTTACTTTTTCTCATTTTTTTCAAGAAATTCTCTCGCAATACTCCTTTCTCTCCCCTGCCCTACCACAAACTTTCTATAAAAAAAGACCCGCAAATCCATTGCGAGTCCTTTTCTGTAGCAATTATTGCTTCTGTAATTCCTGCAGCAAGGGATTGTGCAGCAGCAGCCCCACGATTTGATAGCGGTAGCTTTTGACCGTCTGCCCCTGGGATTCCGAGTAAAGCCCGCGGACACAGCCGCTTTCCCGGTCAAACAGCGCGTCGAGCAGCTGCAGCTGCTCCGCTGTGACCAGCAGCGTGACCTGTCCCTTCGTGTCAAGGCCGCGGCCATGGGTCGGCATATACTTTTCGCGGCAGTCAAACGACGGCAGCATGTAATAGCTCTCGGGGTGCTTCTCTGCCTCGATGCGCCGCGCGGATGCTGCGTCCTCATCCCCGCACACGCAGTGGTCCAGTCCGACCTGCCGGAGCTTGGCCAGCTCCTCCTGCAAGATGCGGTTGGCCAGCGTACCGATCTTACTGTCCTGCCACAATGCTTCCATCTCAAGCAGGTCGTAAATTTTGCGGTGCAGGCGGATACGCAGCCTATACTTCCTGGGCTTCATCGGCGCTGCGCTCCACCTTTGCAATTATTTCCCGCAGCCGCGTTGCCGTGGCGATCATCTCGTCCAGCTCCTTCATGGCCTGCCGGCGCTCCTCGTGGTATATTTTTCTGCAAGGCGCTTCTCGGGGTTTTTCCTGCGCAGCATCGTTTCTAAGCGGCTTGTCTGGCTGGACAGCTTGCCCGTAATTTTGCTCTGTGCCTTGGCGCCGGCGGTCTTTTCCCTGACCTCCCGGATGACCTCTGTCTGCTCGACCTGCGCGGCGGGCTGCTCCGGCGGGATGGTCTTGACCTTTCGGATGGTCTCCTTCAGACACGCCATCTCCTTCTGGACCGTGAACACCGCAGCGACCAACGCCTCGTGGGCATCCTGCATACTGCTGGTGTCGGCCACCGTCCGCAGTGCATCCACGAACCGCCCGCGAATCGCTTTTTTCTCGTCCTGAATGGCTGCGCTGCCCGGGCCGTTGTACGCAATAGCATAGAGCTGCTGCAGCATTTGGGCAGCGATTCTCTGTTCCTCGGGCGTCATCCGCAAAAAGCTTTCCGCCTCGCTGCGCAGCACAAAGCCACGGTCCAGCAGATCCTTGAGACCCTCATTCAGATTTTTTTCAATGCTCAGATCCTTATCGATCTGCCGCCCGTTGATGGGCGTTGCCTCCTTGATGGCCTTTTTTGCCTCGGCTGCTGTCAGGTTGTACGGCTCTGCCTGCAGGCAGGACACCAGCTCGGCAACCGCCTTGCGGCGGATCATCTCGTTGGCAAAGCCTCCGCGCACCTGCAGGTTGGCGCTCAGCAGCATGACCTTTTTCTCGTTGTCGCTCAGCGGTGTTGTGACAACACGGCAGTTTTTAACTGTGTTCCACTTTGCGTCGCCGCGCGCCTGCAAATAATTCAATGCCTTATAGCGGCGCTCGCCGGAGAGCAGAACGTACTTCGTCTGTTTGCCATCCGTCCGCGGATATACGACCAGATTGTGCATCAGCCGTTGCGGTCAATGTCGTTGGCCAGTGTTTCCACATCCTCGTCGGTGTCCAGCTGGCGGAAAATCGCATTGTCCGGGTTCAGCTCGATGTCCTGCAAGGCAATTTCCCGCAGCTCATAGGCAAGCTCGGCGCGGTTCTGCGTGGCCAGATTGGCAATCAGGCTGCCGGAGGCGTTGTTGTTTCCGGCGCTGAAAACCGCCTCGGTGGACGGAATGCCCACCTCGACCTTGGATCTGCCGGGCTTCTTTTTCATAGCCATCTTACTTTTCCTCCAATTCGGCCAGGCGCTTTTTCAGCTCCTCATACGCCGCCACATAGCTTTTGGCCGGGGGCTGCGTGCGGGCCGAGTAGCAGACCGGCACGCAGCGGTTGATACTGTTATCCACACTCTTGCCAAAGGCGATTTCCGCGTTGAACAGCGTTGCGCCGAGCTTGGCCCGGCAGTCACTGCGGATGTCCTGCGAGGCTGCACTTTTCTGCACCATCGTCAGCATTACGCCGACGCCCTTGATGCGGGAGGTCTTGCTCTTGCGCATCTCATTGCAGAGCACATAGGTGCGGAACGCCGAGTCCTCCGAGAAGGAATCGCACTTCAGCGGGATCAGCACATAGTCCGCCGCGGCAATTGCGTTGGAGAGCAGCAGGCTGTCCCGGCTTGGCTGGGTGTCGATCAGGATATAATCGTACTCGTCCTTGACCTGGCGCAGGAAATAGTCCAGCACGTCGGTATCGCTGGCCAGATACTTCGGGTCGCCGCGGTCATAGTCCCGCTGGGCGTCCGTGTACAGATCCTCCAGCCGCTTGGACAGGCGCGGCGTTTGGTCGTTGGCCGGGATCAGGTCCACGTTTTCATATTCCGACTCGACGATAAAATCTCTGGTCTGTGTGTTGTAGCGGAAGCCGTCGATCATATCATACAGACTGCGGTTGGCAAAGGCCTTACTGGTAATGGCGTTGCGCCTGTAAGGGCAAACGTCAGGTTGCCCTGCGGGTCGGTGTCCAGGCAAAGCACCTTTTTGCCCTCGTCGCCCATCAGATAGGCAAGGTTAGAGGTCGTTACGGTTTTTCCGCAGCCGCCTTTTTCCACCGCAATGGTTATTACTGTTGCAGCCATTCGCTTGTTCCCCATTTCATTATGTAGTTATAACACCGTGGCAAATTATTTTTTATGTCGTTTTCGTCTATGTATAGTATACCACATTTGCCAGCATCGTCAACAGCACTTTTGCAGTTTGGCAGGGCTTTTCTGCGGCAGAAGTCTTATAACTCCGTGGCAATTTTATATAAAGAAAAAAGCATATAGACACGCCTGTGCCGCAGCTTTTTGCGGACCGGGTATCCATACGCTTTTTGTTATGCCTTTTGGTCTTATAACTCCGTGGCAAATTTATTCATCAAAGACGGACAGATCTGCCTTGAAATGATTCGTTGCACCTGCGCTGCGCAGCTCGTCCCTGCCGCTCGGGATGATCGTAATATCCTCCATCGCGTTGTATACAATGGTCGCGTTGTACTGCGGCGACTTGAGCTGGCCGTGCTCCTTTTTGGTCAGCATCATCCGCGCCATGCCCAGCGCCCAGCAGGTCAAATCGTGCTGCTGGGCCAGGATGCGGTTCAGCGCGTCGCGGGTCTCCTGCGCCTGCTTTGCCCTTTTCTCGCTGTTGGTGTTGGTCAGCAGACGCGCCGTGTATACCAGCACCGAGGACACCGCACTGTACAGCTCCGGTGAAATTTTTTCCTGCAGGGTCTGGCTGCGCGCCCTGCTTTCCAGCACGCGAACAGCCCGCGTCACCGTCATAGTAAACAGCTCGTCCCCCAGCGGCTCTGCCACGGACACAGCTGCCGCGCTTCGTTCCGGCTCGGTGGTTTTCCGCGTCCTTCTGCGGCGCGGGACTTCCTCATTGCGAGCGCTTTTCTGCGCGTGCAGCTGGCGCACTGCGTCCATCTCCTGCGCGGATTTGTAGCGGATGAACAGGTACAGCCGCTCGTATTTTCTGCCGCCGCGGATGCGGACCGGGATATAGTCAAACCAGAGGTCGGTCATCTGGTTGATCTCGTCCCTGGCCTTGGTCAGGACGTAGCGCTCAAAATCGTGGAAGTTGCTGTACTTTTCGGTCAGCGGCTTTTCCTTGTCCTTTTTGCGCTTTTCCGGCGGGGGAGAGAGCTGCTCCTTCAGCTCCTGAATGTCAAACACTTTGTACTTGAAGCCGCGGATGTCCTGCGCCTTGTCCGGGAAACGGTCCAGTATCTCTTTTGTGACCGGCTGAAACACCAGGCCGTTCGTGTAGCCGTAATCGGTGTCTCCGTTGTCATAGGAGAGCAAAATTTCGTAAAAACGCATGGAGTAGGTGCTGTTCATCGTCAGCAGATATTCCACGTTGTAGGAGGTATAGTTGCTTTTCAGCTGGGAAAGATAGGGGAGGATCTCCGGATTGAAGCGCACGCGGATCTGCTTGTCCCGGTCATTCACGGTGGAGCCGCGCTGCAGCCAGGACAGGACCTTGTACTGGTGGCCGTCGCTGGCCGGGTCCAGGCTCCAGAAGGAGCGGTCCTCCAAACTTTTGACGGTGTCCTTCAGGTATTCCAGATAGGTGTTGTCGTGCATGTTGACCCCGGCCAACCGCCCGAAGTCGGAAAAGCTCAACGAATAAACGCGGTCCGCATCCGGGGTCTCCTTGGGGTTGATCTGTGCCATCATCGCCAGCAGCACCTTTTGCTCCAGCTTTGGCAGGGCATATTTTGTCTTTTGGATCAGGTCATTACTCTTGGTGATGATCGATTCCGACGCCGGGTTGTACTTGGGTACATTGCCTGCAGAGCGGGTGCGGCGGTGCTTTGTGGCGGCGTGTTTTCCTGCGCAGGGAGGTCCGGGTCATAGTATTCGCCTTCAATGATGGTGTCATTTTTCCGCTTTTCAGACATAGACCTACACCCCCACAAAAACAGTACATTAAGCATACACGCAATTGCGGAAAATGTCAACGCCTTCTCGCAATAAAAAATAAAATGTGCCATTTGTATTTTTTTTCTTATTAATTATTATTTATTATTTTATAAATTTATCTCTTTATATATAATAAGTAGATTGCGAGTTTCTTCTGCTGAATTGAGAGAAAAATTCCTGTGAAAAAGAGTTTTCTTCCCACGAAAAAAGAGAAATATTCTGCTGTGCTGAGAGTTCTCTTCTGCTGATTTTGCCAGAATAAAACTCTCAATTCGGCAGAAAAAAACTCTCAGTACGCAAGCGGCTGCGGGCAAAGCAGACAGCGAAATGCGAGTTTCTTCTGCGCTGTTGAGAGAAAAATGCTGCGCAGTGAAAAAATCAGTTCACGGCTTTTCCGGCGGAGCAGGGGAGAGCGCGGTGACAAAAAAGAGAGGGCAGAGGGGAAAAAGGCTTATTGAGAGAAATTTTCTGACAACAGAAGAAAAAAACAAAAAAATTCTCCTTTTTGTATTGCGAGTTTTATTCTGAACAGAAAATTCTCTAAGAATCTTCGATAATACGTAAAGGTATACGAAAAAAGCATAAAGTATTGCGAGAAATCTTCTCCGCTGCAAAAATAGCACAAAAGAAACAAAGTGTAATAATTTATATATAGTATACAAAACGGCAAACAAAATCATGCACATCCAGGGAAACCGGCAGGGAAGGGGAGAGGGCCGACAGGAGAAACACAGCTTTTCTAAAATGCAGACTGCCAAAAGGCGACGCAGAGCCGCAGGTAATTATAAAATGCAGAAAAAAACTCTCAATAGACGCCCGCGGTGGGACTATTGAGAGTTTTTCTGCAAAAAATAAAAAATCAGAAAAATAACAAGCCGCCCGCAAGGCCGTCTGCACCCCCTTATTATCGGGAGCAGGTCACAGCATCTGTTGCCGTATAGTCAAACAGGCCGTCGTTTTTCTCCTCCAGAGCCTTGATCATGTGTAGGTGTATTCGTTGTAGGGCGTCGGGATGCCTAACTCGCGCCCCATGCGCATGAGCGCACCGGAGAACATATCGATTTCTGTGTGCCGCCCGGCGTCGAGGTCCTGCAGGGTGGAGTAGCGCGCGGTGGGCGGCACGGTGCTGCCGTGGGTGGAGGCCGCAGCTGCCTTGGAGAGGTCGATCCCCTTGGCGGCGGCAATGGCCTCCAGCTCGCGGCGCAGGCCGTCGCTGATGGCCTTTATATGGGCACTGTCGCTGTAGCAGCCGACGCCCGCGCCGAGGATCGCCTGCGGCAGATTGTTGCAGACGTTCAGCCGGAACTTGGACCAGATCTCCTCGCGGATATGCTCGGTCACACGGAAATGAATGCCCGTGTCCGCAAACAGCGCCCGCACCGCCTGCACCCGGTCACTGTCAAACGGTGCGGTCAGCTCCCCGTAGATGATGCCGATGGTCGTTTCCGGGTCAAACCGTACACCGTCCTCGGTGCGGCGGGAGGCCACCTTGATAAGTGCGGGCAGCACATGAGCTGCGCCGACCTGTGCGGCGATGAGCTCCTCACTGTCAACGCCGTTCATCAGGCTCATGACAACGGTGTGTTCGCTCACAATGGTGCGGATGCTGTCCAGTGCGCCGGGCAGTGCGCCGTATTTCAGCGCGATGATCAGCAGATCGACGCCGTGGGCCTGCTGCGGGGTCCAGACCTGCGGGTGATAGACCTGCCCGTTGATCGTGCAGCCGTTTTGCCGCAGCCGCTCGGCGCGGGAACCCTCCGCCACGACGCCAAGCTGCAGGGTGTTGGCAGCGGCCTTGGCGGCCAGGCCCCACAGCACATAGCAGCCGACGGCTCCGGCCCCCAAAATAGCAACAGATTGAATTTTCATCGTCTACATCCTCCCGTCAGCCGGCACGGCCCGGCTGGATGATGCGGATCAGCTCCTTATCCAGCTGCAGGGTGTAGTGCCACGGATTTACAATAATGCCCGCGATTTCCGGTGCGGAGAGCGCTGCGGCAAACAGCTTGTCAATGTCTGCGAGGAAGGTCGATTTCACCGTATCAGGGCTTTTCATCTGCTCCTCAAACGAGGTGAAGGCGTACCACCAGCTTGCGCCGTCCGTCGTCGTCACGACCCGGGGCTGCACCTGCCCGCCACCGGGACAGGCTCGACGGCCACGATCCACTGCCGCCTGCCTGCATACAGCGGCGGACGACGGTCAGTGTGTGGGCCAGCTGCTCCGGGGTAGGGGACTGCTGCAGCTGCAAAATGGCAGTTTCGATGGTTTGATTCATCTGTAAGGATTTATCTTGCGGCATCGGGAACATCCTTTCCGATTTACGATTTGTCTGTTTCCTTTAGGCGATACCGCACAATTCCCGCCCAACGGCTTACGCACCGCTCCGGCGGCTGCGGCACTTAGAACTATGTGGTATTGCCTTTATTATACCAGCGATTTTCCAAAATGCAAAATTTCCGCGGAACGGCATTGACGAACCCGGGGGACAAGGTCGTTATCTTCTCGCCGTTTTACGAGAACTACGGCGCGGACACGATCCTGACCGGGGCAGAGCCAATTTATGTGCCGCTGACGCCGCCGGAATTTACCTTTGACCCCGAGGTACTGGAGAATGCCTTCCGCCAACACCCGAAGGCGCTGATCCTGTGCAACCCCTCGAACCCCTGCGCAGCAAAATTCCGGCAAGAGCAGCGCGGTAAGGTTTTATAACTCCGTGGCAAATTTAAAATGTAAAAGAGCAGCCGACCCACTGACAGAGCTACAGCGGGTCGGCTGCCTTTTTTATCATGCGGTTTTCGGTTTATAATCGCGCATTTCCGGAATCGCTCCGCCTGCCACGGCCCACAGGTACAGGCTGGCCACGCTGCAATAGGGGCTGAACCGGCGGCGGTACTTTTCAAACAGCTTGCGGTCAATTTTGCGGTGGTGGTAGACCATCCGCAGACCGCGCTGGATGGCAAGGTCGTCGTAGCTGAAAATGTTGGGCCGCTGCATACAGAACAGCAAAATCATCTCCGCTGTCCAAACACCGATGCCCTTCAGGGCGCTCAATTCGCGGATGGCGTCCTCGTCGCTTTTCTGCCGGATGCCCTCCGGATCGAACGCACCGCTGTGGACGCGCTCGGCAAAATCGGTGATGTACTCCGCCTTGCGAAAGGTCATGCCCAGCGCCTGCAATTTGGGAACACCGGCAGCCAGGATCGTCTCGGCGTTCACGGTGCCAGTGCGTCCTGCATCCGCTGCCAGATCGTGGCCTGCGCCTTCGTCGAGATCTGCTGGCCGATGATGTGATGCACCACCGCCGAAAACAAATCGGTATCGACGACGCGGTCCACATGCCCGATTTTGTCGATGACCTCACACAGCCGCTTGTCCCTGGCGCGCAGGAAGGCAAGCTCGGCTTCCCCGTAGGCAAAAAACATCGGGTTTACTCCTTTACGGCGTCGGGCAGTACGTCGCCCAGCGCCAGCACGGCATTGCGCACGCATTCGGGGCAGGGGCAGAGCGGCACGTCGGTGGCAACGCCTTCAGCTCCTTGCAGATAGTCGCGCCGCACCGCTGCTCAAAGCTCTGGACCAGTGCGCGTGCCACAGCGGGCGTGCCGCGGCCCTCCGTTAGGATGCCGGCCACCATCACGGCGCCGATCAGTGCGCCGCAGGTGCTCTCCAGGCAGCCCATACCGGCAGCGTAGCCTGCCGCCAGCATCCGCAGGGTGTCGCCCTCCACGGGCAGCTTGTCCTCAAATACCTTTACAACAGATTGAGTGCAGTTGCACTGCCCGGTGGTTTTTAATTCTGCAGCTGCGGCTGCACGTTCGGTAAGGGTCATGGTGCAAGCCTCCTTGTCAGTGGCAGTGATGCCCGCCGCAGTGGTGCTCACCGTCGTGGTGGCCGCAGTGAACAGCAGTGGGGTCATGGACGAGCTTTCCGGCCAGCAGCGCCAGCACGGCTTGGTCGGCGTCGCCGCTGACACCGGCGTACAGCCTGATGTTGGCCCCGGCTACGGCAGTCTGCGCACCCGCGCCGATGCTGCCGCAGATCAGCGTGTCAACGCCGCCGTGCATCAGAAAGGCCGTCACGGCGCTGTGGCCGCCGCCCGCGTCTCGACGACCTCGGTGTGTAAAATCATGCCGCTCTCGATGGTGTAGAATTTAAACTGCGGTGCATGGCCGAAGTGCGGGAAAACTTGGCCGTTTTGATAGGGAATTGCAATTTTCATGGTAGTGCTCCTTTATCTGTCATTACCCATGATTATAGGGGATTGGCGGGAAAAAGGCAACAGTCTTGGCTATTTTGCAAAATACGGATAGAGCTTTGCAGCAGAATGCGGTATAATGATAAAAAGGCTGCGGGCCGCTGCGGCCTGTTTTTCAGCCGGTGAGGTGCATATACGATGACATATATTCAGCATTATGACGCCCCGTTGGGCCGTATCCTGTTGGCGGCGGACGAGGTCGGGCTGACAGGGCTGTGGTTCGACGGCGCGAAATATTTTGCCGACGGACTGCCCGCCGAGCATACCGAACGGGAAACGCCGGTCCTTTCCGAGGCCCGGCGCTGGCTGGACCTTTACTTTGCGGGGCGGGAGCCGGGCTTTCTGCCGCCGCTGCACCCGGCTGGCTCGACGTTTCAGCAGGCGGTGTGGGCGCTGCTGCTGCAAATTCCCTACGGGCAGACCGTGACCTACGGTGAGCTCGCGCGGCAGCTTGCGGAAAAGCAGGGAAGGCCCCGGATGTCCGCGCAGGCCGTGGGCGGCGCTGTCGGGCATAACAAAATTTCTATTATCATTCCGTGCCATCGCGTGGTCGGCACCGGCGGCAGCCTGACCGGATATGCCGGAGGCATTGACAGAAAGGTAAAGCTGCTGGCGCTGGAGCAGACCGACATGACCCGCTTTTTTGTGCCCAAAACGGGCACGGCACTGCTATAATTTGTACAGTTGATTACAAAATGTCATACCGTGATAAAGGAAGGCTCAAATTATGAAGCACCGCATTGTGACCGCTGCGCAGATGAAGGAGATCGAGCGTGCAGGCAACGCCCACGGCCTGCCCTATCTGCAAATGATGGAAAACGCCGGGCTGGCCGCCTACACCCAGCTGCGGGCGCGCCTTCCGCAGGGTGGGGCATTGCTCATCGTCTGCGGCAAGGGCAACAACGGCGGAGACGGCCTTGTGATGGCCCGCGCCGCCGCCCAAGATGGCTGGCGCGTGGTTGTCCTGCTGGCCGAGGCGACCCCAAAACGCCCGATGCCATGACGAACTATGCACGCCTGGCAGACCTGCCGGTCACCAAATGCCGCGATGCGGCAGCGCTGGCAGCACAGCCCTTTGACGCCGTCGTGGATGCTTTGTATGGCACCGGGTTTCACGGCAGCCTTCGCCCGGCCGGGCTGGCTGCCTGTGCGCTGATGAATCGTCAGCGGGAAAGCGGCGCATTCGTGCTGGCCGTCGATCTGCCCAGCGGCATCAACACCGATACGGGTGAGGCCGCCGAGGGAGCCGTCCGCGCAGACCTGACCGTGACGTTTGACAGCTGCAAGCCCCTGCACACACGCTCCAAGCTCCGCACCCTTCTGCGGTGAGATCGTCTGTGCCGACATCGGCATCCGGGACGAATGGCACCCGGCAGGTCTTGCACAGCTTTAAACGCGGAATTTTGCCCTTAGGCAACACCGCATAATTCCCGCCTTACGGCTTAAGCACCGCTCCGGCGGCTGCGGCACGGCATCTGCGTTGCCAAAATGCTCGATAAGACATCCAGTATTATCTGCGCTTTTGGCTTAGCAGCTGCCGCACCTCGCTCGCCGTATCGGCACTTAGAATTATGCGGTATTGCCCTTAAACGGGCAAATCGCTACGGGCGGATATAGAATCCGCCCCTACGGTGCCCCCACAGACGGGCACCTGCCATAAGCTCTCCCCTCATCCGGCCCTGCGGGGCCACCTTCTCCCCCAGAGGGAGAAGGCTTTGAAGGTCACGCTTCTTCTTTCTCTTTTTGTGCCTTGATGACCTTCAGACGGCTGAATTCCTCGCGCTCACGCTCGCTCAGGACCTCGTCGATGGACTTGATGGTCTTTTGCATCTGGGGGATCTGCACGTTGCCCAGGGCGTTGGCGCGCTTCTGGGTCTTTTGGATGGCCTCGGCCAGACGGATGACGCTGGTCTCGACCTCGGCCAGCTCGACGGTCAGAGTCTTGACCTCATTGAACTTGAGGTAGGCCACATCCAGCGTGCCGTTGGTGGATTCCAGGTCATAGTACAGCCCCATGGGCGAGGTGGTGTTCAGGCGCAGCGTGGGCAGCTCAACGCCCATGACGCTGCGGGTGGACATCTGCACGCCGCGCTCCACCGGCACACCGGCAGCATAGCCGCCGACAGAACCCAGCATGATGTTGGCCTTTTTCAGCGCCTCATACGCCTCGGCGTAGGCCGCGCTGATGCGGTCCTGAATGCCTGCGGCGCGGTCAATCAGCTGCATCATCTCGCGCACAAGGATGTTGCGCTTGCGGTCCATCAGGTCATAGCCCTGGGTCGCCAGCGCCAGACTGCGCTTTGTCGCCATCAGGTTTGATTTTGTGGGAAAAACCTGCTGTGCCATTGGGTACTCCTTTTATACTGCTTTGGCTTCCCCTGCGGGGGAAGCTGTCACCGAAGGCGACTGATGAGAGGCCAAGTATGCCATCGCCTCCATTCACAGGCAATCGCGGCGCACTCTCCCCTCATCTGCCCCTGCGGGGGCACCTTCTCCCCCAAGGGAGAAGGCTTTGGGATTATTTTTTACTGATTCTCGCCTTCGCCGGTTCGTAATACTTATCCAGCGTCGCGGCGTCGCAGCGGTCCAGGGCGTTGCGGGGCAGGGTCGCCAGCAGCTCCCAGCCGAGGTCGAGGGTCTGCTCCATCGTGCGGTCGGTGTTGCCCTGGCCGATGAACTCCTGCTCAAACGCGCGGCCAAAGGCCATCAGCTGCTTATCGCTCTGGGACAGCTCCTCCTCGCCGATGACGCTGGCCAGCGCTTGGCGTCCTGCACCTTGGCGTAGCAGGCGAACAGCTGGTTGGACAGTGTGACGTGATCCTCGCGGGTGTAGCCCGCGCCGATGCGTCCTTCATCAGACGGGACAGGCTGGGCAGCACGGACACAGGCGGATACAGGCCGGTGGCGTCCATGCCGCGGTCCAGCACGATCTGCCCCTCGGTGATGTAGCCCGTCAGGTCGGGGATGGGGTGGGTAATGTCGTCGCCGGGCATGGTCAGGATTGGGATCTGGGTCACAGAGCCTTGCTGCCCTTGATGATACCGGCGCGCTCGTACAGGCTGGCCAGATCGGAATACAGGTAACCGGGGAAGCCCTTACGGCCCGGGATCTCGCCCTTGGAGGACGAGAACTCGCGCAGGGCCTCGCAGTAGCTTGTCATATCGGTCAGGATGACCAGCACGTTCTTGTTCAGGTCAAAGGCCAGATATTCCGCCACCGTCAGCGCGGCACGCGGGGTGATGATACGTTCGATGATGGGGTCGTTGGCGAGGTTCAGCAGCATGACGACGCGCTCCATCGCGCCGCAGCTCTCGAAGCTCTCGCGGAAGTACGACGCAACGTCGTTCTTGACGCCCATGGCCGCGAACACGATGGCGAAGTCCGACCCGTCGGCCACGCTGGCCTGACGGACGATCTGGACGGCCAGTTCGTTGTGCTTCATGCCGGAGCCGGAGAAGATGGGCAGCTTCTGGCCGCGGATCAGCGTGGCCAGGCAGTCAATCGAAGAAATGCCGGTGTGGATGTAGTTGCGGGGGTAGACACGGCTGACGGGGTTGATTGGCGCGCGTTGACATCGCGGCGGGCGACGGGGTAAATGTCACCGAGGCCGTCGATGGGGCGGCCCAGACCGTCCAGCACGCGGCCCAGCAGCTCGGGGCTTAAATCCATCATCATCGGGTGGCCGGTCAGCACCGTGCGGTTGTTGACAAGGCTCAGCCGCGGGTGCCCTCAAACACCTGAATGACACAGCGGTCACCATCGACACGGACAACACGGCCCACGCGGGTCGAGCCGTCGTCGAGGTGCAGCTCTGCCATTTCGTCATACTGGACGCCCTTGACGCCGTCCAGCACGACCAGACTGCCGTTGATTTGGGAAAGTCCGATATGTTCCAGAATCATGTTGTTCCCTCCTCATCAGCTGGGCCACGGCGGCCAGCTTGGTGTCGATTGCTTTTTGCAGCTCGTCCAGCTTGCTCAAATCGTCGTTGGGCACGGTATACTTCATCTGGACCAGCTCGTCAAACAGGCCGGTGGCCAGCAGACGGCTGACAGGCACCTGCTTGGCGACGAGTGCGGCGCACTTATCGTACAGGTACAGAATGGTTTCCATCATTTTCAGCTGCTTTTCCAGCGGGACGTAGGTGTCAACCGCGTGGAAGGCGTTCTGCTGCAAAAATCCGACGCGGATGACGCGGGCGATCTCAATCGTCAGCTTCTGGTCGTCGGGCAGCACGTCAGAGCCGATCAGCTTGACGATCTGCATCAGATTGTTCTCCTGCAGCAGCAGGTTGGCGATGCGCTCACGGCAGGACATAAGTCGTGGCCGACGTTGTCGTAGTACCAGCCGCCGAGATCGCCAGATACTCGCTGTAGGAGTCGTTCCAGTTGATGGCGGGATAGTGGCGGGCGTAGGCCAGCGACTTATCCAGCGCCCAGAAGCAGCGGGTGAAGCGCTTCGTGTTCTGGGTGACAGGCTCGGAGAAGTCGTTGCCCTGCGGGCTGACAGCGCCGATGACGGAGACAGAGCCTTCCGCGCCGTTCAGCGTCCTGACGTAACCGGCGCGCTCGTAGAACTCGGCCAGACGGCTGGGCAGGTACGCGGGGTAGCCCTCGTCGGCGGGCATCTCCTCCAGACGTCCGCTGATCTCACGCAGAGCCTCGGCCCAGCGGGAGGTGGAGTCGGCCATCATGGCGGCGTGGTAGCCCATGTCGCGGTAATACTCGGCCAGCGTGATGCCGGTGTAGATAGAAGCCTCACGGGCGGCAACAGGCATGTTGGAAGTGTTCGCGATCAGGACGGTACGGTCCATCAGGCTCTTGCCCGTGCGGGGGTCGACCAGCTCGCTGAACTCCTGCAAAGCCTGCGTCATCTCGTTGCCGCGTTCGCCGCAGCCGACGTAGATGATGATGTCGGCGTCGCACCATTTTGCGATCTGGTGCTGGGTCATCGTCTTGCCGGTACCGAAGCCGCCGGGGATGGCCGCAGCGCCGCCCTTGGCCAGCGGGAACATCGTATCGATGACACGCTGACCCGTGATCAGCGGGCGGGGCGAGGTCATACGCTCGGCAGACGGGCGCGGGGTGCGGATAGGCCACTTCTGGCAGAGGGTCAGCGTGTGCTCCTTACCCTTGGCATCGGTCAGCTTGACGATAGGCTCGTTGACGGTGTAGCTGCCGTTGTCGGCCACCCAGGTGACCGTACCGGAGACCGTCGGCGGCACCATGCAGCGGTGCTCGATGGCCGGGGTCTCGGGGCAGGTGGCGTAGATCTGGCCCGCGGTCAGGGTGTCCCCCTGCCGTACGGTCACGGTCACGTCCCACTTGGCGGCTCGTCCAGAGACGGCTCATGCGCACCGCGCTCGATGAAGCTGCCCATGTGCTGCTCGATGGCGGGCAGCGGGCGCTGGATGCCGTCATAGATATTGCGCAGGATGCCGGGGCCGAGGGTCACGGACAGCGGGCCACCCGTGCTCTCGACAGGCTCGCCTGCCTTCAGACCGCCGGTCTCCTCATAGACCTGGATGGTGGTTTCCCTGTCGTTCATGCGGATGACCTCGCCGACAAGGCGTGCCTTGCCGACATAGACCATCTCCATCATTTCCAGATCGGTCTTGCCCTTGATGGTGACAACGGGGCCGTTGATGCTGTAAATTGTGTTTTCCATAGCTTTGCCCCTCAAATGTTAATTTCCAGACCGGCGTTTTCCAGGAACCAGTCGTGCTGGGCCTCCAGACGGGCCTCCAGCGTATCGTCGGCAGCCACGCCCTTCGCGGGGTTTGCGCCCTTCAGGCCGCCCAGCGTGATGCTGTCGTCGGCCTCCAGAACGGTGCCTGCGGGCAGTTCGACGTTTTTCAGCAGCGGCAGGTCGGCAGCGCGGGCCGTGATCTTGGCGTTCTCTCCTAAGTCTCCGCCAGAGAAGCAGCCTCTTTCTGCAGCCAGGCGGCGTAGTCCTTGCCGGCCACAAAGGCAGCCAGCTGCTCACGGCTCGAGAAGGTCTCGTCGGCGATTTCTGGCGCTGGGCAGCCAGCGTGCGCGGGCGGCCATGCGGGCCGCGCTCAAATCGCGGTTGGCGCGGGTCTTGGCGCGCTCGGTCTCAAAGCGCAGGGTGCGCTCCACGCGGGTGTTCTCGGTCCTGCGCGTCTCGTCCAGCTGGCTGTTGATCGTGCGCTCCGTCTCCTCACGGATGGCGGCGCAGGCAGCCTCGCCCTCGGCGCGGATGGACTCGAGGAATCGCTCGGCGCGGGTATCTAATTCGTTCATGGTCACACCTCTTAAATCTTGACGCCGATGGCCTCGCGGATATAGCGGGTCAGGCGGTCCTTACCGGCAGCACCGCCGCCGGTGGAGGGCACCGTGATGAGCAGCGGCCCACCGGCAGCGCGGGCGCTGTCCAGCGTGGCCGTGTAGGTCTCGGCGATCTTCTCGGTCACGAGCAGCACGGCGATGTCGGGCTGCTGGGCTGCCATTTCCAGCGCGTTGCGCAGGTCGGCCTCGCTGCGGGCGACGGTGCCCTCAATACCCGCAAGGCGCAGACCGTTCATGGCGTCGGAGTTGTCGCTGATGAGAAAGAACCGCATGGCGTTACACCAGCTTGGACAGGATCATGATGGAGATGACCAGGCCGTACAGAGCGATGGACTCGCCCAGGGCGACGAAGATCAGGCTCTTACCGAAGGTCTTTTCGTTCTCGCTGTTGGCTGCGATAGCGGCAGGCGCAGCGGAAGCGACGGCCATGCCGCCGCCGATACCGGCAAGACCCGTAGCCAGAGCGGCAGCGACCAGACCGATGCTCAAAGAGCTGTTGTGGTCATTGTCGGTGTTGACGGTCTCGGAAGCGGTGGTGGCAGCGGCGGTGTCGGCATTGGCATCATCCGCAGCAAAGACGCCCAGTGCGCCGCAGCAGGTCACAGCGGCCACGATCAGGATGGTGACGAACAGTTTGCTGAACTTGGTTTTCATAATGGAACCCTCCGTAATTTTTTGTTTTATTCCGCGCCCCTCTGTCAAGGCGCTTTTGTAGGAGCCGGGCATGCCCGGCCCGCGGCTTCGATTCTATCGTCCGATTGTGGGATGGTTGCAGGCCGGACATATCCGGCCCCTACGGCGCATCTTACGCTTTTGCTTTCTTCAAATCAAAGGCTACGAACTTGCGGCCGCCGCCCTTGTAGCAGCGGCTGAACATCTCGTAGAACTCCAGACGGATGCCCTGAATGGCGGAGAGCAGTGCCTCGAGGCAGATGACCACGAGGTTGCCCAGGATGACCACAACAATGTTGTTCGGCGTACCGGCCAGCGTAAAGACGACCATCATCATGCTGGCGTGGACGATGACGAACGCACCGACACGCAAAAACGAGATCGTGTTGGACAGGTAGCTCAGCACCGTTTCCAGCAGCTCAAATACGCTCTGCATCAGGTAGTTGCCCATACCGCCCGCAGGCTTCCAGGGCTTGCCCTCGACCATCGGGGCCAGCAGCTCCGCAAAGAGCAGCAGCACCAGACCGACGACCATGCCGACCACCGCCAGCACCTGCGGCATAAACGTGACAGCACCCATATAAGCGGACGCCAGATCAACGCCGCACAGGTAGGTCACCATGCCGACAAGGCCGTTGGGCGAGAAGATGAACTCGCCCCACTCCCTGTGGCGGGCGTGGGTGTACATATTCAGTGCCATGGCGGCCAGCACCAGCACAATGCCGATGTAGACAGCCACCATCAGGATGCCGGTGATGGAATCCATAACGGAAACAGGCTTGCCTGCTATGCCAAGCGCATGGTAGAGCGGGTCAAGGGCCTCCTCGTAGCCAAAGAGAGAACCGTAGACCAGGCCGAAGATCGTGCTCGAAATGCCGCAGGGGATCATCAGATGGAACAGGTCATTGTGCTTGACCTTCCACATGAACGTGCTGAACAGTGCCAGCACGATACCCTGCCCGACGTCGCCAAACATCATGCCGAACAGCACGGTGAATGTGATCGCTACAAAGCCGGTGACATCTGTCTCGCCGTAGGCGGGCAGACCGTACATTTCGACGAAAAACTCAAAAGGGCGGCTCCACCAGGGGTTTTTCAGCTTGGTGGGGGGCGTCATCTTACCGGCGGATTCCGGTCCGTCCACCGTGACGCGCAGCCCATGGATGCCGCAGGCCTTGCCCGCGACCTCGTCCACCTCCGACGCCGGGACCCAGCCGACGCAGAAGAAGTGCTCGCCCTTGACCGCGGCCATGCGGCGCAGGTCGTAGACCGCCGCGTAGTAGCAGGCTGTGTTGTACAGCAGCTGGACCTTGTCGGCGTTTTGCTGCCACAGGGCGGCAATGCGGGCGTTGACGTCCTCGACGCTCTTGTTGACAACGTGAGGTTCTCTTTAAAGTGCTCGATGATCTCGGCGGGCGAGCCAGCCGCGCCGGCACATGCACCGGCTCAAAGTAGAGCATCGAGAAGATGCCGTCGGTCTCCAGCGCGTGCTCCCGCGGGGTCATGTAGACGCCCCAGTAACCGGCCTTCGTCTGGTTGCAGGGGGTGAACAGGATGTACGGGTCGTCGCCGTAGTTGTTCATCAGCTTGTTGTAGCCCTCCGTCGGCAGAAAGCCGAAGCGGATCTTGACGTGGGCGCAGTCAAGAATGTCGTCCACGTTGACCTTCAGGCCGGTAAAGTGGCTGTACTGCTCGATGCCGTCCTCGCAGAGCTTCTTCTGGTCCAGCAGGACCTTGCGCTCGGCGCAGAGGTCGTCGATCTTTTCCAGCAGGTCGCTCAGATAGCTGCGGCCCTCGGCATCCACCGGGTCGCTGTGCTGCTGCCCCTCGTGCAGCTCCATGTTGGCCTCTTTGGCCATCGTCTCGATCTGGTCGCGGATCGCGGTGTGGGGGTTCTCCTCATTCAGAGCGCCGTATCCCAGCGATTCCGACATATATCTGGTTGCGGGCTCAAGGTCAAAGCGTCCGTCCATGCAGCACGAGCCGATAAACTCGTTCAGCTGGGGCATCGTGCCCTGCACCCGCACCAGTTTCATCTTTTCAACCAATCAGTTCACACTCCTTGTTTCAGCTTGCCTCCCTCGGCGAGACAGACTCCCCCGACACGGGGGAGGTGGCGCTTGCGCCAGAGGGGGACGGTGCCCCGCAGGGGCGGAGGGAGCGAACCTTGCCATCACCCGAAATATTTCGCTGCCGCGAAGCTCTCTCCCCCACCGCCTGCGGGCGGAGCCCCCTCCCAGAGGGGGCCAAGGGTCACTCAATCCTTCTCATCAAACCCCACCAGCAGCGGCTGGACATCCTCGGGCGGCAGCTTGTAATGCACGCCCTCAATGATGTGATCCAGATCCTGCACCTCACACCGGGCCAGCCAGACGTAGCACAGCATGACCAGCGTCGGGTCGGTGGAGAACCGCAGCCACTTGCGGCACCAGTCGCATCGGTAGTGGAAGAAGCCCTCCTTCAAAACGCTGTACTCATGATGTCCCAGCAGTGGGCCGTACTTCGTCCTGGCGAACCGCGCCTTGAACGTGTCCAGATCGCGGGCGGCGAGCAGGTATTCCCACTCGTCGTTCGTCAGGGCCGTGCAGTCGCGGCGGGCGTTGGTGCGCACCACCGAGTCCGGCGCGCCGATGCGGATGAGCGCGCGGCGTTGGAAACAGCGGAGGTGTCGCATTCCAGCTCGACGAGGTCGCGCAGATTCGGCGCAGCGCTTGT
>ENA-OQCN01000356-OQCN01000356.1-human-gut-metagenome-genome-assembly--contig:-NODE-356-length-24529-cov-6.609663_pt1 | contig 24529 bp, 27 predicted proteins | sample MGYA00242497_ERZ504576 | MGnify/ENA primary metagenome ERZ504576 (study PRJEB26092, sample SAMD00036296) | human gut metagenome | host: Homo sapiens | study: EMG produced TPA metagenomics assembly of... | reverse complement strand
CTATGGTTTTTCTTGCGGAAAGTGCCAATTACGGAGAGGGAATCGGAAATATTTCTACATTAAAGAAAATGTCAAGAGGAAACCACGAGCAGTATTCGTATATTTCCAGGCAGGCGATGCGTTATAACATTGTCCGGCAGGCAAACTGGGATCAGACTCCGGTGGACGGAAAAAGCGGTGTGGTTCAGTTTGCACCGTCTGCAACGATTGCGGAATATCCGGAAATCGATCTGTTCGGCTATATGAAGACAGCGGCAAAGGATGGCGATCAGAAAGGCGGAGCGTCTACAAGAAGCGCTGTAGTGAGACTGAGTAATGCTATTGCACTGGAGCCGTTTTTGGGTAATCTGGAGTTCTTAACTAACATGGGACTGGCAGCAAGAGGAAAGCTGGAGAATGGAATTGCACAGAGCGAAATTCAGCGATCATTTTATACTTATACCATAACGGTCGATCTGGACCGGGTAGGGATTGACGGAGAAGTGCAGATCACAGGAGAAGAAAAAGCAGATCGTGTGAAAACACTTCTGGATACCGTGCAGTATTTGTATCGGGATATCAAAGGTAGAAGGGAAAATCTGAGCCCATTGTTTGCGATCGGGGGAAGATATGAACGGAGAAATCCATTTTTTGAAAACAGGATCCGGATAGAAAATGATCAGATCAATGTAGAAACTCTGGCGGAACTGTTAGAGGATGACGCGATTCGTACCCACACATTTACCGGTGTCGTAACAGGAACTTTTGACAATGAAAATGAGATCCGGGGAAAATTATCCGGAGAATCCGTAGGTGCAGCATTCAGACATTTAAAAGAGGAAGTGGAACAGTATTATGGAGAAAGCAATTAGAGTTCAGTGTTTTCAGAATCTGGTAAATTATCGAAAACCGAGCAGCTTTATCATAAAAGAGACATTCCCGCTTCCTCCGTATTCTACGGTGCTTGGAATGATCCATGCGGCCTGCGGATACCGGGAATTTCATCCGATGAAACTGTGTATTCAGGGAACAAACAGCGGAATGGTGTCGGAACTGTATACCAGATATTCCTTTTCTTCTGGTACGAAGTATGAAGAGGGAAGACATCAGCTGTGTGTGGATGGAAAATATGGTGTGTTTAAGGGGATCGCGAATGTAGAACTGGTCTGTGATAATCACATGGTGATTCATATTATTCCGGCAGAGGAAGATTTTGCACATGTATATCAATCTCTTCTATATCCGGGCAGGTATTTATCCCTGGGAAGATATGAGGATCTCCTGGATATCGAACGGGTTGACATTGTGAAAATTCATCAGGAAGAGGAAGTAGATCTCAAGCGGGATATGTACATACCGGTAGCGATGGCAGAGACACTGGGGATTGAGAAAAGTCGTATGACGGTGTACCATCTGACAAAGGAATATGAGATTACCAAACAGGGTCTGCGGCGGTGGAAAAAGGAAAATGGAAGAGTCAATGCTTTTTATTATCCTGCAGGAAATACACTGGGGCAGGGTGCCTACGTGGACGATTTCGAGGAAGATGCAGCGTTAGTGTTCTGTTAAAGAAGGTCAGAAAGGCGTGGGAATGAAATACTATGCAAAATCGAAGAAAAGGGGATTATCCGATAAAGAGCGGGGGAAACCGATAAAAGAACCGGAAGAAGAACAAAAAACACTGAATAGCCATCAGGAAGATATTGTGCGGTGTGCTGAAGCGTTTTTTGAAGAATATGGCCGGTATTTTTCTGAAAAAGAGAAACGGCTGGTCATAGAAGCCTGCTGCATTCATGATTGGGGGAAGGCGAATCTGGTCTTTCAGGCAATGATAAATCCGGAACTTGCCGGAGAACGGAAGTTAAATGTGAAATCTATCAGTCAGATCCCTCATGGACACCTTAGCGCAGTTACTCTGTCACAAAACGAATTCTTTGCAATGGACGATAGTTTTACGAAAGATGATTTTGGGGCTTTTGTCACGGCAGTCTATCATCACCATACGAGAAAAGACCAGGAAGACAGTTCGGAGCTTCGTACATATGGAAAGAAATATTATCTGGAAGAGATCAGTGATTATCTTGGACAGACCAGAACAAAACTGTACTGCAGCAACTTGAACCATCTTCTGTTTCACAATAACGGATATAGTGGGAAGTTCCTATGTGATCCTGCAGTCTGGAATGAATATCTTCTCATAAAAGGATTGCTGAATAAGTTTGATTATACGGTCAGTGCCGGATATGAGAGTGCGGAACTGGCGTGTGATATCAGGGAAAAAAGGTTGAAAAAAGAAGTGGAGAGTTTTCTGGAAGGAAAGGATTTACGGTCTGCCCAACAGTTCATGAAAGAGCATACAGATGATAACCTTGTTGTTATTGCACCTACCGGATCCGGAAAGACAGAAGCCGCTTTGTTATGGCTTGACGGGGAGAAAGGATTTTATACGCTGCCTTTGAAAGTTTCTTCCAATGCAATTTATTCCAGAATAAAAAGTGGATATGGTTATGAACATGCGGCGATTCTGCATTCGGACAGCATGGCGATGTATCTGAAAGAAAATCCGGGATCTGCCTGGGAAAAACAGGAACAGGCAAAGTTGTTAGCGAATCCTGTTACTGTGTGTACGATCGACCAGTTGTTTACGTTTGTTTACAGGGCGCTGGGGACAGAGATCTTTGCAGCAACTTTGAAGTATTCCAAGCTGATCATAGATGAAATACAGTCTTATGATCCAAGAAGTATTGCTACGATCTTATACGGTCTGAAAACCATCCAGCAAATGGGCGGCAGATATGCGATTATTACGGCAACTTTTCCACCTGTACTGAAAGATTTTATGGAACAATACGGGTTGCAGATCAGTGTTTGTTTGCAGACTTTACAGACAATCCGGATATTACGATTCGGCATAAGGTAAGCATCCGGTATTCGGAAATGCATCTGGATGAGATTGCAGAACAGGGGAAAACCAAAAAAGTACTGGTGATTTGTAATACCGTTTCCAGAGTACAGGAGGTTTATGAAAAACTGCGGGAAAGGAACGATTCTGTGTGGCTGTTACATTCCCGTTTTATTCGCAGAGACCGTAATTTACTGGAACAAAAGATTATGGAGTTTTCAGAATCGGATGAAGTGGGGATCTGGGTCACCACGCAGATCGTTGAAGCCAGTCTGGATATCGATTTTGATATTCTGCACACGGAAATGTGTACAGCAGACAGCTTGTTGCAGCGTATGGGAAGATGTAACCGGAAGGGAAGAAGGATTCCTGAACTTTCCAATATTTTTGTATATGATAACAAAAATGGAAGCGGAAGTATTTACGAGGAGAACTTGTATCAGCGATCGCTGGAAAAGCTGAAAAAGTATGAAGATATCCTTTTTTCAGAAAAACAGAAGACGAAATATATGAATGAAGTGTATCGGACAGAAGCGATACGGAATACAGAATATTACAGGAAAATTCAAGACTGTATGGAGAAATTCTCGGAGATCCATCCGGCGGAATATACTCTATCGGAAGCGAAGGTGCGCGATATCAAGAGCATTACGGTCATTCCGGATACCATCTATGAAGAAAATCAAGAACTGTTTGAAGAAATAGAAGACAGATATCTATCAAAAGAGAGAAAGCAGGAGATTCGGACAAAGTTGCAGGATTTAACCATGGGAATCAATCTGAGGACCTGTTTTGGACATCCGGATGGAATAGATAAGGCAGCAATTGGCTCGACAGACATCCATCGAACACAGTTTGTTTATGAGTTTGATTGTGAAACACTGCAAGGACGAGGTCTTTTGCTTGGAGAGAAGGCAGATAGTATCTTTTTATAGGAGGTACGACGTGAAAGAAAATATAACTGGTATGATGGTATATTATTACTTCGTCTGCAAACGAAAACTCTGGTACTTCTGTCATGAAATCACAATGGAGACGGAGAACGAAGATGTGTTACTCGGAAAACTGTTGGACGAGAGCAGTTACAAAAAGAATGACAAACACATTTCTATTGATCAGATAATCAACATTGATTTTATGAAAGAATTCGGAGAGCTGCATGAGGTGAAAAAGAGTAAGTCTGTAGAAGAAGCAGGGATTTGGCAGATGAAATACTATCTGTATTACCTGCAGCAGCGTGGTGTGACCGGAATGAAAGGAAAAATCGATTACCCATTATTAAAAAAGACAATGAGTGTGGAGCTTACAGATGAAGACTGCGGGGAAATAGAAAAAATCATCTGTGAAACTACACAGATAAAAAAGAGGAATATACCACCGGATGATTGTAATAAGAAAATATGCAAGAAATGTGCGTATTATGATTTGTGCTTTATATAATACGAGGTGAGTGATATGAAACAAAGTTTTTATGTTTATAATAACGGGGACTTAAAAACGAAAAGATAACACACTTCAGTTTACGAATCACGATGGAGAAAAGAGAGATATACCGGTTGAACGGATTTCTGATATTTATGTGATGTCGGAAATGTCTTTCAATACAGCTTTTATCAATTATATTTCACAATATGGGATTCCGGTGCATTTTTTCAATTACTATAATTTTTATACGGGAAGTTATTATCCGAGGGAAACGTTGCTGGCAGGGAGATTGCTGGTAAGACAGGTTGAACATTACACGGATTATGAGAAAAGGATTGTGTTGGCGAGAAAATTTATCGAGGCTGCGGCGGATAATATTTATCGTAATCTCAGATATTATAATGGAAGAGGGAAAGATGTTTCTGTTTATATGAAAGAAGTGGATTCGTTTCGAAAACAGATTGGCAGTACGACTACAATCGAATCGTTGATGGGTGTGGAAGGTAATATCCGAAAACAATATTATGCTGCGTGGAATATTATCATTAATCAGGAAATATCGTTTGAAAAGCGTGTGATGCATCCCCCGGATAATATGATCAATTCATTGATCTCTTTCGTAAATACGCTGATCTATACCAAGGTGCTGGGAGAACTCTACCGTACTCAGCTAAATCCCACCATTAGTTACCTGCATGAACCGGGGGAGAGAAGATTTTCTTTAAGTCTTGATCTTGCAGAAGTGTTTAAGCCACTGATTGGTGACCGGCTGATTTTTTCCCTGTTGAATCGGAATCAGATCACGGAAAACAGTTTTACGAAAGAACTGAATTTTCTTCATCTGAAAAAAGATGCCTCCAAACTTATCGTGTCGGAACTGGAAAGTCGGCTCAAGAAAACGGTGATGCATAAAGAACTGGGAAGACAGGTCTCCTATCAGTACCTGATTCATCTGGAAGCGTATAAATTAATTAAGCATCTGATTGGCGAAAAAGAGTATGAGGGATTTCGAATATGGTGGTGAAGTATGTATATCGTATTAGTATATGATGTAAGTCAGGAAGACCATGGAACTAAGCGATGGTCAAAAATATTCAAGACATGTAAAAGATATTTAACACACATCCAGAACTCTGTATTTGAAGGGGAGATAAGCAGAGCGCAGCTGGCAAGCCTGCAGCAGGAACTGAAACAGTATATCGATCCGGAGTTGGATTCTGTTATTCTCTTCAAATCACGTCAGGAAAAATGGATGGACAAGGAATTCTGGGGCAGAAAAGATGACCTGACCAGTTTCATCTTGTGATTGTCGACCTGAGATAGAGATAAAACTACGAGAGGTCGACAAACGTGAAAAACATAAGCAAAATAGTGCTTCCGGTGAACCGTGTTATATCGAAATAAATAAAAAGATAAAAAAATACCATGGTCGACAAAATATGGTATAATATGGAAGAATTAATCGGTGGTTCAGAGGAGCGGGGTATTAATAGAAACATATTGGAATGTAAAGTCTGGAAAATATACAAACGCATATTTTGTTGGTCATGTATTAATAGAAACATATTGGAATGTAAAGAAAGAAACCAAGGTGATCGATAAAAGTTCCATCAAGTATTAATAGAAACATATTGGAATGTAAAGTTCGATGCGGATGCGCTTCTGGAAATCGAGGAACAGGTATTAATAGAAACATATTGGAATGTAAAGGTGTATGGGACGCATGATATAATTTTTTCGTTTTCGTATTAATAGAAACATAGTGGAATGTAAAGTAATTCTGTGCCCAGCCCAACGTGCAGGTTTTTTCAGTATTAATAGAAACATAGTGGAATGTAAAGTCATTCGCAGTACAAGACCATCTCGCCGGTCTGTGTATTAATAGAAACATATTGGAATGTAAAGTGTAATAGGTCCGACCATAAGATGCTCTTGTCTTGTATTAATAGAAACATATTGGAATGTAAAGGTGCTTTCCGCTGGTGGTTCCGGCGCTCAGAGGTGGGAAAAATATTCCTGCCTTCCGGTCTTCTGACATTTTTTATCGTAGGAGGTCCGCTGTTTGGTGTTCTGACTTCGATGGTTCCGGTTATTATGTTAACCTGTGCGCAGATCCAGGCGGCAGCAGACAATGATCTGTTCCCTGCATTTGTAGCGAAAAAGAATAAAAACGGTGTTTCACCGGTGATTCTTTGTTTCGTTATGCTGTTTTCGATTGCATGTGTTGCCACCGGTTCCAGTTTTGGTGTGCTGATGACGGTATTTTCCTTTGTCAATGCCCTGTCTGATATCGTGCTTTGTATGGTGCCGTTCTTCCTGAAGAAGAAATATCCTCATGCATGTAATCACTCTACCTTTAAGATGGCGATCGGACTGGTGTATGCGCTGTCTGCCTTTGCTTTTATCGTTGCGGCTTATCTGGCCTATGCGATGATCAGTACGCTTGGTATGACGGTATGGCTGATGATCCTGGGTGCGGTTGTGCTGTTTGTGATCTACATTCTGATCCGTATCGCTTATCTGAAGAAACATGGTCGGGATCTGATCGCAGAACTGAAACAACCATATGAGCCATGGGAAGCCCGTGAGCGCGAGTGCAAAGCGCTGGATGAAGTAAAATAGCCGTTGCTATTCACGGATACAAATGAATAAGAAACCGGTCGGGAAAGGCCGGTGTTGCGACAGCGTACGGATAGTATTCCGTACGCTGTTGTCGTATCCGGGGAAATCCGGAATATGAATAGAGGATGAGAGAGGAAAGTGAATTCACTGACAATATCCGGCGAAGCGTGTTGCGAGGATGGAGTGAGCAGCAACAGAAGGGTTGTGCGAAATAAATTAAGTATCGAATCGATGTGGAATATGTTATACTGAGAAAAAACGTGAAACCCTATGTTTGTAAGGGCGGTTTACACAGAAAGGACAGATATGGAAAAAGCAAGAACAGATGTATTATATTACGCGTTGAAGGAAAAAGGCTATCCCGATGATTTCTGCCGGGAGATTGCATATAAGCAGATGAATACGGATTATACCGCAACAAGGATGCTGGGATATCTGTACCGGGTATCGAACCCACGCCCGGAAGATGTAGTGGATGAGATGCTGGCTATCTTAAGTGACCGGAATGCGATCATTCAGAAAAAAGAACTGGAACATGCACAGGCAACAATCAACCGGATCTACAGAGAAGGGTTGTGACAGTCAGAATATGTACAAAAGAAGAACAGCAGTAAACATAGGATGCATCTGCCTCATTTTCCTGTTTATCTTTGGATTTTACAAATGTATCCAGTGGGATAATACGAGCAGAAGAGAACAGGAAGAAGCAAAAGAACAGAAGGAACTGGATGAAAAAGCAGCAGATGAGAAAGCATATGAGCAGGCCAAGGAATATATGGAAAATTACCGGATCAGCCTGCAAAAAAAGATGCGGGCCGCCGGAATCGAGGATCTCAGAGTATGTTATGAACAATGCAATCAGAGAACGTACTCTGATACTTATAATTTCTTGGATGGTGATTCCGACTATCAGTATTTTTATTATGAACTGAGTTATTACTGTGACTCCATAGATTCTATATTCGAAGAGGCTACAAAGGATGGAAATTATGATCCTTTTGTGGAACTGCTGAAAGAGGAGTGCAAAGTAAAAGATCAGCGACCGGTGGAAAGAGATGGCTTCTATAAAATATTTGTCGGAGACAGAAAATATGCTGTAAAGATCAATGAAAGAGACCCGGAGGGCGAACTGACAATCTCCAGGGAATACGGAGTGTATTACAGAATCGAGCAGGGAGAAGACGGGTATGAACTTTATACGAACCGGGGAAAAATCTATCCGGAGGAAGAGAAAAATGGATCCGGAAGCGGTGCCGGTTCGGACGGTAGCGGTAATTCCGGAAGTGCTTCCGGACATGCCGGAGGATCCGGTTCCGGCAGTTTCTTGGGACATTCCGGTGGCTCAGGTTCCCTGAAAAAAACAGATCCCTACGATGTGGATGATTACGATGATCCCGATGATTTTGCGGAAGAGTGGGCAGAAGAGTTTGGAGACGATGATTATGATGATGGATATGACGATGCCTATGATTACTGGGAAGAAGAGTATGATGATTAACTAGAGCGTGTTTGAAAAAGAAAAGAAATTTTCACAATGCAGTTTTGCAGACAATCTTGTGTTTGGGCAAGAGAGGAAAGGTGGAATTAAAGGATGGAGAAGCAGAAAATATTTGAACAGATCAGGGGAGGGCTTATTGTCTCCTGTCAGGCTTTGGAGCATGAGCCATTGTATACAAAAGAAGGAGGCATCATGCCATTGATGGCGAAAGCAGCAGCGCAGTCGGGAGCAGCCGGAATCCGTGCCAATACTGTACGGGACATTACACAAATTAAAGAAGTAGTAGATCTTCCGGTGATCGGAATTATTAAAAAAGACTATGAAGGAACACCAATGTATATTACGGTGACGATGAAAGAGGTGGATGCCTTAGTCGCATGTGGTGTGGAGATTGTAGCAGTGCAGGGAACCGGTTCCAGACGCCCGGACGGAAGCAGTGCGCCGGAATTTATCCGTGCGGTCAAAGAAAAATACCCCCAGCAGCTGGTAATGGCAGACTGTGCGACGTTGGAAGAAGGAATCGCATGTGCCGAGGCGGGGCTGATTTTGTGGGTACTACGATGCGTGGCTACACACCGGAGACAAAAGGATGCGACGATATCGATTATGCATTTATCCATGAACTTTCCGAAAAATGCCCTGCAAAGATCATTGCAGAAGGACATATCCATTACCCGGAACAGGCAAAAAAAGCGTTGGAAGCGGGTGCATTTGCTCTGGTAGTCGGAGGGGCAATCACAAGACCTGCGGAGATCACATCAAGATTTGTTTCGGCGATCCGAAAATAAGAGAGCAAATAGAACGTTGTTATAAGAAAACAGTGACGGTTGACTTTATGTAAACCAACCGTCACTGTTTTTCTATGCTGAAATTATATGGAAAAAGTTATGTTCATATGGATTACCGTTCACCGGCTGTGTCCAGACCCATCACCCATTTTCCGTTGGTAAAATCCGGAATATCAACGACAGCACCGCCTCTGGCTACAGACATCTCGGACAGGGCTGTGATCGCCATCCAGGAAGCTGCATCGTAGACATCTACCGGCATCGGGCTGTCTTCGCGCAGGCACTGGAAGAACTGTTCGAATTCCAGCCAGTCCATGCCGCCGTGGCTGCCCTGGACGCCTTCTTCGAGGAATTTTTTCCAGATCGGATGATCGTAGGTTTCGGCGTAGGTATCAGCATTTCCGCTGCACTCTTTTCTCCAGTCAAAATCGTGATCGCGGTCTTCTTTGCGGTCGATGAAGACAGAATCGGTGGCTTCTTCGTACATACCTTTGGTTCCGCGGACAGTGAAGTTACGGCTGTAGTATCTCGGCAGGGTGGTGTCGAGGGTCAGTTGGATGGTTTCTCCGTTGGCACAGCGGATCATTGTGGTGATGATATCACCCTGGGCAAAATGTGCCTGTTTCAGTCTTTCGTCATCGCTCTTATTCTGCATGATGACTCATGGAGTCCTGCGGACTTGGAGGCGAAGGAAGAAGGGTGAGCATCCGGTTTCCGTGGTTGATATTCAGGATCCTGGCGATCGGTCCCAGATCGTGAGTCGGATAGTTTTCGCAGTTTCTGGACAGATAATTTCTAAGGCGGTAATGTCTGTTCTCTTTTCCGAATGCGATTTCGTCTCTCAGATCATGCTGATATCCACCGGCGCAGTGAACTATCTCACCGAGAACACCCTGTTCTACCATATTTAATACCATCAGTTCGCGGCGGCCGAAGCAGCAGTTTTCCAGGAACATGAACGGTGTTTTAGTTTTTTCATAAGCATCGACCAGTTTGTAGCAGTCTTCCAGAGAGTAAGCGCCACCGACTTCCATGGCTACGGCTTTTCCGGCATACATGGCAGCAAGGGCGATCTCTACATGAGATTCCCAGGCGGTTACGATGATGATCGTATTTACCTCTTCATTTGCGATAATATCTTTATAATCGGTAGATACAAAAGGCGTCGGCTGTCCGGCAGCTTCCACTACTTTCGCTCCTTCCCGGGCGCGATCTTCATAAACATCGCAGACAGCGACAACCTGTTCTTTCTGAGCCAGAACAATATTTTCCAGCAGATCTTTTCCGCGGCATCCAAGGCCGATATATCCGATTTTAATATTTTCCATTAGAGTCTCTCCTTTATGTGTCTTTGTATAACCATTTAGTAGATAGAGTTCTGCGAGGTTTTTTACTCTCGTAACTGCGAATATGCCGAATGATTATATTCTGAGGTTTATTATACACAGATACCGGGATTTGGCAAGGAAAGTAAAATCTAAATATTATGAAAAATCGTAACTATTCAGTAGCCACTGTCCACTGTGAAGGTACTGAACAGTTACGAAAAATCAAAGAAAAGTGAGTGAGAATCTTGTGTTTTATGTGGGAAATTTCTATAATAAAAGAAGAATCGTTTGAAAAAAATGAGAAGATTTCTGAGGGCTACAAACATAATGTAAAGGAGACAGGAAATTATGAAATTTACCAATGGTTACTGGCTGCTTCGTGATGAGATGAAAGCTGCCTATGCAGTAGAGTACGGAAGTCACCGGGTATACGGGCAGGAACTGACGATGTATCTGCCGTGTTCCCATATTGTGGATCGGGGAAGCTGTCTGAATATCCCGCTTCTGACGGTGACACTGTCCAGTCCGATGGACGGTGTGATCAAAGTGTCTGCGGTGCATCATGACGGAGCCGTATATAACGGACCTTTTGCAAAGATTTATACCGGCGATGCGCATGTGCGGATCGAGGAGAATGAGGAGCAGCTGATCTATCAGACGGGCTCTCTGAAAGCGGTGATCGATAAAGCACCGAATGGATACAAGATGGCATTTTATGAGGGAGATACTTTCCTCACAGAGTCGAGTTTCCGGAATCTTGCCTATATGCAGAACACAAAAACCGGGAAAAACTATATGCTGGAGCAGATGTTCCTCGATGTGGATGAATATGTCTACGGACTCGGGGAACGTTTCACGCCGTTCGTAAAAAACGGACAGGTAGTGGAGATGTGGAACGAGGATGGCGGAACTGCCAGTGAGATTGCCTATAAAAATATCCCGTTCTATGTGACAAATAAAGGCTACGGTATCCTGGTGGACAACGAGGGCGATGTGGCGTATGAGATCGCCAGTGAGAAGGTAGAACGGGTCCAGTTTTCCGTGGAGGGGGAACGTCTGGATTATTATGTGATCAGTGGAAAAACGCCGATGAGAACCGTAGAAAAATACACAGAACTGACCGGAAAACCGGCACTGCCGCCGGCATGGTCGTTCGGATTGTGGTTGACGACTTCTTTTACTACGAATTATGATGAGGCGACCACTTCCGGTTTTATTCAGGGCATGGCAGACCGGGAGATTCCGCTGCATGTGTTCCATTTTGACTGCTACTGGATGGATGCCTATGAGTGGTGTAACTTTGAATGGGATCCCGCGACATTCCCGGATCCGAAAGGCATGCTGAAACGGTATCATGATCGCGGGCTTCACATCTGTGTATGGATCAATCCGTATATCGGACAGAAATCCTGTCTGTTCAAAGAGGGAAAGGATCATGGCTATCTGGTTAAGAAAACAGACGGAAGCGTATGGCAGACGGATCTGTGGCAGCCTGGTATGGCACTGGTTGATTTTACGAATCCGGATGCTGTGGCATGGTATCAGGGAAAGTTAAAGACGCTGCTGGATATGGGCGTGGATTGCTTTAAAACTGATTTTGGTGAGAGAATCCCGGTGAAAGAAATCGAGTATTTTGACCATTCCGATCCGGTGAAAATGCATAATTACTATACTTATCTGTATAATCAGGCAGTTTTCGAATTACTGGAGCGTGAGAGAGGAACCGGCGAAGCTGTACTGTTCGCGCGTTCTGCCACCGTCGGTGGTCAGCAGTTCCCGGCACACTGGGGCGGTGACTGTTCTGCAAGCTATGTTTCCATGGCAGAGACTCTTCGTGGAGGACTTTCTCTGTCTCTGGGTGGATTTGGTTTCTGGAGTCATGATATCAGTGGATTCGAGAGTACCGCACCGGCGGACATCTACAAACGCTGGTGCCAGTTTGGCCTGTTAAGTTCTCACAGCCGGCTGCACGGTTCGTCTTCTTACCGTGTGCCGTGGATGTTTGATGAAGAGGCATGTGATATTCTGCGGGAATTTGTCAATCTGAAATGTCGTCTGATGCCATACCTGTACGGGCAGGCTGTGCGTTCACACAAAGAAGGCCGTCCGGTGCTGCGCCCGATGTTCCTGGATTTCCCGGAGGATCGTGCATGTGATACCCTGGATCGGCAGTATATGTTCGGCGATTCTCTGCTGGTGGCTCCGATCTTTAAAGAGAACGGTGAAGTGCAGTATTATCTGCCGGAGGGAACCTGGTATAATCTGATCACCGGAGCAGAGGTGAGTGGAGGAAAATGGCAGAAAGAGACGCATGATTATCACAGTCTGCCACTGATGATCCGTCCAAATACAGTGCTTGCTTTGGGCAATAATGACCAGAAACCGGATTATGATTATGCGGATGGTGTTAGCTTCTGGTATCCGCGTTTGATGAGGGAGCCGAAGCGAAAACTGAGATACCGGATCTGAAAGGAGAGACGGTGATGACGGTGACTGCGAAACGTGTGGAGATGAGATTCACCTGCATGTGGAAGGCGGAAATGGAAATTATACGGTGAGGAGCCTTTCGGGTTGCAAGGTAGTTGTGGAAGCGTAAGAATCTGCGGGGACAGAGAAGAAATACCGAAGCGTATCCGTAGAAATGTCAGAAAAGCCATAATGCGAAAATAAAATTGTAAAATTATATCACCACAAAGAAAAAGCATGCATACAGAAGCGAAAAAATCCTGTATGCATGTTTTTTTGATGCATTGCATATTAAAAATTGATCTGGTGAATCAATTTGCTTACATAAGATGCGTAGAACACTGCTGGATGTATTTGGATTCTGTGTCGGTCGTGGGAGATTGCAGTTGAAAAAGTGCTGTGTGCGGATCAGTTGCCGGCAGCCGTACCGCGCTCCGCCCAGCGAAACCACTTTTGTGGAAATTCAAAGACAAACAGGATGCCAAGCACGATCGCCACCGCGATCTTCAAAGTTTGGAATCCACGGTCGGAAGCTTTGGCCAGCTGATCCGTCACGACATAATAGGCAGTCCAGTAGATCCCTGCTCCCGGAACCAGCGGGAAGATGCCTGCAATGAGAAAGATCGTCACCGGACAGTGGCGCCGGACCGCGCTGAGTCTGGAGAGAAAAACGACAAGAACCGTGGCAAAAAAGGTGGAACCGAAGAGCCCGCAGCCAGCCAGCAGTAACTTGTAGCAGATCCAGCCACAGCCTCCGGCCAGACCACAGTTTACATAATATTCCTTTGGCACCTGAAAGAGCAGGGCGAAAGCGATCGTACCGACAAAAGCGGTAAGAAATTCGAAAATCAGATGTACGGACATAAAGATAACCTCCTGAGAGATAGATAAATATATTTGATTTACGCAAGCAATAAGTAAGCTTCGCAAAGCGTATGTTATCTCGTTTTATAAAATCCGCCGGGACGAAAGAAACCCATGCATTCATAGAACCCCATGAATCACGGCAGAATCGCACCGCCCACAAAATGGTGATACCCGATCATTACAAGACCGACGCCCATTGCGATACTGAACGTGACAAGCAGTGCGTCCAACATGCGGACCGCACCGGCAATATAGTCCTGGTCAGCAATATCGCGGATGCCATTCGTAAACGCACACCGGGAACCAGTGGGATGATGGAACCGATGATAATCTCACTCAGATGATGTCCAAGTCCCAACTGATAGATCAGGACGGCGATGAAAGTCACAAACATGCCACCGGATATATTCGTTGCGATTTTGGAAAGCTGTCCTTTCACCACGCACAGCAGATAGACATACAGCAGCAGTCCGGCGATAAAAGCCACGATACAGTCTACCGGATCGCCGCCGAAGAGATAACAGAAGCATCCGCTGCCCACGCCGGAAGCAAGGATCTGGCAGAGATTCCGCTTGGCGGGCATCTGCTGGATATCCTGAAGCTTCTGATAGGCTTCCTCCGGTGTATAGAATCCGTGTTCAATCTCACGGGAGAGCTGGTTGACCGCAGTGACACGGTCAAGCCGGGTAGCACTCAACGGGATGTGGCGTACCCAGGCAAAGTTTTGATCCGAGTTGCTGTCAGCCGTGAGAAAGAAACCACTGCTTAAGACAAACGGATCACACGAGTCGATGCCGTAGGCATGGGCGATCCGGTTGATGGTTTCCTCTACACGGAAAATCTCCGCTCCGCTCGCCAGCAGGATATCCCCGGCAAGTGCCGCCACATTTAACGCCATACGGTTATGTTCTTTTTCTACAGTTTCCAAAATAAAATCCCCCATTGTACACAAAAGATGCGGATACAGAAATAGAAAGATTTCGGGATGTATTCGCGTATGGTATGACTCTAACACATTTTCGAAAGAAAACAAAGAAAAACCGATACATTTTCAGCAGAAAATCAGGAGACATTTCACCATGTGTATGAGGAAAAGCAGCCGGAATCGATGGAAACGTATGGAAACGGTGGGATTTTTTGCTTGTTTTGAAATAGGTCTTGACGGGGGGAAGGAATATCTGTAATATATTCAAGAAGTACGCCCATCTGGTTGAAAAAGTTGGTGGGTGAGAAATGGAAAATAGAAAAGAAGTAACCGGCGGATCGTGGGTCGACTGTGTGATGGCGGTTATGAAAAAGAGGATAAGTATATGAAGAAAGATTGGGAAAACGTGACACTGATGCCGGAGTTTGACGAGCAGGGTGTTGCCTGCTATCGGCTGGATGGCGGAGATTATCTGAATGAGTATTATGTGGTTTCGGAGGCGGAGAGAGAAAGCTTCTGAACACACCGGAGATTGTCGGGTATGAGGTTTATAACTGCCTGATTCCGTCGACTTCTCAGATGTTATATTATCTGAAAGAACAGAAGAAAGTGACAACAGCGAATATCTTATCGATTCTTCGCGGTGCGCTGAATTATCCGCTGGAGGAGAGCTGCTACCGGGAGCACATTCGTGTGCATGATATCAGTTTCTTATCCAGTGAGCGTGTATTTCAGGAGGAAGAGATTGCGGGACTGGAGATCAAATACAGTAAGCTGACGATGGTACCGGACAGCACGTTGATGATCGGAGATATCATTGCGAGTGGGGAGACGTTGATCCACTGTCTGCGTTATGTGACCGATTTTTACCGGAATCACGGAGCAAAACTTCGGAATATTATCATCTTTACGATTGGTGGAACGAAGGGTATCGAGATCCTGGAGGATCTGACCCGGGATATTCGGGAGTTCTGGCCGGAATTTGAAGGATTTATCACGGTATATTATGAAGGAATCTTCGGTATGTATGAAGATAAGGGTGTATCCGGCATCAATCTTCCGAATGTGGACTTTTACTGGAAGGGTGGTATCGTGGCTCCGGAATTCCGTCGGGAGACACTTTCCATGTGCAGCCCTCTGTTTGAAAAATGTATTATCTATGATGGCGGGGCGAGACGTTACGAGATCCATGAGCATGTAGAAGAAGTGCTGGAGTTCTGGAACGGAATCAAAGAGCGCGCCGGTCAGATTGATTTTGGAACTTTACTGGAAGAAAAACTCGGTTATGAACTTCCGATCAGTTACGAAGACTGGATCCATGCAAACCATTATGAAAAGATTCGTCCGGCCGATACAAAATGGCTGTATCGCAGGAACAGGGATATGTGGAGAGCATGAAGAACATTACATTAGAAGAACTGGCGCAGCAGCGGATTGATGAATTTACCGGTGCACTGCGTAAATATATTCTGTAATGGAATCAGCCGAAAGACAAATAAGGTTATGGAAACAAACTGAGACGGGAGAAAACAAATGAAAAAAGAGACAGAACAGAAAGTAGACATTGATTATGCGGATCGCGTCGTACCGGAGGAAGGAAAGAAGGGATTTGTGACCATGTTTATGATCATGCTGGGATTTACCTTCTTCTCCGCAAGTATGTGGGCAGGTCAGCAGCTGGCAGCAGGACTGGATTTCTGGGGATTCTTAAAATCTCTGCTGTTTGGTGGGGCAATCCTTGGTCTGTATACCGGACTTCTTGGGTATGTCGGAGCGAAGACAGGTATGAGCATGGATCTGCTTGCGCAGAAAGCCTTCGGAGAGAAAGGTTCCTATCTTTCCTCTGCAATGATCAGTTTTACACAGATCGGCTGGTTCGGTGTTGGTATCGCCATGTTTGCGATTCCGGTAGCAGGAGAATTATTCGGTGACAGTAAAACTGCCATGTGGGCACTTGTTATCGGAGCCGGTGTGTGTATGACAGCTTCCGCTTACTTTGGTATAGATTCTCTGACGGTGATCAGCTATATTGCAGTGCCGCTGGTAGCAGTACTCGGTACAGTGGCTATGGTCATGGCGATCCGTCAGGGCAACGGAACGATCGTGGATCAGTTCGCCGTATCCAGCGGTTCGCTCACCGTCGTTGGCGGTGCCGGTCTGGTTGTGGGATCTTTCGTATCCGGTGGAACTGCAACCCCGAACTTACCCGATTTGCCAAAGATGCGAAGACAGGAACGATCGCAACGGTCGTGGCATTCTTTATCGGAAACTCCCTGATGTTCTTCTTCGGAGCAATCGCCTATATTTTCGTAGGCGGAAATGATATCTTCGAGGTTATGATCCGTCTGAATCTGTTCTACATGGCAGTTCTGGTACTGGGTTTGAACATCTGGACAACCAATGACAATGCCCTGTATACTGCAGGTCTCGGTCTGGCAAATATCTTTCATCAGAAGAAAAAACCGATGGTTCTGGTATCCGGTATCGTCGGAACTGTGCTTTCTGTATGGTTGTATTATAACTTCACAAAATGGCTGAACATCCTGAACTGCACTCTGCCGCCGGTAGGTATCATCCTGGTACTTTCTTACTTTATGAATAAGAAAGATTATGAAGATCCGACCGCAAAACCTGCAGTAGTCAACTGTTTTATCCCCAATTAGGTGTAAAACTCTGCTCGATGGCGGGCGGCGGCGTACAAAAATCTATATGGTGTTTTTAAGAGAACCGTCCCGGCGGGACAGGTCAGGCAGTGACCTGTTCCACCTCCGGGATGGGTTTGAGATTAAAATGAATTTCGATAGAAATGTGTCTTGTTTTATCTTCGTCAATGCGCTCATGCACGACGATTTCTTTGATTAAGCGGTTAAGGGTGGCTGCGTCCAGCTCTGTGATGTTGGCGTATTCCTGAATGGCTTCCACCCATTGTTTTGCGTCATTGGCAAGCTGGACTTCATCGGACAGCCGCTTTCTGCCCTCGGACACTTTTGTTTTAAGCTCCGTCTGCTCGGTCTGTGTCTTTTCCAGCATGGTGTTGAAATTCTGCTCACTGATACGCCCTGCAATCATATCCTCATAAAGCCGCATGACCATTTTGTCCAGAACCTCAATCCGTTCCTCGTCCCTTGTAAGGGAGCGTTCCATTGCTTCCCGCTGTTCCCGCTGCTCGGCTTCACAGGTATTGGTCAGGCGGTCGGCAACCGCTTCCCCGTCCATCAGGCAGCTCTGGCACATTCCCGGATTTTCCGCAGCACATGGCTGTAAAGGGTGTCATAGTCAATCCGGTGCTGGGTGCAGTGGTTCTTTCCAAAGGCATTGTAGGTCTTGCAGGAATAAATCTGCTGGGGATGTTTTGCGTTTGTGTAGCGTATCGTCAGCGACTTCCCACACTCGCCGCATTTTATCAGTCCGGCAAACAGGCTGATTTCATTGGTCTGCCCCGGACGCTGGCGGGATTTCAGCTTGTTCTGCACAATGTCAAAGCTCATGCGGTCAATCAGCGGTTCATGCTGTCCCTCCACCACAATCCAGTCCTCCGGCTTCTTTTCCCCAATCGTGCCGATTTTGAAACGGTAGTCCTTTTTCTGGGAAGCAATCGCCCCGGTGTAGACGGGATTCATCAAAAGGTCTTTGATAACGGAGAAGTCCCACATATACCGCCCGTTTTCCGGGTCTTTCTTTTCCCATTTGGTGCGGGTATTGCGAAGCCCCCGTTCCCGGTTCCACCATGTGGGGCAGGGGATTTTTTCTTCCTCCAGCCGTCTGCGGATATAGTTCGGACCATGACCGTTCAGGGCATATCCGAAAATCAGCCGCACAATCGGGGCGGTTTCCTCGTCAATGAGCAGATGGTTTTTGTCCTCCGGGTCTTTCCGATACCCAAACGGGGCAAGACACCCGGTAAACTGTCCTTTCTGCGCTTTCAGAAGATAAGAGGAATGGACTTTCTTGGAAATATCCTTGCTGTACATCTCGTTCAGGATATTCTTGAACGGGGCAATATCGTTGTTATCACGCAGGGTGTCGATACCGTCATTCATGGCGATATAGCGGACACCGTTTCTTGGGAAAAAGTCCTCAATCAAATGCCCGGTTTGCAGATAGTTACGCCCCAGTCGGCTGAGGTCTTTCGTGATGACAAGGTTGATTTGCCTGCGCTCAATGGCTCTCAACATTCTCTGTAAATCAGGACGCTCCATATTAAGACCTGTGAAGCCATCGTCCTGATAGACTGCCACAACCTCCCATCCCTGCTTTTCGCAGTATTTTTCCAGCATATCACGCTGGTTTGCGATACTGGCACTTTCGCCTTGCAGGTCATCGTCCTTTGACAGCCTGCAATAGACCGCTGCACGATACCCTCCGGCAAGTGCCGAACCGATTGTTCTGTATTCCATTTCGTTCATCATAGCCATTTACCCACACAATCCAGACGGTATCTGGCTCTTTTGAACCTCATCTTCATTATACTTCATATCTTTCTTTTTAGCAAGATATTCTTTCGTATTTGTTTTGCCGTATTTCTGGGAAATCAGGCTGACGAACACATCGGTTGCGTCCAGTTCCCCGTCAAATACCGTTGTAACATGAATCTCTGTTTTGTTTTTTGCCATAGGCAGTTATCCTCCATACATGAAAATAGCCAGACAGAGGGTGTCGGCAACGAAGTCCGGCAACGGGCTTCAAAAGACCTTGCAAACAATCTCAATCTGGCGATGGTTACTATTTATACTTTTCTTTTATTTTTCTGTTGTTTTGGTTGTCATAGGGGAGAAAAGCCCGCAGTTATGGGGTTTTCCCCGGCAACCGGCTCGGCAACGGGATAGCAACAGGGGATGCAACGGGCTGTCATTTTCAGAATGGAAGCTCCATCTGTTCTGTGACCTCCACAAAACCGTCCATCGTTTTTTCAGACGGGTTGCCGGAGTCCGTTGCCGGGTTTTCACGCTCCCAGCCCTTTTGTCTGCCATATTCGGAAAACATTCTTGGGTTCGGGAAGTACCGCCAGCCGCAAATGCACTGGTTCATAATCTCGTTGATTTCCCGGATTTCCCATTGCTTCGGCTCGTCAAAAGCATGGTTCAAGGCTTCCTTATAGAGCTGCTTGGAGCAGACCATGTTCCCGGTGTACTTATCAAGATACGCCTGTATCATCCCGGCTTTGGTGTCCTCCGGCATAAAATCCCGCTGGTGTTCTTTGAGATACCGCTGCATGGCGGAGCTGAAAGCCAGCTTGAACCTGCCGCTTCGGTAAATCTCCATCGCTTCTGCCCACATCTGCTCGATATAGGCTCTGGAAGCAGCTTCGTCCTCCAAAATGTGAACCTCGGCTTGCTCCGGGTACACCATGACCGGGATAAAACGGCGGTTGCCGGAACGGTCAAGGGGCAGGAAGTCAAGGGCATTGGAAGTGCCGCCAAACACGCACTGACGGGGGCGGTCTGCCGGGTGGGTTTCATAGGGTATCTTGTAAACCTCTTTCTGTCGGCTTAAAAACGACTTGATTTCCTCAATGCTCTTGGCGTTGGCGGTTGCCATCATTTCCGACATTTCGATAATCCAGTGACCTTGCAGCTTGCGGTACACATTGTCATCGTCCAGCTTCCGCAAATCATCGGAGAACCACTCGTCCCGGACTGCCAGCAGACGGAAGAAAGTGGACTTGCCAGCCCCCTGACCGCCTACCAGACAGAGCATGATTTCAAATTTGCACCCCGGCTGAAAGGCTCGTGAGATTGCACCCAGCAGGAACAGCTTCAACGCTTCATAGGTGTAATCGTCTGCGTCAGCCCCCAGAAAGTGTCGTAGGCAGAAACGGATTCGTTCTGTCCCGTCCCACACAAGGGTATTGAGATAGTCCCGGATGGGATGGTACTTGTTTTCATTCGCCACAATCCCGATAGCATTATCAATCTTTTTCTCATTGGTAAGCCCATAGGTTTCTTCCAGATAAAGAAGCAGATACTTCATGTCCGTATCGTTTAGGGCGGTGCTTTCTCTGTGAAAACCGATGGGCTTTATGATGTCCTTGCGGTCGGTCAGGATGTTGTATGCTATAGCCCCGGAAAGCAGCGGGTCACGCTGGAATACGGTCAGGCAGTTCCGTATGCTCTGACGGACACCGCCTTTCTCGGTAGTTTCCAGTCCCGCCTTGATTTCCTCAATGCTCTGGGGTGGCTGCATGGCGTTCATGGTGTTTTTTAGTTCTTGCTGCGTCTGCGGCTGCAAGCTCTGCCATTCGCTGTTCAAGCTGTATCACATCCTTTCCGTAGTCCGTAATCAAAGCCGCTTTTTCCTCCGTTTCCCCAAAGAGCAGCACATCCAGCAGATATTCCACTTGGTCTTGCTTCTGTAAGGCTTCCACAAACCGGGGATGAAAGGATTCCTCCGGGGAGTGCGGGGCATATTCCTTTCTCCATGCCCGGAGCAGGTGGAGATAGTCGGCAAGAATACGGAAGCAGCGGCTCTTTGCTTCCTGAAACTGTTCCTCCGGGGATTTCTGCCGGGGCTTTGGCTTTTTTGCCTTTCCCGGCGGTTTCCAGTCCTCATAGGAAAGCCCGAAGTCCTGTGCCAGTTGTACGGCGGCTTCTTTCTTTCCCAGCCCATACAGAGCGGCGGTAAAATCAATCACATCCCCATCAGCACCGCAGCCGAAGCAGTGGTAACGCCGATCCAGCCTCATACTTGGGGTTTTATCGTGATGGAACGGGCAGCAAGCCATCCCGTTCTGACCTACATGGATTCCATAATGCTCCGCAGCCTGTCTTGTTGTGACGGACTGCTTCACAGCTTCAAATACATTCAAATCTATCCCTCCTTGAAAACAAAAAAGCACCTGACATTCTCTGATTGAAAATGGCAAGTGCCTGTTAAAGTTCCATATCCTGTTGTTTGTGTTTTGTCTGCGCCGGGGCAGTTCTTTGTGCTTTTTTCTCGTCTGCCTTATCCAGCAAGACTTCTTTGATGGGCTGCTTCTTGGGCGGCTCTTTGCTTTCCTCTGTGCCGGGTGTGGCTTTCCGTACTCAGTAGCGGATGTCCCGCAGCTTCTTCAAATCCTCCTGTACCTCGGTCAGCGGTACTTTCAGCTCTGCGATTTCTTCCAGAAGTTTTTCCTGCTCCTCTTGCAGTTCCTTTTGGGTACTGTCCTTATCGTCTGGGTGCTTGGCAAGGTAGGCGGCGGCTTTCGCATATCGGGCAACCTCCGGGTGTTCCTGTTTGAATTTCTCCTTTGTTTTCTTAAAAAATATCTTCTGGTACTTCTCATAGACAGGCTTACATTCCTTGCAGTCTGTCCGGCTGGCAAGAATCCCGTCAATCACTTTGCTGCGGGCTTCCTTTGGCTTCATCTGATTGCGGTAATCTGCGGCTGATTTCCCGGAAGATTCCAGAAACGCTTCTAAGTCCTCCACAGTGGAAAGCCCCTTTTGCCGGAGATAGGACAGGGCTTCGCTGACTGCCTTTAAGTCCTGTGAAGTCCCCCGGTTCTGTCCAGCCCTCGTCCAGTCCTTCCGTTCTTCCTTTCGTATCTCCATGTACTTCATCAGCAGATTGGGAAGAAGTGTCGCTTCCTCCGCCGCTTTTTGTGCAAGCAGCTCTTTCCGTTTTTCTCCCAGCTCGGTAATCCAGCCTTTGAGGTTTTGGATAAGCTGCCGGATGGACTTCATCAGACTGTTGGCGGCTCTGATTTCCCGGTTCAGGTTTCCGATATTCGTCTGGATACCATGCTTTTCCATCTGCCGGACAGCAGCCCCCTCATGGACAGTGGGGACAATATCAAGCCCCTGTCTGGCATAGGAACGCAAGTCCACACGCTCCGGACGGTCATTGGCTTCCAGATAGCGGTTCTGGATGACCTCCCATTCATGCCGCCAGATTTCGCAATACTTCTGGTCGTTCCAATCCACCGTATCCTCCTTGTGGCTTTTCCATCTGCCGGACGGAAGTTTTATCCGTTCCCCGTTTTCGTCAAGGTCATAAACCTTGCGGCTCTTGGGAAGCCATTTTCCATGTTCGTCCATTGCCCTCATAGTGAGCATGATATGGGCGTGGGGATTGTGTCCCGGCGGATGGGGGTCATGGATTGCAAAATCAGCAATCATGCCTTTGGAAACAAACTGCTGCTCACAAAACTCCCGTACAAGGACAGCGTACTGGTCAGGCGGTATCTCTCTGGGGATGGTAAGCACCCACCGCCTTGCAAGCTGGGAGTTCCATTGCTTCTCCACCGCTTCGGCGGCGTTCCATAGGGTATTGCGGTCTGCATATTTCTGTGGGGCATTTGCCGGGAGCAGGATTTCATTGTGGACGATACCACGCTTTTCCGGATAGTGCTTCACTTGCTGGTCGTATTCACAGAACAGTTTTTCGCCACTCTGGTAAGCAGCGGCGGCAATCGCAGACTGCTGTTGGCTGCGCTGCACAATAGAAATTTCGTTGTGCGGACAGGGCATTTCGTGTCACTCCTTTCGCTAATTGGTGGATGGGGTGGCGTTTTGCCACCTCATTTTGGGCAGAAAAAAAGCAGGCAACCTTTTTCAGATTTCCTGCTTGGTGTGCCGCTTTGTGGGCGGCGGGTATTTAGTTGTAAGAGTTTGGGGTTACTTTTTGACTTCCTTTGTGATTTCAGTTGTCTCTAACTGTACCCGATAAGTGCTTTCTTCTCCGTTCAAATTGGTTGTTTTCAATTCAAACCACAAATTATCAGTCAACTTATCAGCGTCACTATCTCTGAGAATGTCACCAGAAATTTGTCCAACATTTCCAGAAACATCTATTGTCTCACCTGTCTGATCATCAACACCATTAGAAAGCAGAGTTTCTTTTTCGCTTCCATTGATATAAATGGTCGTTGAGTATGTGGTAATATTAGCAAAATCGTCTGACATCACTTTCAAATCACCACCATAGCAAATTTCATCTTTGCCATCTAAAATAATTACACCATTCGACACAGAAATATATTCATTTTCTCCGCTAAATGAATATACCTTTAAGGACTGTTCTTCATTGCTTTCGGAGGAAGTGTTGCACCCTGCAAGCAGAACCGTACAAGCAAGCAACGATAGCATAACTGCCATTATCTTTTTCATAATATCACCATCCCATCAAATTTCAATTTTTCAGTTCTACAAGTTGGAAGTTGTCGCTATGAAATTTCTTTTTCATCATCTCTTGGTGATCGGACATAACATAACATTTCTTTTTCACAAGCACCAAATTTTGAGAAATTGAATTTCGCTTCTTTTAGTGTTATTCCATGATTAGAGTCGCTTGGTTCGTTATCAGAAGCAATAAACGGGTCATTCTCCCAAAAACAAACGGGGCAAATATACCCACAATCTTTATTTGCCGGAACATTATAGGTAAAATATCCGCAGCAAGGACATTGGTATTTTTTCATATAAACCTCCCGTTTAATCCTTGACCTCAAATTCCTGATTTATTGCTGACTTCATTATACTTTATTGCCTATCGAAAAGATAGCATATTTTATGAAACTTGTCGGCTGGGAACAGCTTGCAGCGCAAGGTGTCCCCAGATGGCAAGTCCACAAAAGGGTAGCTGGCGGCAGCCAGCGCAGGGGAAGCGTAGCGTCCCCTGTTTGATTTGGAGCAGACCATGACTGCGGAAAATCACAGCCCTCCGGCGAGGAGCCTTCGGAGAACGCAATGCACCAACCTCTGGGTGGTGTATAATTGCGCCTTAGTAAACTAAGGGGTTTCCGGCTTC
>ENA-OQCN01000355-OQCN01000355.1-human-gut-metagenome-genome-assembly--contig:-NODE-355-length-24553-cov-2.412921_pt1 | contig 24553 bp, 24 predicted proteins | sample MGYA00242497_ERZ504576 | MGnify/ENA primary metagenome ERZ504576 (study PRJEB26092, sample SAMD00036296) | human gut metagenome | host: Homo sapiens | study: EMG produced TPA metagenomics assembly of... | reverse complement strand
GTCCTATGGTGGAAACCGCTTCCGTACCTTTGCTATCCTTGATACGGCGGGAAACATCCACACGGACGGTAGAAGCCGATTCTTTCAACCCGCCAGCTGGATTATAATATCCTCCAAAGTCGTATTGTCGGCAAAGCGAACTCACCGGACGCAACCTCACCATACACCATGATAGTTCCCACATCCTCCAAGTCATGAATACTGGGAATATAAAGCACATCATTACGCTGTAAAGGTACATCGGCGCAGTACCGGCCATGATACCTTTTATATCTACTTGAATAACCTCTTTCTTCAGATTCTCGCGCTCGCGATGCAACACCGCACGTCCTGTAAAGGCATCACCCATAAGGCCTTCAGCCTTTTCCACCAGTTGGCGGACTGTATTCAAGGTTCCTCCGAACTGATAAATGCCCGGACGATAGACAGCCCCCTTGATTTCAAGCTTGTTCTCAAAACGGTCCAGAATAGCTTCAGCAGTCAGCGCATCACCATCTTTTACCTGGAATACGGAATAATCAATATCATCAATCGTATAAATCTGATACTCCTTTCCGTTTTGACGAATCATGCGGAGAGAACGGGTATAGGCATCCCCCGAAAATCCACCGGCATACTTCAACAACGTGGCAACACTTTCGTTGTTTTTCATCTCGTATTTCATGGGGCGTTTCACATTACCCTCTATGCTAACCAACGCCTCGTATGGAGGAACGATGATCACATCGCCTTCCTGCAAGCGGATATCATCATTGATTTTACCTTTCATAATAAAATCGTACACATCTACGGTAGCGATTTTCTGTCCTCCGCGCACTACTTGTATATTGCGCAAGCTACCGATATCGCTCACGCCACCGGCACGGTACAGTGCATGAAACACGGTAGAGAAAGAAGACAATGCATAAGTTCCCGGTTGGAACACTTCCCCCATCACGTTCACCTGGATCGTCCGGCTGTTTCCCAAAGTAACCTTGATTTGTGAGGACGGGTTCTGTTCATTATCAAGCCCTGCATAAATCTTATTCAGTTCTTTACGCAAATATTGGTTGGCTTCGGCAATAGTCATGCCGTTCAGATAAATCAATCCCAAATCGGGGATCGTGATAGATCCGTCCGGAGATACATTATCGCGGATGGTGGCCTGGTTTGTACCCCAGATGTCAATGATTACCTCATCACCCGGCCCAGACGGTAATTAGGAGGAGTAGCCAGATTCACACTCGGCTCGAATGTAAGGTTTCTGGTTTCAAAAATGTCCCGTCCGTACACCTTATCCTTCTGCATTTCTTCCATATCGCCCATGCCCATCCCCTCGTAATAGCGATTGGCAGAAACACTGTCCGACAAGTTCTTCCCTACCACTCTGCCCGCAACCGGACGTTGGTCGAAGTAAAATTCTCTGTTACATAGATATCTTCCTGCGTCTTTGTCTTTTCACGCAAACGGTTCCGATTTTGCATCGTTGCATTTGCGTCTTTATCAGCAGACCCATTTTGCTGTTCATAAAGTTTCTTTACACGCTTAGCCTGTTCTTGTGTCACTCCTCTACGGGCTAACTCTGTAGCAATCTGACGTTGGTCTTTTCCTTGTTGCATGCCCGTCTTCACATATTCCAACACCTGTTGGTCACTCATAGATTGCTGTGCAAGCACAGAACCTGAGAGGGCAAAAACTAAGACCAGTACGGATAATAGTTTTTTTATCATATAAATTCAATAAACTTAGTAATTTAGCAGCCGCAAAGGTAGATATTATTTTCGATATAGGCGAGTATTATTTCATAAATATCCCTCTAACAAATATAAAAACGCTGCCACCTGACGGTGTACAGCCGTTTATTCTTTAATAATCCGTTAGCAGAATTCATTCAGACTTCATTGCACAGCCCTCCTTATTTAAAAAAGGTCTGCAAGGGTAAAACTTGTGCAATACCGCCCGGCCGGATCAGCAATACATATTGACGATGGCTTCGTACAATTCCTGTTTACCGCTTACTTGCTTGGGCTCACCATTCTGCTTAGCATAAGCCACTACGTCTTCCAATGTCAGCTTGCCTTCTTCAAATTCTTTGCCTTTGCCACTGTCGAATGAAGCATAGCGGTCTGACAACATCTTGCAGTAAGGAGATTCATTAAGCAAAGCAGCAGCACTTTCCAATGCACGCGCCATAGCGTCCATACCTGCAATATGGGCGATAAAGATATCTTCCAGATCAGTAGAGTTACGACGTGTCTTGGCATCAAAGTTGGTACCGCCATTACCCAAACCGCCGTTGCGGATAATCTGCATCATGGCTGGGTCAGTTCGTAATTGTCGATAGGGAACTGGTCTGTATCCCATCCGTTCTGATAATCGCCACGGTTAGCGTCAATAGATCCCAACATTCCGTTATCTACCGCAACAGCCAGTTCATGTTCAAATGTATGACCAGCCAACGTAGCATGATTCACTTCAATGTTCACCTTGAAATCCTTGTCCAGTCCGTGAGTTTTCAAGAACCCTACCACAGTTTCGGTATCCACATCATATTGATGCTTAGTCGGCTCCATCGGTTTGGGTTCAATCAGGAAAGTACCTGTAAACCCTTTGCTCCGGGCATAATCGCGGGCGATGGTCAACATCTGAGCCAGATGTTCTTTCTCACGCTTCTGATCTGTATTCAATAAAGACATATACCCTTCACGTCCACCCCAGAACACGTAATTGGAGCCACCCAGTTCGATGGTAGCGTCAATAGCGTTCTTTATCTGGACAGCAGCGCGGGCAACCACATCAAATTCGGGGTTTGTAGCAGCCCCGTTCATATAGCGTGCATGACCAAAAACATTTGCCGTACCCCATAACAATTTGATTCCGGTTTCAGCCTGTTTCTGTTTGGCATAAGCAACTATCTCTTTCAGATTCGCTTCATATTCCTCGATTGTATCGGCTTCCTCACACAAGTCCACATCATGGAAACAATAATATTCGATTCCCATTTTCTGCATGAATTCAAAGCCGGCATCCATCTTATTCTTGGCAGCCTGCACCTTATCGGCATCACCGTTCCAAGGGAATTTCTTTGTTCCGCCGCCAAACTGGTCACCGCCCTCGGCACACAACGTATGCCACCATGCCATAGCAAACTTCAACCAGTCTTTCATCTTCTTTCCGTTAATTACCTTTTCAGCATCATAATAACGGAACGCCATCGGGTTCTTACTTTCCTTACCTTCAAATTTAATCTTTCCTATACCGGGAAAATACTCTTTTGTAGCCATAATTCTTTACTTATTTTAATAACTTGTTCTAATTTATCTACTATTTTTTTTCAACACGCAGGCGGAATAGCCATTTCTTTATCCGAAGGTCCTTAAAAGGCAGCCATCGCTCTCTCCAGATTGGATTTCCAGCGGGCATACGCATCATCGTAAGCAGTACGCTGTGCCACATCAGGCTCTATCACCTCCAGTTTTTCCAATGTGGCAAATGCCTCGTTGTTATCTTTATAAACACCCGCGCCTATGCCGGCCCCCTTGGCGGCGCCCACCGATCCATCCGTGTCATACAGTTCGATTACAGCCCCTGTCACTCCCGCCAACGTTTCGCGGAAGATAGGACTGAGAAACATATTGGCATGTCCGGCATGAATCTTCTGTACAGGGATACCCATCTGCTCCATGATATCAATGCCGTATTTAAACGAGAACACGATCCCTTCCTGTGCGGCACGAACAATATGCTGCTTTCCATGCAGGTTAAAATTAACTCCACATATAGAGCATCCTGTCTCTTTATTTTCCAGCATACGCTCCGCCCCGTTGCCAAAAGGAAGAATACTTACTCCGGCACTGCCGACAGGAGCCTGTGCCGCCAGCCTGTTCATATCACTGTAAGAAATACCTTCGGGAGCCACATTACGTTTCACCCACGAATTCAATATACCGGTACCATTGATACACAACAACACTCCCAGACGGGTCTGCTCGGCAGTATGATTTACATGGGCAAAAGTATTCACCCGGGATTTCGGATCATAATTCACCTCACCGTTCACGCCATATACCACTCCCGATGTTCCTGCCGTAGAAGCAATCTCTCCCGGATTGAACACATTGAGCGACAAAGCATTATTAGGCTGGTCTCCGGCGCGATAGGTTACAGGAATTCCCTCTCTCAGGCCCAATTCTTTGGCAGCCCATGCATTTACACGCCCCTGCTCGCCAAAAGTCGGTTTGATATCAGCTATCAGCGAACGGTCGAATCCATAATAATCCATCAGGAAGCCCGCGACATCATTTGCCTGAAAATCCCAGAACATCCCTTCGGACAAACCGGACACCGTGGTACAAATATCCCCTGTCAGTTTCATAGCGATATAATCGCCGGGCAGCATTATTTTATAAATACGTTCGTACACAGCAGGCTCATTCTCTTTAATCCATGCCAGTTTGGAAGCGGTAAAATTCCCCGGAGAGTTCAGCAGATGAGAAAGACATTGCGTTTCCCCCAATGCCTCAAACGCTTTCTGCCCGTATGGAACCGCCCGTGAGTCACACCATATAATAGCCGGACGTAATACATTTTGCCCTTTATCCACACAAACCAGTCCGTGCATCTGATAAGAGATACCGATAGCGGCAATTCCATCCGGACCGATCCCACTCCCGGCCATGACAGCCTGAGTTGACAATTTCAGATTTTCCCACCAATTTTGCGGATCCTGCTCAGCCCATCCGGGGCGGGCAGCCATAATAGCAGCCTCTGTTTTAGGAAAGAATGCAGAAGAAACACACTTTCCGGTCTCTGCATTTACCAAACTCGCCTTTACCGACGAACTGCCAATATCATAACCTAATAGGTACATTTAAATTGAAAATTAAGAATTTAAAAATAATAGTCTCTGTCCCGATGCATCAGCATTATCCTTCCAAGGAAAGGCCGGTGAAGAATCCCAAAGCATGTACCGATTCCCCGAAACGACCAGGCGGAGTATTCTCACAGCAATCACAACAAGGCTAAAGTTATCTGTCTGTTATCACTTCGTTCCCGACTTATTATATATTGAACGATCGAACTTATAGAAGCGTGCCGCCCTGTGGCATACGCCTACCTGTTTTTCCTCCAAAGGTACTACATATGGCATCAACGCTATCTTCTTATGGAAGTTCCTTACATCAAACACCTTATCATAAATCAACTGATAGACAGTCCGCAACTGGGCTGCCGTAAACTTCCGGGGAAGCAAGTCGAACATTACGGAAGGGGCATATTCCACATAATGGCGTATATGTACCAATGCATCCTGCAAAATCTGGAAATGGTCGAACGCCAGGCTTTTCACCTCCGTCACAGGTGTCCAGCAAGCATCGTATTTATCAGACAGCTGTTCGAACCGTCTGTCAATCTTCACCAGTGTCAGGTAAGCGATAGTCACAATGCGGTCTATTTTCTTCTCGTCCAAACGATGAAAACGTTCCAGCCACAGCACATCCTTAGGGTTACGGGTACGGTCTTTCGATCCATACGCCTTAAACTGGGTAAGCTTCACATTCTTCAGGCCCGTCAACTCATTCAACACCCGCTTGGCCGCCTCATCCAGATCCTCATCGTCATAGATAAGGCTGCCCGGCAACTTCATGTTATTATATCCGTCCTCGGACTGTTTCCCCACCTGCCTTACCAACAGGACACGGAACTGCTCTCCATCAAACCCAATCAGCACACAGTCCACAGATACATGTAAATTAATCGTCTGGTTTATTTCCGACATAGTAATATGGCTTTTATCATTTCCGGCAGCAAAGATAAATACTATTTTTCGAATTACACAAAACAATATATTTATTTTTTATTATGTTCCAAAACACTATTTTTCAATATAATAAATATCATCCATCATACAATATCACATCTTAATCTTATCATATACACTACAATATATAATGTACAGGAGTTGTCCCGTCTTCTTTTTTCCCTTTTTCCAAAGGGCTTTTATTCCATTCAATCCCCTATTTCAGACACTTGGTTAAGGAAAAGCAATCTTTACGCCAAAAAATTAATAGAATAAAGTTGTTTATTCACAATAATTTTCTTTACTTTTGCCCATTAAAATCTAAAGATTACTCTATGAGAAAGAAAATTTTGGTCTTGGACGACAAAATAGCAATTGCAAAAGTCCTTTCAATCTATCTGGCCAGTGATTATGATTGTATTTGGTTACCGAATGGCATCGAAGGGGTAAAATGGCTTCAGGAAGGTAACATACCAGATTTGATTATATCAGATATCCGTATGCCCGAAATGCGTGGAGACGAGTTTCTGGAATGGATAAAATCCAATCAGTTATTCAAACACATTCCGGTGGTTATGCTAAGCAGCGAAGACAGTACCACAGAACGCATCCGCCTGTTACAAGAAGGCGCGGAAGACTATATTGTCAAACCTTTCAATCCCATGGAGTTAAAAGTAAGAATTAAGAAAATCATTGAGTAAATCAGCATGACCTTTCTGCTTTATATAGGAAAGAACAAGGATTTTTTGCGCAAATTCAGCAAGCTCGAAAATGTCCAGATGATTTATGCCCAAAACTACCAGGATGCCATTACAATTTGTATCAGACTGAAAGTACGTGAGAACATCATTGTCCTTCACGAACAAGGGAGATGAACGGAGATATTGAACAGATCGGTGCTTTCAGGAAAAAAGTTCTATCAGGCATATGTCGTACTCATTACGGACAGGCTGAGTCCCGAAGCCAGCAAAGTCTATCTGAACAGCGGAATAAACGATACCGTCAGTTTGAACATCACCACCGCCCGGTTAAGGCAGAAAATAGACATCATCAATAAACGGCAGGAACTGCTATATGCACATAACCGGAAGAAAAAAGACGTGAGGCATTTTATCCTTCCCCAATGGAAGCGCTGCTTCGATATCCTTTTCTCCGGTGCAGCGTTAGTCTTCCTGTCCCCAGTCTTTCTGCTGATTGCCATAGCCATACGTATGGAAAGCAAAGGACCTGTTATTTACAAATCCAAACGGGTAGAACGAATTATACCATTTTTAATTTCCTGAAATTCCGTTCCATGTATACGGACGCCGATAAAAAGCTGAAAGACCTTGCCGGTCAGAACCAGTACCAGCCGGAAGGCACTCCGGAGATTGCCAAAGATTTCTCGATGGAAGAATTAGGAGGACTGATGTTTGGAGATGACGGTGTTATAGATAATGGCGGAATGCTGGTTTCCGATGACTTCATCATTCCGGAAGAAGAGTTTATTTCCAGACAAAACGCACTGGATGAAAGTCCTTTCATAAAAATAGAAAAAGACCCGCGGGTTACCAAGGTAGGACGCGTTTTACGAAAATACAGCCTGGATGAGTTACCTCAACTGGTCAACATCTTGAAAGGCGACATGTCTGTGGTGGGGAACCGTCCTCTTCCACTCTATGAAGCCGAACGCCTGACAAACGATGAAAGTATCGAACGCTTCATGGCGCCTGCCGGGCTGACCGGCTTGTGGCAGGTGGAAAAACGGGGGGATGCCGGAAAATTATCCGCTAAAGAACGCAAAGAATTAGATTTGAAATACGGTAGAGAATTCTCCTTTTTCCTGGATATGAAAATCCTGTTCAAGACTTTGACAGCTTTTGTCCAAAAAGGAGATGTTTAAATAATTTGTTTTAGGAATAAAAAGGGGATTTATTATATGGGTAAAGTATGTCTTTTTGTCATCTGTATGTATTGTTCTATCCACCATTTAAGCGCACAACAGGAAGAGCAGCAAACACAACCGGTACAACAACCTCTTGTGACACAGGATGATATATTGGGGAATATGAATGTGGATTATGCAAAGATAAAGCTGCCTCCGTTAAGTGTCCTTTATGAGAATGCACGCAGCACTCCAAGCTTACAGATTTTAGAGAAGGAGAAACAGTTACAGAAAAAGCTACTATCGAAAGAGAAAAGGAACTGGCTGGGGTTTATCCATGCCGGCGGAAGTGCTTCTTACGGTATAGCAGACAATGTGGCCAGCAATACGGATGTCAACACCCCACTTATTTACAGGTATGTAGGTACAGAACAGACTTCGTGGAATGTGGGAGGCGGCATCAGTATTCCTTTTGAAAAGCTGTTCGACCTCCGGGGAGGAATCAAGCGCCAGCGAATCCAGGTGGATATTGCCGAGTTAAGAAAACAGGAAGCATACGAAACCCTTAAAATACAAATAGCTCATTTATATGTCCAGATTTTATCCAATATAGAAACATTGCAAAGATCAGCTGAAAATATAGCTTTATATAAAGGTGCATCGGCTGTTGCAGAACAGGAATATAGAAACAGACGTACCTCTATTCATGATGTGGCCAAGACTAAAGAACAGGAATTTGCCGCTAATCAAGACTTTGCCTTACTACGCTCTACTATTAACGACCAGCTGCTGACCCTTGAAATAATCTCCCACACCCCCATCCTGACCATACAAGGAGAAAAGGACGTTCAAGAAACAACGATACAGGAACAGGAAGAAAACAAGAGGCAAAGTAAGAAAAAAGACAAAAAGGAATAAGAAGCATGGAATTATTTAAATACATAGTCAAGTTTATCTACCGTATCCGTTGGTGGATGGTTATATTTCCATGTATAGCCGGTATCATAGCATGGTTTCTTACCAGAAATCTGGAAAAAACGTATGATGTGAAAACCACCATCTTTACAGGAATCATCTCCGGATACAACGTAGATGCCACCGATACCAGAAATGCCACTGTGCACATGAGTAATTTAATGAATATCATTACGACGGAACGCACACTGAAAATAGTATCTCTGAAACTGCTTGCCCGCTGTCTGGTCTATGGAGATGCCGAAAGAAATACCAGTTATATTTCAGCCATACATTACCAGCAGCTGGTTTCCGGCATTCCACGAGAGTTACAGGCATTGATAGACAAGCAAAACGAAGAGAAGACCTATCATAATCTGGTAGCTTTTGAACGCCCGTCCATCAATAATTTCATCTACCAACTACTCAATTATACCACCTTATTTCAGCGTACCTCTACTCTCACAACATATAAAAGTAGCCAGGTTGGGAAACAGTGATATGATCGAGATTGCTTATAGTGCCAACGATCCGGGAATAGCTTATAACACACTTGAGATACTGAATGAAGAATTTGTCAAACAATACCATGAACTACGCTATGGAGAAACAGACAATGTTATCAAGTTCTTTCAAGAAGAACTGGCCAGATTGGGCAAAATGCTGACTGCCGCCGAGGATTCTTTAATCGAGTACAATATAGAAAACCGCATCATCAACTACGGAGAACAAACCAAACAGGTGGCAAGCATGGACGCCGCTTACCGGATGATGGACAATGATTTGCTTGTCAATTACTCCACCAGTAAGGCGTTGATCGATTTCTATGAATATAAATTAGGTGATGTGGCCAAATTGATCCGTACCAACAATGAGTTTATGGACAAACTCCATCAAATGTCCCAATTGAACACCCAGATCTCAACCATGGAAATCACTCCGGACGAAAAGAACCGGAAAAAGCTGGAAGAACAAAAAAACATGTTAAGTAACGCCGAACAAAACATCAACGATCTCGCCCTGAAACTAAGTGCCGAAGCCGCAAGTACAAACAATGTATCTTATGAGACACTCATCAGCCAGTGGCTTGACCAAATAGTCCTTGCCGAAAAGACTAAAGCCCAAATGGAAGCACGAGATATAATGAGAGAGAATTTAAATGAAGATTTCCTTTATTTCTCCCCCATCGGCGCTACCCTGGGCCGGAAAGAAAGGCATATCGGCTTTGTGGAAAGCAACTATATGTCTACCATGGGAGCCTTGAATGCAGCCATCTTGCGACAAAAGAACCTGGAAATGACCTCGGCTTCATTAAAAATCATGAATCCGCCCCTGTTTCCACTGACCTCCTCCCCCACCAATGCACGCATGATTATACTTGCATCCATACTGGGGACTTTACTTTTCATCATTGGCTATTTTCTGATTATAGAAATACTGGACCGTACCCTTAGAGACAAAATACGTGCAGAACGAATTACCGGAGGAACAGTTATCGGCGCATATCCTAGAGAAAGCAAGTTAAGATACAGACGTTATAATAAAGCCATAAACAAGATGGCCGTCAGGCAACTCAGCACCGCTTTACTGCCTCATCTAAATACACAGGAACAGCGGGTCATCAATCTGTTAAGTACAGAAGAGAAAGACGGAAAGACCCATGTCGCCCGCCTGATAGAGGAATATTGGAGCAGCATCGGCCTAAACGTCCGCCGCATTACATACGATGAAGATTTTCTAAGCGAAGACAGCCAATATGTACAGGCAAACAATTTGAAAGAACTATGTCCCGATCTGGAAAAGGATGAAATACTTCTAATCGAGCACCCGGTCCTGAAAAGCAATCCTCTGCCTCCGGCTTTGTTAAATGAAGCATCCATCAATCTGCTGGTTGTCCGTGCCAACCGTACTTGGAAAAATACGGATCAGGCACTGTATGAACATTTGTTACAAGTTAAACAAAAAGAAGTACCCCTCCTTTTCTATCTGACACAAGCAGACAGAAATACAGTGGAAGATTTTACAGGACAATTACCTCCTTACACGAACTTTAAGAATATGGAATACAGCTGTTCCAACTCGGACTGACCGCCATTGAATACAAAGGAAAATAGATAATGATAGCAAAAGAAATAAATATAACCCATACAGGTCAAATTCTGGCCAGCTTCATTATCGGACTGTGCTTATGCCTATGGACAGCCCTCAACATGAAGCCCTCCATAGGAGTTGCAATAGGGTTCATACCTTTTGCCACGCTTTTTATCTTCATATGCATAAACAGACCCGTCATTCTGCTGGCCATCACCTTTATGCTGAATTACCTGATAATGGGAATTAACAGATATCATTCCATCCCTATTGCCATTACCAATATCTTTGATTTGCTCTACGGCATCATGTTGGCCTTATTCTTCTGAAACAGTTGCAAAGCAATCATCATTTCAGGAAAATACTAAACGTCTATACCTGCATCACATTGGTCTGGCTGCTATATTGTATCATCAACATAGGTAATGGTATAACCGGTGAATTTTACATGGAAGCATGGCTTCGTATTTTAAGACCCTGGGCCTTATACCCTATTCTGACCTGTATTATTCTATCCATACACTGCAATCGCTACACTTTTATCCATTACTTTTTAATACTATGGGGTATCATGACCCTACTGGCTGCCGCAAAAGGATATTGGCAAAAGAACAAAGGTTTTGACAGTACCGAGCTAAGCTGGTTGTGGGCCTACGGAGCACGTACCCATTTTATCCATTCCGGCATCCGCTATTTCTCATTTTTCACTGACGCGGGTCTTTTCGGTGCCAGCATGGGATTATCCTGCACTGTTTTCACGCTTACTTTTTTCTATACAAAGAACCTATTTCTCAGACTCTTCTATTTAATAGTGGGTATGGCAGGATTTTATGGTCTGTTAATATCGGGAACCCGATCGGCCATAGCTGTACCCATTGCAGGCTGGGGCTCTTTCTGTTCCTGTCTAAAAGTTGGAAAATAGGCATCATCTCCTTTATCCTGCTTGCCGGAGGGATAGGAATGCTGAAATATACCAAGATCGGAGAGAACAATAAATTGATCCGTCGTATGCGTACTGTCTTTGACACAGAGGATCAATCGATGATGGCTCGTTTCGAGAACCAGAAAGCACTGAATGCCTACATGGATGAAATGCCCTTCGGCATAGGCATGGGAGCCATAGACGGGGTAGTTCCTCCCCATAACAAATATTATTTCGTTTCCATCTGTCCTTCAGACTCCAGTCTGGTAGATGTATGGAAACAGATGGGAATAGTGGGGCTGTGTGTGTTCTTGGGTATGCATGCCATTCTATTTCTATCGGGCTCCTACATCCTTTTATTCAAAATCCGAAATCCGGAAATCCGGGGACCGCTGACAGGTATGTTATGCGGTTGTGCAGGCATACTGGTAGCTTCTTACGCCAATATGGTTTATTTCCAGTTTCCTAACGGAATCTTGATTTATTCTTGCTTCACCTTTGTTTTTTTAGGACCTTATTTAGATAAACAATACTCAGAAATACATGGACTACCGGCAGCCTGACCTATCCGTCATCACCGTGAACTATAACGGTTTTCACGACACCTGCGAATTTATCGACTCGTGGACAGCCACTGTATTCTCTGTCAGTTATGAAATGATAGTCATTGACAATGGTTCCACTGCCAATGAAGCCGCCTTGCTACAAAAAACATATCCTTTTATCCAAGCCGTACGCAGTGAGCGGAACTTAGGATTCGCCGGAGGTAACAATCTGGGTATAAACCTTGCAAAAGGAAAATACCTGTTCTTGCTGAACAATGATGTTTGTATGGTCAAAGATGCCATACCCTTGTTGATAAAACGCCTTCTGTCCTCCGACAAGATAGCAGGTGTCTCCCCGTTAATCCGTGATTATGCAGAACCGCACGCCATACAATTTGCAGGATACACCCAACTTTCGCCCATTACCTTAAGAAACAGAGCCATAGGCAAAGGGAAAATAAATAAAGACCACTACCCCGCCCAAAAAACGCCTTATCTGCATGGTGCCGCCATGTTACTGAAAAAAACAATAATAGACAAGCTTAGCCTGATGCCCGAAGAATATTTTCTATATTATGAGGAACTGGACTGGTGCACCTATATCAATAGGGAAGGCTACGAACTATGGTACGATCCCGCTTGCGAAATATGGCACAAGGACAGCAACTCCACCGGAAAAGAAAGTCCGTTGAAATACTATTACCTGAGCAGAAACAGATTATTATATGCCTACCGCAATCTCTTTGACTGGAAACTTCCGGTTTCCATCTTATACCAGACAATGATTGTATGTCCCAAAAACATACTGACCGCCTTGGGAAAAGGAAAGAAAGCCATAGCCAAAGCACATTGGGAGGGAACAAAAGCATTTTTCAAACTTAGAAACAAAGACAAACAGCCATGATATTTCTAGCATACATAGAACTACTACTTTTCGCGATATGTGCCTTTACTGTTTTTTACCTGCTGGTGTACGCCATAGCGGCAACAGGCAACCGCACCGACAAATATTCCGAATCAAGAGTAAAACACCGTTTCGCCATTCTGATACCGGCCTATCAGGACGATGACTACATACCCTATACCGTCAAATCATTCTGCAACAAGAATATCCTATAGACTGCTATGACATTATCGTCATTTCAGACCACCTGAAGCCGGAAACAAACAGACAGCTGGCACAATATCCCATCACCCTGTTGCAAGCCAGATTCAAGAAAAGTTCAAAAATGAAATCTGTCAAAGCTGCAATGTCACAATTACAAGAAGGACAATACGATATCGTTTTAATCATGAATGCGGACAATGTAGTGGACACCAACTTCTTGAAGTTGTCAACAATACGTATGCCAGCGGCTCCAATGCCATCCAAACCCATCGCATCTATCAGGAAAGACCCAGCAATGTCAGCATATTGAATGCCATCACCGACGAGATAAACAATTCCATTCTTCGTGCGGGGCATGTCAATTTGGGACTTTCAGCTTCGCTGAACGGCTCCGGAACCGCAATAGACTTCACTTGGTTCAAAGAAAACATCCGTCATTTAAAAGACGATGACGATGAAAAAGTCATCGAATCCCTGCTGCTCCGCGAACGGATATATGTGGAATATTTAAATAATACCCATGTATATGCCTTGAAGAATAGTGGAAAGAAAAAATTCTATACCCAACATAGCACTTGGATTAAAACCCAATATTATTCCCTGTTCACCAATATCGGTAATCTGCCGGCGCCATTTTAAGTGGAAAATTTGATTATGCCGACCGTATTCTGCAATGGTTCATTTTCCCTCGCACCATCCTGCTAGGTATCCTCCTCCTGTTCAGTTTCCTGTCCGTATACTTCCACTGGAGCGCCTGCCTAAAATGGTGGGGATTATTACTCACTTTCTTATTGACTATGGCAATAGCCACTCCAAACTACTTGGTGGACAGCAAATTCAACAAAGCCATGAAAGCTATCCCCTTTCTGGCGGCAGGCATGATATTCAATATGCTTTTAAGAAAGAAAAAATAAAAGCCCCATGCTATCGGAAATTATACATATCATGGAATATACGCTATATATCTACCTTTCCGTCAGTGTGGGGTATATAGTCCTGTTTTCTGCCGCCTCTCATTTCTTCAAACAAAAGAAATATCCCGCGACTACTGTCCGGCAACGTTTTATCATCCTTGTTCCCGCCTATAAAGAGGATGCGGTCATTCACGCCTGCGTCACTTCCGTTCTGCGCCAAACTTATCCGGCAGAGCTTTACGACCTGATAGTCATATCCGACCACATGCGTCCCGAAACCAATGCCTTACTGCGCAAAGAACGCATCAGCTTGATAGAACTGCATGAAAAGGAAAGTTCCAAGGCAAAAGCCCTGCGCATTGCAGCAGAAACCATCACAGACCAGCCATACGATTATGTCCTCATACTGGATGCCGATAATCTGATCTCACCCTGTTATCTTCAAGAACTGAATAAGGCAGTTTCACAGGGTATAAAAGCCATACAGACACACCGCAAAGCCAAAAATATGAATACAGACATAGCCCTATTGGATGCCGCCATCGAAGAGATGAACAATTCCATCTTCCGCAAGGGACACATCCGGCTGGGATTTTCATCTGCCCTTACCGGCTCCGGAATGGCTTTCGATTTCCGATGGTTTGTCCGGAACATCATCCATACCCATAGTACGGGCGAAGACAAAGAACTGGAAGAACTCCTGCTCCGTCAAGGCATTCACATTGAATATATAGACACCCTAGAAACATTGGACGAAAAAGTCCGGCAACCGGATGCCTTGCGTAACCAGCGCCGCCGCTGGATAGCCACCCAGCTTTTCCTTGCATTAAAAATGGGACGTAACCTCCCCACAGCCTTACTGAACGGAAACGGAGATTATCTGCTGAAAACCCTCCAAGCCTTTATCGCCCCCCGCAGCATTCTGTTGGCGCTCATCGGATTCTTTTCATGTGTTCTCTGCATTTTCTCTCCGGCTTCTTCCATAAAGTGGTGGATTTTGCTTATCTTGCTGAACGGTGCGTTATACCTGGCCATTCCGTCCAATATGAGATATAAATACATGAGCAGAATCCTCAGGCAGACACCTTATTTTGTAATCATTATGCTTCTCAACTTGTTTCACTTGAAAGGAATGGCACAGAAGTTCAACCATACACAGCATGGATAGAATTATGAATATAAAAGAGTACTTACAGCAACACCCGCAATGGAAAAAACGGATACACGGTTTCATCATGCATCCGGTAAAGACACGCCCCTATTGGTGGATACGCGTATGGCAGCCTTTCTACATAAAAAAAGGCCGGGCTCAGTCATTTATTCCAGTGTACGGAAAGACCTTCCACCGTTCCACCTGTTCCAGATGGGAAAATATTCGGTAGTGGAAGATTTCTCCTGCTTGAACAATGCCGTAGGCGACATCGTAATCGGCGATTATTGCCGGATAGGACTCGGCAATACGGTCATCGGTCCCATCCGGATAGACAACGGGGTCAATATTTCACAAAACGTAGTCCTGATAGGATTAGATCACAATTACCAGGATATCACTCAAGGCATCATCGAACAAGGTATCACCACTTCTCCTATCCACATCGGAGAACATACCATCATAGGAGCCAACGTGATTGTACTGCCCGGAATCACCATCGGCAAACATTGTTTTATCGGTGCCGGGTGTGTGGTTACCCAAAACATACCCGACTTTTGTGTCACGGTAGGAAATCCCGCACGCATTATCAAACGCTATAACCCTCAATCACAAACATGGGAAAAAATATAAAAATATTAGTATGTGCCATAAGGACAGCCGGCTACCACAGCATGAGTACTTCTGTCCCATACAGGTGGGGGCCTCCCTAACCAGTGCCCGATTCTTCCCTGTACTAGATAACACAGGAGATAATATATCCGATAGGAATCCTCACTTTTGTGAACTAACCGCCCATTATTGGGCTTGGAAAAATCTAAAGTGTGACATTATAGGGCTCAATCATTACAGGCGCTTTCTTTTGATTTTCACTCGCCCGTTTTCCGCTTTTTCACCAGACAGGAGTTTCATCAACATAGATTCATTTCTAAAAGAAACTTACCGATTTCCTGATTTAGAAACCTTATTAAATGATTATGACATCATCCTCTCTCCCAAGCGTCATTATCCCTATAACGTCGCTACACAATACGCCATATTCCATCTAGTCAATGACCTCAATTTGCTGAAAGAAGTCAATTCAACACCTCACACCCGAATATGCTGAAGCTTTTCATACATTCATGTATCACTGCAATGCCTATTCCGGATATAATATGTTCATCACCGGACGGAAACATTTTGACGAATACTCCCAGTGGCTATTCAGCGTATTGTTTGAATTAGAAAAACGGGTAAAACTGTCCGCCTATCCGGATCAGGCACGTCTGTTCGGCTATTTATCAGAAAGATTGATCAATGTCTATTGCATAAGGCACCGGTTAAAGATAAAGTATGTTCCCGTCATCATGCCCTTGGAAGAAACGTTTCAGAATCCGAGCAACCTGCTTTATAGCTTCGCCGACTAAAGAATGATCTTATTTATAAACTCACAGAATTATAAGTTATGCCGTTGGTTTCTGTCATCATCCTATATACAATACAGAAAAATTCCTGCCTTTGTGTATCAACAGCGTCTTAAACCAGACACTGACAGACATTGAAGTACTGCTGGTTAATGACGGAAGTACGGACGGAAGCGGGAAAATATGTGACGAATACGCCTGCAAGGACCAACGAATACAGGTAATACACACTCTGAACCAAGGAGTCAGCCATGCACGAAACCAAGGACTGGAAACCGCAAAAGGAGAATATATAGCTTTCATGGATAGCGACGACTGGATAGAAACGGATATGATAGCCACTCTTTATCAACTTATCCGGACAAACGAAGCCGGTCTGGCTACTTGCGGATATATCATTGAAAATGAAGATGGTCGTCCGATTTACCACATCAACGAAGTGAAATCCGGCAAATTAACCCAGTGGGAGGCCATTCACTCCCTGTTTAACGACAGGCATTACAAATACAAAGGAAACTTATGGGATAAATTATATCATAAAGAAATCATTGACAAACATCACCTAAAATTCAATGAACATATTTATTATAATGAAGACAGGCTCTTTATTTTTCAATACCTGAGCCACTGCCAATCAGCCGCATACACCACTTCCCCCTATTATCACTATGTCACAAGAAAATCAAGCGCCATGAACCTGTCGCAAAAAACTACACCCCAAACTGTGCACTTTCATGGATGCATTCGACCTGATGACTTCACTTTCGGCCACATTCCCCACCTATATTCTACGTGCTTTGTCGGCCGATTACATAAAAAGTTCGTTCTTGTTCTATACCCAACACTCACGGGAAATCCCCTTCAATGAATTATGGGACAGAATGCTAAGAATCAGAAAAAACAATTATATACATCTTCCACTTTCTCTAAAAATAAAGTATGCGCTATATGGCATCAGACTTATCCTGCGGGCATGGCTCAAGTGAAAAGACCAATTTACTGCTTACTTAACACGCACCCGTTTTATCTTTCCATGCACCCACAACAAGGCACAGACCAATTTGTATGCCATCTGATGAAGGCCCGCAGTTTTATTCAGTTCGGGAATCAGTTCCAATAAAGGAGATTCCACCTTTTCCAGTCTTATATAATCCTTCATCATTCTATCCGGAAACAGTTCCTTATACACCCGCTTTCTTTCCATATCTCTTGTTCCGGTATCCGTTTCACTGACCCCTCCGGGTACAAACCTACAAACGATGGAACGAATATTGCGGAACGTCGCATTGTTGAATATCAAGGTCTGAATATAAAATTTCCAATCGGATACAATCTTATAACTCTCGTCATACCTGTTTTCATCAAAAAGTTCTTTACGGAAGAATGAAGCCTGATGCAATACAGTTCCCCGAATCAAATCCATCAGCGTTATATCCTCCTTATGAAATCCCCACACCTCTGTGCCATGCACTATTTTTCCAACAACAATATCGCTGTCCAATGAAGGTGCCACCTCCTGCAACACACCATTGTTATAAAATTCATCACCGGAATTCATAAAGTTCAAATACTCTCCATGCGCCTGTAAAACTCCTTTATTCATGGCATGATAAATACCCTTGTCCGGCTCCGATACCCAATAGTCCACTTTACCGGCATACTCTTTTATCACTTCAATACTTCCATCCGTAGACCCTCCGTCAATAATAATATACTCAAAATCCCTAAAAGACTGGCCGACCACACTTTCTATGGTTTTCCTCAACCCTTCTTTATTATTATAATTAATGGTTATAATCGAAAATTTTCTTTGTGACATAATTTTCCGCTTTTTACAATCTAAAGTTTCCATTCGTCATCCAGACTGAGCGATTTCTCAAATCCGACATACAGAGGCACAATCCGGCTGACATTCGAAGTATAAGTACCGATAAAAAATGAAGAATGGATCAGAATATCCATATCCAACAGCATATTCAACGTATCTATATATCTACTTTTTTTATCCTTTGTATTAAACAAAGACTCGTCAAATCCTGTTTGTGTCACAGCTGTGTTCCAGTAAACATTAAATCCTTCGGCAACCAGTACGGATTTCAACTTATCCGTCACAGAACCATCATCCGTAGCTATAAACACATTACGGCTGATATGCTTCTTCCCTTTAACAGCATCAATATAAAGAGACAAACCAAGTTCCTTCATCTCACGGGAAACTATCTTATCTCCCCGCCTTATATGTACCGCTATGTAATCTACCGGCAAATTCATCTCGCTTTTCCTTTTTTCTATATAGCCGGTTGTCTTTTCATTAAATTTTAATATTTTCCGCAAGGCAGAACCATAATCATTTCTGATATCTTCCAGTTTCTCCAGAAAATCCTCCGATCTCATTTTTAGAAAGACCTCATTCCCTAGTTCCGTTTCCGGATGAAATAACAGATATATCCTATTCATTATATAGAAAATATAATACCGGAAAAAAGCGGACGGATTATAATAGATATTTCCCCACCAAGGTTTCCCCTTTTTATAAACAATATATTGCGAACACATCACCCCGTTACAGTTTGGCAAGACCGATTCGAAATAATCACTCCAGCCTTTCTCTACCCTTGCATTCCAGTTCCTTGTATTGACAGTCAGCTCTTCCTGATTATAGTCCGCATAGACCAATGCCAATGCAAGATTAGACAACTCTGAGAACAACCCTCTTCCAGTCAAACTATATACAATTCTTTTTTTCTTCATCTCCATAGTAGAACATAATGATCAAACTTTTATATCCTCCAATCCGATAAAGCCGTTGGACGTTTGTGTCAGCGCATGTCCGAATCCACTTTGAAATCCCTCACATTCCAGCAAACAGCAACGAACTGCTTTCAAATAATATTCCACCATAGGATGATGTATAAACAAATCTGCCTGCAGGACACCTTTACTCAGCACAGACGGAAGCCCTATACGCCTCTCGATGCAAAAATCCCCTTTAGGTAAATGACTGATACTTCCGTAATAATGTCCCGGAGCATAAGTAGCATAAGGCACTTCCGTCCTGCTCTTCAAAACCAGCATTACATCATACATCATATCCTCTTCAGAATATCCCTGTATTTTCACAGTCAGAAAATTCTGACCTCCATGAATAGTGGAAGAGGCACATTCCGTTCCGTTTATCTCAATGCAATCTATATGAAGCGTATTTTTCGTCCAACCCACATAATCTATAATTTTACTTTTCCGGACCGTCCCTTTCTCTTTCAAGTAATAATCGATGGCAGAATGAACCGTCCCTTGATAAACCGCGGTACCATTTTCCAAGCATATTCCTTTTGTACACAAACTTCTTACCGCTGCCATGTTATGACTGACAAACAAGACTGTCCGTCCCTCTCCTTTCGACACATCCTGCATCTTGCCAATAGCCTTCTTTTGGAATTCCGCATCTCCCACTGCCAACACCTCGTCCACCACCAGAATTTCCGGCTCCAGATGGGCGGCGATAGCAAATCCCAACCGCACGGTCATACCCGAAGAATAACGTTTCACTGGAGTATCGATATATTTCTCCACACCGGCGAAAGCCACAATCTCATCCAACTTGCGGGTAATCTCCGCCTTGGTCATCCCCATGATGGAACCATTCATATAAATATTCTCCCGTCCTGTCATTTCGGGATGAAAGCCTGTACCCACTTCCAGCAAAGAGGCAATACGCCCCCGTGCACGGATACAACCGGCAGTAGGAGAAGTCACCCGCGAAAGGATTTTCAACAAAGTGGACTTTCCCGCACCGTTCTTACCTATAATACCCAGCACTTCACCTTCCTCCACATGGAAATTAATATCTTTCAACGCCCATACAAAATCTCCCGTCGCTTTCTTGGAACGGTCATTCTCTTCCCCGATTCTGAGATACGGGTCCTCCTTTCCACGGATCCGCGCCCACCAACGATTCAAATCACGGCTCAGCGTGCCGGTTCCGATGCTTCCCAATGCATATTGCTTGCTGATATTCTGAAACTCTATCGCTATTTTTCCCATTCTGTCCCTTCTTTTAAATCACATCCATGAAACTACGTTGCACTCTATTAAAAGTCACCATCCCCCAAAGCATTATCACCACTGTAAACGCCAACGTGTAGCCTAAGTGGAACCAACTGAAAGTCCCCACCCCCAAGAATCCGAATTTAAATGTTTCGATAAGGGAAGTCAGCGGGTTCGCCACAATGATCCACATATACTGCTCATGACTCTGCCTCATCACGGACAAAGGGTAAATAACCGGAGTGGCATACATCCACAACTGTACCCCGAAAGTAATCAAGAAACGCAAGTCACGGTACTTGGTCGTCAAGGAGGATATCAATAATCCGAACCCCAAACCAAGTCCTGCCAACATGAGCAGCAGCAAGGGAGCCAACCAAGCATATCCGTTGACCATCAACGAATATCCGTTGCACAAATAGTAAATATAAATTAAAACGAACAATCCGAACTGAATGCCCATCTTTATCATGCAAGATATAACGATGGACAAGGGTACCACCAGACGAGGGAAATATACTTTTCCAAATACATTCTGATTGGCGTTGAACGTATCCGAACAGCGGCTTAAACACTCCGAGAAATAATTCCAGCAAAGTAAGCCCGCCATATAAAACAGCGGTTGGGGAAGTCCGTCGGTAGGAATACCGGCAATACCGCCAAAAACAAACATGAACATGACGGTAGTAAGCAGTGGCTGGATAACAAACCATAACGGTCCTAAAACAGTCTGTTTATAAAAAGTGACGATATCCCGTCTGATATACATTACCAGCAAATCCCTATAGAGCCATACCTCTTCCAGATCCAACCGGAACAAACCGGACCGAGGCTTGATCACAATATCCCATTTTTCCTGTTCATCTTGTACCATACACTACTTTTTTTAGTAAATTATTCCAACTGTCACATACCTTCTCTATATGAAATGTATCAGCATACTCCACCGCCTTATTTCCCATCCATTCCCAATCCGTCCGATCAGCCATATACGACATACAACCGGCCAGCTGAGCTATATTCCCTGTTTCAAAAAGAACGGCCATATCTTTGTCTTTCAACAACTCGCGCGTTATCGGTAAATCAGATGCAATAACAGGTAACCCGTGCGCCATAGCCTCTATCATCACCAGGCCGAATCCCTCCCAACGGAACTCAGCACATACATACTGGAATGTGCATAATACTCCTGCACCTCTTTCGTGAAAGGATGCAGCGCGATGCTCTTTTCCAATTCATATTCATTGATCAATGAACGGTAAAGCGCTTCCTCAGGACCCTCCCCCACAATTTCCAGTGTCCAGTCCGGATGAGTTTTCACAAAAACAGAAAAAGCTTTTATTAAAATATCAAATCCTTTATGTCCGAATGAAAAACGACCGACCGCCAAAATCCTTCTATATTCCTTCTTTCCCCGACCTTTAGGCAGTACAGTCAGAGGATTGTATATCACCTCGCAGCACAGGTTCATTTTCCGAAAGAAACAACCGGCATCTGCATGACTTAAAACCACCCTCTCGTCCAATTTCCCCATCTGGACTTGAAAAAAGCAATCCAATCCCGGCAAATAGGGAGTTTCTTTCTCAAAGAATGCTTCATAAGAATTATGCAGCCACCCAACAGTCTTTGTCCGGATCCGCTCTTTACAGCAGAGAGGTGCAGAGCCATAAAAGCATGTACCCCGATGACTACATCACATTGCCGGGCATTTATTTTCCTTGCCAATGTCCGTTTATAAGAAGAAGGGAAAAAACTGGCAGCATACCATTTCGAAGTCAGCCGGGTATGAGGCAACCCATGTTTATATAAAAAACTATAGCTTTTACATAACAAACGCTCGATGAAAGAGGAGGTGGAATAAGAGAAAGAATCAAACCGCACGGTACTTTCGGCATATCCGTACATCGACAAGTCCGTACAAGTATCCGTGGTCAGTATCGTGACTTCATGTTTTCCGGACAAAGCCTTGGCTATTTCAGCCAACACACGCTGTACTCCGCCGAAACTGAAGACAGTATCACAATAAAATAATATTCTCATGGAATTTAGATTACACTCTTTCTTCGCAAAGATACAATAAAGAAATGAAAATAAATGCGGAATGAAGAAAGAATATCATATAATACAAAGCAGGTATCTGCGGCACGTACATACGTATAGAGCGGCACGTACATATGTGAAATCCTGCTCCCCCAAAAACAACAGGTCAAATAAAAAAAAGACCTTGTTCTTTTTTAAAAAGATGGCGAGCTTTTTTAAAAACCTCCTGATCTTTTTACTGCCACCGGAAATTTGCCATATTCCATAGAGGTCCCCCCCCTTCAGACACACTTTTTGCAAAGAAAAAGCCTGAGAACATCCTACTTCATATTAAATCGGAACAACTTATAAAAAAGGATATATTACTGATAACAAATAGATTATATGAAATTCTGCTCCAAAAAACAGTGAGGGCATGAGAGCATAAGTGAGAGTTACATTTTTTACCATCACTATACAAATAGTTCATAAACAACCAGTTGTGCACACAATGAGGGCATGAGGGCATTATCACCCCGAATTTCCAGTGAAAGATTCTCATACTCATCGAGATATTATCAAGATAATGCATGATGCTGAATATAAATCAATATCTTTGCAAAAAGAAGAAGAATGACAAAGAACACAAGTTACCATTACAGCATCATTATTCCGCACAAGAATACCCCCCGTCTTCTGGAACGCTGTCTGTGCTCAATTCCCACTTGGGATGAAATTCAAATCATTATCATTGATGACAACAGCAACTCCGAATCTGTCGATTTTTCTCATTTTCCGGGAAACGGCAGAAAAAATACGGAAATCCTGTTCACTAAAGAGGGAAAAGGGGCAGGATACGCACGGAACATAGGACTCTCCCACGCCCGTGGCAAATGGATTATCTTTGCAGATGCAGACGATTTCTTTACAGCCGATTGTTTTACTATCTTAAACGAATACATGGACAGCCCCCATGAAGTCATCTATTTCAATGTACGTTTTGTCATGTCCGACAATCCGTCCCAAGAAAGCCGACGCGGAACTTACTATACCAACTTCTTCAATGATGTAAACCCGGAAAACAAACTGCGATACCAATCTCAAGTTCCTTGGGGCAAAATGATAAGGCGCAGCTTCCTGTCAACATTCCACATTCAATTCGATGAAACAAGAATAGCCAACGATGTGTATTTTTCATGCCTTGTCGGTATATATGCCCCCAAAGTAACCACAGACAGAAGAATCATTTATTATTGTACCGAATCCGGCCAGTCCCTTGCTATGTCCAAACAAGACCGCGAGAGTTTAATCATACGGTTCAACGCAAGCATGAAATGCAACAGACTGTTGCGACAAGAAAAATCCACTATTACCTGTCACCACTTCCGTGGTGTATCCCTTCGGCAAAAACAAAAGAATGGCTCCCCGCCAAATACTTTTTTGAATACCTGTTTTTCTTCCGCCTGCAAGCATTCAAAGAATTATATTATGCTTTTTCCGCTATCCTGTCACATATGAATGAGCCGGCCACAAAAGAAACCGACAACCAATGTAACAAGAAGACTACCAACCTAAGGGAATAATATTCATTACACAAGAAGATTCAACGGTACAACCTTCCCCATATCTTATAATACAATTTGATCAGATTAGCGTATTTATACAATATGTGATGTCTGTAAATCCCCCAATTCAAAAGCAGAGAAAAAGGATAGAAACAAAATTCAATTCGTACAAAACCTCCAATAAGGCCGGAA
>ENA-OQCN01000354-OQCN01000354.1-human-gut-metagenome-genome-assembly--contig:-NODE-354-length-24572-cov-2.590796_pt1 | contig 24572 bp, 29 predicted proteins | sample MGYA00242497_ERZ504576 | MGnify/ENA primary metagenome ERZ504576 (study PRJEB26092, sample SAMD00036296) | human gut metagenome | host: Homo sapiens | study: EMG produced TPA metagenomics assembly of... | reverse complement strand
AAGATATGTACTTTTATATCTCGCAATTATCGGATTTGCTTTTTACGCAGTTATCACTATAGTTAATCAAAATATTCAGATAGCCGACAAAAGAGCTGAACTTGATGAGATTAATAAGCAGATTAATGTGGTTGAAATCCAGACCAGATATTTGGATAAAGTTAAAGGCTACACAGGCGACCAGCTTAAAGAATACATTGAGAAAATAGCCAAAAACGAAATGGGTTATGTTAGCGAAGGCGAAAGAATTTTCTATAATGTTTCGGGCGAATAGCTCTTGTAAAGTCAAAGGGTAGAATATAAATTAAGGGGTAAATAATTTTTATGGCAATTGAAGTCGGTATGATTTTAGAAGGTAAGGTTTCGGGTATAACAAAGTTTGGTGCATTTGTCGATTTACCCGATTCACAGACAGGTATGGTACATATTTCAGAGGTAGCACATACCTATATTAATGAAATTGGTGATTATGTTAAGGTAGGACAGACTGTAAAGGTAAAGGTTCTTGCCCTCAATAACGGCAAAATCAGCCTTTCTATGAAACAGGCAGTTCCGCAGGAGCGTAAGCCAAGAAATAACGACAGAGGTGACAGACCTGAAAGAGGCGACAGAAACAACCGCCGCCAGGGTACACCAAGACAGCCGTACAAACCTGCACCACCCGTTAAGTCACCGGGAAATTATGAGTGGCAGGCTTCAAAAAAGAATACCCCCACAAGCTTTGAGGATATGATGTCTAAGTTTAAACAGACAAGCGAAGACAAAATTTCTGACCTCAAGCGTGGTGGTGAAAGCCGCAGCTACAGCCGCAGAGGCAACGGCAACGGCAGAAAATAAATTACCTGAAAAGGGAGGCACAATTATGAAATATACTTACACAGCAAGAAAGGTAACACTCAGAGATAACTTTAAAGAAAGAGCAGAAAAAAAGCTTGATAAATTCGGAAAACTTTTTCTGAGAATGCCACAGTAAACATAGTTGTCACCCTCGAAAAGAACCGTCAGACTGTTGAAGTTACAATCAGAGATAACGGTCTTGTTCTTCGTGCTGAGAGCACAATGCCTGAAATGAATGACGCACTTGATAAAGTTGTTGACATTCTCGGCCGTCAGATTCGTAAAAACAAGACTAAGCTCGAAAAGAAGATTAAGAGCGGTAGCATTGATGATTTCGTAAGTCTAAGTCCGGAAATTAACGAGGCTGAAGACGATGACTACAAGATCATGCGTAAAAAGCATATTATTATTAAACCTATTACCGTTGACGAGGCTATTCTTGAGATGAATATGGTAAACCATAACTTCTTTATGTTCAAGAATGCCGACACTGATGAAATCAATGTGGTTTATAAGCGTGAAAACGGTGATTACGGTCTTTTGGAGCCAACTGTCTAAGGTCTGTAATTAAGCGTGCAGGTTTTTAATTAATTTTGTATGCTAATATAAATTAAAAATACTGATAAGGGTATCGGTTATTCCGATACCCTTTTTTAAGGAATAAGGAGTGAATTCGGTGCTTAAGTTTTCCGCACCTTGTATTTTCGGTCTTGAGGGACTGTGTGCAAATGAATTTAAATTTTTAGGTTTAAAAAAATGTTGAGGCTCATAACGGAAAAGTAACCTTTGAGGGCGATTTTTCAGATATGGCAAAGGCAAATATCAATTCAAGATATGCCGAAAGAATACAGATTTTGCTTGCAGAGTTTGAGGCGATAAGTTTTGAAGAACTGTTTGAAGGTGTCAAATCAGTCGCTTGGGAAGATTTTATAGGTGTTAATGACGCTTTTCCTGTAAAAGGAAGATGCCTTAGCTCAAACTGATGAGTGTTCCTGATTGTCAGAAAATTATCAAAAAGGCTGTTGTAACAAGACTTTCTGAAAAATATATGCTGCCTTGGCTTGAAGAAAGCGGCCCGCTGCACCAAATTCAGTTCCTTATTATGAATGATAAGGTCAGCGTTATGCTTGATACTTCGGGCGCAGGACTTCACAAGCGTGGATACCGTGCAGAATCAAACGAAGCTCCGATAAAAGAAACTCTTGCCGCTGCAATGGCTGATTTGTCAAGGGTAAGAGGTAATCATTTTGTTGTTGACCCTATGTGCGGCAGCGGTACTATTCTTATAGAGGCGGCTTTAAAAGCAATGAAAATAGCACCGGGAATCAATCGTTATTTTGCAGCCGAAAAATGGAATTGCGTTCCGTCAGATGTATGGAAAGAGCAAAGAGAAATTGCAAAAGTAAATGAAAAGCGTGATTGCGATTTCCGTGCCGAGGGATATGACATTGACGAACTTGCACTTGAAGTAGCAAAAAAGAACGCAAAACTTGCAGGTGTTGCTGACAGAATTACATTTGCTAAGCGTGATATAAAGGATTTTGAGCTTAACGAAGGTTTTATGACAGTGATAACTAATCCGCCTTACGGAGAAAGATTGCTTGATGTAAAATCAGCAGAAGAACTTTACAAGGTAATGGGTGAAAAATTCAAAAGAACACAAGGTAAAAGTTACACAATAATTACTCCTGACGATGACTTTGAAAAAATCTTTGGAAGAAAAGCTGATAAGCGCAGAAAATTGTATAACGCACTTTAAAATGCCAACTTTATATGTATTTTAAGTGAAACCTAAGTGAAGTTGTTGATTTATTTTTAAAAATGTAGTATTATAATTTAGATATATTATTTTAGGAGGCATTCTTTTGGAAGAGAATAAAGATTTTTTGCCGAAACAGAGAATAACCGGACTTCGGCAGAAACAAATAATGATGCTGCAGAAATCCCTGATGAAGTTAAAGGCACAACAAATGTAATTGCCGGAGAGGACGGTCCTACAGCGGTATTTACAGCCGATTCAACTCCTGCAAAAAAGAAAACAATTCAGACCCCGATTATTATTGCGGGCGTAATAGTTTTAGCTTTTATTGCTGCATTTTTCGTATTTACTTCATTCTTCAATTCAAGTATTGTTGGTACATGGGTACTTGTAGAGGACAGTAACGGCGCTACTTATGATGAGGCCGGCGACGGTATTACATATTACACACTTGATAAAGACGGCAACATCACAGTTTCTGTCGGTACAATTACTCAAAAATCAACTTATACAACAACAAGCGAAAAACGGTACTGATTATGTAAACTCAACTAATGTTTTCTCGGGTTCATACACAATTTCAGGTAATATCTTCACAGGAAGAACATTTAAGCTTACAGTAGACGGTGTTGAAAAACCTTATATTTTCAAGAGCGCAACTGTTAAAAAACCTGAACTTAAAGTTCCTGACACATTCAAAAAGAGCGATAAATTAACAGGTAATTGGAACATTCCTTCTTATGATATTACTTATACATTTAATGCTGACGGTACTTTTATCGCCGATATGTACGGTTCAATCACATATGAGGGTGTTTATACCTACGATAATGAAAAAATAACAATAACATACTATGCAGATTCAGAAACAACAATCGATATTCCGTATGCGTTTGACGGAAACGATACGCTTGTTATGAATGGTATGGGATATTACAGAATGAACGATGACGCTCGCTTGTAGCTACACCGGATCAGGCTTAAAATTAAATAACAAATATATTAGGCAACACTGCTTTTTGCGGTGTTGCCTATCGTCATTTTAGGGATAAGTTATTTTATTTCACAAGGAGGGAAAGGGTATTAAAAAGATTATTTATGCTGTTTTGACTATTGTTATAATGTTTTTTGTCGCAAATATGTCTGCAATTGCGGTTGAAAAATACAATTTTAATACCTTTTCAAATTGTGAAGAAGTTTATTTTGATGCCGATGATAACGGTGCGTTTGCTTTTGCGTACAACGGAAAAACTATTTATACTCAAAGTTTTGTACCTACAATAAAGTCATACAGCTTTACCGTTGATGGTGGATTTGTAGGAGTACCTTTCGTTGATAAAGATACTGTTTGTGCAGTATATATGACAAATGATTTTAAGTACCGTATAGTGCGTATTAATTGTTTTGACGGCAGAGTAAGTTATGTAAATTCCGATGTTTTAGATGACTTTAATTATACCGATATTTCAATTTGCAATAACAGGCTTTATGTTATGAAAACGGACGAAGTGTATTGTTATGTTTCGGCATATGATTTTAACGGAAAACATTTGTCTGATTACAGATTCAGCGAAAAGAATGTGAATGCCATTACAACAAATAACGGCAGTGCATATGTTTTTCTTTATGACGGTTCCGTATACAGACTTGATGAAAACAAAGCCGAATATTGCACGAGAGTGCGTGATTGCTCGGATTTTTATAACAGCGGTGCGGGATTTTTGTCTGACAGCAGAGGATATATTTATTCGTTAAACGAAAATAAAGAATATACAAATATGTATAATTGTACAAATCCGTTTTCTGTAAGTAATGAGAGTATTTATTACTACAGATCGGGTTCTGTATATCGCACTTCTCTTAATAACAGCAACATTACAAAGTATGAAATAAACCGAAATACCGGAAAAATTCTATATGCGTGCGGAAAAGTCGTTGCAATTTCAGATGATTATTCTACTGCAACGATTATCGGTAATTCCGATTTTAAAAATATTGATTTTAATACAAATTCAGATACCAAACCGCAATCAAATAATTTCACAGATAAAAATGACGGTAATTCAAATGCGCATTTCTCCGATTATATTTTTACTGATGACGGCTTTATTTGCAATATAAAAAGCGGAACAACAGCAGCACAGCTTAAAAAGAATTGTCCGCCGATAACTTCTGTAACCGATAAAAACGGAAATAATTTGAGCGGTAAATTGAGAACAGGTGCAGTTGTAGCCACAAAAGAAACAAGCTACACTGTTGTTGTACTCGGTGATGTAACAGGTACGGGAACAGTTAGCTCAAATGATTATAAATTGCTTATGAAAACATTGACAGGTGAGAAAGAGATTTTTGGAGCATACAAAAAAGCCGCCGATTATAACCTCGACGGCTCTGTTGATAATAAGGATTTAGTTTTGATAGCACAGGGAAGATAAATCAGTCTTCCATTTCCCAGTTGTGCCAAACATTCTGGATGTCATCGTTGTCCTCAAACATATCGAGCATTTTCTGCATCTTTGTTTTAGCATCCTCGTCATCAATCTTTGTGTATGTGCTCGGTACCATTTCGAGTTCGGCAGAAACGAATGTATAACCTGCTTTTTCAAGGTCATCTCTTACTGCGCTGAAATCTTCTGGCTCGGTGTAAATTGTAAATACATCTTCGTCAGCCTCAAAATCAGATGCGCCGTACTCAAGTGCGTCGCTCATAACAGTGTCTTCGTCCTTATCAAGGTCTTCACGCTCAATTACAAGTACGCCTTTCTTTGTAAACATAAAGCTTACGCAACCCTGAGTACCCATATTACCGCCGAACTTATCAAAGTAATGTCTTACTTCACCTGCTGTTCTGTTACGGTTGTCTGTAAGAGCCTCAACGATTACCGCAACACCGTTAGGACCGTATCCTTCGTATGTAACTGCCTCATAGTTTGCACCGTCGCCGCCGCTGGCAGCCTTTTTGATAATACGCTCAATGTTGTCGTTAGGAACATTGTTAGCCTTTGCTTTAGCAATACAATCCTTAAGCTTTGAGTTTACGCTCGGATCAGCACTGCCGCCCTCACGGATAGCAACGATAAGCTCTCTGCCTATCTTGTAAAAACCTTAGCTCTTGCAGCATCGTTTTTACCTTTTTTCTGTTTAATGGTACTCCATTTGTTATGTCCTGACATAAAATCATTCCTTTTTAATAAAATACTACATCCTTATTAGTATATCATATACTTATATCTGATGTAAACTAAAAAAAGTTATTACAGTTTTGTAACAATCTCTTTGCTATATGAATTATAGTGTGGTATAATGTATTTAAATAAAAACAGATTTTATAAATGAAGTTTTGAAATATAAGAATTTATAATATGAAAGGAAGTTTACCAATGATAAAATCAATGACAGGCTTTGGCAGATGTCGCACTGTTTTGCACGGCAGAGAAATCAGTGTTGAGATAAAAAGCGTAAATCATCGTTTTTTTGAATTTTCCTGCAGAACTCCAAAGGGCTACGGTTTTCTTGACGATAAACTCAAGGCTCTTGTAAATTCAAGAGTATCCCGCGGTAAGATTGATATGTTTGTTACAGTAGGCGTTGCAGAAGACACACCTGCCGAGGTAAAAATTAATCATTCTCTTGTTTCGGGTTATATTAATGCAATGAAAGAGATTTCGGAAACTTACGGAATCGAAAATGATGTTACGGTTACGGCTATCTCTCGTTTTCCCGATGTATATACGGTTTCAAAAGCACCTGAAAATGAAGAAGAAATCACAGCGGATGTACTTGAGGCAGCAAATACGGCTATTGACGGATTTATTTCAATGCGTGAGGCTGAGGGCGAAAAAATGAAAGCCGATATTCTTGGCAGAGCGGAAGTTATACTTGCTACCGTTGATGAGATTGACGAGCGTTCACCGCAAACGGTAAAAGAATACGAAGAGCGTTTGCTTGACAGAATTAACCGCACTTTGCAGGATTACAATATCAATATTGAAGAGCAGAGAGTGCTTACCGAAGTAGCTGTTTTTGCCGATAAAGTAGCTGTTGCCGAAGAAACCGTAAGACTTAGAAGTCACTTTGCACAGCTTTCAAAGATAATGGAATCACAGACTCCGATCGGCAGAGAAATAGACTTTATTATTCAGGAAATGAACCGAGAGGCGAACACAATCGGTTCAAAGGTTCAGGACGCCGAAATTGCCCATAAGGTTGTAAAAATCAAGAGCGAAATTGAAAAAATGCGTGAGCAGATTCAGAATATTGAGTAAGGAGAAATTATGAAACTTATCAATATCGGATTTGGCAATCTTGTAAATTCTGATAAACTTATTGCCATTGTTGCACCCGATGCGGCACCCGTAAAGAGAATTGTGCAGGATGCAAAATCAAAAGGAATGCTTGTTGACGCCACTTGCGGAAGAAAGTGCAAGGCGGTACTTGTAACGGAAGACGACCACATTGTGTTGTCCGCCATCTCCGCAGAGGCTATTCATAACAGAACAGTTGAAAGCGAGGAACAAAAGGATGAACAGTAAGTCTAAGGGTAAGCTCGTGCTTTACACAGGTTCTTCCGGTGTAGGCAAGGGCACAATTATGGCAGAGCTTTTAAAGCGCAATCCTAATATTCGCCTTTCGGTATCAAATACCACAAGAAAACCTCGAAAAGGTGAAATTGACGGAGTGCATTATAATTTTGTTACTAAGGAACAGTTTGAAAAACTTATAGAAGAAAACGGTTTTCTTGAGTATGCAAAGTATTGTGACAATTACTACGGCACACCTAAAAAACAGGTAGAAGATTTACTCAATCAGGGCTATGATGTATTCCTTGAAATTGAGGTTCAGGGAGGACTTCAAATTCTTGAAAAATATCCTGATGTGTTAAGTATTTTTATTCTTCCTACTTCTATAGATTCGCTTTCACGCAGACTTCACCGCAGAGGAACCGAAGATGAAAAAACCATCGCTAAGCGACTTGCAGAGGCGGAGCATGAGATGTCATTTAAGAACAGATATAAGTACAATGTTGTGAATGATGACCTCGACACAGCGGTAAACGAAGTTCTTGATATTTTAGAAAAAGAGAGTAAATAACCGATTTTTTCGGAAAATATATTATGATAATGATAGGAGATTAATTATGCATAAGGTTAATGTTGACGAATTATTCGCAGGTAAGCAAAGTAAGTATGCACTCGTTGTAGGTGTTGCAAAGAGAGCAAGAGAGATTACAGCAGAGCAGGAAGAAAGCGGTGAGGTTACAGACGACAAGCCTGTTCTCATTGCTATTGATGAAATCAAAAATCATGAAATAGGCATTTTAGAGCCTGACGATGATGAACTCCAGAATAGCTGAAATTGCTGTTGAAAAAGCAGCGTATTCCTTTGACAAGGCATTTGACTATGTGATTCCCGATTCTATGCTTGACAAGGCGGTAGCGGGAACACGGGTTCTTGTGCCTTTCGGCAGAGGAAATCGTAAAAGGCAGGGGATAATAACCGCTGTTCATCAGGGTGAAAGCAAAGGCTTGAAGTCTGTTATTTCCGTACTTGATGATGAGCCTGTTTTAAACGATGAAATGCTTAAAACAGCCGCTTTTATGAAATCTCATTACTTTTGCACCTTTTATGAGGCTGTAAAAACAATGTTGCCGGCAGGTATTAACTACAAAGTTACTACTATGTACGGTGCAAAAGATGAAAGCGAGTTTTCCTTTGACGAACTTACGGACGAGGAAAAACGAGTTTATAATTACCTTTTTTCTAAGCGAAAAGCAGTAAAAAGCGAAGTATTACTTGATGCTTTCGGTTATAGTACAACAGAACCTTTTGAACTCCTTGTTCAAAAAGGGGTGTTGTATAAGTCGGACGAGATTTTTCGCAAGGTTAATGACGCCGTAATGAAAATGGCGGCGGTTACTCCCGAAGTTGATATATCGGGAGTAAAACTTACCGAAAAGCAGAAAAATGTGTTTGAACTTATTGAAATGGCAGGTGCAATTTCGGTAAAAGAGGTTTGCTATTTTACAGGAGTTACCGCCGCCGTTGTGGATGCGCTTTATAAAAAAGGACTGATATACTTTTTTGATGAAGAAGTATTCAGAATTGAAAATCGACAAAAAGACAGCTCTTTGAAAGAAATTGTGCTTTCCGAAGAACAGCAGTCTGCTTGCGATTCTCTTTACAATGAATATGATTCGCCTTTTCCGAGCGTAAGTTTGCTTTACGGAGTTACGGGTTCGGGAAAGACAAGTGTATTTATCAAACTGATTGAAAAAGTAATTGATGACGGTAAGGGCATTATTGTTATGGTACCTGAAATCTCGCTTACTCCGCAGTTTGTATCGCAGTTTGCCAAAAGGTTTGGCGATAAGATTGCGGTTTTTCACAGTGCGCTTTCACTTGGAGAAAGACTTGATGAGTACAAAAGAGTAAAACAAGGTCTTGCACAAATTGTAATAGGTACACGCAGTGCTGTGTTTGCGCCTTTTGATAAGGTCGGACTGATTATTATGGACGAAGAGCAGGAATACAGCTACAAGTCCGAAAGCTCTCCACGCTACCATGCAATAGAGATTGCTAAGTTCCGTTGCTCGTACAACAATGCTTTGCTTGTACTTAGCTCGGCTACACCGAGTATAGAAACCTATTACTATGCACAGACAGGCAGATATTCGCTTAATACGCTTTCTGCACGATACGGTAAAGCCGTGCTGCCGGAGGTTGTTGTTGCGGATATGGGGGAAGAACTGAAAAACGGCAATACAAGCGGTTTTTCTGATGTTCTCCTGCAAAATATAGCGTATAATATTGAGCATAAAAAGCAGTCGATACTTTTGCTTAACCGCCGTGGTTACAATACTTTTGTTACTTGCAGAGCGTGCGGAGAGGCTGTGACTTGCCCGAATTGCTCAATTTCTCTTACTTACCACAGTGCAAATAACCGATTAATGTGCCATTATTGCGGCTATTCTGTGCCTTATACGGATGAATGTCCCGTATGTCACAGTCACAGACTTACTTTTGGCGGAACGGGCACACAGAGAGCGGAAAAAGATATTTCCGATATTTTTCCCGAGGCAAGGATTTTAAGAATGGATACCGATGCCACTTCGTCGAAATCTTCGTATGAAAAAATGATTTCAGCTTTTGCTGACGGTGAATATGATATTCTTGTGGGTACACAGATGGTTGCAAAGGGACTTGATTTTCCAAATGTGACTTTGGTTGGTGTGCTTAATGCCGACCATATGCTTTATGCCGATGATTACCGCAGTTATGAGCGTTCTTTTTCACTGCTCACACAGGTAGTCGGAAGAAGCGGCAGAGGCAATGATAAGGGTATGGCTGTTATTCAGACATTCACACCCGAAAATCTGATAATTTCAATGGCATCAAGACAGGATTACAATACCTTTTATTCGAACGAAATAAAGGTACGCAAGGCAATGCTGTATCCGCCGTTTGCCGATATATGCCTTGTAGGTTTTGTATCGCAGAACAGAGAAGCTGCCTTTAAAGGTGCGGTAAAGTTCCTTGAACTCTTTACAGAAGAGGCAAAGAAAAATTATCCGAATATGCCGTTGCGAATATTAGGGCCTACACCTGCATTGGTGGTAAAAATAAGTAATAAATACAGGTTTAAAATTATTATAAAATGTAAAAACAATTCCGAGTTTCGTGCCCTGCTTTCAAAGATTCTTTGTGAGTTTGGCAAGAGTAAGGAATTTCGGGCGTTACGGCTTATGCGATATGAACGCTCTTGTATGTTAAGGAAGTGTGAATATGGCTATTAGGCAAATTGTAAAAGAGGGCGACAGCGTTCTCACAAAGCACTGCCGTGAGGTTGTTAAATTTGATGACAGACTCGCACAGCTTATAGATGATATGACAGAAACCTTGCACGACTCGGGCGGCGTAGGTCTTGCCGCACCGCAGGTTGGCGTTATCCGCAGAGTTGTTGTTATTGATGTAAGTAAAGAACAAAATCAGGTTATCGAACTTGTAAACCCTGTTATAATTGAATCAAGCGGCGAGCAGGAGGGTCTTGAGGGCTGTCTTTCTTGTCCGGGCGAATGGGGGATTACAAAGCGTCCTAACTATGTTAAAGTGAAGGCTTTTGACAGACACGGCAATGAATTTACGATTGACGGTGAAGAATTGCTTGCAAGAGCTTTTTGTCATGAGCTTGACCATCTTGAAGGTATTCTTTTTAAACAGAAAGCAAGCAAGATGCTTACTCCTGAAGAATACGAAGAAATGTTTGGCTGATTTGAGGGTTAATTATGAATATAATTTATATGGGCACTCCTGATTTTGCGGTGCCTGCACTCAAAAAATTATACGAAAGCAAGCATACGGTGCAGGCTGTGTTTACACAACCTGACAAGCCAAAGGGCAGAAAAATGGTGCTTACTCCTCCTGATGTAAAGGTATGTGCGCAGGAACTTAACATTCCCGTATATCAGCCGACAACCTTTAAATCGGAAGAACCTCTTGAAATAATAAAAAAATATAATCCCGATGTAATCGTTGTTGCGGCCTACGGTAAACTTTTACCGAAGGCAGTGCTTGAAAGCGCAAAGTACGGCTGTATCAATATCCACGGCTCACTTTTGCCGAAATACAGAGGCGCGGCACCTATTCAGCAGTCGGTTCTTAACGGCGACAAAGTAACAGGTGTGACAGCTATGCAAATGGCAGAGGGACTTGACACAGGCGATATATTGACAGTAATTGAAACAAAAATCGGCGAAAACGAAACATCCGGAGAGCTTTTTGACAGACTTAGTATACTCGGCGGAGAGTTAATTATTAAAACTCTTGAAATGCTTGAGAACGGAGAAATTAAGCCTGTAAAGCAGGATGAAAGCAAGGCTACGCATACATCAAAGATTGATAAGTCGTTTTGCCCGATTGATTTTACAAAATCAGCCGAAGAAGTGCACAATAAGTCCGTGGACTTAATCCCTGGCCGATTGCGACTGCCGAACTTAACGGAAAAAGACTGAAAATTTATTCTACAAAAGTATGCGAAAAAAGCGGAAAAGCGGGCACGATAATCAGCATAAAGCCGTTGATTGTTGCTTGCGGCAGCGGTTCGGTCGAAATTATAGAGTTGCAGCCTGAGGGCAAAAAGCGTATGCCGTCAGCGGCTTTTCTTGCAGGTCATAAATTAAATATCGGTGACAGCTTTAACTGATATAGGTATATAAAGGAGAATTTTTATGTTTTATGGTTTTGACTGGACATATGTTGTGTTTATTCTTCCTTGCGTAATTATTTCACTTATATGTCAAATTAATGTTTCATCAACTTTTTCAAAATATTCTCAAATGAGAAATTCAAGAAATATGACAGGCGCACAAGCTGCCGAATTTGTTTTAAGACAAACGCGTCTACGGAGTGCGTATTGAAAGGGTAGCGGGAAATCTTACTGACCACTTTGACCCGAGAACTAATGTAATCAGACTTTCAGACAGTGTTTATAATGCAAATACCGTAGCAGCCGTAGGCGTTGCTTGTCATGAGGCAGGTCACGCTGTTCAGCACGCACAGAATTATTTACCGAATAAAATTCGTTCGGCAATTCTTCCGATGGCGAATATCGGTTCAAAATTAAGTTGGTTTTTGATTATATTGGGACTTTGTTTTTCCGCAAAAATCGGTTTTGTTATGTTGTATATCGGTATAGCTTTATTCGGATTTTCAGTACTTTTTACAATTGCAACTCTTCCCGTTGAGTTTAATGCTTCTAAAAGAGCGCTTGAAACTATCAAAAACGGAAATTTGCTTTACGGTGAAGAATACACGGGTGCGAAACGCACTTTGCAGGCAGCCGCTATGACCTATGTTGCATCTGCTCTTACGGCAATTTTACAGCTTTTAAGATTGCTTATAATAGCGAATAACAGAAGAAGATAAGAAAAGAGATTTTTAAATGGCTAATTCACGCAAAACTGCATTTAAAGTATTATTAAAAATTGAACAGGACGGAGCATATTCCAATATAGCACTCAATAACGCAGTGAAGGAAAGTGAGCTTTCGCCGCTTGATGCGGCTTTTACATCTGCGCTTGTTTACGGTGTGCTTGAGCGTAAAATCACTCTTGATTACATCATTAAACAATACTCTAAAATTCCGCTAAGGAAAATTGAGTTAAAGACAAAAATTATTCTCCGTCTCGGACTTTTGCAAATGTCTTTTATGGATAAAATTCCCGAAAGTGCCGCTGTTAACGAAAGTGTAAAACTTGCCAAACAGCAAAAACTGCAAAAATCCTCCGGTTTTATAAATGCAATTCTGCGCAGTTTTGCGAGAGATAATTGTAAAATAAAATATCCCGATTCAAACAATAAGGCAGAGTATTACTCGGTAAAATATTCCTGCCCGCAAATGCTTGTTAAATTATGGATAAATTCCTACGGCGAGGATAACGCAAGGGGGGATTTTAGAAAATCTTAGCGGCAGACCGAATATTTACGCAAGAGTTAATACGCTGAAAACAAATACAGACGAACTTATAAGTGTGCTTGCCGATGATAAGGTAAAGGCTGAAAAAGTTGATTTTCCGAGTAATGCGGTAAAAATAGCAGATACGGGTTCAATCGAAAGATTGAAAGCCTACAAAGGCGGTTTACTGCATATTCAAGATTTGTCGTCCCAGCTTTGCGCATACTTCTTTCTGCCGAAAAAGGACAGACCGTGCTTGATATTTGTTCGGCACCGGGCGGCAAAACTTTTACAATCGCCGAGTATATGCAAAACAGCGGAAAAATAACGGCTTGCGATATGTACAAGCATAAGCTGAAACTTATAGAAAAAGGCGCAAAAAGGCTGGGTATCAATATTATTGAAACCTGCCTGCGTGACGGTGCGTCTGCCGATAAGGAATTGCCGTCGGCAGACAGAATACTTTGCGATGTGCCGTGCAGCGGACTCGGAGTGCTTTCAAGAAAGCCCGAAATTCGCTATAAAGATGACCTTATAGATACAGACCTTGCTGATATTCAGTATAAAATACTTTGCGAAAGCGCAAAATATCTAAAAAAAGGCGGAAAACTTGTATATTCGACCTGTACGCTGAATCCGCAGGAAAACAATAAAAATACAGCAAAATTTCTTGCCGAGCACAATGATTTTGAGGGAGTTGAACTTGAACTGCCTCCTGAACTTAAAAGAGCATTTGACGAAAAACCGTATGAAATAACACTTATGCCGCACACTTTTGACGGCGACGGTTTTTACATAGCCGTACTTACAAGGAGGTAATCTTTTGAGCTTAATTGATATTAAATCTCTTGACCTAAATGAGCTTACCGACTTTGTAACCGAGAACGGTTTTGAAAAGTTCAGAGCAAAACAAATATACCAATGGCTTAACAAAAATGTCACTTCTTTTGATGAAATGCTGAATATTCCTTTGAAAATCAAGGACTTTTTAAAAAGAAGTTGTTACATTTCTGTTGCAAATATTGAAAAAAAACTAATTTCAAGGTATGATAAGACAGTAAGTATCTTTTTTCGTTCAATGACGGTGAATGTGTAGAGTCCGTTGTTATGAATTATAAACACGGATACTCAATTTGCATTTCCACACAAGTGGGCTGCAAAATGGGCTGTACTTTTTGTGCAACCGGCAAAAGCGGTTTTTCAAGGAGTTTGACTCCGTCCGAAATGCTCAATCAGATTGAATCCGCACAAAAAGATTTGAATATCAGAATATCGAATATTGTCCTTATGGGAATGGGCGAACCGCTCGACAATTTTGAAAATGTGGTAAAGTTCTTAAGACTTGTATCCGATGACAACGGTCTTAATATCGGTATGCGCCACATCACAATTTCTACTTGCGGTATTGTACCTAAAATTTATGAGCTTGCAAAGCTGCACTTCGGCATTACGCTTTCCGTGTCATTACACGCACCTAACGATACCGTAAGGCAAAAGACTATGCCTATCGCTAAGCGATATTCTATGGATGAACTCTTAAAGGCTTGTAAAGATTATTTTGATATTACAGGCAGACGGGTTACTTTTGAATACTCTATGATAAGCGGTGTAAATGATTTTGACAGGGACGCTTACGAGCTTGCGGACAGACTTGCCGATATGAACTGTCATGTAAATCTCATTCCGGTAAACACCGTTGACGGAACAGGATACAAAAAGAGCAGTATTGAAAGGCAACAGGCCTTTGTAAATATACTTGGTCGAAAACATATTGCGGCGACAGTCAGGAGAACCCTTGGAAGTGACATTAACGCTTCCTGCGGTCAGCTCAGACGAAATCATACTAACGAAGGAGGAAAATAACTTGGAAGTCTTTAGCAAAAGTGACATTGGCTTAGTTCGTTCACAAAATCAGGACGACTGCCGCTTCGGAGTTATTTCTCCCAGCTGTGCTTGGGCAGTAGTCTGTGACGGAATGGGAGGTGCCAACGGCGGCAACATAGCGAGTGCAACAGCTGTGGAATACATAAGCTCCAAAATAACCGATTTATACAAGGACGATATGACCAAAGAACAAATCGGCGAGCTTATAGCAGAAATTGTTGTAAACGCAAATATGAAAATATATGAACTTTCTTTGAAAGATCCCGAACTTACGGGAATGGGTACAACCTGCGAGTTTGTTTTTGTAAAGGATACCACGGTTCATATTGTCCATGTTGGCGACAGCGTACCTATGCAATAAGGGGCGGCAAAATCAAACAGCTTACTGAGGATCACTCTGTTGTACAGGAAATGGTGCGCAGAGGTGAGCTTACCTATGAACAGGCACAGAATCATCCCAATAAGAATTTTATAACAAGAGCACTCGGAATAAAACCGTCCGTAAGGCTTGACTATATAGAGGCAAACTTATTTACGGTGATGTTCTTTTAATATGCACAGACGGACTTTCCAATTGCATTACAACAGGCGATATGGTTAAAATTTGCCATGAAAACAGGGGCGAGGATCTTATTAATAAGCTTGTTGACAAGGCAAAGGAAGGCGGCGGAACCGATAATATTACCGCCACGGTTATTTATTGAGAAACGGAGAGTGAAATAAATTGGATAAATATATCGGCAAAAGACTTGATGGCCGTTATGAAATTCATGAGCTTATCGGCGTTGGCGGTATGGCTAATGTATATCGCTGTAACGATACTCTTGATGACCGTGAAGTTGCCATTAAGATTTTAAAAGATGAATACCTCAATAATGAGGAATTTATCCGTCGTTTTAAAAATGAATCAAAGGCTATCGCAACACTTTCACACCCTAATATTGTTAAGGTGTATGATGTCAGCTTCGGTGATATGATTCAGTATATTGTAATGGAATACATTGACGGCATTACACTTAAAGAATACTTTGATCAGCAGGGTATCATTGAGTGGAAAGAGGCTTTGTATCTCACAAGTCAGGTTCTTAAGGCTTTACAGCATGCGCACGAGCATGGCATTGTCCACCGTGACATAAAGCCGCAGAATATTATGCTTTTACAGGACGGCACAATCAAGGTTACAGACTTTGGTATTGCCCGTTTTTCCGACAAAGCTACACGCACAATGACAGAACACGCAATTGGTTCGGTTCATTACATTTCACCGGAGCAGGCGAGAGGTGAGGCAACAGACGGCAAGTCTGACATCTACTCGGTCGGTGTTATGCTTTATGAAATGCTCACAGGTAAACTTCCTTTTGACGCAGACAGTGCAGTTTCAGTAGCTCTTATGCAGTTACAGTCAACTCCTAAGCGCCCGAGAGAGCTTAATCCCACTATCCTATCGGACTTGAGCAGATTACAATGAAGCTATGGAAAAGAATCCTGCCGACAGATATAATTCTGCCGCTGAAATGCTCAACGATATGGAGCGTTTCAGACTTAATCCGTCTATTGTATTTGATTATTCAAATTTGTTGATAATCAGCCTACAAAGTTTGTTACTTCACTTAAAGATACAAAAACAAACAGTACAAAGTTTGATAAGGCTGTTGCAAAACCGGAGGAAACTCCCGAACCTGAAATTGAAACCGCAGAAGAGGAAAAGAAGATTGAACACAAGCCGTCTTATTATGCAATCAAGGGTATTATAATTTCTGCCGTAGTTGTGGTTGCCGTATTTGTAGGTCTTGCAATTTTCAGAGGCTGTTCGACTTCACAGGCTAAAGATGTTGAAATACCGAATTTTGTCGGTAAAACTTTGGCAGAGGCCAATGCGACAACAAAGACAATTTTAACTTTGTTGTGGAGAGCAAGTATGACGCTTCAAAAGAGCTTGGTGTAATTCTTGAACAGGAGCCTGCCGCTGATTCAAAACTTGTAAAATCAGGCTCACAGATTACTCTTAAAGTAAACGGAACAGATACAAATGCTTCGGTTCCTTATGTTCTTAATTATTCCGAAAAAGACGCATCTGCAATTATTGAGGAAAAGAGCCTTGTTCCAAAGATAATCTATGTTGAAAACACTAAAACTCCTAAGGGATATGTTGCAGAAGTATTCCCTAAGGCAGGTGTTCAGACAAATATCGGTTCTACGTTTATATTTACATTGCAAACGGCGAGAGAGATGAAAAGGTAACTATTCCGTCTGTATCCGGACTTTACTTCAGAGGCTAAAACAAAACTTGTTGATGCAGGTCTTACTGTAGAAACAGTTTACGATGACGAAAGTAAAGAGGCAAAAGACACAGTTCTTTCACAGTCACCGTTGCAGTACGGTAAGGTAGATAAAGGTACTGTTGTAACCCTTACCGTAAGTTCGGGCAAGGGTGATGTGGCTACAGTAAATGTATATGTAGATTTACCTACAAATGCTACTGAATCGGTTGAGATGACTGTAATTGTAGACGGTGTTGTTGATACTAAGTATTCAAAAACACTTGTGCCGCAGTACAATAAGACCTGTACTCTTGAATTTACTGGTTCGGGTACTTCAAACATTGTGGTACAGCTTGACGGTCAGGTTTACCGTGAATATTCAATTAATTATTCAACACTTGTTGTAACACAAACAGCTACTCACGAGTATGCTGTACCTACAACCGCACCTGTTGAAACACAGCCTGCATATACAGAGCCGCCTGTTACAGAGCCGCCATACACACCGGTTCAGCCAACAGATGCAACCGAACCTTCCGAGGCATCGCTTTAATTGATATGAGCAGTAACGAAGGATTATTGATGAAAGTGCTCGGCGGTTTTTACTATGTCGAGTGCGACAATCAAATATATGAATGTAAAGCAAGAGGAAGTTTCCGCAAGAGCGGAAATTCTCCTCTTGTTGGCGACAGGGTGAAAATTTCTGTTCAGAAAGAGGCTTTGCCTCTCTTGACGAAATCCTGCCGAGAAAAAATAAATTAAAGCGACCGCCGCTTGCTAATATTGATATTCTCGTAATCGTTTGTTCGACAGTTTCGCCAAGTCCGAATTATGCGGTTATAGATAAAATGACCGCCGCTGCGATTAACAGCAATATGCAGCCTGTAATTGTTATTTCAAAAGATGATATTGAAAGCGGTGAAAAGGTTGCCGATATTTACAAAAATGCGGGATTTGAAGTTTTTTGTACTTCTCCGCTAAAATCAGATGAAGCAGAGAGATTAAAGTCCTTACTTATGGGCAAAACTTCTGCTTTTACAGGCAACAGCGGTGTGGGTAAGTCAACCTTGTTAAATATGCTTTTTCCTAACCTAAGCCTTGCAACAGGTGAAATAAGCGATAAACTCGGACGAGGCAGACATACTACAAGAGCAGTTGAACTGTTTAATCTTGACGGCTGTTATATCGCAGACACACCCGGATTTTCAACCGTTGATTTGCAGAGATACGAAATTATTGATAAAGACGAACTTCAATATTGCTTTCCCGAATTTAAAGAGTATCTCGGAGAATGTATGTTTACTTCGTGTTCTCATACTTGCGAAAAAGGCTGCAGAGTTTTGCAGGCACTTGCTGACGGAGATATTGAGAAAACCCGTCACAACAGTTATGTTGCTATGTACAATGAGGTAAAAGATATTAAAAAGTGGCAGTTAAAAAAGTAAAGGGGAATTAAAATGCGTTGTACGATAATTGCGGGCTCGCCTGAAGCGATATAGATTTTATATCGGAACAGGTTAAGGACTGCAATTATCTTATTTGTGCCGATAAGGGCTATGAATATGCAAAAAAAGCAGGTGCAAAGCCTAACCTTATAGTTGGTGATTTTGATTCGTACAGCGGTAATTTACCCGATGATTGCGAAGTAATCAAACTCAATACACATAAAGATGATACAGACCTTTTGCATTGCATAGAGGTTGCACTGTCCCGTGGATATGATGATTTTGTTATCCTTGCCGCAACAGGAGGAAGATTTGATCATACCTTTGCAAATATTTCTGTTCTTATGTATCTTGATAAAAAGGGTGCAAGCGGAATAATCGTTTCCGACAAAGAGATTATTCGCTTTTTGAAAATGGGCGAATATAATTTTGACGGAAATAGAGGAAAAACTTTTTCAGTCTTTCCTTTTGCCTGTGACAGTGTGAATGTATCCTACATAGGTGCCGAGTATTCGGCGGAGAATCTTATTTTAACTGCGGAAGAAGCAATGGGCATTTCAAATATTTTTATTTCTGACAGAGCAAATGTAAAAATAAATTACGGAAATGCAATAATAATTATTAATCAGTTCATAAATTAAATTTAATTTACAAAAACATTATATAGTATGCGGTAATTTTTAAACACCAATATGGGGGTATAGCTCAGTTGGGAGAGTGTCTGACTGGCAGTCAGAAGGTCATGGGTTCAAGCCCCATTATCTCCACCACTTAGTTTTATAAAGAGATGTCATTGTTATATAAACGGTTGTAATAACAAAATTGTAACTATAATGACACTCATTAGTCTTGAAAAGAATTATAACCTTATGATATAATATATTAGTATCATTTCGTTTTGTGTTATTCTATTTGGAGTTGAATTTTTATGTCATTATGTATGGGTTGTATGCAGGAACTTAACGGTAGTGTAATCTGCCCGAACTGCCATTTTGATAATTCAGAAGTTCAGTCGGCACCTTTTCTGCCTTTCGGCACAGAGCTTGCAGGCAGATATGTAACAGGTACCGGACTTGAAACTAACGGTGAATCAACACGCTATATTGCTTTTGACAAGCAGACGGGCGATGTTGTAATTGTAACTGAATTTTTACCGATCGGTCTTTTTTCAAGAGATGAAGGACAGACTGAATTAAAAGTTAATTACGATGACAGACTTGCTTTTAATAAACTTAAAGATGAGTTTATTTCATATTTTCGCATTATTTCAGAATTAAAGGATCTTTCGGCACTTACAAAAATTGTTGATGTTTTTGAAGAAAACAATACAGCATATGCTATTGAAGAAAAAGAGGACCTTATTCCTTTTGAAGAATATATTGAGCGCAGCAACGGTCATCTTGACTGGGATATTGCAAGACCGCTCTTTATGCCCGTAATTTCGGCACTTGAGGCTCTTCATAAGCGTGGTGTCGGTCATTATGCGGTAGCGCCTAAAAATCTGTTTATTACTGCTTCGGGTAAAATCAGAATGTCAGGCTATGCTACGGAAAATGAGCGTAAGCGTGGTACAGCGCTTAAATCTCAATTGTTTTCAGGCGCAGCAGCACCCGAACAGTATGAAGATAATTTTCCGCTTGATGATATTACGGATATTTACGGACTTTGTTCTACACTTTTCTATGCACTTACAGGTCATCTTCCAAAGAGTGCGGTTGAGCGTTTAAAAGACAGCAGACTTCTTATGAGCACATCTACTGTAAAGAGTTTGCCTCCTCATGTTGTATCTGCACTTGCAAACGGTTTACAGGTTCAGCGTGAGAACAGAATTACAGATTTTGACGAGCTTCGTTCTCAACTTTCCGTTGCACATACCGCAAAGGCTATTCAGGACGAAATTTCGAGAACAGCAAGTATGAATATTACAAAGGAGCAGTCACGCCGTAATAACGGTATGTCGCATACTTCCATTGTTACTATTTCTGTTGCAATTACAGTTCTTGTACTTGGTATTGCCGGTGTATTTTGGCTTATGCAGAATCCGCTTGCAGGATTATTCTCGGGTAATACTGATGCCACTGCAGCGTCTACATCAAGCACGGAATGGACAGGTCCTGTTGTTCCTAACTATGTCGGAATGAAGTACGAAGACGTTGTAAAGGCTGCGGCTTCCGATGACAGCGTTGTGGTTTACAGAGATTACAATGATGCTTACAGCGATAAATATGCCGACGGTGTTGTAATGGAACAGTATCCTCCGGCAGGTTCTAAAGTAGAGCAGGAAGACGGTATTACAGTTTCTGTAACAGTCAGTCTTGGTGCTCAGATGCGTGAACTTCCTGCAATTCAGGGTAATAAAATTGATGAGGCTGCGCAGTCGCTTGCAGATGCGGGACTTCTTGCTACAGCTGAATATCAGTACAGTGATACAGTAGCGGAAAACAGAGTTATCGGCTACAAAAATCATGTTGCAGGCGATACTCTTGAAAGCGGTTCTAACATTATAATTATTGTAAGTAAGGGCAGACAGCAGACTACAACTCAAGCAACTTCCTGATATTAAAGCTAAAAATAATGCTGAATCAATTGTATATTGACTCAGCCATTTTGATTTAAGAATTTAAAATTTATATTACAAATTAATTTGCTAAACCATAATTATCCGACTTTTACAAAGAACCGTTTATTTAAACTTGCTTTTTACGCTTTTTTCCGCATTCCTTACCAATGTAAAAAGTGAAGCAGTACCTTTTTCAAAATATCTTGAAAGCAAATCGGGTGAAAGAGCAATTGATGTATTTTCGGTCTTACTTTCGATTATAGCGTCAATCATAGCAAGGTCGAGCGTCATAGCTGCGCTGCAAAGACTTCTGTACTTGCTTTTGTTCAGCGTAAATAAATCCTGCGGGTTGCTTTCTTCACACGAATATACCGAACGAAATGCCTGATACTGGGCATTCATAAGATAGTTGCTTACAGCGTTTGTCAGCTTTTTGTTTCCGAGTTTATCGAGTATATCGAAAATAACGGCGCTTGTATTCATTACAACTTTTTTGTTAATCATAGCGACCATATTGCTGCCCGGCTCAACTGTCGGAATCTCCGCATCGGGTATATTGACAGGCTGTGCCTGCTGACCGTTTCTGTTCGGTGTTCTGCCAAGCAAATAATCACAAGACACATCGTAATATTCGGCGGTTTTTACGAGAAAATCAAGTCCGCATTCTCTTATTCCTTTTTCGTAATGAGAGAGCAGCGCCTGGGAAATACCCAAGTCCGCCGCTACCTGCTTTTGGCTTAATCTGCGTTCTCTTCGCAGCATTGAAATTATCATAGGAAAATCACTGTTCATTGAAAGCACCTCTTTTATACGAACAGTATAATATATTAATTACAATTTGTAAATACCATAGGAGTTACAATTATGAAATCTTATATTATTCACTTTCTTCGCCACGGAAGTATAGACGAAACTTTATCGGGCAAGTACATAGGCACTACTGATGTTCCGCTTTCGGATAAAGGAAAAACAGAACTTAGAAAACTTGATTACGAATATCGTTATCCGGGTGCACAGGCAGTGTTTACAAGTCCGTTAAAGCGTTGTACACAGACTTGTAAAATTCTTTATCCGGAGCAAAATCCGCTTGTCATCGCCAATCTTTCGGAATGTAATTTTGGCGAATGGGAGGGAAAAACCGCAAATGATTTAAACGAAGATGAAGATTTCCAAAAATGGCTTGCGGGTGACCCCTCGGTAAAACCTCCGAGAGGTGAGAGTAATGCCGATTTCACACGCAGAATCTGCAAAATGTTTGAAAGTATTGTTGAGGGACTTATCAAAACAGGCACAACAGAAAGCGTTATTGTCACACACGGCGGTGTAATTATGACTTTGCTTGCAGTGTATGGAATGCCGCAGGCTAAGCCTTTTGAGTGGATAATGGACAACGGCTTTGGATACTCGGTAAGAATTACTCCACAGCTTTGGCAGAGAGATAAGATTATGGAGGTATTCTCGGTAATTCCCGAAAAAAAGGATATTGAAGATTAATTTTTTAAAATAGTACGAAATTGTAGCGCAGTTTACAATCTTTTGCGAAAGATTGTGCAATAATGTAATATAAAGGTGTAATAAAATCATTTATTTATGCCTATACTGACAAATATATTAACTCAAAGGAGATATTAATATGGCAGACTACAAAATCGTTTTGTTAAAAGGTGACGGTATCGGTCCTGAAATCGTAAACCAGGCTGTTAAGGTACTCGACAAAGCAAGCGAAAAGTTTAATTTTACAGTAGAATATGACGAGGCACTCCTCGGCGGTTGTGCTATTGACGCAACAGGAGTTCCGCTCCCTGATGAAACAGTTGCTAAATGTAAGGCAGCAGACAGTGTGCTTTTAGGCGCAGTAGGCGGTCCTAAGTGGGATAATCAGCCGGGCAACAACCGTCCTGAGGCAGGTCTTCTCGGAATCAGAGGAGCACTCGGACTTTTTGCAAACCTTCGTCCTGCTGTTATTTTTGAACCTCTTAAGAAAGCATCACCGATTAAAGATGAAATTATCGGCGGTTCGCTCGATATTATGATTGTTCGTGAACTCACCGGCGGTATTTACTTTGGTAAGAGAGGCAGAACAGAAGTTGACGGTCAGCCTGCCGCATGGGATACAGAACAGTATTCTGTACCGGAAGTAGAGAGAATTGCAAGAGTAGCTTTTGACCTTGCTATGAAGAGAAATAAAAAGCTCACAAGCGTTGATAAGGCAAATGTACTTGAGTCATCAAGACTTTGGAGAGAAACAGTAACAAGAATTTCTAAGGAATATCCCGAAGTTGAGCTTAACTATATGTATGTTGACAACTGTGCTATGCAGCTTGTAAGAAACCCGGGTCAGTTTGATGTTATTGTTACTTCAAATATCTTTGGCGATATTCTTTCTGATGAGGCGTCAATGATCAGCGGTTCAATCGGTATGCTCGCATCTGCAAGCCTTTCAGAGAGCAAGAGCGGTCTTTACGAGCCAATCCACGGTTCGGCTCCTGACATTGCAGGTCTTGGTATCGCAAACCCGCTTGCAACAATTCTTTCTGTCGCAATGATGCTCCGTTATTCACTTGATCAGCCAAAGGCAGCAGACGCTATTGAGGCAGCAGTTACCAAAGTTCTTGAGAATAACCGTACACCGGATATTTACGAAGAGGGTACAAACAAGGTTACTTGTGAGCAGATGGGCGACCTCGTATGTGAGGCACTTTAATATCTAACAGAATGGAGGAGTAAAATGCAGTTGTATGATATGCACTCGCATATACTTCCTGGAATTGATGACGGAGCGCCAAGCGTAGAAAAAAGCCTTGTTATATTAAATGAACTAAAAAAACAAGGCGTAACAAATGTTTGTCTTACTCCTCATTTTTATACAAATGAAATCAGTGCAGAGGATTTTGCCGCACAAAGACAGCATGCGATTGATAAACTTATGCCGCATATTCCTGACGGTATGAAAGTTGTTGTTGGTGCGGAAGTTTATGTCACTCGATATATGTTTAACGGAGATGACTTTTCCTGCGCTTGTTACGGCAACTCTAATTACATACTTACCGAGTTTGCTTACACATCGCAGTTTTCAAGTCACACTATGGAGTATTTTGTAAAACTTACAGAGAATTACAATATGATTCCTGTTCTTACTCATGTTGAAAGATACCCTGCTTTAATCAACGATCCGTCTATTATCGGTGAGCTTAAGGATATGGGTGTAATTATCCAGACCAACACCAATTCTTATACCAAAAAAGCGTCGTTTTTCTCAAAACTTAAGCTTATAAGGCTTATAAAAGGCGGATATATTGATGTTATCGGCAGTGATGCACATTCATTGACCCATAATGACCCACGCACATTTACAGAGGCTTTGGACTTATTTCTG
>ENA-OQCN01000353-OQCN01000353.1-human-gut-metagenome-genome-assembly--contig:-NODE-353-length-24591-cov-4.972899_pt1 | contig 24591 bp, 26 predicted proteins | sample MGYA00242497_ERZ504576 | MGnify/ENA primary metagenome ERZ504576 (study PRJEB26092, sample SAMD00036296) | human gut metagenome | host: Homo sapiens | study: EMG produced TPA metagenomics assembly of... | reverse complement strand
AAATTCTGTCCGGGAAGACAGGTCTTGACAGGATCGTAAAAAGGGCATCTGTTTTTGATGCGCCATTTAAAGAGGATGTACTGGAAAAAGATATCCTGGCACCTGGAGATTTTTTTATTACATCACTTTTGCAGTTCCAGCCGGGATCGGAAGAACTGATGCGGGTTCTGGAGCTTCTTGTAAAAGGAAATTGCAGCGGACTGTGTGTGATGATGGAAGAGCGTGCAGAGCTTTTTTCAGAAGAAATGCTCGTTTTCTGTGAAGAAAAAAAGTTTCCTGTTATCTGTATGAGGGAAGATATTTCTTATGCAGAGGTTCTTGGTGTTATCAATCAGTGTATCCTGGAGGAACAGACAAATGTACTTAACCAGCTGAAGCTGGATAAGCTCCTGGCATCGAGGACTTTGCCGCAGGAACGTATGAAGATCCTTTTCAGCATTAATCCGGGGATCAGGGAGTATGTTCAGGCTGTCTATATCCGGGATGATCAGAGAAAAAGCTCACGGAAAAAAACAGCCGGAGAAGTATGTTCGGCTTTTGATATATTCATTCCGGCGGATAATTATGATATCTGTATTTTAAGTGCGGATTCCATGAGGGAACTGGAACAGCACAGAATTGTGGTGTGTGAACAGCTTTTGAGAAGCTGCCATAAAAGCAGACTTGGAATTGGCAGACCTTATGCCAGGTACCGGGTAGAACGGACAATTCTGGAAGCTGGGGATGCGTTGGATATGGCGCAGGCGTCAGAACGGAGATTACAGATTTATGATCCGCTGTCTCCGCAGCAGCTTCTTCTCCCTATCCGGGGAAGTCGGGAAATGCAGGAATTTTATGATGAATTTTGCCGCGAGATCGCAGCAAAAACTACAGAAGAAGGCATGAAAGACATACTTCTTACAACAAGGGCATATGTGCAGTGCAATGGAGATTTTAGAGAAACTGCCAGAAAACTGAAACAGCATGAGAATACCATCCGGTATCGCATCAACCGTCTGAGAAATTATCTGGATGTAGAAGAGCAACCATTGCTTTTTCATGAGATCATTTCTCTGGCTGTGCGGATCGAATCCATGCTGGAGATAAAAAAAGAATAAAGAGGTATGAGAGTGGAACAGGAAAAGAAAGCAGGAAATGTGGAATCTGTCACACTGGAGCAGGTTCCGATGGAAGAAAGAAAAAGCTGGGCAGACGTTGCATGATCCAGGCAGGAATCATGATATGTGTGCCAAGTCTGATGCTGGGAGGAATCCTGGCAGAATCCATGCCGATGTCACAGGCCATTTGGTCAGGAGTGATCGGGTATGCAGTGATCGTGGCACTGATGATATTCTGCGGAATTATGGGGAGCGATCTCGGAGTACGACATGTGTTGTTGCATCCGGTGTTTTTGGAAAACAGGGCTCATCAAAACTGATCTCTGCACTGTTCATGATCTCCATGATTGGTTGGTTTGCAGTACAGAATGGTGTGTGCGGATCCGCGTTTTCCAATCTGATCGAAACTGGTACAGGGGTAAAGATCCCGATTCCGGTATCAACAGTTGTGTGGGGCGTGATCATGCTGGTCACAGCAGTATATGGAATCAATGCCCTGGACAAACTGAACAAGATTGCCATTCCTGCACTTGTGATCGTTACTGTGATCGGATGTGTGGCAGCAATTCAGCGTTTTGGAACAGGGAATTTAAGTATGGTGATCGAAGATCCGTCTATGAGTTTTGCAGACGGCGTAGTGCTTACGATCAGCTTCATGGCTACCGGCGCCTTGAATGCACCTGATTTTACAAGATATCAGAGAACAAGAAAAGATACAGTTCTTTCTTCTGCTATCGGTGTAATGCCGGCAGGAATGGCTATGCTGATCCTTGGTGCAGTGATGACAAGAATTGCACAGCAATATGATATTTCTCTTGTATTTTCTGAAATCGGACTGTCATTTCTTGGTATGGTGGTGCTGATCCTTGCAACATGGACAACCAATACAACGAATGCTTACAGTGCAGGCCTGAATGCAGTTATGGTATTTAATCTGAAAGAAAGCGGACGTTCTGTGGCTACCGTTGTTCTTGGAGCTATAGGGACTGTATTGGCAGCTGTTGGTGTAGCCGGAAATTTTGAAGGATTCCTTACACTTCTCGGAAATGCGTTTATGCCGATCATTGCTCTGTTTATTGTGGAATATTGGATACTTGGAAAAGGAAAGGCAGAGAGCTTTACGTTTCGTGAAGGCTGGTCCGTGGCAGGAATTGTAACCTGGGCATTAGGTTTTGCAGCTACATTTCTGACTGTGGGAATTTCTTTTATCAACGGAATGCTGGTTTCCGGAATCCTGTATCTGATATGGAGACTGGTGAAAAAAGGTGAAAAATAAATGATTAAAGAATACATAGAAAAAATACAGCAGAGATGGTCAGACGTTTAAGTGAACTGGTGGCTATCCCCGGGTTTTTGAGGCTACACCTTCTAAAGGAGCTCCTTTTGGAAAGAATATCCGGAGATCTCTGGAGTATGTCCTGAATATAGGACAGCAAATGGGATTTCAGGTAAAAAATTATGACGGATATGCAGGAGAGATCACAGCCGGAAAAGGAAGCAGGATGATAGGAATCCTCTGTCATACAGATGTAGTCAGTGCAGGAGAAGGCTGGAATACAGAACCTTTTGAGCCTGTGGAAAAGGACGGAAAACTTTATGGAAGAGGAACTTCTGATGACAAGGGACCGCTGGTAGCTTCCCTGTTTGCCATGAAATATCTGGCAGACAATCAGATGATCCCGGAAGATGCCTGCCTTCGGATGATCGTAGGAACAGATGAGGAAGAGAGCTGGCAGTGTATCCGGTATTATCTGGATCATGCGGAAACACTTCCACAGGTCTCTGTAGTACCAGATGCCAATTTTCCGCTTTTATATTGTGAAAAAGGACTTCTTGATTTTGATCTTACTTCTGCGGAGACTTCGGATGAAAAGGCAGAGATACAGATCGTGGAATTAAAAGGTGGCCGCAGCAGAAATATTGTCCCTGATGAAGCTAGCTGCCTTCTGAAATGTGAGGATCCGGAAAAAACAGCAGAAAATCTTGAACTTCCGGAACAGGTGACAGTGAAAATTACAGATGGATTCCTGAAACTATCAGTCAGAGGGATCAGTACACATTGTATGAGTCCGGAAAAAGGCTTCAACGCAGTTTCCTGTCTTTTGGAAACACTGGGACAGTTCGGGGAAAAACTTTCCCATGCTTCTTATATGAAGCAGTTTCATCAGGCTGTTGGAATGGACTATGACGGAGCACGTCTGGCTGCGCCATGGAAGATCCGGCCGGGGTACTGACTTTTAATGTGGGAACTGTAAATATGGATGAAAATGGCAGGATCCTTCTTCAGTGTAATATCCGTTATCCTGCATCTGTAGAATACAGTGATATCAGAGAGCTACTGGAGCGACAGCTGAAAAAATACGGTTTCTTTTATAATGAAGTTGATTATCTAGCACCAGTGTACCATAAAAAGGACTCATCTCTGATTCGGTGTCTGATGTCAGCTTATCAGGAAGTAACAGGAGACATGGATACAGAGCCAATGGCGATCGGAGGAGCTACTTATGCAAGAGCACTTCCAAATGCTGTGGCATTTGGACCTCTGTTCCCGTATGAGGAAGAACTGGCACATGAGGCAAATGAATTTCTGAGTATTGACAGTTTTCAGAAAATGACGGAGATTTTTGTAAAAGGCCTTCATAAACTGATGACAGAATACAGATAAAAATATCATATAATAATTTACAAAAATATCCTGGAATGCGTTGACGTCCGGGATATTTTTTGCTATATTATATAAGTTACAAAGAATAAATACTGAGATTTAAGGGAGAGGAGTTGAGCGAAAAAATGGGAAAAGACACAACCAATGATATGACTGTGGGAAACCCGGTGAAGCTGATCATCCGGTTTATGATCCCTATGTGTCTTGGAAATATTTTTCAGCAGTTTTACAACATTGCAGATTCCATTATAGCAGGACAGTTCCTGGGTGTGGATGCGCTGGCTGCTATTGGAAGCACCGGTTCGCTGATGTTTTTTGTAACCGGATGGCTGAATGGACTGAGCAGTGGTTTTGCCATTCTGGTGTCCCAGTGGTTTGGGGCAAAGCAGTATGATAAGATGCGCCATTATGTAGCTATGTCTATTTATCTTGCAGCGGCTTTTGCCATTGTGATGACTATTGGACTGGAGGCTTTGAATGAGCCGATCCTGCGGTTGATGAACTCACCGGAGGAGCTGATGGGTTCTGTAAAAGGATATATGGGTATCATCTATGCAGGTTTGATCGTAACAGCTGCGTATAATTCCCTGGCGGCTTTTCTTCGTGCATTGGGAGATTCCAAATCGCCACTGTATTTCCTGATTATTTCAGCGGCCATTAATGTGGCACTGGATATTGCATTTATTGTAAAAGGAGGAATGGGAGTTGAGGGCTGTGCCTATGCAACGGTTATCGCACAGGCGATCTCAGCGATTTGCTGCCTGGTCTTTATTATTAAGAAATTCCCGATCCTTCATCTGAAAAAAGCAGATTTCGAGATTTCACTTACCAGTTTCCGTTATCTTCTGGCACTGGGTATTCCAATGGGACTGCAGTTTTCCATCACAGCCATCGGAACTATCATTGTGCAGGGAGCGGTAAATATTTATGGATCTGTATATATGGCAGGATTTTCTGCAGCAGGAAAGATCCAGAATATCATTGCAACGGTATTTGTGGCTTTTGGAGCGACTACCGCGACTTATGTGGGACAGAACCGTGGTGCAGGAAGAATGGATCGTGTACATGAAGGTATGCGTTACACCCAGATCATGATCCTGATCTGGAGTGTTGTGACTATGATCGTAATGTTTTTCTTCGGAAAATATATGACATGGCTGTTTATTGACCGTTCCCAGACAGATGTGATCAATGTCTCCGTTACATATTTCCACACAGTATTCTGGGCATATCCGTTCCTTGGAAGTATTTTCCTTTACAGAAACGGTCTGCAGGGACTGGGATATGGTCTTGTTCCAATGCTGGGTGGTGTGTTTGAGCTGGTGGCACGAAGTGCTATCGTTATGTTTGTTGCCGGAAAAACAAGCTTCGCAGGTGTATGTCTGGCTGATCCGGCTGCATGGATTGCCGCACTGATTCCACTGATTCCGTATTACATCTATGTAATGCGGAAATGGAAGAAAAACGAAAAACAAACCTTAAGGTTTGAGAAATAAATTTTGGGGCTTGCAATTATGGGATATGCAGTTATAATGATACTATAACTGCAAAGAATCCCGGTTGTTCCGGAATTCCGGTTAAAAACGAAGATCCAGAAGGGAGAATATAGATCATGGAAATCACAAAAGAAACAACAATGGGTGAAATGCTTGCATACGATGAGAAGATCGCATACATTCTTATGCAGGAAGGAATGCACTGCATCGGCTGCCCGTCTTCTATCGGTGAGTCTCTTGAGGAGGCATGCATGTACATGGACTTGATGTAAACGCAGTACTGGCTGACATCCATCATTATGAGGAGACCAAGAACCAGAAATAACAATCTATATTGGACGTACAGATTACGGACCGTAAGGGATAACGACTGTGCATGTTTATTAGGCATGCCTGTTGTTATCTCTTTTTTTGTCTTTACTGTTGGGAGGAAAAATCATGTATATAATGATCGATAATTTTGATTCATTTGTTTATAATCTGAAAGCATATTTTCAGGAACTGGGAAGAGAGATCCTGGTGAAACGCTGTGATGAGATCACTTTGGAGGAACTGGAAGAACTGAACCCTGAAGGAATCATCCTCTCTCCAGGTCCGAAAAGGCCCTGGGATGCAGAACTTTGTGTAGAAGCGGTAAAAAGATTTCAGGGCAGGATTCCGATTCTGGGTGTTTGTCTGGGACATCAGGTTCTGGGACACTGTGCAGGCGCAGTAGTAGAAAAAGGCAGCCGTCCTATGCACGGGAAAGTTACAGAGATCCACAACTACGGAACCGGTGTATTCGCAGAGCTGCCGGAAGAATTCAAGGTAACAAGATATCATTCGCTGATTGTTCGCGGAGACAGCCTGCCGGAAGAATATCAGGTAGATGCAGTTTCGGAAGATGGAGCGGTGATGGGAATTTCCCATAAAACACTTCCTCTGTATGGAGTGCAGTTCCATCCGGAAGCTGTTCTTACAGAATATGGGCACGAACTTCTGGAAAATTTTTGTAAGATGCGGAGCGGTTTCAGGAAGAAAAAGAAGAACTGACAGAGAAAACAGCATAAGGAGTAAAACATGTATAATAATCAGCGTATCATAAAAGAACTGAAACCATACATTCCGGCAGCAGATATATTCCGCATCTACAAGAAAGAAGCAGGGTGTGCTTTTCTGGATTCTTCCCTTGTAAATGATCTGGGGCGTTACTCTATTATAGGAAGAGCTCCCTATCTCAAACTGGTAAAAGACGGAGACGCATTTACAGTTAACGGAAAACCTGAAACGGGAAAAACATTCGAAGATTACATGCGGGAATATCTTAATACACATGAGGATAAGAATGAATGTCCGCTGCCGATCGTATCCGGTGCGATAGGATATTTTTCCTATGATTATGGAAGAGAACAGATGGGAGTTCCTACAGGAGAAAAAGATCTTGTGACGATCCCGGAAGCAGTACTGACATTTTATGACTGTTTTATCGTGGAAGACCGCAGGGAAAAAAGAACTTATCTTGTGTCCAACGGAATCACAGGGAATGCCCCGGACTGATCCGGTCAATGGAAAAAGAGATTCAGGAAAATGTGAAATTTGGTAAGATATCAGTATCAGAGGCAGAGAAAAAGATAACTGATCCGGTTTCTCACCGTGAGAAATTTAAGATCCAGGTTCACCCAAACTTTGAAAAAGAAGAGTACAAACAGGCTGTAGATCGGATGATCCGTTATATCATAGAAGGGGATATTTATATCGCCAATATGACCCAGCAGCTGACCATTGAAAGCGAAAAGCAGCCTTTGGATGTTTTTTATGACCTTCGAAAAAACAATCCTTCACCATTTGGCGGATATATGGATTTGGGGGATTATCAGATCATCTGTGCATCTCCGGAACGTTTTCTGAAAATGAAAGATCGTCATGTAAATACCCGTCCGATAAAAGGAACCCGAAAACGTGGTGCAACACTTGAGGAAGACGAAATGCTCCGGAAGGAACTGGAAGATTCCGGAAAAGATAAAAGTGAGCTTCTGATGATCGTAGATCTGGAACGAAATGATCTGAACAGGGTATGCACGCCTGGAAGTGTAAAAGTAACAGAACTTTTTACAGTGGAAGCTTATGCAACGGTTTTTCATCTGGTATCTGATATAGAAGGAACACTTGCAGATGACAAAAACGTTATGGATCTTCTGGAAGCTGCATTTCCGGGCGGTTCCATCACAGGTGCACCGAAATACCGGGCTATGGAGATCATTGACGAGCTGGAGCATGGTAAACGTAATCTTTACACAGGTTCTATCGGATATCTGACACTGGATGGAAGCTGTGATTTCAATATTGTGATCCGTACAGCACTTCATAAGGAAGGAAAATATCATCTTGGTGTTGGGGGCGGGATCACTGCAGAGTCAGATCTGGAATTTGAATATGAAGAAACTTTGCAGAAAGCCAAAGCAATCCTGGAGGCGTTGCAGTAGCAAACGCGGAGGATCTTATTGGACAGTACAGGAGCACAATGCGTGGATATAAGAAAAGAGGAGAACATATATGAACGTGATACTGGACGAATGCTTTCAGTTTGGTCTTGGAGCTTTTGAAACAATAGGGATCGAGCAGGGAGCCCCCATACTTCTGGAAAAGCATCTGAAAAGACTGGAGCGTGCAGCTGCATTCCTGAATCTAGGTGATCTTGCAGAGCGGGGCATCACAGCGCAGAAGATCGTAAAGTATCTGGAAGAACAGAAAGCGCAGAAAGAAGTACAGGATGAATTTGGAAATCTGGAACACTGCGGATTAAAGGTGATGCTCACAAAAGAAAACGAAGTTTTTTCTCTGCGTGCCAATCATTATACACCTGAGAAATATGAGAAGGGTTTTTACATGGATATCAGTGAGGTAAAACGAAATGAAACTTCTCCGCTGGTATATCATAAGACTATGAATTACGGAGACTGTATCCTGGAAAAAAGAAATGCTGCGGCTGCTGGAATGGACGAGAGACTTTTTCTTAATACAAAGGAGCAGATTTCGGAAGGAACTGTGAGTAATGTTTTTTTGTGCGAAAAGGTGTGATCTGCACACCGGAAGTCAGCTGCGGTCTTCTTCCCGGAATCCTGCGGGAGTATCTCTGTGAAAGTGAAGAGGTAAAAGAAACAGATATCTATGTTCAGGATCTGAAATGGTATCAGGAATGTTTTGTGACCAATTCTCTGATGGGAATCATGCCGGTACGTCAGATCGGAGGAGTTCGGTTTAAAGAGGATACGGTGACGAAAGAGCTGATGAAAAAATATCAGAAGAATATTTATCTTCACTGTATATGAATGAACGTGAACGAAATGGGTAAAAATTAGAAAAATAAATATGCTGATTTATTGATATAACTGGAATGACAATAAAATACAGTCAAAAACATTCAAATAAGATCAGAATAAAAGTGTGTTGACCTGGAAAAACTGGGTATGATGCACTTTTTGTGCAAACTCAACCAAAATCAGTCATGAATTTTGTGAACTAGTTTGATTGACTTTGAATGAATTTGGAAGTATACTAAGTTCAACAAATGAGAAACAACAAAAAGCGGTCAGAAAGCCGCAATTATAGAAATATGGGAGGAGAAAAAATGATCTGCACAGTTACTTTTAATCCATCTCTGGACTATATCGTTTCCGTGGAAGATTTTAAACTTGGACTTACCAACAGAACCAGTTCCGAGCTGATGCTTCCGGGCGGAAAGGGAATCAACGTTTCCACAGTGCTGATGAATCTTGGAATCGAGAATACAGCACTTGGCTTCATGGCTGGATTTGTAGGAGATGAGATTGTAAGAAAGCTCAGGGAAATGGGAGTGAAATCCGATTTTATCAAAATCCCGGAGGGCGTTTCCAGAATCAATCTGAAACTGAAATCCATTGACGGAACTGAGATCAACGGAATGGGACCCAAGATCAGCAATGATAAAGTTCAGGAGCTGATGGAGAAGCTTGATACCCTGAAAGAAGGAGATGTGCTTTTCCTTGCAGGAAGCATACCATCATCCATGCCGGATGATATGTACGAGAAGATCATGGCGAGACTGGACGGAAAAGGCGTAATGATCGTTGTGGATGCAACAAGAGATCTTCTTGTGAATGTACTGAAATATCATCCGTTCCTTGTGAAACCCAACAACCATGAACTGGGAGAAATCTTCGGGGTGGAACTTAAAACCCGTCAGGATGTGATACCTTATGGAAAGAAACTCCAGGAAAAAGGTGCCAGAAACGTATTAATTTCCATGGCCGGTGAAGGTGCTGTCCTGGTAGCAGAGGACGGACAGGTATTTGAGAAACCGGCACCAAAAGGAATACTGGTAAATGGTGTAGGAGCAGGAGATTCCATGGTAGCAGGCTTTATGGCAGGCTGGATGGAAAAACATAATTATGAGTACGCATTCCATATGGGAATTTCCGCAGGAAGCGCAAGTGCATTTTCTGAAAATCTTGCCACAAAGGAAGAGGTTCAGGCTGTATATAAACAGGTAACAGAGGGGTAAGGAAGAAAGGAGAAGGAAAGATGAGAATCACAGACCTGCTCGATAAACGGAGCATTTTACTGGATGCAGCACCGAAGAGTAAATCCGAAGCTTTGGATATGGCTGTTGATCTTATGGTAAAGAGCGAGAAGATCAGCGACAGAGAAGCTTATCGGAAACAGGTATACTTAAGAGAGGAAGAGAGCACAACAGGAATCGGTGAGGGAATCGCCATTCCTCATGGAAAATGTGACGCAGTAAAGAAACCGGGACTTGCAGCCATGGTTGTAAAAAACGGCGTGGAGTTCGAAGCTCTGGACGATGAGCCGGTTACATTGCTTTTTCTGATCGCAGCACCGAATACAGAAGACAATATTCATCTGGATGTACTCAGCAAACTTTCCGTAATGCTGATGGATGACAATTTTACAGAGTCCCTGCGCAATGCGAAATCTGTAGATGAATTTATGGAGATCATCGACAAGGCAGACGATGAGAAGAAGGATATTGATGAGAGACTGGCAGACACTGGAAGTTCCGAAGGAGCCAGAGCCAGGTTGCTGGCAGTTACTTCCTGCCCGACAGGTATTGCCCACACCTACATGGCAGCAGAAGGACTGGAAAAAGCAGCCAAGGCGAAAGATTGCTTCATTAAAATAGAAACAAGAGGCTCCGGCGGAGCAAAAAATGTACTTACTGACAAAGAGATCCAGGAAGCAGACTGTATTATCGTGGCAGCAGATGCCAAAGTTCCGATGGATCGTTTCGACGGAAAGAAGTCATCGAATGTCAGGTTTCCGATGGAATCAGCAAAGCAGACCAGCTTGTGGAACGTGCGATTTCCGGAGATGTTCCGGTATATCATGCGGCAGCAGGCAGTCAGAGCTCTTCCTCAAATGCAAAAGCAGGCGGCGGAGCAGGACACAAGATCTACATGCAGCTGATGAACGGCGTATCTCATATGCTTCCGTTGGTTGTTGGCGGCGGTATTCTGATTGCTCTTGCATTTCTGATCGATGGCTTAAGCGTAGATTTAAGTTCCCTTCCGGCAGACCAGAGAGCAAACTTCGGTACCATTACACCGGTAGCAGCAGTACTCAAAAATATCGGTGATACAGCATTTGGCTTCATGCTTCCTGTACTGGCCGGCTTTATCGCAATGGCAATCGGTGACAGACCTGCACTTGCAGTTGGTCTTGTAGGCGGTATGATCGCAGCAAACGGAAAGTCCGGTTTCCTGGGAGCTCTTCTCGCAGGTTTCCTTGCAGGATATCTGATTCTTGCACTTCGTAAAGTTTGTGATAAACTTCCGGAAGCACTGGAAAAAATCGCACCTGTACTGATCTATCCGGTTGTTGGTGTCCTCCTTATGGGACTTTGCATGACATTCATCGTAGAGCCGATCATGGGCGGCATCAACACAGGATTAAATAATGCCTTGACAGGTATGGGAAATTCAAGTAAAGTAATTTTAGGACTGGTTCTTGGCGGAATGATGGCCATTGATATGGGTGGCCCATTCAACAAAGCAGCATATGTATTTGGTACAGCTGCAATTGCAGCAGGTAACTACGACATCATGGCAGCAGTTATGGTAGGAGGTATGACTCCTCCGTGTGCGATCGCACTTGCATCCCTGCTGTTCAGGGATAAATTTACAAAAGAAGAGCGAGAGGCAGGACCGACTAACTTTATCATGGGACTTGCATTCATTACAGAGGGAGCGATTCCTTTTGCGGCATCTGACCCGATTCATGTACTTCCGTCCTGTATCGTTGGTTCTGCAGTAGCAGGAGCAATCTCCATGTTCTTCAACTGTACACTGATGGCACCTCACGGCGGAATCTTCGTATTCCCGGTTGTAGGCAATGCACTGATGTATCTGGTTGCACTGGTAGCCGGAACTCTGATCTCAGCAGTACTTCTTGGTGTGCTGAAGAAGAAAGTCGCTTAAAATAAAAAAATAATCTGGAGGATAAAGAAATGAAAGAATTTAAGTATGTAGTAACAGATAACGAAGGAATCCATGCACGTCCGGCCGGAGAGCTTGTGAAGCTTGTAAAAGGTTTCGAGTCCAAGATCACAATCGAGAAAGACGGCAAGACAGTAGAGTGCAGAAAACTTCTTGCACTTATGGGACTTGGCGTAAAGAAAGGTCATGAGGTTACTTTCACATTCGATGGTGCAGACGAGGATGCAGCATACGAGGCAGTAAGCAAATTCATGCAGGAGAACCTGTAATCCCTGAATGAAGAATAAGAAACATCCCGGTCTGGTGATCGGGATGTTTTTTTGAAGGAGGAAAAGAAGATGTTGACGGAACAGAGATATGAAATTATCCTCGATCTTCTCAGAGAAAAAAGAGCGTCACAGTGACGGAGCTGAAAGAGATTCTGGATGCCTCAGAGTCCACAGTCCGAAGAGATATCACGGCACTCTATAAAGCAGGCAGACTTACCAGGGTTTTTGGCGGTGCGGTAGCTCTGGAACATACAGTGAACGCCTATGAACCTACAGTAGCACAGAAATCCGAACTGAACATTGAAGAAAAAAAGAAGATTGCAGCTTATGCGGCATCTCTGATACAGCCGGAGGATTTTGTGTATCTGGATGCCGGAACCACCACGGGATATATGCTGGAGCATCTGGAAGGCTCAGGAGCTACTTTTGTGACCAATGGTGTTTCCCATGCGAGAACGCTGGCACAGATGGGGGTCAGGGTACTTCTGCTCGGTGGCGAACTGAAAGGTTCTACAGAAGCTGTGATCGGAAGCCAGGCCATGCAAATGCTGAAGAATTACCATTTTACCAAAGGATTTTTCGGAACTAACGGAATGACACAAAAAGAAGGCTTTACAACACCGGAGGCCAATGAGGCACTGGTGAAACATACCGCTATGGAGCAATGCCTGGAGAGATATGTTGTATCAGACAGCTCCAAGTTCGGACAGATCAGCGCAGTGACATTCTTTGCATTTGAGGGAGCAGAGATTCTGACAGAAAGCTGTTCAAGAGAATATAAAGACTGTCGAAATATTCAGGTTGTATCATAAGCAGACAAAACGGTTCAGGAGAGGTGAAAGGAATGGAAAATAAAAAGAATTCCGAGTATCCTGGAAAAGGGGAAACAGATATGAAGATAATTGCAAAGATCAGGAGTGATTTTCCAACGAAATTCGGGATTCCCCGCCAGAGCGGCCGCGTGGAGGGACTGACAGCCCGGATCGTTTTTGAACCGGAATACAGAGTACGCGAGGCTGTGAAAGGTCTGGAGGACTTTTCACATATCTGGCTGATCTGGGAATTTTCGGAGGCTGTACGTGAGAAATGGTCTCCCACAGTACGGCCGCCGCGTCTTGGCGGAAACGAGAGGATGGGCGTGTTTGCCACCAGATCTCCATTTCGACCTAATTCTATAGGTCTTTCATGTGTGAAACTGGAACAGATCGATTTTAAGTGTAAAGAGGGACCGGTACTGGTTGTGTCCGGGGCAGACCTTATGGACGGTACGCCGATTTTTGATATCAAACCGTATATCCCAGCAGCAGACTGCCATCCGGAAGCACTGGGAGGATTTGCGGAAAAAGTAGAACAGCATTTTCTGAAGGTGGAGATTCCGCAAAAATGGGTGGCCATGATCCCGGAGGAGAAGCTGGAAGCATTAAAGGGAGTTCTCAGGGAAGATCCAAGACCAGCCTACCAGAAAGATCCTCGGAGGATCTACGGAATGCCTTTTGCAGGGATGGATGTTTGCTTTCAGGTGAAGGGCGGTGTACTTTCTGTATGCGGCATTACAGAATATAAAAATAATTAAAATTATCTTTGACAAACTTTTTAAGACATGGTATTATAATAAAGAGTTAGCAAATACTAACTCGATATTTTAAACCATGAGTTAGTTTGAAATAACCATATAAAAAGTTCAGGAATCAAAGGAGAGTGAAATTATGAGCGTTGTAATTGTAGGCGGTAATGAAAGAATGGTATGTCAGTATGAGGATATCTGCAAAGGGTTCGGATGTAAGGCAAAAGTTTTTGCAAAAGAAAAAGGAGCCATGAAGAAAAAAATCGGTGTGCCGGATCTGATGATCCTTTTCACAAGCACAGTTTCCCACAAAATGGTTAACTGCGCAGTAGAAGAAGCAAAGAAAAAATCAATCCCCGTATGTCGCTGCCATACAAGCAGCGCTGCAGCTCTTGAGAATATCCTGAAGCAGTACTGTGCATAAGAAACAGGTTTTATGAGCCTTTTCTCTTGTATAATTTGACTTTTTTTTGCAGAAATTGGCGGAAAGACTTGCAAAATCATGAGTTTTTCAATAAAATAGCCATAGGTTTCTGTGGTAAAGCGTTGCAGTGAGATATGAACTGAAAAGCAACGCAGGAAGTCGAAATGCTGCCGTTTGGAAAATGAACAGCAGTATCGAAATTACAGGTGAGAGGTGTTATCATGAAAAAAGTTGTAAAATTCGGTGGAAGTTCTCTTGCAAATGCAGAGCAGTTTCAGAAGTCGGCGATATCATCCGCAGCGATGAGAGCCGCCGCTATGTTGTTCCGTCAGCTCCGGGAAAGAGATTTGACGAAGACATCAAGGTAACGGATATGCTTTACGGATGCTATGATGCAGCTTCCAAGGGAGAGGATTTCTCCGATAAGCTGAAAGCGATTAAAGAGAGATATTATGAGATTATCAAAGGTCTTGGCCTGACGCTTTCCCTTGAGGATGAGTTCAAAAAGATTGAGGAGGATTTCCGTGCACAGGCAGGAATCCAGTATGCGGCATCCAGAGGAGAGTTCCTTAATGGTAAGATTATGGCTGCATATCTTGGATATGATTTTGTAGATGCGGCTTCTGTGATCCGTTTTGACAAGAACGGTAATCTGGAAGCTGAGGAGACCAACAAGCTCCTTTCGAAAAAACTCAGCAAATGCCAGAGTGCAGTAATCCCGGGATTCTACGGTGCATGCGCAGACGGTACAGTTAAGACATTTTCCAGGGGTGGTTCTGATGTAACAGGATCCCTTGTTGCAAAAGCGATCCACGCAGATATCTATGAGAACTGGACAGATGTTTCCGGTTTCCTTGTAACAGATCCGCGTATCGTACATAATCCGGAACCGATCGAGGCGATCACATACAGAGAGCTCCGTGAGCTTTCCTACATGGGAGCTACCGTTCTTCATGAAGATGCGATTTTCCCTGTCCGTAAAGAGGGAATCCCGATAAATATCCGCAACACAAACAGTCCGGAAGACAAAGGTACTCTTATTGTAGAGAGCACCTGCAAGAAACCGAAATTTACTATCACAGGTATTGCAGGTAAGAAGGGCTTCTGCTCTATCAATATTGAGAAATCCATGATGAACAGCGAGATTGGCTTTGGCCGTAAAGTTCTTCAGGTATTTGAGGATCAGGGTATCAGCTTTGAGCATGTACCGTCCGGTATTGATACCATGACAGTATATGTTCATCAGGATGAGTTTGAAGAGAAAGAACAGCAGGTCATCGCAGGCATTCACCGTCTGGTACAGCCTGATTTTGTTGAGATGGAGTCTGATCTTGCACTGATCGCAGTTGTAGGAAGAGGGATGAAATCTCAGAGAGGTACAGCAGGAAGAATTTTCTCTGCCCTTGCTCATGCCAATGTAAATGTGAAGATGATCGATCAGGGATCCAGTGAGCTTAATATCATCATCGGTGTAGAGAACCGCGACTTCGAGAAGGCTGTCAGAGCGATCTATGATATTTTTGTTCTGACACGGATCTGATTCTGCTTACAGGATCATAGTAAGAAAGGGTTCCGATAGCTGTTGAAATTTTATCTGGACAGCAGAAGAATTGAATATTTAAAATCCGCTGCAGGGATACGGAAACGTAAACTCCGGAGCGATTTTTTATGTTATTTTCCAAAAAAAATCCAAACAAATCTGACAGAATTTCCAAAATAAAGACAAAAGATATTGTACATTGTGTCGAAAAACGCTTGATATGAAACAAACAGTATTGACAAAAACTTAACTTTTGTGTAAAACTATCACATACCAATTATTTCAGAAAGGCAGGCAGTTAACGATGGAGCAGCAGATTAAACTGGACGAGAAAAGTGCTCAGGAGTTTGTCAGCGCAGCCAGCAAGTGCAATTTTGATATTGATGTATTTTACAATCGTATCATTATTGATGCAAAGTCTATCTTAGGACTTCTCAGCTTGGATCTGACACAGACACTGACAGTGAAATGCTATGGTGAGGACGAGAAATTTAAACAGGTTCTTTCCAAGTATGCAGTGGGATGAGGAAAATATGAAAAAAGGGAAACAATAATAAAAGGGCGCAGTTCACGAAAGAAAAAGCAGAACATGCGTCCTTTTTTATTATATGAAGGGACGGTTCCAAGGATTTTATGGTATAATCTCTCTGGAAGAGAAAGGCTGATTTCCGCATGACGGAATATGAAAGCGGACAGTATCTGGCAGGAGCGAAATTAATGGAGAAAGAGCGGGTCCGGATTTCTGTGAGGAATCTGGTCGAATTTATACTTAGAAGCGGGGATCTGGATAACGGCCGGGGTACCGGGGATAAAGAAGCCATGCTGAAAGGCGGCAGGATCCACCGAAAGATCCAGAGAAGCATGAAAGGGGATTATCAGTCAGAGGTTTCCCTGAAAAGAGAAAATGAATATGAGGATGTGATCATCCAGGTGGAAGGCCGCGCTGACGGGATATTTACAGAAGAAGGACAGGTCTTTATTGATGAGATCAAGGGAACTTATGGAAATATTCAGGCCATGGAAGCACCGATTCCTGTTCACCGTGCACAGGCGATGTGTTATGGCCTGATCTACGGGGAGAAGGAAGGCCTTAAGCGGATTGGAATCCAGATGACATATTCCCATCTTGATACAGAGGATACCAGACGATTCCGGGAGGATTTTTCCATGGAAAATTGCAGGACTGGTATCAGAAACTGCTGGATGCTTATCATAAATGGATCGCATACTCCATTTCATGGAAAAAACAGAGAAATGATTCCATGACAGACCTGCAGTTTCCTTTTCCGTACAGAGAAGGTCAGCGGGAAATCGTCAGTGGTGTGTATCATACTGTTTCCAGCGGCCGTACACTTTTTGTACAGGCTCCTACAGGCGTTGGAAAAACCATGTCAGCTGTTTTTCCGGCTGTACGTGCCATCGGAGAGGGAAAAGGTGAGACGCTTTTTTACCTTACAGCCAAGACGATCACAAGAACAGTAGCAGAGGAGGCTTTTCGTATTCTGCGGGAGAAAGGCCTGAAATTTAAAGTGACCTCCATTACAGCCAAAGAGAAGCTGTGTTTTCTTGATACACCAGAGTGTACCCCGGAGAAATGCCCTTATGCAAAGGGGCATTTTGACGTGTGAATGATGCGGTTTATGAATTGTGGACAACGGAAGAAGTATATTCCCGGGAAGTGATCCGGAACATGCTGAGAAATGGCAGGTATGTCCTTTTGAGATGTGTCTGGACCTTTCCATCTGGACAGACGGAGTGATCTGCGATTATAATTATGCCTTTGATCCCAATGTACATCTGAAGCGGTTCTTTGGAGATAACATTTCGGGGGATTATATTTTTCTTATTGATGAGGCTCATAATCTGGTGGAACGCGGCAGGGAGATGTACAGTGCCGATATATACCGCGGGAATATTGTAACACTGCGCAGAAAAGTCCGAAGATTATTTCCGAAGCTTGCCAGGACTCTGGATAAAGCTAACCGCCAGATGCAGGAGTTGGAAGATAATCTGGGAGAGAATGGAAGTGAATACCAGGTGCTTGCAACCCCGGGTCCTCTGCCCCTTACATTTCTTACAATATCCGGCCAGCTGGAGGAGATTCTTGAAGATAAGAATATGGAGGAAGAACTCCGTAAGGAGATTTTGGAATTCTATTTTACAGTGAGGGATTTCCTTAATGTATCGGAACTTGTGGATGAGAACTATGTTGTATACACAGAGAAATGCGGGGAAACGGATTTCAGGCTTCGGCTGTTTTGCGTGAATCCGGCAGTAAATCTGGGAGAATACCTAAAAAAGGAAAAAGTACGGTATTTTTTTCCGCAACACTTTTTCCTATGCTGTATTACCGGGAACTTCTTACAACAGATAAGAATGCTTATGGAATTTATGTAAGATCACCTTTTCCAACAGAGAACCGTCAGATCATGATCGGCTGTGATGTAAGCAGCAAATATACACGAAGAAATTACTCAGAGTACCGTAAACTTGCAGAGTACATTGCCAGATGTGTGTGGCAGCGTCAGGGAAATTATATGATATTTTTTCCGTCATATAAATTAATGGAGGATGTATACCGGGTTTATGAGGAGGAATTTTCCGTAGCTTGGGTTCGCTGTATCCGGCAGAGCTCTGATATGACAGAGCGTGCACGTGAAGAATTTCTGGAAGAGTTTCAGAGCAGAGAAGGGACGCTTGTGGGGTTTTGTGTCCTTGGAGGGATTTTCTCCGAGGGAGTGGATCTTACAGGGGAGAGTCTGATCGGTGTAGTGATCGTGGGAACAGGACTTCCGCAGATAGGCAGTGAGAGAGAGATTTTGAGGGAATATTATAACAGGAAAAACCATGCAGGATTTGATTATGCCTATCGTTATCCGGGAATGAATAAAGTGCTCCAGGCTGCCGGTCGTGTGATCCGCACAAAAGAAGATAAAGGAGTGATCCTGCTTCTGGATGACCGTTTTCTGGGACGGGATTATGAGGAGATATTTCCACGGGAATGGAGAGACCGGAGCATCTGCAGACTGGACACTGTAGAGGGAGCACTTAAAAATTTCTGGAAGCGGTTTACTTGACAGAATGGGGAAATCCGATATACTTATAGAGTCTTTAAAAGAGATAGTTACTGAATAATCAGAATGATGAAAGAGAAGTATATGAGACATAAAAAAATATACAAAGCACTGGCAGTCTGCCTCACTGCGGCAATGCTCACCCAGACTGTAATTGTGGCAGGAGCACAGCAGACAACACAGGGAAGCCTTGATTCTGTTACAGAGGAGTCCCAGATACTTCCCATTCCCGACGGAAGCGGGAAATATATATTAAAAAGCAGTGGATTTTACTGCCTGAATGAGGATGGTACAAGAGATAGTACACCAGCTGTACACTATTTTGATCATTTTGTCATCAATGGGACTGTGTTTGACGGTTATTATTATCATGACGAGAGTGGTAAGTTTGCAGCAGGAAATTCCCATATGCTCCAGCTTAAGGATCTTACAGCAGTGTCCGATGACGGAAACGGAGGGGAGATTTCTTTTAATGGACTCTATATGGTAAATAATCTGGGGAAATTAAGTGCAGCACCTCAGGTACGATATATGGATAATCTTGTGGTGGATAATATAACTTACAATGGTTTTTATTATTTCAATAAATATGGAAAAATGGTCACAGATAAGGGAATCCATGATCTGGAAATGAGCATGGCAGGGCAGCTGTTTGACGGTTATTACTATTTTGGTGGCGAAAATGGAGCATTATTTCAGGAAAACGGCGAGACTCCGGAGGGATTTCCGGTAGATGAAAGAGGCAAAGTAGAAACTAAAAATCTGGGAATGAAAGGTCTGGAAACAAGGCTTACAGAACTTCTGAGCAGCTATGAAGGACTATGGAGCGTTTATGTGAAAGATCTCACAGAAGATAAAAAGTTTGAGATCAACAGCCAGTCTCTGTATTCTGCCAGTCTGATCAAGGTTTTTGTGATGGCACAGACCTATGCGAATATGGATGCAGTGCTTCAGAATGAAGCGGAAAAACTGAAGAAAGATATTTCGGATCCGGCTGTATCGACGAAGGTGAATGATCTTCTCTGGAATATGATCACAGTCAGCGATAATGAATCTTTTAATGAACTGGTGCGGCTGCAGACCGCCTCTGGCGTATTTAAAGACGGTGCAGAAGCTGTGAATGCTTTTCTTGCAGAGAATAAATATTTGGATACATCTGTGCAGCATATTCTAAGCCCGTCATCTTCGAAAGATGCAGCTGGGTGGAAGAAACACCACTTCTGTAAAAGACTGTGCGCAGCTTCTGGAAGGGATATATAATGGAGAATGTGTATCAAAAGAAGCATCAGAAGCGATGTTGAACCTTCTCCTGAACCAGCAGGTAACGACCAAGATTCCGAGCGGCGTTTCAGCATCTGTGGAAATTGCCAACAAGACCGGTGAGACAGATACAGATCAGCATGATATTGCCATTGTGTACGGTGAGAAGACAACATATATTCTCTGTGTGATGTCAGAGAACTGCCAGGAAGGAGATGCTGTTTCACATATTCAGGATATTTCCGGAATTGTTTATAATTATCTGAATATGCAGCTTGACCAGAAGTGATATGTGAGCTAAAATTATAGCGTTCTGTGAAAGCAAAGATTTATTTCTGACGAGCTGATTTCATGGACTATTATTAAGAATACCTGAGCAGTAACAAGGACAGCTCACAAAGAGAGGAGAATGTATTATGACAACAGTACATACAGACAATGCACCGGCAGCGATCGGACCATATTCCCAGGCTATCATCCATGGAGATACTCTTTACACATCTGGACAGATCCCGGTGGATCCGGCAACAGGTGAAGTTGTCGGAACAACGATCGAGGAGCAGGCTGATCGTGTGATGAAGAATCTTGGAGCAGTTCTTGAAGCTGCTGGTACCAGCTATGAGAAAGCCGTTAAGACAGTATGTTTCCTTGCAGATATGAATGATTTTGCTGCATTTAACGAAGTATATGCGAAATATTTTGTAAATAAACCGGCACGTTCCTGTGTTGCAGTGAAGACACTTCCCAAAAACGTTCTCTGCGAAGTAGAGGTGATCGCAGCTGTATAAATGAATGATCTGCCTGATATCAGGTGAATCGTAGGATAGTATAGTTTCCACATTCAGATACCATAGAATTATATAGAAATCCCCGTTGATTTCGAGAATATTCGTTGTTTGTTGATAAAATGATGAGTATTTTTTGTGGCAACGGGGATATTTTTGTTTAAAAATGCACAAAAAACCACAGAAAAAATCATAAGATAGTATAATAATACAAATGGATAACAGAGGTTATGTAAAAATCAGGGCGTTAAAATATAATCACTTAATAAAGATGAGTGCAGATTATTGAGAATAAATTGAATAATTAGGAGGGAACGCATGATTATCATTGGTGAGAAACTGAACGGTTCCATTCCGTCAGTTGCAAAAGCGATCGCTGAGAGAGATGCGGATCTTATCAGAGAGAGAGCTAAAAAACAGGCAGAGGCAGGAGCTACATTTCTTGATGTATGTGCTTCTGTAGAAGAGGACGTAGAGGTAGAAACATTAAAATGGATGATCGACCTTGTACAGGAAGTAACAGATACACCAATTTGTGTAGACAGCCCGAGTGCAAAATCCTGTGTTGCAGCAATTCCGTTCTGCAACGTCCGGGACTTGTAAATTCCGTATCCCTTGAGGGAAACAAGATCGACACGATTTTCCCGGTGATCGCGGATACTGACTGGGAGTGTGTTGCACTTCTCTGTGACAACGATGGAATCCCGGATTCCGTAGAACGCCGTATGAAAGTTTTCCACGGAATTATGGAGAAAGCAAAAGAATATAATATCGCACCAAGCAGACTTCACATTGACCCGCTGGTTGTTACCTTATCTACAGATCAGACAGCACTGACCGTATTTGCAGAGTGCTGCCGCCAGATCAAAGCAGAGTACCCGGATATCCACATCACAAGTGGTCTTTCCAACATTTCCTTTGGTCTTCCTACAAGAAAGAATATCAACCAGGCATTTATGGTACTGGCTATGAACGCAGGAATGGACAGCGCGATCGTTGACCCGACCAATAAGAATATGATCGGAATGATCTACGCAACCAATGCTCTTCTTGAGCGAGATGAGTACTGCCTGGACTACATCGATAAGTTCAAAGATAAACCTGCACAGGAGGCAGTTCCGGTGGCAGAAGCAAAAGAGCTGACACCGGCAGAAGAAAAAATGCAGGCCGTATTCAAAGCAACAGAAAACGGCAAGAACAAAGAAATCGGAAAATGTGTTCAGGAAGCTCTGGATGCAGGCTGTGACCCGACAGCAATTCTTAATGACGGAATGATCGGTGCCATGGCAGTTGTTGGTGAGAACTTTAAAAAAGAGATTATTTTTGTTCCTCAGATGCTTGCAGCAGCACGTGCCATGAAAGAGGGCGTTGAGGTTCTGAAACCGTACCTTGCTACAGGTGAGGCAGGAAGCGCAGGAAAGATCATTCTTGGTACGGTAGCAGGCGACCTTCATGATATCGGTAAAAACCTGGTTGGCATGATGTTCGAGAGTGCAGGATTCGAGGTTATTGATCTTGGCGTTGATGTTCCGATCGAGAGATTTATCGAAGTTGTAAAAGAGAACAAAGATGCGACCATCGTTGCACTTTCTGCTCTTCTGACAACAACAATGCCATCTCTTCGTGATACGGTAGCGGCACTTCTGAAACAGCCGTTTCGTCCGCGTATCAAGATCATGGTTGGCGGTGCACCGATCTCCCAGGAATTTGCAGATGAGATCGGAGCAGATGCTTACACAGAGGATGCAGCTTCTGCAGCAGAGCAGGCTAAGAAATATGCAGATTCCGGTTTCTGTGCAAAAGCAGCAGCTGGTGAGTTCCCGGATGTAGAAGTAGCAGAGGAAGAAGCACCGGCAGAAGAAAATGAGAAAGAAGCACCGGCAGTTCATGTGGAGAAACCACTTGAGGTTAAATTTGATAAATCTGCTGTTGATATCAGCAAAGTAAAACTTCCTGGACCAGGAGAAGGATACAAGCTCAACTGGGAAGAGACAAAAGAGAAATTTACAAATTACTGGCAGCATAAGAATACCGGCCGTCCGCTGATGTGCGTGATCGCAAGACGTCCTGAGGTTGAGCAGTTTTCAGATGGAACACCTGTTGAGGGCGGCTATCTGGATCAGATCTGCAGGGTAAATATTACAACATGCCGAAAGAACTGTACTGGAAAGATATGGAAGATAAGTACCAGAATGCAGAGCGTATCGTAGCCCGTTACCGTTACTTTTGCGACACACATGCATTTCTCGGAGAGAGCTTCCCGAACCTGAATATTGACTTTGGACCTGGTTCCACAGCAGCATACCTTGGTTCTGATATCGGATTTAAAGAGGATACTGTATGGTTCAAGAAATGCCTGGATGGCTGGGATGGTGTTCCGAAGCTTACATTTGATCCTGAGAACAAATGGTTCAAAAAACATCTCCAGCTTGCAAAAGACTGCCGTGCCCTTGCAAAAGATGATTTCTATGTAGATATGCCTGACCTGATGGAGAACATTGATGTACTTGCATCCTTACGTGGTGCACAGGATACTCTGTTCGATCTTCTGGATGAGCCGGAAAAAGTTGGCCAGCGTATCCAGGAAGTTACAGATGTTTACTATGATTACTATGATCGATTCTACGATGTAATTAAAGATAAAGACGGCGGCAACGCTTACACCGTATTCCAGATCTGGGGACCGGGAAGAACTGTAAAACTGCAGTGTGACTTCTCTGCAATGATGGCACCGGAAGACTTCCGTAAATATATTCAGCCATCTCTTCGTACACAGTCTGAGAATGTTGACCATGTACTGTATCACCTTGACGGACCGGCTGCAATCAAACATATGGATGCACTGATGGAGATCGAGGGTATTGATGCTCTTCAGTGGACAAGCGGTGATGCCGGCCCTGACGGAACACTTCCGGACTGGGATGTAATTTATGACAAAGCCATCGCAGCAGGAAAATCCATCTGGGTAAAAGTATACTCCGGTGAATTTGAAGACTGGATCAGAAACGTTGACCGTATTGTTAAGAAATATGGCTCCCACAGTCTCTTCCTTCTTTTCCCTGAGATGTCCATGGAGCAGGCCGTATACCTTCTTGACTATGCAGACAAGAACTGGAGCGATGTAAAAGGTACTTTCTGTGAATCCCTTGGCAGATAAGATCTGACAGACAGAAAATCCTTACCAATGATAATATAACTCAATCCTGATTAATGAAAATCCTATAATGTAAACCGAAATCCCCTGTCCGGAAATAATCCCAACCGGACAGGGGATTTTACTGTGTTCTCCCTGATTGATTTTAAAAAAAGAAAGCAATGTATTTATACTGTGAAGTCTGGAAAGTGTTGATTTTAAGCCATTTCTGGATGTGTGGGATGCTTTGAAAATATGATTTTGTGACATTTTTAGGACAAACGGTGGAAAAATCACGGATTTACAAAGACGAAGCATATTGATTTCACAATCGGCATATGCTATAATGCCAGTAGGCAAAAAAGATATGATGATGTTCCATGTGAACAAAGAACGAACCCCCGTATGTACCACCAATACATGCGAGGGTTCTTCTCTTTTTATTTTAGTGGTTGAGCATCCACTAGTGAAACGTAAATTAAATAAATGGACTCATATTCATTTCTATGGTATACTATTTCCATAAAAATATGGAGGACGTATATCATGGCTAAAGCAAAACCGCTTACCCTTTCATTTGAAGATCGCTCACGCTTGGAAACAATTACAAAAACAAGAACATTGCAAGCTCAGACAGTTACCAGAGCAAGAATTCTCCTGCTGAAAGCAGATGGTGAATCTATTGATGCTATTGCTGAAAAAGTTGGTCTGAACCGCAACAGTGTTCTTCTTTGCCTCAAAAAGTATAATCAGGGTGCATTGAAAATGCCATTTATGACGCTCCTGGAAGAGGAAGAAATGCAGAAATTACTGA
>ENA-OQCN01000352-OQCN01000352.1-human-gut-metagenome-genome-assembly--contig:-NODE-352-length-24593-cov-2.721982_pt1 | contig 24593 bp, 31 predicted proteins | sample MGYA00242497_ERZ504576 | MGnify/ENA primary metagenome ERZ504576 (study PRJEB26092, sample SAMD00036296) | human gut metagenome | host: Homo sapiens | study: EMG produced TPA metagenomics assembly of... | reverse complement strand
GTCAGGAAATTCCGTATTCAATTTATCCAAATACTTTTCGACATCTGCATACTTTTCCATCAGAGGTTCAGATTCTTTTATTTTTGAAACAATACGTTTTTGCTCAGATAATGGTGGTAATGGAAATAATAATGCGTGTAATGCGTTAGCAGATAATCCTTGGATGCCTATTCCTTTTCCACCAATCCATCCAGCGTGTTTATACAAATAGAACAAGTAATAAAAGAACTCTGTACATACTTCTGTGTAGGAACGAAGCTTATGAATATGATTTTGTATGCGAATATCTTCATCAAACATCCATATTGCAGCACGCCCGATATCTCCACCTTCGCAAACAAGTAAATCGCCTTTTGTTGCGGTACATTTTTCAATCTCATTTTCAGAAAAGTACATTTCCCTCAAATTACCCAGTTCAAATCTATCCCAATACAAATTAGATGTTGTGATATATGGCAAAAGAGAACCAGTGCGATTGGATGCATTTAAGGCTTTACCTGTATTGTGTTGAAAGATGTTACCGAGACGCACCCATTCCCAACTCTCCGGAATTTCAAATGGAACCTCATCAGCAATGCAAACAGGCTCGTTTTTGCCAACTTTCTCATAAGGCAAATTATCAGAACAACGTTCAGAATGAACGAGTAGCCATCAATGAAATTGATGTTCAAAGGGTATCAGGGAGATTTCCCTGGCAAGTCATTTTGCAAATTGAGCCGAATGAGAAAAAGCAAAAATGAGCAAAGCGCTATAACTTTGCTCTGCTTGCCGGTTTTTTTCGCAAAATATAACTTGTGTCCAAGTTGGGTACAAGTGAGGATTGACTTCTGCTCTAATTGGGCAGAAGTCGGCTTTGGAACTTCCGCCCAATTCGGGCGGAGGTGTATCAGTTTTTATTCCCAACTTGGGAATAATTTTGCCCGTATATTATAGGCGTTACAAATTGGCAAGCAGTGTAAACCTGTACAGGTTTACTCATTTTCTTGATTTCCCCTCTGGGTCAATCTTCGTAAATTGCTTGTTGGGGCAGCATCCCCAATCCCCTTTGAACGCCACCTACGGTGTCGGCTGCGCATTCATTCTGAATACTTTTACTTACTGACTTCTGCGCAATTTGCATAGAAGTTCAATTTCTATAAACGAAAAAATGAAAAAACGGGAGAAGTCGTCCATGATTATTTATGTGATGTGTGGCAATTCACTTCCCGACAATTTGTCGGGAAGTCTTGTGGACAACTCGCCCACAAGTAACGAAAGTGGCAATGCTCGGATACAACTTCATCCCAAGTTGGGGGAAAAACTTCGTGCCAACTTGGCACAAAGTTAAAAATGTAGGAAACAGAAAAACGAAAAGTACTTCGACATAATTTGTGTAGAAGTTGAAGGGCTGAGCTTTATGCTTATGAACGAATTGGACACAAGACAGTGCTTCTATTTTCTGAAAATCAACTTCGTCCCAAGTTGGGATGAAGTACTACAGTGTAACTTGCACCAAAGTAAGGTGTAGAGATTTTGTATTGTAAATTCTTGATGAGGTGTCTGGAATTTTATAAATGTCAAAATGACTTCTGGACAATTTGTCCAGAGGTATCATCATGCTTCAATTAGAAAATCAAAAATATCCTTACTGCAACTTACGGCAAAATAAAAATCTGCTATTAGCTGCCTGTTCTCAACTTTTGGATATGCTCTTTAGCTGAACTTGACAAGATTGCTTATTTCGACATTTCATGCTATGATAGTCACAGATGAAAATTAAATACTGCTTCATACAAGATTTTATTGATGGGCAAGTCCCATATTTATACAAACATATTTTTAGTCAGTCCGAACTGTCGGAGCTGTTACATGGAAGCATCAAGTCAGATACAGAATCTTTTGTGTCTGTCATTGTTGCATCTGTGTAGCAGCTTTTTTCATTATCTGACTTTGGACCAAGTTGGTCCGAGGTCAGAACCACAGACAGAAACGGAGGGAACTATTTGATTGCAGTAATTCACAGAGGACAAAAATTCAAAGAAACTATGGAAGCTTTTCAGCAGAAACGAGCAGAGTTTATCGCACGGGGAATCAGAAGTTTTGACACAGAAACCTTGTATGTGTTTCTGGAATGGGTTCGTAGCAACGGCCACAAACTTGATAGAATAACCGGGATGGCAGTATGATGTGAGCGGAGGTGACTATCCATGAAGAAACAGAGAAAAGTTGAAAAAGATAACCGTGGCGTTGCGATATACGCCCGTAAATCCCGTATCACCAATAAGGGTGACAGTATCGGTGTTCAGTTCAAACAATGTGCAGATTACGCTAAAAAGGAATTGGGACTGGATGAAGATTACGAATTTCTTCAATATGAAGATAAAGGTCTCAGCGGATATTTTTCAGACAGACCGGATTTTCAGAGAATGCTGCATGATGTGCAGGACGGAAAAATCAAAGCAATCGTATGTTACAAGCTGGATCGTGTCGGCAGAAAAACAGCAGACCTAATCCGCCTGATGGATTTCTTGGAAATGTACCGTGTTAATCTCTTGATTTGCTCCAATGGTATCAATACTGCCAGCGGACTATATAAAATCTTTATTCAGATATTCGCTGTCATTGCGGAATTTGAAAGAGATACTCTGACAGAAAGAATTGTAGACAATATGATGGAACTTGCAAAGGACGGTCGATGGCTCGGCGGCAATACACCGATGGGATTTACTGTCCGCCGTGTAACAACCGGAAGTGGTAAGGGAAAATCAGCATACAGCTACTTAGAAAGTCTGCCGGAAGAAAAACGCATGGTTCAGCGTTTGTATGAAATTTTTCGAACCACTCGCAGTATCCAGACCACTGCAAAACAGATGAATGAGGAAGGATTCCACACTCCTTCCGGTGCTGCATTTAACGCATCCACCACAAGACTGGTTTTGAGAAATCCCATTTATTGCACTGCTGATAAACGCAGCTATAATTATTTCATCGAACACGACGGCAATGTGTTTGGAGATATGACAGAGTTTGACGGAACTCACGGATTGTCGGCTTACAATAAAACCGACCAAGAAAAGTACGAGGGCAGCGACAGCACATTCATCTCTCCAAAATATGTTCAGACCATTGAAAGCAAGCCTGTTAGTGAGTGGATTATTGCGGTCGGAAGGCATGAAGGCTTTATTTCAAGTGAACAATGGATTGAAGTGCAGGAACTTCTGGATGCTATTGCAGAGAAATACAATCGCCCTCACAGAAAGACCAACGCATTGTTGGCAGGACTGGTGCATTGTCCTCACTGCGGCAGGCGATTGAGTGTGATTTCCGAGTCCGACCGTTGGACGAACGGAAAACCTCGATTCAAATATGTTTGTCCCGGCTATCGCAAAAAGGAATGTAATTTCAAAGCGGTAGACGGCGTTCTTCTGGATGAATTTGTGGTACAGCAGTTATCCGACCTGTCAGATGAAAACAGTGAGCGGTTCAAAGATATTCTCGAAATTAAAATCGAGGAGGTTCTTGAAAAATCACAGACAGTACAGGAGCACACCTTCATTAAAAAGAAACGTGACAAGCTGAAAGCGGATATTGCAGCACAGACAAGAAATCTGCGTGAAGCAGATGGCAATATCAAGCAATTTATTCAAGAGGATTTGCAAAATCTGGCTGAAGAACTGAGGGAAACGGAGCGGCAGCTTCCAAACTGGATGAGGGCAGAAAGAACAATATGATTGCCATCCGTGACTTGGAAATGACAAAGGAAAGGCTGCTCTCCTTTGCAGAATATGCAAAGGATGCGCAGCCGGAGGTCCTGGTCACTTTGATCCAGACGATTGTAGAAAGAATTTATATCGTTGATAAAGATGATGAGCGTTTTTGCCATATCTTTATCAAGGGCTGTTCCGGAGAAGATTACACCGGCTTCTTCCAGACAGCCGGTTACATAGAGCAAAAAACTACACATGTGTGTGATTCAGAACAGTATTGCATTCACACCAAAGTACAGAAGAAAAGTGATATACAACCAGTACAAAGAAGATATCAGAGATATCATCAAAATATTGTGTAAATATAAAGGTGTGGAAATAATAGAAGGACACTTAATGCCAGATCATATCCATATGTTAGTAAGTATCCCACCGAAATATAGTATATCACAGTTTATGGGATATTAAAAAGGAAAAAGTGCATTAATGATATATGATAAGCACGCAAACTTAAAGTATAAATATGGAAATAGACATTTCTGGGCAGAAGGATATTATGTAAGTACGGTAGGATTAAATGAAGCAACAATAAAGAAATATATCCAAGAGCAGGAAAAACATGATATAGCTTTGGATAAATTAAGTGTAAAAGAATACGAAGACCCTTTTAAGGGTTGCTAGTGATACAAATGCCCTTTTAAGGGCAGCGACGAGTCAAAGGCATTAGTAGCTTGAACGAAAGTGAAAGCCAGCGTCTTTAGGCGCTGGCCGGTAACAAAGGCTTATAGCCGCTGAGCAAACCACCCGTTTGACGGGTGGTATTGATTGCAGGCACATGGATCATAAAGCAGTTTGTTGATGATCCGATGATTTTAGGCGTGTGTATGGTCATGCTCGCAACGCCTGTCGGCAGTATGACAGCAATGCTTGCACAGCAATATGATGGAAATTATGATCTGGCGGCAAGAGGAGTTGCGCTTACGGCAATTCTTGCTGTGGTGACGATGCCGGTGGTGTCGGTTTTGATGGGGGCGTGAAAAATGCGTAGAGGTAATCAGAGATTACCTGCACATTAAATTTGGAATATGAGTATATCAAAAAAAACGGACTGAATTATCAGCCCGGTTTTTGATATGTTTTTTTAGAAATCTGTTAAATCAGCAGCTCTTCTCTCTAAGAAAGCAGTCATACCTTCTGTTTTGTCATGAGTAGAGCAGGTTACGCCGAATAAGTTTGCTTCCATCTCAACAGCGTTCTTGATGTCCATATCATAACCGTTGTTGATTGCTGCTTTTGCAACGGAAACAGCGTAGCTTCCTTTGGAGATGATTTTCTTAGCCATAGCTTTTGCTGTGTTCATTAACTCTTCCGGAGCAACTACTTTATTTACAAGACCGATGCGGTAAGCTTCTGCTGCATCAACGGAATCGCAGGTAAAGATCATCTCTTTTGCGCGTCCCATGCCTACTAAACGGGCAAGTCTTTGTGTACCGCCGAATCCAGGAATGATTCCAAGACCTGTCTCTGGCTGTGCGAAAGTAGCGTTGTCAGATGCGATACGGATATCACATGCCATGGAAATTTCACATCCACCGCCAAGTGCAAAACCATTAACAGCTGCGATCGTTACCTGACGCATGTTCATTAATTTGAAGAATGGTACGGAAGCTCTCATACCGAAAGCTCTTGCTTCTGCTGCGGTAAAGTTTACCATCTCAGAAATATCAGCGCCTGCTACGAAAGATTTGAATTCGTTGCCTTTCTTGTCAGGACCGCCGGTTAAGATTACGACTTTGATGTCGTCTCTTGCTTCGATCTCAGTTAATGCTGTGTTTAACTCGTCTAATGTCTCGCTGTTTAATGCGTTTAATGCTGCTGGTCTTGAAATTGTAAGAACAGCAATCTCCTCAGCAACTTCCAGTTTTAAATTGTTAAAATCGCTCATCGTTTGGAACCCTCCTGAATAGTTTGATAAAAAATTAACAATATACGTTATTAATAGCGTACAGCTTTTCCCTGAATTTGTCAATAGATTATGGGAAAAATTCACTATAAATTTGGTAGAAAAAGTGCTATGATAGGTGGTATGATATTTTGACAAAGACACAGAAAAGAGGAAAAACCATGGACACAAGCAAATCATACTTATCTAAGGTAGTAAAGGAGATGCCGGATTCAGGGATCAAGGACTTTTTTGATATTGCAAATACGATGGAGGGAGCATTGTCACTTGGTGTCGGCGAGCCGGATTTTCCGACACCGGAACATGTCAGGGAGGCAGCGATTGCTTCAATCAAAAGAGGTGAGACAAAGTATACCGATAATCGCGGTACGGTCGAACTCCGTGCGGCAGCTGCAGAGTATTTAGAGAAGTTTGGACTTCATTATGACAGGGAAAATGAGATCCTGATCACGATGGGAGCAAGTGAGGGTATTGATCTGGCGCTTCGTGCACTGGTGGATCCGGGGGATGAGGTGTTAGTTGTAGAACCTTGCTATGTTTCCTATATTCCGTGTGTGGAATTGTGTGGCGGCATTCCGGTTTCCATCCCGTTAAAGGCAGAGAATAAATTCCGCCTGACGAAGGAAGAACTTGAAGAAAAAATTACAGATAAAACAAAAGTACTGCTGATCTCATTCCCCAACAACCCTACCGGAGCGATCATGGAAAAGAGGATTTAGAAGCAATCCGTGAGGTTGTGACCGCACATGATATTTTTGTGATTACAGATGAGATTTATGCAGAGCTGACCTATGGCAAAAAGCATGCATCTATTGCGGCGCTGCCGGATATGTATGAGCGTTGTGTGGTATTAAATGGTTTTTCAAAAGCATTTGCAATGACCGGATGGCGTATGGGTATTGCAGCGGGTCCTGCGGAAGTTATTTTTCATATGAATAAGATTCATCAGTTTACGACCATGTCTGCAGGAACAACGTCACAGGTGGCGGCGCTTGAAGCACTGACGAGTCCGGTTCGTGACGAAGAGATCGATGTGATGCGTAAAGAATACGATGAGAGACGAAAGATCATGGTGGACGGGTTCCGGAATATGGGACTGGATGTGACAGAACCGGAAGGTGCATTTTATGTATTCCCGTCGATCAAAAAAACAGGACTTACCAGCATGGAATTTTGTAACCGTCTGCTGCAGGAACAGAAGGTGGCAGTCATTCCGGGAGACGCATTTGGAAGTTGTGCAGAGGGTTACATCCGCTGCTCTTATGCTTATTCCAAAGACATTATTAAGAAATGTTTAGAGAAGATCGCAGTATTTGTCAGCCAGTTTGACCTCAAATAAGGTACTGGTTTGAAAAAAATAAGCGCAGACATGAAGGCTGCTATATAACAAAGAAAGTTTGAGACATACATGTTAAAAGATTACGACTTAAAGCAACTTGTATCCCCATTATTGCAATGGTTTTTAAATCATGCCCGTGTATTGCCATGGCGAGAGGAACCGACTCCATACCGGGTGTGGGTTTCGGAGATCATGCTCCAGCAGACGAGAGTGGAGGCGGTAAAGCCGTATTTTGAGCGGTTTACCACGGCACTGCCGGATGCAAAGGCACTTGCAGTGTGTCCGGAGGATGAACTTTTAAAGCTTTGGGAGGGGTTAGGTTATTATAACCGTGTCAGGAACATGCAAAAAGCGGCTGTGGAAGTTGTGGAAAATTATGGTGGACAACTTCCGGCAGATTATGAGAAACTGTTGAAACTAAAGGGGATCGGCCATTATACAGCGGGAGCGGTCGCATCTATCGCATACGGAATCCCGGTTCCGGCGGTCGATGGAAATGTGCTCCGTGTTTTAACGCGCGTTTCTGCGGATGATACGGATATCATGAAACAGTCATTCCGTAATGAGATGGAAAAATTATTAGAAAAATTGATGCATGGGGCAGACGGCAGAAATGAAAAAAATGTATTTCCATGGATGGAGGATGCAGATGATCTGAGGGCAAAGGTATATCATCAGAATCTTGCCGGTGCGTTTAACCAGGCACTCATGGAACTTGGAGCAACGATCTGTGTGCCAAACGGTGCACCGCTTTGTACCGAATGTCCATGGAAGGATTTTTGTGAGGCAAAAAAACAGGAACTGATCGGACAGATACCAGTCAAGAGCAAGGCAAAACCGCGAAAGATCGAGAAAAAAACGGTTCTGATTTTAAGGATGATGAGAAGGTTGCAATCCGGAAAAGACCGGCAAAGGGACTTTTGGCAGGACTGTATGAGCTTCCGAATGTGGAAGGAAATATGGGACAGGAGGAAGTACTTTCCATGGTAAAAGAGATGGGGTATGCACCGATCCGTATTCAGCCGTTAGGTGAGGCGAAACATATTTTTTCCCATATCGAATGGCACATGACAGGTTATGCAGTCCGTGTAGAGGAGCCGGAAATGCATCCACAGGTGCAGTGTGAAAAAATCGTGCAGATGGATTATTATTTGTGGAAGCAGAAGATGCAAAAGAAAAATATGCTATTCCGTCCGCTTTTGCTGCGTATGCGAAATATATGAACATTCTTCTTGGAAATGAAAAGAAAGCTTAAAAGAAAATATTTATAAAAAGAGGGAGCCGGTGCAACAGCACCGGCTATTCATTATGAAAAAGAGTGTGTATGAAAAGTGAAGTAATTCACTATTTGCTGGGAGGAACCTTGCTTATCGGATAAGCAAGGCTACCTGACTTACATCAGGTATGAAAAAAGTTCTATGAAAATTTTAACTTGTTGCCTTAACTTTGAATTTAGTATATCGGGGAATTGTGACCGCCGTATGCCCTGTTTGTGAGAATTATGTAAATAAAATATGAACAACTACATACTTTGGCAGAAATTAAGAATATCTAAAGAAAAAATTTGATTGGTTTGCGGTAGGAAAATGTGTATAATAGAATGGCTATGGTAAAACAAAGTGGAAAACAAGGAGGATTACATGTACGATTGTATCGTGATCGGCGCAGGAATTGCGGGTGCTGTCAGTGCGAGAAAGCTTGCAGAGGAAGCAGGAAAGAAAGTACTGGTTTTAGAGAGACGCAGTCATATCGGAGGTAACTGCTATGATGAGCCGGATGAACATGGAATATTAATACATAATTATGGACCACATATTTTTCATACAGGAATAGAAGAAGTATATCAGTATCTCTCAAGATTTACGGACTGGTATGTATTCGGACATGAGGTGGTAGCAAAGGTCGGGGATCGTCTGATCCCGGTTCCGTTTAATTTAAATACGCTTCATATGGTATATGAAAAGGAAAAAGCAGATGCATTAGAGCAGAAACTGATTGCTGCATACGGAGAGGGAAGCCGCGTGCCGATCATGAAACTGCGGGAAAATGAAGATCCGGACATCCGCGAGATCGCACAGTTTGTGTACGAAAATGTATTTTTAAAATATACCATGAAGCAGTGGGGACAAAAACCGGAGGATATCAGCCCGGAAGTGACAGGCCGTGTGCCGGTGCTGGTTTCTTATGACAACCGCTATTTTCAGGACAAATATCAGGGAGTGCCGAAGGAAGGTTTCACACCGATGTTTGAGCGCATGTTAGACCATGAGAACATCACGGTTGAGACAGGTGTTGACTGTAAAGAGAGATTGCGTTTTGAAGAAAATCAGATTTATTTTGATGGAACACCGTTTGACGGAGAGGTTATCTATACGGGCGCACTGGATGAGTTGTTTGACTGTCAGTTTGGAAGGCTTCCATATCGTTCCTTAAGATTTGACTTTGAACATTATGAGAAAGAATCTTATCAGGGACACAGCGTGGTCAATTACACGGTCAGTGAGGATTTTACAAGAATCACAGAGTTTAAGTATCTGACCGGACAAAAGAACACGGACGGAACCACAATCGTGAAAGAGTATCCGTTTGCCTACACAGGAGCGGAGGGAGAAATTCCTTACTATGCGATATTAGAGCCAAAGAACCAGGAACTCTATGAAAAATATCATGCGCTTGCAGGTGGACTGCCGCATTTTTATCTGCTCGGACGACTGGCAGAATACAAATACTATAATATCGATGCGATGACGAAAAAAGCGATGGAACTTGCTGATGCGATCATGGCAGAAAATACAAAAAGATAATCGGAGGATTCATATATGAAATTACTGACATTTGCGATCCCGTGTTACAATTCACAGGATTACATGGAAAACTGTATCAAATCCCTGCTGCCGGGTGGCGATGATGTTGAGATCCTGATCATTGATGATGGGTCAAAAGACAGCACCGGTGACATAGCAGATGCCTATGAGAAGAAATATCCGGGAATCATCCGTGCAATCCATCAGGTAAATGGAGGACACGGAGAGGCTGTCAATGCTGGAATCCGCAATGCGACAGGACTTTATTTTAAAGTGGTAGACAGCGATGATGGGTAGATGAGGAGGCTTATAAGAAGATTTTAGATAAACTTCGTGAGCTGACCGGCGGCAATCAGACACTGGATATGTTTATTGCCAATTATGTATATGAAAAAGAAGGTGCGCATCATAAAAAAGTGATGCACTACACGAACCTGCCCCAAAATCAGATTTTTACCTGGAATGATGTGTCACGTTTCAGAAAGGGTCAGTACATTTTGATGCATTCTGTGATTTATCGTACAAAACTGCTGCGTGAATGTGGATTAGAGCTGCCGAAACATACATTTTATGTGGATAATATTTATGTGTACAAACCATTACCAAGTGTAAAAACACTGTATTATATGGATGTAGATTTTTACCGTTACTTTATTGGCAGGGAAGATCAGTCGGTCAATGAGAAAGTGATGATCAGCCGTATCGACCAGACAGATCAATGTAAATAAGATTATGGTAGATGAATTTGATCTCTGGAAGATTCCAAACCGAAAACTGCGTCATTACATGTTTAATTATCTGGAATCATCACGGTCATTTCCACGATTATGCTGATCCGCTCCGGCACTGAGGAAAATCTTCTGAAAAAACGTGAACTGTGGAAATATATTAAGGATCACGACATCCGTTTATTCCATCATCTGCGCGCCGGAATTATGGGAAATGCAATGAATCTGCCGGGCAAGGGAGGCAGAAAGATTTCGGTTGCGGCATATCGACTGTCACAGAAAGTGGTCGGATTTAATTAAGAGGTAGTGAGAGTATGAGTGAAGAAAATAACTGGAATTATGGAAATGATGAGCCGAATGTAAATCAGGGAAATCCTGTCAGCCTGGAGAAAAGTACGACTGATGGTACAGCAGGTGTAAATTTAGAGAAGACTGTGACCGGAAATGAAGAGCGTGTAAATTCAGAAAAGACTATGACAGACAATCCGTATTATACAAATACGTCATATGGAAACGGCAATACAAATTATAATTACGGACAGTCAAATGACAGTGCAGGTTATAACTATGGACAGTCAAACGGAAGTACAGAATATAATTACGGACAACCGGCTGGCAGGTATGGAAGTAATAAGTCAGAAAGTGAAGGCTTTGGTATTGCGTCGTTAGTACTTGGAATCATTACGGTTTTGCTGTTCTGTACCTGTATCAGCTGGATCACCGGTATTCTTGCGATTATTTTTGGTATCATACAGCTTGTAAAAGGAAATAAAAAAGGAATGGCGATCGTTGGTCTGATCACAGGTGGAATCGGTTTTGCAGCATCGATTATTCTGTATATCCTGATTTTTTTACAGGACTTGGATCTTATAGCAGCTATAATGACATCTATGATCATATTTACGATGATATCTATGATGATATTGAAGACAGTATGGATGACGGAACGATATAATAAGACTGCCGAGCGAAGCGAGTGTAGATCACGATCATGATATAGAAATTTTTAATGGGGAGGGTTATGGAAGAATTATTGAAAGTCAGTGGATTGTCTAAGACATTTCATCTGTCGAAGAAACAACAGAAACTGGAAAAGACCGCAGCCAAAGTTAAGGTTGCGGTGGATGATCTTTCCTTTTGTACTTACAGGGGGGAAGTTTTTGGATTATTAGGGCCCAATGGAGCGGGAAAGACAACAACGCTTCGCATGTTAGCAACGCTGATCAAACCGGATAAAGGTGATGCTCTGATTGACGGAAGCAGTATTGTGACAGATCCGAACGGTGTTCGGAAAAAGATCGGATTTCTGACGAGTGAATTAAAACTGGAAGAATTTTTTACACCGAATTACCTGTTTGACTTTTTCTCCGAATTATACGGTATTGATCCGGCAGAGCGGGATGAGAGAAAACGGATACTGTTTCAGAAGTTTGGTGTGGATGAGTTTGCAGAGGTAAAAGTTTCTAATCTTTCAACCGGTATGAAGCAGAAGGTTTCATTGATCATTTCACTGGTACATGATCCGCAGATCATTATTTTGATGAGCCGACGAACGGACTTGATGTTATCACGGCAAAGGTTGTGACGGATTTTTTACAGGAGCTGAAAGCTGAAGGAAAAACAATCATTGTTTCAACGCATATTTTTTCGCTGATTGAAAAAATATGTGACCGTGTTGGAATTATTATCGATGGGAAAATGGTTTTGTGTGATACGCTCTCTCACGTGACTGCGGAAATGACGCTTGAGGATAAATTTTTTGAAATCTATCAGGAAACGGCAGGTGAGATCGCATGAGTAAAAAAATGATCGCTATCATGAAAAAAGAATTTGCACGTTTCTTCGGAGACAGAAGACTGGTATTTACCACGATCCTAATGCCGGGGCTTATGATCTATATTTTGTATACGCTTCTGGGGCAGGGAATTATGAAGCAGTTTGCCGCTTCGGAGGATTATGTATATCAGATCTATACGGTGGATCTGCCGGAGACGTTTTCTTATTTAAAGACAGAGTCTGATCTGGAAGTGACGGAAATTACAGTAGAAAAAGAGTCTGATGTCTTAGAAAAGATCGAGGCGGAGGAAGCAGACCTTTTGATGGTGTTCCAGTCGGATTTTGATGCGGCTGTCGCTGCATATGATCCGTTAGATACCACGCAGGCAGCACCGGATATCAACATGTACTATAATTCAGTTTCGACGGAATCGTCGACGATCTACAATCAGATGTATCAGGTTTTTGATGATTATGAATCTTCTCTGGCAAATAAGTTTGATATCAATGCCGAAGAAGGTGTGAAATATGATGTTGCAACGGAAAAAGATACTTCCGCGCAGCTTTTTTCCATGCTTTTACCGATGCTTTTGATGTCATTTTTATTCAGTGGCTGTATGGCGGTTGCCCCGGAATCCATCGTCGGGGAAAAGGAGCGCGGAACGATCGCAACGCTGCTTGTCACACCGATGAAACGCAGCGAGCTTGCCGTCGGAAAAGTCTTAAGTCTGAGTGTCATCGGACTTTTGGGCGGAGTTTCCAGCTTTATCGGCACGATGCTGGCACTTCCGAATCTGATGGGCGGTGCGGCGCTTGAGGATGACAGTATGACGGGTGCGATGAGCGCTGCAGTTTACAGTGGAACGGATTATGTACTGTTGTTATTTGTCATTTTAAGTACGGTTCTGGTAATTATCGGTGCAATCTCCCTGATGTCCGGCCTGGCAAAGAGCGTCAAAGAGGCAGGAACGATGGTTTCGCCTCTGATGATCGTCGTCATGCTGATCGGTGTGTCGACGATGTTCGGGGATGGTGCGCCGAAGGAGGTTTACTGGTATCTGATCCCGTTTTATAACAGTGTACAGTGCATGAATGGAATTTTTTCCTTTGATCTTGTGCCTGTTAATTTTATGGTAACAATCGTGGCAAACCTTTTGTATGCACTGGTTATGACGGCCGGGTTAGCAAAGATTTTTGACAGCGAGAAAATTATGTACAGTTGAGTGAGAACAGGATATGGGGCAGTTAGTGTGAAAAATAAGATTTTTCACACGCAAGATTTGTGCTTACGCACAAACTTGAGATGCGCAAAAAACAGCGCAGGAATAGAGATTATCAAGGAAGTGATAACTGCCTTTTTGGTAGAAAATAGTATGTATAAAAGCCACAACACCAGTCATATATTACAAATAAGAGAAAAGCAAACGGTTCAGGGGCGTTGTGATAGAAAAATTGCTTTTATTTATGAGAGAGGTTCATAATAAAAAAATACATAGTTATCCGAAAGATGTTCTGATCGCCGCAGTTATTTTCGCGGCAGCAGTCTGTCAGTGGGGCGGAAATCATGGAAAGGCGGCAGAAACCGTTTCTTTTGCGGCACTGGAAGATATCGCAGAAAAAAGGTGGCGATCACTTTTGATGATGGCCCAAATCCGGATTATACAGAAGAACTTCTTACGGGGTTAAAAGAACGTGGTGTAAATGCCACGTTTTTTTGCTGGGAAAAGAGGTTGAAAAATATCCGGAGATTGTAAAAGACATCTCTGACGGCGGTCATCTGATCGGCACACACTCTTACGAACATGTCAACTTAAGCAACCTTTCCGATGCGGCGGCGATCGAGCAGGTGGATAAGACAAACGCGGCTATCTATGATATCACCGGGAAATACCCGGAGTACATAAGACCACCGTATGGCTGCTGGAAATGTAATCTGGATTATGAGACAAAAATGATCGAGGTGCTGTGGGACGTTGATCCGAAAGACTGGGCGACGGACAATTCCGGGGTGATCGCAAAAAGAGTGATCGACAAGGTCGGGGAAAATGATATCATTCTGCTTCACGATGCGTCGGAATCTTCGGTGAAAGCGGCATTTGCGATCATTGATGAACTGGGAAAAGAGGGGTATACGTTTGTGACGGTGGAGGAGATTCTGATGGAGTGAAAAATTATGCATCTGCGGAGCAAATTATTATTTTCCGGGCAGGAGAGGTCAGTATTCGTCATTTCATTGGAATGCCTCTCATTTTAGTGGAACGGACTGGGATGAACCTGCAGAACGAGGAAACGTGAAAAATTTTTTTTATGAAACTTTTTTCACTATTATTTTATCTAAATAAATGAAACTTACAAATGATAAGTAATAAAAACACGCAGGAGGATATTCAGAATGAGAAAAAAAACAATTTATGTATTAGCAACGGTAATGTGTATGTCCATATTTACAGCATGTGGAAGCACGAATCGTGCTGATGCCGGAAATGAAGTGCAGCAGGAAGTACAGGCAGAGGATAATATGCAGAAAGAACAGCAGGCTGGTGCAGAGGGTAATGCTGAAACAGAGTTACAGACTGAAGCTGTACCGGAAAATACAGCTGAAGCGGTAACAGGCGAAGAGAAAACACTGAATGGAACGGTGGACGAGATCAAAGATTTTATGTTTATTGTGACAGATGATAGTGGTGCTTCCTATGAATTAAGTTTTGATGCAAAACCACAGGGATTGGAAAATGTTTCTGTTGGAGATAAAGTAAAAGTAACATATACCGGGGAACTTTCAGAAGTGGATGCATTTTCGGGAACAATTGTTTCAGTTGAAAAGCAATAAGTAAAGTAATAAGTAAAGCCATGTGATACATATAGAAAATGTATCATATGGTTTTTTACTTTTTTACGGTTATGTGGAAAACGACTGGTGAAATATGATATACTTATCGCGAATGATGTTGAGACCGAAAGAGCTGGAAAAGATCAGAAAGAAGATTTCAGTAGAAAATGACGAATTAGATTGTCTTACAGCGATGTGTTACATGGGGACTGGAAAATATAGTAAGGCAAATTCTATGCTGGAAAAAATTGGAAAAAGACGCAACGGGCAGTTACCCATTTGCGTCTTTTTCTATAGAAGAGCAATGAAACAACAGGAAACAGATACAATGGAGGAAGAGAAGATGAAAAAAAGAGCAAAAAGATAGTAGCATTATTTTTAACAGCTGGTATTCTGTTATCAGGGACAGCTGCGTGTTCTAATGTAGAAGGCATGCATCTTTCAGGATCGACAAGGGAATTGAATGTAACGAAAGAAGATACTGGAAAATCCGGAGATAATGTTCAGATGCTGCCATCGGATGAAAAATCAGACAAAATATTTGCGGACAGTTATGCTGATTTTGCAATAAAGGCTTTTCAAAATAGCTATGAAGCTGGAAAAAATACAATGATATCACCATATTCCGTGATAAATGCGCTTGCCATGACTGCAAACGGAGCATCAGGCGAGACTTTGGAACAGATGGAGAGTGTACTTTGCGGTACGGCAGACTGCTCGCTTGATCTTCTCAATCGGGAGCTGCAGCGTCTGCAAAGTTCCATGCCAAAGGAAAAAAATAATCATTTATATACAGCGAATTCTATCTGGTACAAAGATTCTGATGAGAACTTTGTACCGGCAGATGATTTTCTGAAGTTAAACGCTGAATTTTATCAGGCAGATATCTTTGCCTCGGCTTTTGATAAAAAAACGACAAAGGATATCAATCGCTGGATCGACGGCGCACGGATGGAATGATCAAAGATATCATGGATCAGATACCGCCATATGCTATTATGTATCTTGTAAATGCAGTGGCATTTGAGGGGGAGTGGAAGGACCCGTATGAAAAGGAACAGGTGCATGATGCTGATTTTTATGATATTGATGGTAATCATTCAACAGTATCAATGATGTATTCGGAGGAATATTCTTTTCTGAAGGAAGAGCATGCCGTTGGATTTATCAAGCCGTATAAAGAAGGCTTTGACTTTGTTGCACTGCTTCCGGATGAGAATATGGATATCAGAGATTATATCAGTCAGATGAATGGAGAAACTTTTCTAAAGACAATTGCTCAGGCAAATGATACAATAGTGCAAACAGGTATGCCAAAGTTTAAGGCGGAGACGCAGAAAGAATTAGCGGAAGTTTTAGACAGAATGGGAATGCATGATGCATTTGATGAGAAATTAGCAGATTTTTCACAGATGGGGAATTGTAAAAATGGGGATAATCTGTATATCAGCCGGGTATTGCACCGGACAAAGATTGAAGTGAATGAACTTGGTACAAAGGCCGGGGCGGCAACAGTTGTGGAAGTGGAAACAATGGGGTGTCTGGAGGCAGTGGAAAATGTTGTGCTGGACAGGCCATTTGTCTATGCGATCATAGACAGGGAGAATGGGATACCTGTTTTTATTGGTGCGGCAGATGCTCTGTAAAATCATAACAGAACAGGACAAACATTACAGGAGGATATGATTCGGATCGTGGGGCAGTTTTTAGAGGATGAAAAGATTATTGAGTTATACTGGGTCAGAGATCAGAGGGCAATTACATGCTCACAGCAGAAATACGGAGCATATTGTCACAAGATAGCACAGAATGTACTGCACAATGAAAGTGATTGTGAAGAGTGTATGAATGATACATGGTTCCGGGCGTGGAATTCCATGCGACAGAGCGGCCGGGGATATTGCAGGCGTTTTTAGGAGCGATTACAAGAAATCTATCCTTAGACCGCTACCGGAAAAATCATTCGAAAAAGCGTGGAGAGGGAGAAATTTCTTACATATATGAAGAGATGCAGGACTGTATTTCCGGTGAAAATATGGAGTTACATGTGGAAAATATGGAACTTGCGGAGATGATTAACCGTTTTCTGGCTGGGATGAAGACAGAAAACCGCAGGATCTTTGTGCGGAGGTACTGGTATTTTGACAGTATAGCTGAAATTGCAAAGAGATTCTCCATCAGTGAGAGCAAGGTAAAATCGTCTCTGATGCGTTCAAGGGAAAGTTTACGGAAATGTCTTGCTCAGGAAGGAATCGAGGTGTGAGCAGTGAAAGCAGATGATCTGATTGATGCATTCGGGCATATTGATCCAAAGTATGTTTCAGATGCGGAAGTTGAGATAAAATCAAAATCACGGATGAAGCGGATGTTTTTATGTTATAAGAGAAAAAATCCCTTTAGAGAAGGAACAGCCTGCGCATATCACTATTTCGGCGGCGATGTGTATGACAGCATTTGTGCTGATCATCGGTGCAGGAATGTTTTATGGAAGGATCAGGAATGGATATTCAGGAAACAAAAATAACTCTGTGGATACGGTTTTCAATGATTATGATGGTATGTATGGAAGTACAGCAGCCGGATCAGCGGATGAGGCAGGGGAGGAAAAAGCAGAAGAGGATACCGGTCTGATCTTTAATGAGATTCGCGAAATGGAAAGTATAGCCTATGATGTAGCAGAACCGTATCAGATTGTTTCTTATGATGCAGCAGGGCTGGAAGAATATTTTGGAACAAAGATCTGTCCGACTTCCATTCCGGATGGATTCATTCTGTCGGATGGTGTTTATCATGTTGGATATGATAAAGCAGGAGAAGCAGTGGATGATAATAATAGTCTGATCTATTCGGATGAAAGTGGAGAACGTACATTGAAAATCGGAGTTCGTACAACGGAATCCGGGATCGTGACAAGATTTACAGATACACATTTAGCCACGTCTCTGGTGCATGGGATTACGGTCACAGCGGGATGTTATCCGATCGGGCAGACTGGCGGGTATAGTTATGTCGCTGTTTTTGAAAAAGATGGAGTTATATTTACCATAGAAAGTTCCGGTCTTACAGAGCAAAGATTTATCACAGTGATAGGAGAACTGACGGAATAGACAGATATGTTATGAAACAGAAGATTTAAAATAGGGTCTTGTCTGATAAAAATTCTAATGTCTTTTCTACAGATTAAAAAATGAAGTTAAAAGAGATTGAGATTCCAAGACACTTATGATAGTATAAAAATAATTGTGAAGACACGAGAGAATCAGGTGCAAACAATCGATATTAAGGAAGTTAAACAGGAGGTCGTAGATAAAATGGAACAGTACAAGCAGGAATTTATCGAGTTTATGGTTGAGAGTGATGTGCTCAAATTTGGAGAGTTTACATTAAAGAGTGGACGCAAATCCCCATTTTTTATGAATGCAGGAGCTTATGTGACAGGTTCACAGTTAATGCGTCTTGGTGAGTATTACGCAAAGGCGATCCATGAGAAGTATGGAGATGATTTTGATGTATTATTCGGACCGGCATACAAGGGAATCCCGATCAGTGTTGTAACAGCAGTTGCATTCAGCAAATTGTATGGAAAAGAAGTTCGTTACTGTTCGGATAGAAAAGAAGAAAAAGACCACGGAGCAGATAAGGGAAGTTTCCTTGGAAGCAGCTTAAAAGACGGTGACCGTGTTGTCATGATCGAGGATGTTACGACATCCGGTAAATCCATGGAGGAGACAGTTCCGAAAGTAAGAGGAGCAGCAAATGTTGAGATCGTTGGCCTGATGGTTTCTTTAAATCGTATGGAAATGGGACTTGGCGGTAAAATGAGTGCACTTGATGAAATTCGGGAAACTTATGGTTTTCCGACAAATGCGATTGTAACAATGGAAGAGGTCGTAGAACATCTTTACAATAAGGAGTGTCAGGGCAAAATTGTCATCAATGATGGGATAAAAAAAGCAATTGATGCATACTATGAACAGTATGGATGTAAATAAATCAATGGATGACAGAAAAAAGAAACGCCGGCTGATTGCCGGCGTATTGTTCACTGTTTATTTTGCGGTGTTGTTTTATTTCTTGTTTTTTTCAGAAATGGGACGGACTTACAGTGAGAGAGCATATCATTATAATCTTGTACCATTAAAAGAAATCATGCGTTTCATACGTTATCGAAAAGTTCTCGGTATTTATGCAGTGGTTTTAAACCTTGTGGGAAATATCATTGCATTCATGCCATTTGGAACTTTTTTGCCAATCTACTATGAACGGTGCAGAAAACTGCGGTATACGGTGCTTTACAGCTTTGAATTGAGTCTTGTTGTGGAAATACTGCAGCTTGTGTTCAAGGTCGGAAGTCTTGATGTAGATGACCTGATCTTAAATACGATTGGCGGACTGTTTGGATTTCTTGTTTATGAACTGGTAAAACAGTTTATACGAAAAACGACAGAGCGAAAAAAGCATGATGATTAAGAAGGTTATGATTAAATTTCCAGGCAGGTGCCGCCTTTTACTTCTATCACAGTATCTCCGTCAATTTCAAGCCAGACACTGATGGCATTCGGATTGTAGACTCTTCTGCAGTCTGTTGAGAAAATCAGACGTCTGGCGGCATCCATATAATCAATGATCTCGATGTTGGTTGCATACCAGATATCATCCCTGCCGCCCATATAGGCGCAGAAATCTTCAATGACATTCCAGTTATCATGATTGTCAAATTCATAACTGTGTCCCCAGACATACATTAATTTTAAATATTGTTTTTTCTTAAATTCTGCAAAAAATTCAGCTTTTTCCATCAGATCCGGTGCATCATGATGACAGGTCGGATGCCATTCAAGAGGGTCGGTTGGAAGTGCAAAGTCAGCTGCCGGTTCTACGACGCGGGCATATGCAATGCCAAGCTGGCGGAATAACTGTTTAATTTCTTCATTGTAAGATCCGTTTGGATAAGCATGTCCGCGGATGATGCGGTCGGTGATCTGCTCTAAGCCTTTGCGGTCAGCTAAAATTTCTTCGGCAACTTCCGTCATTGGACAGCGTGCAATGGTCGGGTGGGTCATGGTATGGGTTGCGATTTCATGTCCGGCGTAAAGTTCATTGATCCGTGAACTTTTGATGCGCGGTGGAATGAGACCTTCTTTATCGATCATTCCGTAATTTAAATTAAAAGTTCCCCGTATACCATAGCGGTTAAAAATGGAAACAAGGCGCTCATCCTGAATTTTGCCGTCATCGTAGCTCATAGTCAGTGCTTTCGCCTTTCCTTCCGGGAAACATACATAAACTTTCATTGATAAAATCCTCCTGCAGGTTACATGGTAATTACTTTTAAAATCAATTGTTATAGTAAACGCTTTTTACCTGGAGTGCAAAGACAATGTTGACTTTTTCCTTTTAAATATCCCATAAACTGTGATATACTATATTCTGGTGGAATACTTACCAACATATGGATATGATCTGGCATTAAGTGTCCTTCTATTATTTCCACACCTTTATACTTACACAATGCTTTGATAATATCTCTGATATCTTCTTTGTACTGATTGTATATTACTTTTCTTCTGTATTTTGGTGTGAATACAATATGATATTTGCACATCCATTTTGTATGTGCCATAGAATTTGTTTGATTTGCCATTAAAATCACCTTTCCTTTCGTTAAATAGTAGCCTGAACAACTCTATTTTAGCGGAAAGGTGATTTTTTTGTATAACAAATTTGTTGCACCACCCGCATAGCAGGTGGTTTATTGTTTCGCACATCTCCATTTCTCCGTTGGGAGAAACTCCGATGCACTCAACAGGCTAAAGCCCATGAATCAAAAAAAGCGTCAGAACCCTCTTAGTTCCAACGCCTTTGTCAATAATTTTTATCATTTGTATGTAATATAGTCGATAGCTATATTTTTGTCAATATCCCGCTGTTTCTATATTTCAGTGGAGAAATGCCATATGTTTTTTGAAACTTCTGATAAAATAGCTTACATTCTGGTATCCGCTCTGCATAGCTGTCTCCGTCACTGAAAGATCGGTGTCCTGTAACAACTGTTTTGCATTCTCCAAACGTAAATATGTTATATATTGCGACAATGTAATATGGAAATGTTCCTTAAAATACCGCGATATATATTTTTTCCGAAAGATGAAACTGTTCCCCAAATTCCTTTAGCGATATCTTTCCTGTAAAATTCTGCTGTATATATGAAACCATCTCTTTTTCTACAATATTTCTGCCGCTTGTATCATTTTCTATTACAAATCCTTTCTTCCACATTTCAAGAATAAATTGTAAAAGAATTATTTTTGTCTTTATCTGCGCAGTTATTTTTGACTCAGTTTCATCATTTTCTGCTATATATATATCAATCAGCTGCTCACACAGTTCTTTTGCCGAGTCTTTTACTCTTGGGTTTATCATCAAATGACCGCTATTTAATGGTTCAAGCAATTTATCATCTAACATGTCATCGGTCCGAAAAGATATATATTTTAACGGAAACAAAAATGTAAAATAATCCACAGTGCCGGTCTGTGAGCCCATAAGATGCAGATTGCCCGGCGATACAACGAACGCATCCCCTGCTTTTCCAATATAACTCTCTCCTGATATACTTACCGTCAGCAAACCACTTTTTACATATATAATCTCAAATTCATCATGCCAATGTACCGGTATCTGAAATGACCGCCCCGCATTCTCTATGTGATATATACTAAATGGATTGTCCTTTGTACCATGTGGTTTATTTTCCTTTAATTCAAAGTACATACTCTCTCCTACAATTCTACAAGGCTCTTGCTTTTCCATTTTCCGCTCTTCCATCTAAGCACCATTCCAACAGCTCTCGCGCACTCATCACCTGCCATGGCAATATATGCTCCTACTGCCTGAAGTCCCATATGTATTCCAAGAAAATATGTTCCACCAACTGCAAACAGATACATAAATATCGCACCCATTATAACCGGAAAAACCGCATCTCCACTGGTTTTTAATGCCTGACCATATACAAGATTTGTCACCCTTCCAAATTCAAGGAATATATCTACTATTAACAGCCTTACCACAAGATTTATCATTTGCGCATCATCCGTAAATATATGAACTATAAAATGTCCGGACATCGCAAATGTCACAGAGAAGCACGTCGCTGTTATAAGACCATATACCACAGCTTTCCGCGTACCCCTGTCACATTCTTCAAACTCCTTTGATCCAATTCTCCAGCCAGTCATAATAGCATTAGCCTGTGCAAGTGCAGCTCCTATACAATACGAAAAATTTGCTATCTGCATAGCATATGAACGGGCTGTAACATTCATTCCGACTGCATCCATCTGATTCATGAATCTTACTATAAGCGTCATTGCAACATTATAAAGTGCTGTTTCAAATGCAGAAGGAAAACCTATCTTAACAATCTGCGCAAGTATCTTCCGTGGCGGAATGCGCTCCGGACTCTGCTTTGCCTTTATCAGTACAGCACCCATGCCTGCTACAATGATAAGGTTCACAACTTTTGAAATAACTGTGGCAATAGCAACGCCCATTACTCCCCAATGAAATACAAACAGGAACACTGAATTAAATATTATATTAATGGCATTTCCTGCAATCGTTCCTATCAAGGAATGCTTTGTATATCCAAACACTCTGAGATAGCTGGAAAAAATGGGAATAAGCGCATTTAAAACACATGCACCTCCAACAATTTTAAGGTATGTTTCTGCCGGCTCAAGCAAAGCCGGAGAAATACTTACGATTCTAAGTATTTCTCCAGAAAAAAAGGCAATAATAACCGACATAAGGATACCTGTCAGTGCGTTAAACATAAGTCCAAGCTGTCTGGCCTGATATGCAATTCCAGGTCTCCCCGCTCCGATATTTTGTGACATAACTGCTACCATACCGGATGATATTACCCCGAACATGATGATAAAAACACTTATATACGTATTTGCTGTTCCGACAGCTCCCACAGCCTGGTCGCTTACAGACGATAACATAAGTGTATCGACCATGCCTGAAAGCATATAAAATAAAGTCTCTAAGCATATTGGCACAGCCAGCTGTGTCAATGTTTTTCTTTCAGTTGCCATGTTTTTCTCCTATGAAAACTAATATAACATACATTATCAATAATATGGTATTTTTCTGCATATTTCTTGTATAATATTATGCAAAAATTGCATTATTTCTACTTATTTACGAAGTGAATCAGCAAGTCTGTTAATTTTGCCCTGATCTGCATTATCATAGGAAAATATTTTATGATTCCACATTCTCATCTCTGCATAAAATGTTGACGTTTCCCCCCAAATAGACTAGGATAGAATTTGAATGATAAATACGCAAAACAAGGAGGATTTTATGTTAGATAAAATGATTGGTTTTATCGGTGCCGGCAACATGGGAAGTGCCATGATCGGCGGTATTCTGGATGCATCTTTAGTGACGACCAGCCAGATCATCGCAAGTGCACACTCTCCTGAGACACTTGATAAGATCCGGACAAAATTTTCCATAGAGACAACCCAGTCAAACGAGGTCGTTGCAGAACGAAGCGATATTTTGTTTCTCGCTGTAAAACCAAATAAATTTTCCGAAGTACTTCCGCAGATCAAAGGTCATTTAAAACCGGACTGTATCGTAGTTTCGATTGCAGCCGGACAGCCGATCGCAAATATCGAGGCGCTGCTCGGTGAGGTCAGACTGATCCGCGCCATGCCAAACACCCCGGCGCTTGTAGGCGCTGCGATGAGTGCACTCTGTCCGAATGACAAGGTAACACCAGAGGAAGTAAAGCTCGTTGAGTCCTTATTCAACAGCTTCGGCCGTGCAGAAGTTGTACCGGAAAGCATGATGGATGCCGTTGTCGGCGTTTCCGGTTCTTCCCCTGCCTATGTCTATATGTTTATTGAGGCAATGGCAGACGCCGCCGTTGCAGACGCATGCCGCGCGCACAGGCTTATAAATTTGCTGCCCAGTCTGTTTTGGGCGCCGCAAAATGGTATTAGAGACCGGAAAGCATCCGGGCGAATTAAAAGATGCTGTCTGCTCTCCGGGCGGTACGACCATTGAGGCAGTTGCAGCTTTAGAACATGGCGGTTTCCGTGATACTGTGATCAGTGCACAGCGCGCATGTTCTAAAAAATCATATGATATGAGTCAAAAATAATTTGGAGGTTTTCTTATGTGGGCTTACGAAAGTGTTTTTTATCAGATATATCCGCTTGGATTCTGCGGTGCTCCGTTTGAGAATGACGGCGTTTTTAGAGCATCGTATTTTAAAGGTCAATGACTGGATTCCGCACATCAAAAACTTGGCCGCCAACGCCAATCGTATTTTTCCCCCGGTCTTTTGAGTCTGACACACACGGTTACAATACCAGGGATTATACAAAGATCGATACCAGACTCGGTAACGAATGAAGACTTTGCCACAGTCTGTGACAATCTTC
>ENA-OQCN01000351-OQCN01000351.1-human-gut-metagenome-genome-assembly--contig:-NODE-351-length-24615-cov-3.120712_pt1 | contig 24615 bp, 22 predicted proteins | sample MGYA00242497_ERZ504576 | MGnify/ENA primary metagenome ERZ504576 (study PRJEB26092, sample SAMD00036296) | human gut metagenome | host: Homo sapiens | study: EMG produced TPA metagenomics assembly of... | reverse complement strand
CGGACAAATTAAAAACAATATGAACTACAAACGTTTCCGACATTTTGGAAAGGACAAGGTCTTCATGGACTTTGCCTTCCTAGCCATTGCCTTCAATATAAAAAAGATGTGTGCAAAACTGACAAAAAAGGGTATGAACTGGCTGATTAGACTGTTTTATGAGCTTACAACTGCTGTTTTTAGATGCTGGGAACACATAAATCAAAGAAATCTTCAAAAGATCGCAGCTTAAAGAAAGTGAACAGATTTGTATAGTGATGAACAAAAAAAGAGGTGCATCGTGCATTACGACACACCTCCATTTTCACTAAAAGACAATCAATTATTTTTTAATATTTGGTTCCTCCAATCCATACCCCTTTTTCTTATTCTCACCTTTCAGCCACAAAGCAAAGAACAATGCAGCCACACCAAAGCCTGCAAATATCCACATGGGAAGTGTATAATCATAAGTCTGCATTCCATCTACTACCGGTCCTTTGCAATACTCATTCAAGACAAAACCAATCAAAGCAGGTACACCCATCAACCCCCAGTTTTGTACCCAGAAGATCAAAGCGTAAGCTGTACCCAACTGCTTTTCCGGAATAATTTTAGGAACAGAGGGCCACATAGCCGATGGCACCAAAGAAAAGCCAATCCCCAATATAATCATAATGATAGTGGCAAACCACCATACATTCAAGACAGGTAACGCAAACATTGTATGAACAAAAATCAACAGCACAGAACCGATGATCATCAGCGTAGCTCCCTTGCCTATCCGATCGTACACATTACCGAAAAGCGGAGTAAGGAACAAAGTTCCCAATGGTAACAGGCTAGGAATAGTACCCGCCAATTCCGGATCTACATTATATTTCTGCACCATCAGGTCTGTAGCATATTTCAAGAAAGGGAATACGGCAGAATAAAACAACACACACAGCAACGCAATCAGCCAAAATCCTTTATTGGTTACAATCAACCAAATATCTTTCATACGGAAAGGCTCTTCAGGTTCCGCCCCTTCTTCTTCTAAAGAAGCATCCAGTTTCTTATCATAGAAAGTATAAATAAAAAATGCTACCGTACCAATACAAAGCATAGTAAGGCACAGCAACAATGGAGCAGGGATATTAGGATGGAACACACCCTCATCATCAGTAATACCAAAGAAAGTAGCGATAGGAACCGTAACAGCCAAAGCCAGCATAGTGCCTAAACGGCTGTCGCCATCTCCATACCCATGGCCAGAGCCATTTCTTTTCCTTTAAACCACTTCACAATAATTTTTGAGACCGTGATGCCTGCAATCTCTACACCGACACCAAATATAGCATATCCCAACGCAGCCAGTCCTACCTGGGTTTTCATTCCAAGCAAAGTGCTTCCCTCAGCAAATGTAGTAGAAATAGCATAATATTTTAACCCACAGCCCAACACCATCAAAAGGCATGCTCCCATACCAGTAAAGCGCACTCCCATCTTATCCAAAATGATACCACCGATAATAAGCATAAAGGCAAAGACATTGAACCAACCGTATGCACTGGTAAAAATACCATAATCCAGACTATCCCACAGCAGCTCCTTTTCAAGCATCGGTTTTAAGGGGGACATTACATCGGTCAAAAAATAACCGCATAGCATGGTGAAAGCCACCAACGCCAACACACTCCACCGAAGAACCTTGGAGTCATTGAGCTTTTTTTGAATTTGTTCTTTCATTCTTTTATAAGATTTTTGATTAATAGTTTTTCATGTTCAGCTTACAAAGATACAGTTTTTTAGGTAGAGAAGCCTCTTTCCATAAAAAAGTTCTATCTTTGCGTGACGATTAAATCGTTTTATTGTAGGAAATCGTCATAAAATTACTTTTTATAAACTTAACTTTATTGATCATGAAAAAAAGCAAAACATTTCTTGTTTGCGCCACGTTGAGTGGCAGCGTCTTATTTTCATCATGCATCGGTTCTTTCGGATTATGGAATAGTTTGAAAGACTGGAATCAGGGAGTAAGCAACAAGTTTGTCAACGAACTTATCTTTCTCGCTTTCCATATTGTCCCTGTTTATGAAATTGCTTATCTGGCGGATGTATTGGTTTTAAATTCCATCGAATTCTGGAGCGGCTCTAACCCTACAGCTTCTATCGGTGAAGTAAAAACAGTGCAAGGAGAAAATGGCGAATACTTGGTTAAAACCAACGAAAACGGTTATACCATTACCAAAAAAGGAGAAGACAAATCTGTAGATTTGGTCTACAACAAAGAAAACAATACATGGAACGCTGTTTCTGGCGAACAGAGCTTCGAACTTGTGAAAATGAACGAAGACGGGACAGCTACTTTGAGCCTGCAAAACGGAACCTCCATGACTGTCACTCCTGATGCACAAGGTATTGCTACCGCAAGAATAGCTACAGGAAACTCCTTGTTTTTTGCTGCAAGATAATAAACACAACATCATTTAAACACAAAGAAAAGAAGTTGCCCATGCAAACAACTTCTTTTCTTCCATAACAATACTACTATGAAGAAGCAAATCATGCTGGGCGGCCTACTCCTATTATTAGGCTCCTGTACTCCCCAAAACAAAGCGAATGACCCGAATGCAATTGACATTGCCGTAAGTCTGGAACACCTCACAGAATTAAAGACCTCCCAATTGGGAAAACAAATCCGTTATATCCCTTTGGAAACAACAGACTCATCCCTGATTGGCAACTCCTATTCCATCAAGTTATCTAAAGACCATATCTTTGTCTCTACCAACGGACGATGCCTGTCATTCAACAAGCAAACCGGAAAATATCTTGGCAGCATCGGGCACAAAGGAGAAGATCCACAAGGCTACAGCAATGCCAACTGCTTTATTCACCCCCATACCAACAATCTCTACTTTTATCGCCAACCCGACAAGTTGGTAAAATACGATACAAAAGGTAACTATCTAGGGCAAGTACACCTACCACAAAAGATTTCCCCATCCCTTTACTTTACTTTTTCCGACTCCCTTATTCTTGCTCATTATGGAGAAGGAATAGGACAACCGCAAGCAAGTGCGTTACTTTACTTCAACGAACAGGGAGAAGTAAAAGACTCATTGCCGGAATTTGCCAATCCAGGTGATCCTATGGGCATGGACCAGATATCCAGCATCAACGTATTCAAGCAATTACCCGGCAACGCCAACATAGGAGGGTTAATATATATAAATTATCAGGATGGAACAATGACTGTTCTTCCTATAGACCAGCCTTCACTTTGGCTGAACAACGGCAGCATACGTTTCAGAAAAGCGTTCAATGACACAATCTACGACATTAAAGGACACGAAGCTACTGTCCATACCACTTTCCATACCGGGCAATGGCATTTCCCGGCTGAAAAAATGGGACAAAAAGAGGATACAGACAACTACATCGTTATAACCGGTATTCTGGAAACTCCCCAACATCTCTTCTTTATATCTCTACAGGGATTATACGACAAGAGAAAACCCTTCTACGGTATTTACGACAAAGAAAAACATATTACTTATATGAATGATGCCAATGTGGGGCTGACAGATGACCTGACGCATTTCATGCCTTTCTATCCCATCACTTGTACAGAAGAAGGAGAGTATGCCGCTTTATTGGAGATAGGGAAAATAGACGAATGGATGGATAAAAATCCGGGAATTGTCCAAGAAGGAAAGCTAAGCTTTTTACAGGAAATCAATGAAGAATCCAATCCGGTTTGTGTTATAGTGGAACCTTGACAACCATAAAAGAACGCTGCTTTCCTCACGGAGAACAGCGTTCTCTTTCTTCAACACGTTGAAGATAACAGTATGCTAAATTAGTCACGACCTCCACCCAATGCCTGATAGAGATTGATTACGCCTTGCATTTCAGTAAAACGGTTAGCAACCTGAGTTAACTCCGCATTAAGCAAAGTCTGCTGAGCCGTCAAAACTTCCAGATAAGTCGTATTCCCATGTTGCATCAGCAAAGAGGTACTTTCCAAAGCTTTATTTAATGAATTTATTTGTTTATCATAATAAACTGATTTATCACGGGCCGTCTGATATTTCACCAAAGCCTCGTTCACTTCACTTCCTGCATTCAACAAAGCCTGTTGAAAACTCAGTTTGGCTTCTTCTTGCTGAGCTTTAGCTATCTTTAGCTGTGCTATGTTCGCACCTTTATTAAACAGTGGCTGGGTCAACGAAGCTACAGCCGTTGCAATGAACTTGCCCGGATTGACAATCATACTTCCTGCTGAATTAGTCCATCCCGCACTTCCACTTAAAACAATAGAAGGATAAAAGGCGGAACGAGCCTGATTTGTGGCATAGAAAGCTACTTCCAACGAACGCTCCGCACTGCGTACATCGGGACGGTTGGCAAGCATTTGCACAGGGATGCCTACCGGGAAATGTTCCTTCATCATATAAGAACTGTCCCATGTGCCCGTTCTCTCAATAGCATGAGGAGATTCAGCCAACAACAACGACAAACTGTTTTCTACCTGGTTAATTTGTTCTTTCAGATCAAGAACTGAAGTACATATAGTATAATATGTAGCTTCCATTTGTGAAACGGCAGCTTCATTTGCCAATCCGGCTTCCATCAGAGCACGGGTTGCATCTACGGTTTCTTTCCAGGACTTTTCAGTCCGGACAGAAATGGCCAGCTGATTGTCCAGCATCAGCAAGGTATAGTAAGTATTAGCTATACCGGCTATCAGCTGTGTCCGGACAGCCTGTTTATAGTCACGGCTCTGTTCCAGCAATGCTTTCGCCTGGCGTTTCGCATTACGGATGCGGCCGAAAATATCAATTTCCCAACTTGCCGCCACCGGTAAAGTATAAGTTTGTACAGCTTTTCCTTTGTCAAAACTACTTGCTGTCCCCTGAGGTGACAGAGCGAAAGAAGGCAGATAAGCCAATTTGGCTGACAGCATAGCAGCTTCCGCCTCTTTCACACGCCATTGTGCTGACTGCAAATCCGTATTGTTCCGCAAGCCTTGCTCTATCAATTCCTGAAGCCGCGGATCTGTAAAAATCTCCTGCCAGCTCAGATTGCCGATATTATCCACGGTATCAGCAACTGCCACCTCTTCCCCATACAAATTATCGGGCACTTCGGTTGCAGGTTTATATTGGGTATATATGCCGCAGCTACTCAGTGTGAGCGCTGCGACAGTCAGAGTGATGATCTGTTTTTTCATTTTTTCTCTTCGTTTTTGCTTTCGATGTGGTGTTGTCTCTCTTCTTTTGCTTCTACACATTCCTCTTGAATCTGCCAATCGGCCGCCGGCTGAAACTGAATAGGACGTACCTTTTCCTGTAAATATTGGAATACGATAAACAAAGAAGGTACAATAAACAGCAACGCCAGCGTACCGATCACCATACCACCCACAGTACCTGTTCCCAGTGAACTGTTTCCATTAGCACCTACTCCACTGGCAACCATCAACGGGAACAGACCGAAAATCATAGTCAGTGCCGTCATCAGAATAGGACGCAAGCGGGCTTTGGCGGCAGAAAGTGCAGCGGAAGTCAGGCTCATACCTGCCTTACGACGCTCGGTAGCGTACTCGGTCAGCAAAATGGCAGTCTTAGCAAGCAAACCTATCAACATAATCAAACCGGTCTGCAAATAAATATTGTTCTCCAGTCCCATCATCTTCGCAAACAGGAAGCTACCCATCAGCCCAAACGGAACAGACAACAACACCGCAAACGGAATGAGGAAACTTTCATAAAGTGCACTTAAAATCAGATAAATCATCAAGAAACAGATAGCAAAGATGATAATGGTAGTACCTCCCTGGTCGGTCTCTTCACGGGTAATACCACCAAAGTCGTACCCAAAACCTTTGGGAAGTGCCTGTACGGCAGTTTCCTGAACGGCACGGATGGCATCACCGGTACTATACCCTTCGGCAGGCATTGCATTTACAGCAATAGAATTGAACATATTGAAACGGCTCAGCGATTCTGCCCCATAACTGCGGGTCAATGTCACAAACTGGCTGAGAGGAGCCATCTCGCCATTAGACATACGCACAAAGATATTATTCAACGAGCTTTCATCCACACGATATTTCGGATCTGCCTGAATCATAACCTTATATACTTTAGAGAAACGATTAAAATTTGAAACATACTGCCCACCATAATAGCCGGATAATGTGCTTAGCACAGCATCCGGAGTGATACCGGCACGCTTACATTTGGACGCATCCACTTCTACCGTCCATTGCGGATAACGGATATCAAAAGTAGAGTATGCCATCGCGATCTCGGGACGTTGGTTCAGAGCACCCAGATATTGTTGAGTGGTATTGAAGAAAGTGCCCACATCACCACCTTGTTTATCCTGCATATGGAGTTCCAACGCATTACCCATACCATACCCCGGAATCATACCCGGAGAAATAGCAAATATACTGGCATCCTTGATATCCGCCGTACGACCATACACTTGTCCGATTACAGCCTGAACATCATTTTCCTTTCCTTCACGCTCATCCCAAGGTTTCAGCTTCAGAATCAACATACCAAAAGAATTACCCTGTCCGGCTAGCAGACCATAACCTGCCACACGCTGCACATGCAGCACCTGAGGAATATCCATCATGCGCTTTTCAATACGCATCATTACGTCATTAGTCGTTTTCAATGAACTACCTGCCGCCGTGCTGACATTCACAAATACAACCCCCTGGTCTTCATCAGGTACCAAACTGGTTTTAGTTGTATTCATCAAGAAAGCCAATAGTACTACCGAGGCCGCAAGAAGTGTCCATACCATCCATTTGCGTTTGATAAAGAACAATACCCCTTTCTTATATCGTTCAATCATTGCATCGAAAGCAGCATTGAACGCTTTACGGAAACGTGCTGCAAAATTGTTTTTTCCGTTCCATCCTCATTGATATACGGTTTCAAGAACAAAGCACACAGCGCCGGACTCAAAGTCAGTGCATTGACGGCAGAGATACCTACGGCAACCGCCATAGTCAAACCAAACTGAGTATAAAAAGTACCCGAAGTTCCACTCATAAACGAAACCGGAATAAACACAGCCATAAATACCAACGAAGAAGAGATGACCGCATTGCTAATCCCCTTCATCGCATCAATACTAGCCATATAAGAAGAACGATATCCCACATCAAAACGCGCCTGCACCGCCTCGACGACAACAATGGCATCATCCACCACCGTACCGATCACCAACACCAAAGCAAACAGGGTAATCAGGTTGATACTGAATCCTGCTATGGACATAAAAGCAAATGTACCAATCAAGGACACGATGATCCCCACCAACGGAATAATAGTAGAACGGATATCCTGCAAAAATACATATACAATTAAGATTACCAAAAAATGGCCTCGAACAAGGTTTTTATCACCCCATGGATAGATGCATACAAAAAGTCATTGGAGCTCATAACCTGAACCATCTCCACCCCTTTGGGCAGATCCTTCCTTGCTTCTTCCAAAAAGGTATCAATATTATTGTTTACTTCTGTCGCATTCGATCCTGCCGTCTGAAAAATCATACAGGAAATACCAGGATGACCATTCATAGCCCCATGATAGGCATAGCTTTCCTCGCCCATCTCTATATCGCAATTTCTTTCAGCTTCAACACTTCGCCATTATCCGAAGACCGGATCACAATTTCCCCAAACTCTTCCGGAGTAATCAGACGCCCTTTATACTTCATTGTATATTGATAAGTTTCATCAGAGTTTTCTCCGAATGAACCGGTAGCCGATTCAATATTCTGTTCAGCCAACACTTGGGTCACATCCGATGGAATCAATTTATACTGGGCCATCACGTCAGGCTTCATCCAGATACGCATACTATAGTCACCACCCATAATCATCATATCACCCACACCCTGGATACGAAGAATAGCAGGTTTCAAGTTAATACTGATATAGTTGGACAAGAATTTCTCATCATACGAATCACCCGGACTATATAGTGAGAACATCTGCAAAATACTGGTCTGCCGCTTTGAGGTAGTCACACCCACCTGCGTTACTTCTGCCGGTAACTGTCCTGTTGCCTTCGATACACGGTTCTGCACATTGACCGCTGCCATATCGGGGTCTGTCCCTTGTTTGAAATACACAGTGATATCCACAACTCCGGCATTTGAAGCGGTAGAAGTCATATAAGTCATATTTTCCACACCGTTAATCGCTTCCTCCAACGGAGCGATAACACTCTTCTGAAGAGTTTCCGCACTGGCACCAAAATAAGAGGTACTTACCTGAATGGTAGGCGGAGCAATATCAGGATATTGTTCGACGGGCAAAGTGAACAGCCCGATGATACCCACTACCACTATCGAAATAGAAATAACAGCCGACAGGATGGGGCGTTCTATAAAGGTTCTTAAATTCATAGTCTTTCTTAGTTCTGTTTTACTTTAATGGGAGTACCTTCACGCAGCAAACCTACGCCTTCCGCTACAATGATATCCCCCTCTTTCAATCCATCGTTCACGATATATTCCTGTCCTCCATTTACACGGGTCACACTGACAGGAGCTGATTGTGCCTTGCCGTCCACGACTTTATATACATATGTAATATCCTGAATTTCAAAAGTTGTAGCCTGAGGAATAACCAAACTTCCTTTCATCGTAACCGGAAGAATCACATTTCCCGATGTTCCGCTATACAGCAACCCATTCTTATTCGGGAATACGGCACGCAGACTTGCGGTACCCGTATTACGGTCTACCACCCCACTGATGGTTTCAATGCGTCCCTTTTCGCCATACATAGACTTGTCATTCAATTGCAGTTCCACTTCCGGCATATTTTTCAACGCTTCTGCTTTGGAACCATATTGACGGGTCAGAGCCAACAATTGATTTTCAGTCATCGAAAAGTAGACATACATATCCGAATTATCAGAAACCGTAGTCAACGGTTGTGGCAAACTGGCACTAACCAATGCACCTACCCGATAAGGCAATGTACCAATCACCCCGTCCGAAGGACTTTTCACCTCGGTATATGAAAGGTTATTGCGAGCACTGACTTCCTGCGCCTTAGCCTGAGCCAATCCAGCCTTAGCGGTCAGGTAAGAGTTTTCCGCAGTCTTCAGATCAAACTCTGAAACCACCTTTTTGGCAAACAATTCTTTCTTGCTGTTATAAGTCAGTTCGGCTGTGGCAAGACCGGCTTTAGCCGATTCCACATTGGCGACAGCAGTTTCCAATGCCGCCTTATAAGGCACTTGGTCAATAATAAATAAGACTTGCCCTTTACGCACTGCCTGTCCTTCCTCCACACAAAGCCGGGTAAGGAAACCGGAAACTTGCGGATAAATATCAATATCCTGGCGGCCACGGATCGTAGCCGAATAAGTAGTAGACAAAACTTTGTCCGACGGTGATACCTTTAATACCGCATATTCCGCCTCCATTTGTGCAACAGGCGCCTGTTTACACGACGCTGTCAAAGCAGCACAACCAACCAATACCATTAGTCGCATCCATTTTTTGTTCAATGTCATCATATTCCAATCTTTTAAATTCGGACGCAAAGGTAGATGGAATTTTTCAAGCCGACACATTCAATTATTAGTCACCATTGTTCAAATTCAGAACATATTTCCTATTATAACAAAAATAATAGTTAATTTTGCATCAAAACAAGAATAAACATGGAAATATTGAGTTTACCAGAGAATGAACCGTTTATCACCGGAATAGAAGAAGTATAGATATATGCTCCAATCAGATTATGAAGTTAGCAGACGCATCTATTTTTCATTGCCGTAGCGGAAAAGCCCACATAGAAATTGATTTGCAGGCGTACGAAGTGACGGAGAACACCCAACTTCTGCTTCTCCCCGGCAGTATCTTCAATTGCACCTGCGCCAGCCATGATTTTACCGTTTCCTATATTGTTTTTTCCGACACCCTTTTCAGGGAGATCACCTCACGTCTGGATCCCTCCTTCTTTCACTTTCTAAAAGAGCATCCATGCATTGTCATCCCTGAAGAACGTGTAAAACCATTCATCGGACTCAGCTTGGTCATGAAAGATCTTTATGAAGACAGGGATAATAGTTTCCGCATTCAGATCTTCAAAAATTTCATTCAAAACTTCATTCTGGACTTCTATGACAAGACCCAACACCTGTTCCTGCAAAAAAAGACCGAAGGAATAAATCGCCAGGAAGAGATATTCAAACGTTTCATCCAATTAATTCATAAACATTGCACCACCCAACGTGAGGTATCTTTCTATGCAGCCGAACTATTCATCACTCCCCGTTACCTTTCCACAATCGTACAAAACGTATCCGGCAACACAGCCAAAAGCATTATTGACCGACATGTAATTCTTGAGATTAAAGCATTACTACAATCCACATCTCTAAGTATTCAAGAGATCTCCAACCGATTATCTTTCCCTGACCAATCTTTTTTTGGCCGCTATTTCAAGAAACATACAGGCAAGTCCCCTCTTCAATACCGAAACCGGTCTTAAAACAAAAAAAAGCTGCCTTCAATAAAGAAAGCAGCTTTTTTCTGTTTATATAGGATGAATCAATTATTCAGCCAATTTATTGTCTGAACCCAGCACGTTAATAATTTTGTGCTTGTACAGTTTTTCCATATTGTCACGAGCCGGACCTAAGTACTTACGCGGGTCGAATTCTGCCGGTTTTTCAGCAAAAGTCTGACGGATAGCAGCAGTCATAGCCAAACGAGAGTCTGAGTCAATGTTGATTTTGCAAACAGCAGACTTGGCAGCCTTGCGCAATTCTTCTTCAGGGATACCGATAGCAGCCTTCAATGCACCACCATACTTGTTGATTGTTTCAACTTCTTCCTGAGGAACTGATGAAGAACCATGAAGAACGATGGGGAATCCCGGAAGTTTTCCATTACAGCATCCAATACTTCGAATGCCAAAGGAGGAGGAACCATACGACCTGTAGCAGGATCAATGTGGCACTGTTCCGGAGTAAATTTGTATGCACCGTGAGAAGTACCGATAGAGATAGCCAATGAGTCGCAACCTGTACGAGTAGCAAAATCAATTACTTCTTCAGGGTCAGTATAAGTATGATGATCAGAAGAAACTTCATCTTCCACACCGGCCAATACACCCAATTCACCTTCTACAGTTACATCAAACTGATGAGCGTAGTCAACCACCTTCTTAGTCAAAGCTACGTTTTCTTCGTAAGGCAGGTGAGAACCGTCGATCATTACAGAAGAGAAACCTGAGTCGATACAGCTCTTGCAAGTTTCGAAAGTATCTCCGTGGTCAAGGTGAAGAACGATTTCAGGTTTTGCACAACCTAATTCTTTTGCATATTCTACAGCACCCTGAGCCATGTAACGCAACAAAGTAGCGTTAGCATACTGACGAGCACCTTTTGAAACCTGCAAAATAACCGGAGATTTTGTTTCTACTGCAGCTTTGATGATAGCCTGCATCTGTTCCATATTGTTGAAGTTGAATGCAGGAATTGCATATCCACCTTTGATAGCCTTAGCAAACATATCTCTAGTGTTTACCAGACCTAAATCTTTGTAATTAACCATTGTTCTAATATTTATAATTGTTAGTGAATTAAATTCCACTGCAAAAGTAATCATAAATGCGCTAACTATGGCAAGTTCACACCAAAAATATCTCATAAAAAATGATTTTATTAACTATTTTCTTCGCTTGAACGCATAAACTAATTACATTGTAATGTCTACCTTACAATACTATAAAAGAAGAAAATAAGGGGTTTAGAAGAAAAAATAGCCCGAAGTTTTTTCTATTTCAAAGAAAAGCCGTATCTTTGCGGTCCAAAATGGACCATTACACCCAATTTGTTTACCAAATAAGTAAAATAATAACAATAAAAGAATATACTGAAATGAAAAAAGGTCTTCATCCTGAAAACTATCGTCCGGTTGTATTTAAAGATATGTCAAACGGCGATGTATTTTTGTCACGTTCAACTTGTAGCACAAAAGAAACCATCGAATTCGAAGGTGAAACTTATCCGTTGGTAAAACTGGAAATTTCTAATACATCACACCCGTTCTACACTGGTAAATCCAAATTAGTAGATACAGCTGGTCGTGTAGACAAGTTCATGAGCCGCTACGGCAACCGTATGAAAAAGTAATTTGTAACTTATACATAAGTTCCAAAATAAAAGGCTGCAACCCGATAAGTTTGCAGCCTTTTATTTTATCATACGTATCCACCTTTATTTCAAAGATACATCATTATACTTTCCCCCTTCCATTCATACACTACAGGTTCTTTCCTGATGTATACAACCAATTTTTCCCGTTCCGTCTTTGCCAGATAATCCGGAGTAGTATAAGTAAAAGAAATAATAGGTTTGTCTTCTGATAAAGTGGCTTTCACCAACTCCATATCCGCCTTCTCTCTAATCGCGGCATAAGCCTCATCGGTCAGCGTATCCACCGGCAGATAAAAAGCCCCGACGGAGGGAAGCTGAATAAAATCCTCCTTCGCCAGTTGCTGCCAGTCCGTATTATAAAAACGAACTTCACTATCACAAGCCGGACCGCAAACAGTATTCACTACACAAATCACCTTTACAGAATCATTCAAGGGTAACAGTTTCATTTCCATAGAACTACTTCCGGTGGTTTGCAGAAACAAATAATCATCCGTCAGTCTTTTCAGTTCAGATACTTTGCCAAAACGATTTTTCACTTCCGCTTTCATATTGCTTGCCAGAAAATCCACACAATCCTCACGATTTACCTTTGTCAATAAAGGAGCCACCGAATCGGGCATGGCAATAAAAAGAGTTTTCATATCCTGAGCGTACAATGAAAGCCCACATAACAGCATACCTATTACAAACAATGTCTTTTTCATCACATTTTCAAATTAAAATCCTCCAAAGATACATATTTTGTCAGCTTATTCCCAACCGCATTATATTTTTTTCTATTTTTGTCGGACTGATAACCAACTAAACAGGAAATGCTATGTATTTACACAAAGAGTTAGAGACCCTGACACGACCCGAAATTGAGAAACTACAATTGGAACGACTGCAAAAGACTGTCCGCCATTGCATGAATTCCCCTTTCTATAAACAACGGTTTGCCGAAAATCATCTGAGTCCGGAAGATATCCGTTCATTGGATGATTTACAGAAAATCCCGTTTACCACCAAACAAGATCTACGTGACACTTATCCTTTCGGACTGGCGTCCGTACCTTTGGAAAAAACAGTCCGCCTTCACTCATCCAGTGGAACAACTGGAAATCCCACTGTCATTCTGCATACCCAAAAAGACCTTGACGAATGGCTAATGCAGTGGCCCGTTGTCTTTATATGGTAGGATTACGTCCGGGAGATATTTTCCAGAACTCTTCCGGCTATGGAATGTTCACCGGCGGGCTGGGCTTTCAATATGGTGCTGAAAGGCTGGGAATGCTGACTGTACCTGCCGCTGCCGGAAACACCAAACGCCAGTTGAAATTCATCTCCGATTTCGGAACCACCGCCTTGCACGCCATTCCCAGTTACGCAGCCCGTATGTACGAGATAATGCAGGAAATGGGGATTGATCCGCGTCGTGACACCAAATTGAGAACATTGATCATAGGAGCGGAACCTCATTCCGAAGAACAACGCCGCCGCATCGAAGATATGCTGGGTGTAAAAGCCTACAACTCTTTCGGCATGTCCGAAATGTGCGGTCCCGGTGTGGCTTTTGAATGCCAGGAACAAAACGGATTGCATATATGGGAAGACTATTATATCGTAGAAATCATCGACCCGACACATTGGAACCTGTGCCCGAGGGTGAAGTGGGCGAACTGGTACTGACCACCATCAACCGCGAGGCGATGCCGTTATTGAGATACCGTACCCGTGATCTGACCCGCATTCTGCCGGGGGAATGCCCCTGCGGCCGCCATCACAAACGTCTGGACAGAATGAAAGGGCGCAGCGACGATATGATTATCCTGAAAGGGGTCAATATCTTCCCCATTCAGATTGAAACGATTTTATTGCAATTCAAAGAATTGGGCAGTGACTATCTGATCACACTCGAAACCGCCGAATCTAATGACGAAATGACTGTAGAAGTGGAATTGAGCCAACTGTTCACCGATGACTATGGACGCCTGCAAGCATTGACCCGGGAAATTACCCGCCAACTGAAAGATGAGATATTGGTTACCCCACGTGTGAAACTGGTACCCAAAGGAGCACTGCCTAAATCGGAAGGTAAAGCAGTCCGTGTGAAAGACTTACGTAAAACCTTTTAAAAAATAAGTTTATGACTATACAACAATTATCCGTCTTCATCGAAAACAAATCGGGGACACTACAGAAAGTATTGAACTTATTGAAAGAAGCAGGCATACAGCTGATTGCCTCTACCATTGCCGATACAGTAGAGTATGGTATTTACCGTATCATCTGCTCGGAACCCAAACGCGCATACGAGACGCTGAAAGAGGCAGGAATCTCCGTGGCACTCTCCGATGTGTTCGCCATCACACTAGACAATCAGCCGGGGCGGGCGGCAGACGCCATCACCATTTTCAGTGAAGCCCAAATAGGCATTACTTATCTGTATTCCTTCCTGTTAGGAAATAAAGGCATCTTGATTTTCCGGACAGACAATCCGGACAGAGCAAGGGAAGTGATTATTCTTAATAATCTCTCTTTTGTAGCCGAAAAAGATTTATCAACACTGATTTAAAGTATTCCTTGTAGGGGCGGAGCTGCGTGTCCGCCCCCACAATTATCCTCTGCGTTTCAAGAAATCCGTAGGACTTTCTCCGAAATATTCCTTGTAACACTTGGTAAAATAAGAAGGAGATGTAAAACCTACCTCATACGTTATCTCGGATATGGTTTTCTCAGAAGAAGCCAACAAAGAAGCAGCTTTCTTTAATCTGGCAATACGCACCAGTTCATTGGGAGAATAATTGGTAAGTGCCTTAATCTTACGATAAAGCTGCACCCTGCTTAATCCCATCTTACTGCCTAATTCTTCCACACTTAACTCAGAATCTATCAAATTTGCTTCTATCAGCTCTCTGAAGCGCTCCACAAATCCTTTATCCACCTCGCTTACAGACTCTTTAGACAAAGTAATCTTATCTCCGAAAAACTGTTTCAACCGCTTATGGTTATCAATCAGATTCCGAAGACGCACCAGTAACAATTTGGAATTAAAAGGTTTGGAAATATAAGAATCCGCTCCACATTCAAACCCCTGTATCCGCTGTTCATCCAAAGAACAGGCAGTAAGCAACATCACCGGAATATGAGAAGTCTGTAATTCCATTTTCAGCTTCCTGCAACATTCCAATCCGTCCATCACCGGCATCATCACATCACAGATAATGGCATCAGGCACATATTTCATAGCTTTCTTTAATCCGGCATGTCCGTCGGCAGCCTCTATCACCGTATATTCCTCTTTCAATAATGATTTCACATAGCCACGTACATCCGCATTATCGTCAATTATCAAGATGCATTCCTTATTCTCATCCGGAAGCCGTTCTTCTGTTTCCGTTTCCTCCAATTCCTCCACCACCGTCGGCTGTGTAGTGTGCGGTTCCTGTATCCGATCTACAGACTGCTCCTCCACTATCTCCATAGGAATATCCACCGTAAACACTGTTCCTTTTCCTTCCACACTGTCCACCGTTATCACCCCGCCGTGCAACTCGACAAAAGCCTTTGCCAAAGCAAGACCAATACCTGAGCCCGCATGGTTCACATCCATCTGATAAAAGCGGTCGAAAATATGCCGGATGTGCCGGACAGAGATTCCCGAACCGGTATCAGCAACTACCAGACGGACATATCTTCTATTTTCCTCCTTTATTAAAGTAGAAAGTGTGACAGTGATAGTTCCATTCTCCGGGGTAAACTTAAACGCATTGGACAACAAATTAAAATAGACACGTTCCATCTTTTCGGCATCCAACGCCATCAGACAGTCTGTCCGGTCATCGTTCACGTCCAGAACAAAATGGATATGCTTTCTCAAAGCCAATGTTTGAAATGCATGGCTCCATTCCTGTAATTGCGCACGCAGGTCCATATTGGTTCTCACCAACTCCAGTTTACCATTTTCATACTTACGGAAATCAAGAATCTGGTTGACCAGCCTCAACAGAATATTCACATTCTTATGTACCACTTTCAATAAGGATCGTTGCTTAGAGGTCAAGTCTTTATCCTCTAAAAGCTGTTCCACCGGATCGGCAACCAAAGTAAGCGGAGTACGGAAATCATGAGAAACATTCGTAAAGAAGACCAGTTTGGCATGAGTCGCCTCTTCCAACTGCTTGGAGAGGCTGATCAGTTGGTCGCGTTGTTCCTCCAATTGTTTCTTTTGACGGGATAACTCCATGTTCATCCGGTTCTTTGTCCAATACGCACGGACGATGATCGCCAATAAGGCAGCAAACAGTAACAGGATAATCAGACATGCATACAGAAACATGGTCTGGGCAGAGTATCTTGACCAATATTCGTCCACCTGATTATTCAGCCGTTCTATCTTTCCGTCCTGTTCGGCAATGTGGTCTGTCTGCAACTGCATGACACGGGCATTCGTTTTATCAACAAGGGCTGTTGATAACTTAGTATCCCGTTCATACGGACGCTTCTCCAAAATATCCATCGCCACCTGCATCACTTTATCTCCTCCGGTAGGGTAAATAAAAGTGGCATCCAACACCCCTTCCAGTACCTGCTCCACTCCATACCCCTTGCCAGGCAACGCATCAATACCGACAAACAACATTTCCTTTTCCAACTGTCGCTGTCTGGCCGACAAATAAGCCCCGACAGCCATGCGGTCATTTTGGGCAAAAACCAGATTTATATCCTTATTGTCTTGAAGTATGGAATCCATTTTCTCCCCAGCCACACTTTGCAGCCAGGCTCCGTCCACGCTGGCGGTAATTTCTATTCCAGGCTCTGCCTTCAAGGCATCCGCCAATCCTCTATGACGCTCCATAGCCGGAGTGGAACCTTCCAGTCCCGTTATCTCCAAAATCTTCCCTTTTCCACCCAAACGGTTCACAATATATTGTCCCACATCTTTGCCAATCTCACAATTATCAGCGCCCACAAAAGCCGTATAACGGTCCGACAAAATCTTACGGTCAATTACCACAACAGGTATTCCCAGCCCGTATGCCTTCTCCACAACAGGAGTGACAGCCGCCGCCTCATTCGGAGCGACAATCAATAAATCAACTTTCCTGTCAATAAAATAGTTGATATCTTCTATCTGATTCCGGCTATTATCTTTCGCGGTACGGATCTCCACCTCCACCCCATCATAAAACAAGGCTTCACGTACAATTTCATGATTCATTTTATGCCGCCATTCGTCATCACTACATTGTGAAACACCAATGTAATAGCGCGTATGTTTCTGACTGCACGATGTCAGAATTCCCATAAGGCATAAAATCAAAAACAAAAGATGTTTTTTCATGTTCCTCAAGGTATTTATAGATAACAAAGATAAAAGGTAACCGCCAATAAAACAAACATCTGCAAGAGAAAGTAAAAAAAAGACATCGCGAAGAACCTGATTACATCTACTTTGTATTTACAGGTTCTTCGCGATACAGCCTCAGACAATATGATTTCCAATCCAATTTGAATGAGTATCCGCAACCATTAAAATTTAAATCAACTCATTCTTTAAACGAGCCGGCAACTCAGGCATAGCCCCGTTTTGCGTACATACGTATGCAGAAACCTCAACAGCCAGTTTATGCGCCTCGGCAACCGGCTTTCCCTTCAAAATAGCAGCTACAAAAGTCGCCGTAAACGAATCGCCCGCACCTACCGTATCGGCCACCTCCACCTTCGGAGTCTCTACAAATGAAATCTCACCCGGAGTAAAGACATAACTGCCATTGACACCACACGTTAAAATCAACATCTTCAGATTATATTTCGCCAACAGAATCCAGCATTTATCCTGCAAGTCTATGCCGGGATAACCGAACATACGGCTCACTGTGACCAACTCCTCGTCATTAATCTTTAAAATATTACATTTTTTCATCGAGTTGCAAAGAATCTCCTTCGTATAGAAACCTTGGCGCAAATTCACATCGAAAATTTTACATTGTCCTTCTCCTTCGGGCATCACATCCAGAAAACGGTTGATTGTTTCCCTTGAAACCACACTACGCTGTGCCAACGAGCCGAAGCATACGGAACGGGTATTCTTTGCCAACTCCTCCAAAGCAGGTGTAAAAGGTATATTATCCCAAGCCACCCCTTCTTTTATATCATACATAGGTACCCCATTAGGGTCCAGTTCCACCTGTACGGTTCCTGTGGGATAAGGCACTTTCTCTATCTGATACTTCAAGTTCTTGCCATCAAAATTCTCAAGTATCTCATTACCCAGCTTGTCATCGCCAATCGCACTGACCACCCGGCTGTCAAAACCGAATTGTGACACATGATAAGCGAAGTTTGCCGGAGCACCACCAATTTTCTTTCCTTCGGGCAGCACATCCCATAGTGCCTCACCCATTCCTACGATGATTTGATTCATGATATTATTTACTGTTTACAATTAAAATCATTTCTTTATTTTCAAGGTATACATCAACAAATAGATAACTCCGACAGTCATCACCGCCACAGCGCCACTCTGCCCCATGGCATCACTGGCAACTCCCATGCCAACGGAAATACCGTACCGCCGAACAGCCCCATAATCATCAATCCGGAAACTTCATTTTTCTTTTCGGGCATGGCAAACAATGCCTGCGAGAATATAATAGAGAACACATTGGAGTTACCGAAACCAATCATGCAATGCAAATATAAATAATTGTTTCCGAATGGAATATAAATAATCCCACCATTGCCAGCAACATGAACACGACACTGAGAGCAAAGAAAGACTTTGCAGAAGCCTTTTGCAAGATAAAGGCTCCGAGGAAGCAACCCACCGTACGGAAAATAAAATAAAGACTTGTTGCAAAACCGGCCTCAGCCAATGTCATATCCAAACGCTCCATCAAGATTTTAGGAGCCGTTGTATTCGTACCGACATCAATACCGACATGGCACATGATCCCAATGAAAGACAAGAGAATAAACGGTTTTCCCAACAAGGAAAAGCACGCTTTGAAGCCGGACGCTTTATCGGGTTTCTCTTCCTCAATAGGGGTCAGCCCCAACAACACGATGGCAAAAACGGCTATCACCATATAAACAGGAAATAATACCCGCCAGCCAAGCCCGAAAGTAGGAATAGCCTGCATCGCTCCCCACATGGCAATGTAAGGGGCAAGAAAGGAAGCAATAGCTTTTACAAACTGACCGAAAGTCAATGTACTTGCCAACTTTTCCCCCGCAATAATATTACTCAGCAACGGATTCAAAGAGGTTTGCATCAACGCATTACCGATACCCAGTAAAGAGAAAGAAATCAACATAAGCGTATAGCCGTCGCCGAATATAGGGAGCAGCAAAGAGGCAAAAGTGACAATCAGACTCAGAAGAACTGTCTTCTTACGCCCTATCTTATTCATCAGAATACCTGTAGGTACAGAGAAAATCAGGAACCAGAAGAAGACCAAGGAAGGAAATATATTGGCTTGAGAGTCTGTCAGATCCAGATCCGCTTTTACATAATTCGATGCAATCCCCACTAGGTCTACAAATCCCATGGCGAAGAAACACAGCATCACCGGAATTAATTTGGCATACAGATTTTTATTGCTATTCATGGCTTTATACTTAGTTTACAAACCTAACTTATATATTGTGAAATTTGAAATCTTCATCTCTCCTCCTTTACTATAAAAAACGCAAAGAGTTATAAGGTTCATTCGGGAATACCAGATTAGTCATGGCAACGCGGCCACCGTCAACAAACAACTCCACACTTCCATTATCCACAAAAACTTGAATTTTATGTGCCTTCGCGGTGTTTATCGGAGCCCAAGTACCCAAAGCAAAATCATTTTTATAATTCACCGTAACCTCTTTATAACGAGCATAACTTTCTTCAGTATCCAAATCATGCGGTTTTACCTTCTTGCCAAAATCTACAATACCACTTTCCGCACGGTCCATTACCACACGTCCCTCCGAAGCGTCCAAATAAATCTTCACCTTCTCACCCAAACTGTTCAGCAATTCAAAACCAGCCTCTTTACCAGCCGACACCAGTTGCAATTCCAGTTCAAAAGCGCCGTCGTTATTTTCAAAAAGTGTTTCTAAACGCTTCTCGCCATTTACTGTAAAATCATCCAGCTTTTTAGAATCTTTCCGCAAGTGCTCCGTTTCCTTTACCGGTGCGGCACTCAGATAAAGCTGTTTGTCTTCTCCCGTATACAGACTCAGCTCACGTGGCAAAGCATTGGCACTGCGGAACTGTTGTATAGGAGTATAGTTAGCATACTGCCAGTTGCTCATCCAAGGTACGGCAATGACACGGTCGCCGGTATTCGAGAAACAAACAGTGGCATAATGGTCTTTTCCCCAGTCGAGCCATTTCACCACCTCGGGTTTCGTATCACATACAAACTGATGCCCGTCAAAGTCGCCTGTAAAATACATCGTACCGCTGCCTCCATAGACAAATCCCGGATTGATATTGACAATCATCACCCATTTCATCCTGGTCCGGTCACCATCTACAGGCAGTTGGATGAAATCCGGACATTCGAACTGATTGGGCTGAGGACCAAATCCTTCTCCAAACTCACTCATGTATTCCCATTGCTTCAAGTTGGCAGACGAATAAAAACGCATATTCTTATCCGCACTGACAATCATAATCCATTTCTGTTCGGGTTCATACCAAAAGACCTTCGGGTCACGGAAATTCTGTAGTCCGTCAAACGGAGTAAGAACCGGATTCTGTTCATACTTCGTATAAGTACGCCCGTTGTCCGTACTGTATGCCATACTTTGCACCTGGCTCTGCCCACCGGGTATATTACGGTGCGAAGTATAAAAAGCGACAATTGTATTTTCACCGTAGCCTGCGCTGTTCTCTTTATCCACAATGGCACTTCCCGAAAAGATATGCCCCAATGTATCACGGGCAATCGCCGGGTCAAGATGCTCCCAATGAACCAAATCCTTGCTCACGGAATGTCCCCAGTGCATATTTCCCCATACGGAGCCGTATGGATTATATTGAAAATAAAGGTGATATTCACCGTCTTTATAAACCAGTCCGTTGGCATCATTCATCCAGCCATAAAGCGGAGTGTGATGATAAACCGGACGGAACTTATCCCTGTTTGCCGTATCAAATGTATCCGAAACCCGGATGCTGTCCCAACACAGCGCATCTGCCGCCACCTTCTTTATAATGACAGTAGCTTCCTCACTTCCCTGAGGCAAGGCAAACGGAACATAATATTCAACGCTGTCTGTAGCCAGACGCACATCCATATCGGTATCTGCGGGGCTCCCAGTATCCAGCCTTACCAGTCCTTCCTTGCTGCTCTCCTGAATCGGAAGCAACAAAATAGTTAGCGGGACGGGCAATATGTACGATTGTCACCGTATCTCCCTGATGTTCGAAAACCAGGTCATTTTTTTGTGACTGACAAGAAACAGCGCCTCCTGTAAAGGCTAAACCTAATGCAAGGTTAACAAGATTTGTTTTCATGAAGTATAGGATATTAAAAGTTTTGTTTGATTGTTTTTCGTTATCGGCAAAGTTAACGGAAACCTGCCTTACCGGCTGAAACATTTGTTTCATTCTTATGTATAAATGTTACTTTTCCACCATAAAGAAGAATTAAATCCCTCTTGAATCAGAATGTTATTTTCGCCGCAAATTCTACGGTGAACGGACGGATATAGCTGCCTGCCATCCATGCGCCGTTATATGCCGCCGCATTCTCCTTATCTACCAGCTCGGCTCCCGAAATACTTCCTTTCGCCCCGGTCTGGTTCAAGAAGTTTATCACAGTTCCGCTTAAGGACAAATGTTTGTTCACATTCCAGTTTATTCCACCGAATGTTTCCCAACGGCCGTTGAAATAATAGGCATTTTTAATATTTGCATACGTCTTGCTGAAGTAACGGAAACTGGCCCATACCTTCAAGTCTTTGGTAATGTTGTAACTAGGGTCCAGTTCAATCAGCACCTTCGGAATTTCGGTAACGATATTGCCGGTGGCATTGATACCCGATGTTGTCCCGTCACTAAAGGTCACTCCCGTTTCATACTTCTTATACTTCGGGCTTTGGTAAGTGAACAGGAAGTGGAAATCAAATCCTTTGAAAGGTTTCACCACCGCATCCGTCGTCCACCCTATTGTTTCAATATCATAACTCAATGCGGCCGCCTTAATATCCTTATCATTATTCGGATTAATCAGATTCAAGGTAGAGTTGTTGTTAGTCTTGGCAATGTAACTGAACAGTGAGGTCAGACTAATCCAGTCATTATTGAAATAAATACCCGCACGCCCCAACGGAATTGTAATCTTATCTACATTCGGCATCTCGGCAGGAGCAAAGTTCGACATATTCGGCCGCTGGGTATTGTAGGTGAAATCGGCGGTAAAGCCAAACTGCTTTGTCATTTTATAAGTGGCGGCAGCCGTGAAAGCCATGTTCAGCCAATTGTAACTGAAATAACGGGGAGCTATCTTCGTACCATCGGCTGCAACTGCCCCGATATGATAACCGGCAAAGCGGCCTACCGGATTGCCTTCGGCATTATATACCGCCAGGTTCTTTCCTGCCAGACGCTGGTACTCGAAGCGTGCGCCATAATACACATTCCATTTATCGGTGATGTCCCAGTCGTGAGTAGCATAAAGAGCCAGTTTGTTTTCATGTCCTTTGTAATATTCGGAAGCATTCTGGTTCAGATTATAATAAGGAGTGTTTCCGTAATGATGAATATCCTTCGTATCAGCGCTGTACAACATTTGGGGATATTCTTCCACCGTATGGTCATACATGGTAGTGTTCGAAGCATAGTCCACATCATAATACCATTCGTTCACCCCCACACGCCAAGTCATATCATCATACTTCCGCGACAACTCGGTGGTAAAGAAGAACTCATCTATATTCCCCCGGTTGAAACAGGACATGCGGCTCTGTACATATCCTCATAAGGATTCAATGTTCCATCCAGTCCTTTGGTGCTATAGCCGTCGGCTCCTACTTTCTGCTCCATAGACATCGGAGTCTGGTACAGATAGGAACCCAAAGCATGGTCATACTTCATATTGATTTTCCACTCCAACCCGTTATCCCACCGGTAACGGTTAAGAACCGTCAACTGATTTCCTTTACTGGCCGTAGCATCATACAGACTGATCTTTTTCATCTCTCCGGTACGCATGTCCATATAAACCATATCCGATACATTAGGCAGATAGGAAGAAGTACCGAGACCGAAACCGGGAATCTCCTTCACACTCCCATCGCCTACATAAATAAATGGTGCACCGGTGGTAGCATTGGACAACCAATGGCTGTTGCTGTAATGGTAGATGGCAGAGAGCTGTCCACGTCCTTCATTGTAGAACTTGGTCAAGGCAAACTTATAGATCTGAGTCCGGTCCTGATATTGCGCAAAACGCAGTTTGAACGAACCCGGATCAAAATTCTGATAGATGCTGCCGCTGTAAAACCAATCTTTTCCGATGCTTCCATTCAGATTGAAGTCAAATTGCTGTTTACCGAAATGATTGGTGCCGTAGTTCAGCACACCATTCATTTTCTTCTCTTTATCCAAGCCGAGTTCCGTAAACGAATTGACAGCATAACCTATATTACCGGTAGTAATCGCTGTTTCGGAAATCTTCAGCAATCCGGTATGTCCCAAGCTGCTGTCTCCGCGCCAATGCGTGTTTACATTATGAGGATTCGAATTATATACCACAGGCAGACCATTTTCGAGTACATTCACATCACCACCGGGCAGACCGATAGAGATTTCACGAGGACCATTGGCACTAGCCGCATTCAACATGACATTGCGATTGCCTTCCTCTTTCGAATTAGAGCCACTTTGGTAGAATCTTTTTGTGCATAACCATTCAAGCAAACGGCGGCAAGTAAAATAATGACCGCGCCCATCCGGTTCTTTTGTTGATTTTTGTTCATAGCATTAAATGTTTTTAAAAGTTTTTCTGAGGCAAAGGTAGGGGACAGCCGGCAACCTCTATAAAACATTTGTTACAGCTGCTGGCATTTTTGTTTCATTGCAACAAAAGTGACGGATTATGTAACATTTCTCGTGAACCATAGGCCTTTTCACCTCTAAAAACAAGTTCATCCCAATTTTCCTTCAGCCTTCAGTTTTTGCTGTTTTTTCCCCATTTCATCGAAGAAAACACCTGAAGGATTATCCTTCAGCCTACTATCAGCCCGCCTTTAGGCAAGCAAGAGAAAAAAAATCCCAATTCCTCTTTTTCTATCCGAAGTATGCCGGTAATCAGCATAAAACACTTACCTTTACAACAGCACCAACTGAAAAGAAAGACGCCACAATAGAAAAGGAAAATCCCTCAAACCCTTCAAGGGGAACATCTAATTTGCCCGTACAAGCTCTTTTCTCCTATGAATTAATAGG
>ENA-OQCN01000350-OQCN01000350.1-human-gut-metagenome-genome-assembly--contig:-NODE-350-length-24619-cov-5.616528_pt1 | contig 24619 bp, 33 predicted proteins | sample MGYA00242497_ERZ504576 | MGnify/ENA primary metagenome ERZ504576 (study PRJEB26092, sample SAMD00036296) | human gut metagenome | host: Homo sapiens | study: EMG produced TPA metagenomics assembly of... | reverse complement strand
AACAAATCGGACATATTGCTGATGTCAGCAATATGTTCATATGAGAATTGCGGACGATTTTTTGACCGCAAATGGATGGAGGAGTTCCATGGCAGAAGATAAAAAGAAGATGAAATTGCAGTAATTGAGATCAATGAAGAATTTATGAAACAAAAATTATATGAATTTCGGGGATGTAAAGTATTATTAGATGCAGATCTAGCTGAAGTATATGGATATGAACTTAAGGCTTTTAATCAGCAGGTAAAAAGAAATATAGAAAGATTTCAGAATGATATGATGTTTCAATTATCTGATAATGAAGTTGAATATTTGCGGTCACAATTTGTGACGCAAATATAAGCAGCAAATCCCGCAGCAATCCTTACGTTTTTACGGAACAAGGTGTATACATGTTAATGACTGTACTAAAAGGGGAACTTGCGGTAAGACAAAGCATTGCATATGTTGTTGATAATTATATTGGATTAAGAACGCTGGTACACCTTAAGAATTCTCCGACTGGAGTAAATATTACTTTGTTCAGCGATAATGTTGGGAATAATAAACTTCATAATATAGAATATACGGATTTTTGCAAGAATACCGTGAATGCTACCGGGCACAAGTGTACTTTCCGACGCAACATCGAACAGTCACAGATTGATGATATGCTTGCAAAGCTGATTACAGAAATGACAAAAGAAGGAAAATTTAAGGATGCCATTCAGGATAAGATTGGAGCGACTGTTGACACAACGGACCTGGAAAAACAGTTATCTGTGTTAAATGCAAGTCTTCATCAGGCGGAGACAATAAAAACCCGCCTTGAACGGCAGATGGATAATCTGGATGTTACAGATACCCATTACGGTAAAAAAATATCAGATTTACAGAGACGATTGGATGTTCAATATGATTGAATAGATGAAGTGGAAGAAACAATGACAGAACTGAAGTCTCAGATTTATGAGCTTAAGAAAAATCAGATTGATGCAGATAGCATATACGGATTTTTAGGTGCTTTTAATGAAGTGTATTCAGAATGGTACGGATGCTGAAAAGAAACAGTTCATGCAGGCATTTATTGAACGCATTGATATATTTCCGAAAAGACGGAAAGATGGAAATTGTATTCAGAATTTTAAGTTTCAGTTTCCAGTACCGATTATTAAAGAAGGCAAGGAAGTAGCACAAAGCAAGGGAATTTCTTTGGACAAGGAGAAATCGGATGAACATATGGTTTCCTTGGAAAAGTTATCAACACTTGAGACGGTATGCTTATTGTCCAAACTCCACGAAGCGAAGCATCATGTGAATGTGAGACTTGACATGGACGAGATGGATTTAATGGCGGCTGAGAGCAAGGCTACTTATGAGGAGATTAAGTCCTACGTGGCAGAGCATAATGAGGGGATGAAAGTATCTAACCTTTATATTGCGCAGGTTAAGGCTAAGTATGGAATTATAGAGCGTGAGAATTATAATAAACCTAAGTCAGATGACGCAAGACAGCCTAAGTGTCCGAAGGAGAAGGAGAATGCAATCGTAGAGGCACTGAGATATTTTAGAATGATTTAATTCAGTTACATGGAAGGAGCATTTTATGAAATATTTTAATAGTAAAGAATTTGATACAGAGATGGAAAAAGTGAAAATTATTATGGAAGATAAAGGATTTGTTTTGGAATCTGATCATCCATATGCATATGAAATGCAATACTCAGATGCGTATGATGATGTAGTTGAATGGTTGGAACAGCATGGCTACAACGGCAAATTAGATAATGTCGGACTATTTGAGGGTGTTGCGGTTTATGCTTTATATGATGAATCTAGAATATCATATAGTGAAATTATATCGAAATTAAAAGAAGAAGCAAAACAACAATGTAATTAAGTATCTTAATCGTAGAGGCACTGAGATATTTCCAGATGATTCCAAGTGGATCGTAGGATGATCCGGCTTATAAGAAAGAGAAAATTTAACTAATGCTATTGAGCCTTCAGACATTGGGAATAAAACTTTATGTTTGTAGGCTTTTTGTTTACAGAAAAATTTTTCGTGGATATAATAAACATGACATATAGTTGTCGTGTTGTGTTAGATATGATATGTATGGAGTGTGGAAACTATGAAGATAGATAGGCTTATTGGGATATTGTCGATCTTACTGCAGGAAGAAAAGACAACTGCTCCTGAACTGGCAGAAAAATTTGAGGTATCCCGCAGGACAATAAACAGGGATATTGAAGACCTTTGCAAAGCAGGTATTCCAATAAGGAAGGCACAGGGGACCGGTGGCGGTATTAGCATTATGGACGGATATTGTATAGATAGGACAATTCTGACATCCAAAGATATGCAGATGATTCTTGCGGGGCTGAGAGCCTTGACAGTGTGAGTGGAAAGCGATACTACGGTCAGCTGATGGAGAAAATCCAGACTGGATCATCAGAGTTTATTAGTGGAAGAGACTCTATGCTGATTGATTTGTCTTCATGGTATAAAGGCTCTCTTGCTCCGAAAATTGAGGTAATCCAAAATGCAATAGAAAACAGGCATATCATACAGTTCATGTATTATGCTCCATCTGGAGAGAGCAACCGAAGGGTAGAACCATATTATCTGGTTTTCCAGTGGTCGAGCTGGTATGTATGGGGGTGGTGTTTAGAACGTAAAGATTACAGGCTGTTCAAACTGAACCGTATGGATTGTGTTGTTGAAACAGACTGTGGATTTCTGTGCAGAGATGTACCAATGCCGGATTTGTCAAATGAGAAGATATTTCCGGGTGGGATAAAGGTAAAAGCTCTTTTCACACCGAATATGAAGTGGCGGCTGGTTGAAGAATTTGGACCGAACTGCTTTACAGAAACAGACGATGGAAGGCTGCTCTTTTCAGCAGACTATACGGATATGGAAAACCTTGTGACATGGCTTATGACATTTGGAGCAAAAGTAGAGGTGCTTGAGCCGGAAGAAGTGCGGGACATTATTTGCAGGAATGCAGAGGAAATAATAAAAATCTATGGAGGATTAGGAAAATGAGATTAGACGGTTTTGGGTTGTTTGTTGATGATATGGCAAAGATGATTCGTTTTTACAAGGATGTTCTTGGATTTGAAATTAAGGAAGAAGAGAATACTTCCAATGTTTATCTTGTGAAAGACGGAACACTTTTTTTACTGTATGGACGGAATAATTTTGAGAAAATAACAAACCGGCGATATGAGTATATCAAGGGTCTGAATGGTCATTTTGAAATGGCACTATATGTTGATACTTTTGAAGAGGTGGATGAGGCATATAAAAAGGCTGTGGAAAACGGTGCGACATCTGTGCTTGAACCGGAACTTGAACCTTGGGGACAGAGAACCTGCTATATAGCTGATCCGGAAGGAAATCTGATAGAGATTGGTTCCTGGAATAAGCCTTATGAAGAGAAGGATTTAGAGGGGGTGTAAAGGATATGGCTTTTGACTACAAGAAGGAATATAAAGAATTTTATATGCCGAAAGACACACCGGCTATCGTAACTGTTCCGAAAATGAACTATATAGCGGTAAGGGGAAGCGGTAATCCAAATGATGAAGATGGAGAATATAAGCAGGCTATTGGACTTCTGTACGGAATTGCATTTACGATAAAAATGAGTAAAAAGGAAGACCATCAGATTGACGGATATTTCGATTATGTGGTGCCGCCATTAGAAGGATTCTGGTGGCAAGAAGGCGTGTCAGGAATTGATTATGCGTGCAAGGAAGATTTCAAGTGGATTTCTGTTATTCGCTTGCCAGATTTTGTTACCAGGGAAGATTTCGACTGGGCTGTCAGGAAAGCTACGGCAAAGAAAAAACAGGATTTTTCTAAGGTTGAGTTTTTTTCCTATGAGGAGGGCTTATGTGTACAGTGTATGCATATCGGATCGTATGACGATGAGCCTGTTACAGTATATGCGATGCACAGATTTATTGAAGAACAAGGATATGCACTGGATATTACTAATCAGAGAATGCACCACGAAATTTATTTGAGTGATGCACGGAGGGTGGCACCGGAGAAACTGAAGACTGTGGTCAGGCATCCAATAAAGACTATGGGGAAATAGGAGGAAAAAGATAAGGCATCAACAAAGGCATATTTGGATTTTGTTTTGGAACAATTATCAGGACTGGATGAAATCAGCAGTCGGGCAATGATGGGAGCATTCATTCTTTATTACCGTGGAAAGGTTTTTGGTGGATATATGATGACAGACTTTTGGTAAAGCCGGTTCCGGTGGCGGTGAAAATGATGCCGGATGCTGAGATGGAACCGCCATATGATGGTGCGAAAAAAATGATTCTGGTTGATGATGTGGATAAGCGTAAGCTTATTGAGAGCATGATAGCGGAAGTACACCTTCATCCAAAGGAAACATGGGAAGAGGGAAAGAATCCGATAAAAGAGATAAAGTACGCATTTCCAGTAAGTAAAGAGGTCATGGATGCTTTGAGGGAAAATGTTGCATCCGTTGAGACTGTGGTAGGACTACACAGAAAGGATATGTAGAAATCCTTGAATTTACGCACTTTGCAGAATTTTTCAGCTTCAACAGGATTGCTGAAAATCACAAGGAAAAAGAGCTTGTGAGGAAGGTAACGGTTGTTGTGGCATTAGACCTCGGTTGTGGGAACACAAATAATTCTGAATATGAAAGTAAATAGAGAACTATCAGATATGTTGCCAAGCAGATCGTTGTCAGCGAGATTAACAACGTGGAGCTGGAGGGCCTGATCAACTGTATTTTGGAAAAAGGCATTGAGGAGCATAAGTTCTATGAGTGATGTGGCTTAAATAATAAGTAGTTAGCTGTGAGGTGCAACATGCGTCTTACAGCTACAATATAATTGAAAATGCCTCGGATGGTGCTATAATTATTTTATTCAATTATTTACTGATGTTTTGTGGAGGCACTAAAATGAAAAATTTATACTTAGATCATAACGTATATATAGAAGCATTAGAAAATGAAAGATTAAATGCGTCGCTTAGGGGATTGATGGATAAAAAAATACAATGTTTGTATAGTCCAGCTCATATTGAAGAAATATATAAAGTTGTTGCAAATGAAAAATCGCAATATAAGAACAAAATGAAAGAGTTAATAAATTTTATTAGTATTGTAACTTCTGATATGGAAGTTATACCTACAAACACTGAGTTAGTTATAAAAAAAGAGCATCCGAAAGTGTGCTATTCTAGGGTAAGCAGTATTGATACTAGAGAAAGAGTAAAAGAGGATAGTTGTATAAAATATACAGAAGATAAAAATAATTATCTGAAATTACTGCACGAGGATAAACATAATTCTTCACTGTCAAGTATTGAGCCAGAAAAGATATGGGAGAGTCCGATAATAGTAAAGTATATTTTGGATTTTAATAACAATATAGACTTTGTTATTGAAAAATATAATACATCTTTGGAAGTTCAAATGTTAAGTATTTTTAATGTTGATAAAACCTTACCGGATAATTTTTGTTTAAGAAGAGGAAATTTTGCCGAATTGGAGATATCTCATAAGCAGTTAGAATATACAATAGAAATACTTTTTAGGATACTAAATTTTGCGGGGTATTGTTCCGAAAAAAGTGAACAAACTTCTATTTCGGGGACACACGATGTATCTCATGCAATATATGCAACTAAAGCAGATTTTTGGTTACAATGGATCGGAGATTTGCAAAAAAGTGTAAAGCAGTATACAATTTTTGGGAGTGAGGACATCTGTTATTTTTGTAAGCAAAATGAAGTAGTAAATGTTTTGGAGAATATAGTTACTGAAGTGATGTCATATGAGGGTAAAATAGAAGTAAAACAGAAAGTAAAACAGGAATAAAGAGTTATTATTAAAGAAGTAGGGATTAATCAGGCATCAGTTTTTCATGGCTTTTGCAAAGAACACGATCAATTATTTCAGGGTATAGATATTAATGGTATTTGCACATATAAAGATTTGTTTTTGCAATGTTATAGAAGTGTATGCTATTGGTTACATATGCTAACTGTTGATGGGAGTACAATGGGGGAACTGCAAAAATATACAGATGATGATAGGAAAATTGATAACTCGGTGTTGGTTCAGATAGGAGATGTAGAAATCCTATTTCGTAAGGTAGAAGAAGTTATTCCAGTTGTACTTAATAAGATGAATACTATTGCGACAGGGGAAGATAATGTATTTCAAATAGTTCTGCCTAATAAGATGGATACGGATATTATTGTTATTAATGCTTCACACAAGAGAGTTGTGCTGCTCGATACTTGGAAAGTAGCAACATCCAATATGCTGAATATTATTGAATTGATTGAATCGTGGATGATTTCGAATGAAATATGGTATATTCAACCTAGCGTTATTGAAAAGATTCCAGAAGTAAGGTTAAAAATAATTTGTGAGGATATAAGATATTGGCAAGGTGAACACAAATTATGGGAAGTATATGATATGTCCATTTTTTGATGATTTACGTCAAAAGTATTTTAAGATATACAAGGATAATGACAATTTGGATGATGAATATGAAGAGAAGGAAAGGCAAAAATTTATTCCGCAAAAGCGCTTAAATAAAGAACAAAGGGAGAAAAATATGCGAAGATTAATGGGAAAGCTACAATATTATGGAGATTTTCGAGATATGACAAAAGAGTAAACATACAGAAAATGGATAAATTCATTTTAAGTATAATTATCTCAGAGATTATGCCGATATTTTTCAAAAGTATTTATGAAAGGTAACGGTAATTAGATGGAAGGAATTGAAACATTTTTATCTCAAATAGTAACACTTGGTCTGGAATGGATTTGGAGTGTATCATGGTACTGGATACCAGCAGGGCTAGGATTTGCATTTCGATTTGGATTATTGAAATACAAAATATGGGATTCAGAAATGCGAGTCAAAGCGATCTTAAGAGATATCGTTATTATTTTCGTATTAACAATATTGTGGTCGGGTTTGAATTCCTATGAATTAGATAGTAATGCAGTAGTGATGGTTTTTATCTTGACTTTCGTTTACATTGCGTATGGTTTAGCAGAAAGTTGCGAAGAAACGGGAGGAAGTACAGAAAGCATATTACTGATTTTAAAAAGTGTATTATTAACAATGCTTTCATTTCAAGAAATAGTTGGAACTATTTTTGGAGCAATAGTGACAATTGGAATGGCTGTGATGGCATATAAGTTTTGGAGCTGTAAAGAAAAGAAGACAGATTTGTTTGAGATAATCTTTTTATGTGTAGAAGCAGTTGTTTTGTCTATCATTGGTGAAATATATAACATACAAGGAATAGGGATTTTTCTATTTATATTTTTTGAAGAAACAGCATTATTCCTTTTAAACTATATTGTTAGGTATATAGCGTCTGTATTCTTCGGAGAGGCAGAGGAAAACTATTACTAAAAGTATGAAGTGCTGGAAAAGATGAATAGGAAGACTAACTATTAAAAGTCAAGCCTTAAAATGATATTTTTTGAATAAAGTACAGAAATGTATTTTAGATATATTTGGAACTCAGTTAGAGTTCCTTGAACCTTGAAAACTGTATGACAAAAAGAGCATCGTGATAGGTGCTCAAAAAAGGAGTATTGAATTAGAAAGATTTAAGCTGCTTTTATGTATTGCTGCTTTGTTTTTTCAAGATGATAAATCACTCGAACCAATTTCTTTACAGCGTGTGATATGGCAACATTGTAATGTTTACCTTCCGCTCGTTTTTTAGCAAGATAGGCTGCAAATGTTGGATCCCAGTGGCAGACATATTTGGTGGCATTATACAAAGCGTATCGCAGGTATCTGGAGCCACGTTTTTCCATATGTGCGTAGGCACCATCCAGTTGTCCGGATTGATATGTTGATGGCGAAAAGCGGCATAAGCTAAGATCTTATCAGGAGAATCAAAACGATTGAAATCACCGATCTCGGCAATAATCATAGCTCCCATGCGATAGTTGATTCCAGGAATGCTAAGAATTGGAGAGTTGATTTCATCCATGATGATTTTAATCTCATTTTCGATTTCATCAATCTCTGAATCAAGTTCCTGAATAAGTTTGATGGTGTGCTTCAATTCAAGAGATTTGGCTGGCATATTTGAGCCGATAGAAGCTCTTGCAGAATCTCTGAAAGTAATAGCAGTATCTTTACCATATCGACCTTTGGAAGATTTGGAAAGAAGATTTGTAAGTCTGGTAAGGTGTGCAGTAGCTACATGTTTAGCAATGGGAAATTCAGAAAGCAATGCATAAACAGATGCCATATGAAGTGTTGGTACAAGTTTTTCTAATTCAGGGAATAAGATACAGACCAGTCTTGAAACGGAAGTTTTTAGCTTGGCACGTTCTTTTACTTTATCAAACGATAACGAGTTAATGACTTTAACTCTTCGTTGTGGTAAGATGTGTCTGAGTAGGACTTTAAGTTCACATCAGACATGAGCATGGAAGCAATCGTGCGGGCATCTACTTTATCCGTTTTCGTCTGTCTAAGGCTTAGACTTTTTCTGTACAGATTTGTATGTAACGGATTGATAACATAGGTGGGCAGACCTTTATCAATGAGATATCCAAGGAGATTGTAACTATAGTGTCCAGTGGCTTCCAGTCCTACTTTTACTTTTGTCACATCATCCATAACGGATTCAATCTTTTGATAAAGATCATTAAAACCATCTAAGTTGTTGAAGATGGTAAATGCTTTAAACAACACTTTGCTATCAGAGTTGGTGATAAAGCAATCATGCTTATCCTTTGCAACATCAATTCCTATGTAAATCATAATAAATCTCCTTTGAAATGTATTAATGCTGTTTTAGAACCACAGGGTGCTCCTTGCGATTGTAACCTCGTTCTAAATAAACCGTCATGCGGTATCTAACTGATTAACAAATGAACAAAGAGACTGTGGTTGGAGCCTTCCTAAAACCATCAAGTGGTAGGAGAAATAAAACCAATCCACAGCATCTTATATATCATAGTCGAACCTACAGAAGAGGTAAAGAATGGACTATGACCTAATAGTTGTAAAGACCTTGGAGAGGGTCTATAAAAACTACTACTATATAATACGAGGGAGAATAAAAATATGAAGAATATGAAGGTAAGAACCAAGCTAAATCTGATACTGGTTCTGGTTATTTTACTTGTGGCTCTTGGGAGTGTTGTTTCCTTCAAGGATTTGGAAGATGTGAAAGATAAAGCATTGGAGACAATGGATGCATCATCCCGTCAGAGTTATGATGATTCAATTAAAGAGCAGGTGGGCGTGGTTATTTCCCTGTTGTCGGAGATTAATGACGCATATAAAGCGGGAACTTATACGCTGGATGAAGCCAAGAAAATTGCAGCGGATGAGGTTCGGCAGATGCGTTACGGAGAGACAGGTTACTTTTGGATTGATCAGTCAGATGGAACAAATGTAGTTCTGCTTGGCAGCGATACCGAGGGAACGAACCGTATGGAGACAGAGGATGCAAAAGGATACAAGATGGTGAAAGAAATCATACGTGTAGCAGTGGAAGATGGTGGAGGATACACAGATTATGTATTTCCTAAAGAAGGAGAGACTAAACCTTCACCGAAGCGTTCCTACAGTGAGTATTTTGAACCATTTGACTGGGTGGTCGGTACAGGAAATTATACCGATTATATTGATACTGCTATTGAAAAGCAGGACAAGGTATTTTCCAGCTATGCAATGAAAAAGGCAATCACACTGATTGGGGCATGTGTTGCAATGCTTGTGGTTGTTGCAGTGCTTGTTTTCATGATCGCACAGGATATTACAAAGTCACTAAAGAAAGTTGTAGCAGAGATTGAAGTGATTGCAGGTGGTAATTTTGCGCATAGAATGCAGGACAATATGATGAAACGGAAAGATGATTTCGGACAGCTGGCAGGAACACTTGAGACAATGAGGGAATCAATATGCGGATTGCTTTCCCAGGTAAAGATAGAGGCAGCAAATATTGATACAGTTGTGGAAGCGATGGATAGCAGTATATCAAATCTGAATGGGGAAATTGAGGATGTGTCTGCGACAACCGAGCAGCTTGCTGCAAGTACTGAAGAAACTGCCGCATCGACAGAACAGATCAACAGTATGACTCAGCAGATTGATGGTGCAGCGAAAGAGATTGCGATACGTGCACAGGATGGGGCTACGGAAGCAGAAGAAATTCATAAGAGGGCAGCACAGACGAAGGAAGCAACGGTGGAGAATCGACAGAAAGTTCAGACGATGCTCGGAGAAATCAGGGGAAGGCTGGAGCAGGCACTTGAAGAGGCAAAGGTTGTGGAACAGATCGGCGTGCTTGCTGATTCTATCCTTGCGATTACCGGACAGACTAATCTGCTTGCACTGAATGCATCCATTGAGGCAGCACGTGCTGGCGAGGCCGGAAAGGGATTTGCAGTTGTTGCAGAGGAAATCCGGGTATTGGCAGAGCAGTCTAAAGATGCCGTGGCAAATATTCAGGCCGTGACGGAAAATGTGGATAATGCAGTAGCAAATCTTGCAAATGACTCTAATCATCTGTTGGATTTTGTAGATACAGATATTGTGAAGAGTTTTGGCGATTTTGAGAAAATGGCAGATGATTATAATATGGATGCATCTAAAATTAATGATCTGGTATCGGATTTTAGTGCAACCTCAGAAGAATTGGTAGCATCAATTTCCAATATTACAGAGGCGATTGAAGGAATTACCTCCGCATCAAATGACAGTGCTGCAGGTACAACAAATATTGCGCAAAAAACCGTTTCTATTGCAGGCGAATCGGCAGAAGTCATGAAAGGTGTTAAGACAGCAGAGGCTTCGGCAGGAGAACTCCGCAAGAATGTAAGCAACTTTGTAATTGAAGAATAAGAAATATATTTACAAGAGGAATTCGTATCAGGTTCACTTGCCTGCAAGCATGCATCGATGATACCTTTTGCCCCTTTAATCATATTATTACACGAAAAAGATATAGGTTCGCCTGTATCTTTTTTTGTGTAATGTATATTAAGATGCTATTAAACAGTATTAGGATAGTAAAAATTTCCTATTTTAGGAAAGCTTATTGGAAAGAAAAGCAGGTTTGTCATTTTCAAATTTTTCATGGCAATCTAAAAAAATATCTGCCAAAGAAAGCTGTTTATATGGTATCATAAGTATCAGGATACAGATAGATGAAAGGCTAAATATGAAAAATGAAATTTTATTAATTAATGTACTTATTGAGACATATATGGTGGAAATATACCTGGACAGAAGGGAGTAAATAATGGTAAAGAAGATAATGCGTGATCCACTGTTTCTTGCACAGAAATCAGTGGATGCTACAGAAGATGATAAACAGGTGGTTACGGATTTACTTGACACATTGAAAGCAAATCTTGACCATTGTGTTGGAATGGCAGCTAACATGATTGGTGTGAAAAAGAATATCATAGTGGTTGCGGCCGGACCATTCCAGTTTGCCATGATTAATCCGGTGATTACCGGAAAATCAGGAGCTTTTCAGACGGAGGAAGGCTGTCTTTCGCTGGAGGGTGTGAGACCATGCACAAGATATAAAGAGATTGAAGTGGATTATCTAGACCAGAATTTCAAAAAGAAACATGGCAAATACACAGGCTGGACAGCACAGATAATTCAGCATGATGAATGCGATATAATAGGGACAAGTTAGAAGAAAACCTTGAAAACAAGGGGTTCACGCTGATTTAGTCCCTATTTTTTATACCATTTAATCGGTAGATAAGGCAGCGCTGTTATTTAAAATCCGAAATTTATGAGAATACATAGTTGCTTCAGAATATAAATTCTGAATGTAATTGTGTACACAAGAGAGGTGAAAATTGAATAGTAATAATTTTAGGTAGGACTAAATTAGCTTTGCACTGAAAAGTGTATCCGGCTGTTTGTCCTGCCTTTTTTATTGGAAAGGAGCAGGAAATGGCAGAAAGGAAGCTGATTTGGTCCGAATGTAAGTCATCTCACAAAAAGAGAGGTGGCTGGATATGAAAGTATTTATAGTAGTAGCAGTAATTATTGTAACAATCTGTTTGGCATGCCTTATGAAAGCTAAAGCAGAGGGTGATCGCATATATGATGAACTTGCTTATAAACATTTCAGCAGCAAAGAAGAGAGAAAAGGCGAACAGACCGAAAGGTATGGGTAGATGTATGAAAAGAATATGCAGATTATGGAGGAAGAAGAAAATGAATAACAAGTTAGAAGTAATCGGTATTGATCATGGCTGGTCAATGATGAAAACAATCTCTCAGGTATTTGTCACAGGTGTTAAGAGCATAGTCGATAAGGCAAAAGAAAAGGAAGATCTGCATTATACAGGTTGTCTGAGTTCTTAGGAATTAAGAAAAGACTTCTTGATATCAGAGAGAATGTAAGAGGTGCAATCAAGACAACGGATAAGGATATAGCAAAGACAGAACTTCTTGCAAAAGGATTTCGTGAAGCCGGTCAGACAGTAACCAATGCATTTCGTACTTTTGCTGACAAGCCAGAGGTGGATTATTCACAGAAAGAGCAGAAACATCCCATTACAAAGGCGGTGCTTGCCCCTATGAAAGCAGTGAAAAAGATGCTTGTATTAATGGAGATTCATTTGGACGCATCCATAGATAAGCTGGATATCTGGCGATGGATGTGCAGCTTGATAAGGAAAAGCATATGGAGAATGCGAAAGCGCAGAAACAGACAGAGCCGGAGAGGGCAGAAGCTGAGCGAGTAGAAGCAGAGGTTGTATATGCACCAATGGTCGCTGAGCCACAGGAGTATCAGTATAATGCAGATGCATTTGAGGCTAGAGGTGTGGATGAGGTGAAGCAGGAAGCGGCACATAAGGAAGCACCGAAGGTAAGAGACGATAAAGCCAGATAAATGCGAGGACATGGGAGAGATCCTGCGTCCTTTTTTAATGCGGATATGTTGCAATACTAAACATTAATTCGATATACAAGGGATGATTATTGGACAGTATAAAGTACTATAAGGATCATAAATGATCATAAATGATAGAATCTGCTCTGGCATTTTCAATGAGATCAAGGTTTGGATACTCTTTGACAATGGATACAAGATTCTGCTTTGTATACCAGCTGTCACAAAGTATGATAACATTTTTTTGTGATGAAAATTCAGGCATGACATGACGTACCATGGATGCAGCAAGCTCAAGCTTTGATTCTTTTTTCTGCCACATGCGGTATCCTAACGGCACCGCAAGATATGATATTTTATCACGATTCCACACGGGCACACATAACATCAGACTTACAAAACAGTGTCCATTAAGATAATTACAGCCATTATGCGTTGCATGATCAAACAGCTTTGATACATTTTCAAATTTTGTACCAAATTTGGAGATTATTGTATCATCAATGCAAAGAAACACCGGCTGTGATTTAAGCTGTTCCGGAATAAGGTGCAGTGCCATTTTGGCAGTTACATTCATAAATCTTGAATAATCAGCTTTGGCATAAGAGCAGGCATGATAAAAAGTATTCAGGGATTTTTCTGTTATCACGGCAAGAAAATGCTGGTACAGGAATCTGATTGAATGAGCTGACTCCAATGCGAGTATTTAAAGTACTAGTAAAAATAATGTTTCTGCCGTAGGAACAGAAAAAGTTGCAAAATATTCAAAAAAATATTTATGAAGTCTACCAATTAATGAGTTTTCGTTGTATAATGTCTTTGTCGTACAGAGTCACTTTCCTTTGTAGTGTTTTTGTGCAAATTCATTATACATCAGAAAGCTCTGTACGATTTCTTTTTTATGAAAAAGTTGTAAGTGGTGTATATAAAGTGAGTTAATTATTATTAAAAGTATATTTGACAGTTGAAATATATATAAAAACTTTAAACTAATTTGTTGGATTGACTATATTCTATGAATAAACATTAAAAACGCAAGGAAATGAGGTGTTTCCGATGGTTTATGACAAAGATAATATAATTATCTTATTGTAAGTGTGCTACATCAGAAAAAATTGACTTTTGTGGTGAAGGAGGAATTATTATGTTTAAAAAGCATAAATTTATAAGTTTCTTAATAATATTTGTATTACTTTTTAGTGTTAATACTACAACTTTTGCAAATACAACAATGGAACAAAATTCTTCAGTGAATTATACTTCTGAAATTAAATTGTATGATTCTAATGAGAATATTATTGCATACTACTATGAATTAAACCCAACGGATATGTTATTGTAAATGCTGATAATAATGAAATGATTGAGTATTCTGAATACAACAATAAATACTTTTCGGAGAAAGATGCTCATTATTATTATGGCGGTCCGCTAATGTATTATAAGGCGGACGGGACTAGACAATTTGGAAGTATAATAGAATTGCAGTCTCAAAAAGAAGTAGCTATAGAAGATATTACACCTCTAGTGCGTGGCTCAGAAGCTGATTCATTAGGAACTTTAAATATCGATAATTTTTTAATAAAAACAAGGGCTGTATCTAGCGATAGTATATCTCATTCTACTGCACGATACAGTTATAATCCAGATGGAAGATGTGGTTCTGTTGCAGGAGCCATTGTTTTGAATTATTATGATCGATATAAGTCACCGTCATATGTACCTAATAGTTTAGAATCTTCAGATGGCGTTGCTTTGATAAATGCACTTGTTGCAAGAATGGGAACAAATACTAATTACAATGAGTTAAAAAAAGGATTATCGTTGTTTATTAAGCAATACTATAAACCAACTACAGTAACTGCAAATACATATAGTTGGGGAGATAGAATTAGAACAATTATTGGTAAAAATTATCCATGCATATTAGGATTGACATCTCATCCACGATATGGAGAACATTGGGTTGTTGTAACGGGTTATAATTTTACCTCTAATAATTCTGGAACCTATACAGTAAATGATGGATGGGGAAATGTTGGAATAAATATTAATTCGAGTTATACAGATGGGTGTGTTGATATTGGGTAATAAATCTGTTGTAAAACGCAAGTCGTATATTGCAATGTTAGTGTTTATATCCACGATAATTATACTTCTTTTAATAGTGAATATGAATGAAAATAGTAGCAAAATAAAGGTAAAAGGTGGAGAAGGATGTGGTATGTTTGATAAAGCAACAAGAATCGAGATTATATTTAATGATAATGAATATATTGTATCCAATCCAGATGAAATTGAACAAATAATTCGTTTGTGCCGTCAAAACTGGGAGCCATCAAATACTCATATTACAAAGGAAGATTGTGATATGTGTGTTAAGTTTATTGGTACAGATACAGAGGTTTGGGTTGATACTGAAACATTATCATCATATATAGGGGAAAGTTTTGTACAAATGCCAGAAGATTTATTTAAAAAAATTAAAGAAGTAGTCTCGTTAAGTAATACACTTCGGAGCATGCCGAAGAAGTAAACTTTACTCAAAGACAAGGATGCGGTCAGCGAGTTTTCCAAAAAGTATAACTGTGACTTTGCCCTTGCGGAAGAATATCTGAGAGTTGTTCGAGGTATCCGCAATCAGCAACCATTCTATGTGACAGATGAGGACGGCGAGGAAACGGGCGAAGATGTTGCTCTTGATGATACTTGGAACTACTCCGACATCCTCTGGAACGGCATACAGGCAGAAAAGGTGCAGCGAGCTTTTGATAAGCTGAACTACCGGGAACAGACCTTGCTTGAAAAGCGGCTGGCAATCTGCATGACCTGCGGGCATGTCGGCTCATGGAAAGGCCGTCCTACCTTTGAGGAACTGGCTGTAATGTTTGAGGGCAGCACTGCCAGCGGTGCGGAGCGAGCCTACCGCAGAGCAGTGGACAAACTGACAGAATTGTTGGTTGCCGAGGGCGCAATCCATGCTGTCCGCTTGAAACAGAAATCCAAGACCAAACGAAAAAAGAAAATCGCCACCGCAATCTACGAATACCAAGCAGACTGCGACGGCGAATGGGGCCAGATTTCATTTGATTTTGAGAACGGCACATCAGAAATAGTCCGACTTGCCGATTGGGATACAATGAAAACAAACCGCTTTGCGAACAAGGCAATAGCCTACCTTCTAAACTGCGAAAACGAGAAGTTGCCAAAGGAAACGATAGTAGCGTTTGAACTATAAAAGGAAATTGACGAGGAACGAGAATGAAAACAATCGCAATCATAGATGATGATATTCATATTGGAGATATGCTGAGAGAAGTGCTGGTGCAAGAGGGCTATTCTGTTCTTCGTGCATACTCCGGCACAGAAGCGTTATATCTTCTTTCACAAAACAAGCTCGATTTGGTGCTGCTGGATCTGATGTTGCTGGGATTGTCTGGCGAGGAAGTTCTGCCCCACATTGAGAACATTCCTGTTATCGTTCTCAGCGCAAAAGTAGATGTGCAAGACAAGGTAAATCTTCTGCTGGGCGGTGCGGCAGATTACATGACCAAGCCTTTTGATACAAAGGAGCTTCTTGCCCGTATCACTGTTCAGCTCCGCAAGGCAGAACAACATGGCGAAACCAAATCTCTTTCCGTTGGCGATTTGGTTTTGGATATGGTTTCCCTTTCTCTGACAGTACAGGAGCAGCCTGTGAAGCTGACCCGAACGGAGTATGCCATCTTAAAACTGCTGATGGAAAATCCCAAACAGGTAATTTCAAAGAGTGTCCTGCTTGACAGAATCAGTCTGGACACACCCGACTGCACCGAGCGTTCTTTGAAGCAGCACATCAGCAATCTTCGTAAAAAGATGCAGGATGTCAGCGGTGTAGACTATATCGAAACAGTCTGGGGAATTGGTTTCAAATTGGCAGAACAAAAAATCTTGACCAAATCTTGACGTTTTTCTTGACCACTTTCTTGACTTTTGTTTTGTAAACTTAGGTCAGCAAAGGAGGTAATACAATATGAACTATATTTTGCAAACAAACAGCCTGACAAAAAAGTATAAAAACTTTCAGGCATTGAATGGTCTTACTATGAATGTTCCCAAAGGTTCCATCTATGGCTTTGTGGGAAAGAACGGCGCTGGTAAGACAACCCTGATCCGCTTGATCTGCGGATTGCAGGAACCGACTTCCGGTAGCTTTTCTCTGTACGGCATCCGCAATGACAGCAAGGATATTATCAAATCCCGCCGTCGCATGGGTGCTGTGGTGGAAACACCGTCCATCTACATGGATATGACTGCGGAGGAAAATCTGAAGCACCAGTATCTCATTCTTGGTCTGCCATCATTTGATTGTATTCAGGAATTGTTGAAGCTGGTAGGTCTCGACAACACGGGAGAGAAAAAAGCGAAGAACTTCTCCCTCGGTATGAAGCAGCGTCTGGGCATCGCTATCGCATTAGCCGGTGATCCCGACTTTCTTGTTCTTGATGAGCCTGTAAATGGTCTCGACCCTCAGGGTATTGTGGAAATGCGAGAACTGATTTTGAAGTTGAACCGAGAAAAACAGATTACAGTTCTTATTTCCAGTCACATTCTGGATGAACTTTCCCGTCTGGCTACTCATTACGGTATCATTGATAATGGTCGCATGGTGAAGGAACTGAGTGCAGAAGAACTGGACACAGTTTGCCGCAAGTGTGTCCGCATGGAAGTGACCGATACTTCTACTCTGGCTCGTGTGCTGGATTCCATGAATCTGGAATATAAAATTATCTCCGCAACAACAGCCGATGTGTTCGCAAAGATCAATGTGACACAGCTGACCGTTGTACTGGCAAAGGAAAACTGCGAAGTGCTGTCTATGCAGGAAAAAGATGAAAGTTTGGAGAGTTATTACATCTCTCTGGTTGGAGGTGATAATAATGCGTAAACTTTTTCGAGCAGCCTTTTACCGTACAGAGAATAAAAAAATGATTCGAATAGAATTAGTGATTGCTGTATTGCTTTCCGCATTCATCATCCTCAACGGTTACTTCCAGACGAATTTGACTAATGCATACATCTATAAGCTGGTCGCCCGTTTTTTTGGATATTCACCCTGATGGGACCATTTATCGCCGTATTTGCCGCATATTTGTGGGGAACAGACTATGAATATGGAACTCTGCGCAATAAACTAATCTGCGGACACACTCGTGAAGAAGTTTATTTTTCCAATCTTCTCCTGACCATATGTGCTGGACTGAGTACTGCACTAATCTGGTTGATAGTTAATGGGATGCTGGGTATTCCGCTACTGGGTACGGCAAGCCTGAACCTCTCTTTGGGAGAGATGGCATTTTATATTTTTTCAAGCCTTTTGATGGTCGTTGCACTCTCCAGCGTATGTTGTCTGTTGGCAAGTCTGGCGGAGAACAAAAACTCAGCGACACTTCTTTGTCTGGGAGCTGTAGCTGCAATGGTCATAATCGGGATGCTCCTTTATGATCGTTTTGCAGAACCAGAGTTATTGGATGGATGGATGTGGAGTGATACAGACCCAACTGTGCGATGGCATCCCCAAAATATCAAATTCATCGGTGGAACATTTCGTATCCTGCTGGAATTTCTTATCTGTCTGACACCTGGAGGACAAGGTGTAATTCTTTGCGAAGAAGGGGTGGAACACCTGATTTTTCTTCCATTGTGCTCTGCGTTTGTAATTTTTTCAACATCTCTTATAGGAAGTCGTTCCTTTAAGAAAAAGAACCTAAAGTAAGGAGGTAGAAAGATGTTCCCTTGGATTTTGTGTTGTATTTTGCTAATTGTTGTATTTTTTCTAATCACAAAGATTATTTTTATAGAAAAAAGTATTGATGAAATTCATACAGAATTCCAGGAACGTCTTTCCTCCGACACAAACACTCTGATTGATATTTCTTCCAGCGACCCTCATCTGAGAAAACTGGCTTCGGAGATTAATATCCAGCTTCGATTGCTCCGCAAGGAACGCCATCGTTACCAACAGGGCGATCTGGAACTGAAAGAAGCTATCACCAATATTTCCCATGACCTGAGAACTCCGCTTACGGCGATAAACGGTTATCTTGACCTATTGGAACGAGAGGAAAAAAGCGAAACGGTACACTGCTATCTTTCTCAAATCCAAAACAGAACAGATGTTTTAAAAAATCTAACCGAAGAACTATTCAGATATAGTGTGGTTACTTCTTTTCAGGAACTGAAACCAGAACGTATGGATGTTGTCCGGGCATTGGAGGAAAGTCTGCTGTCTTTCTATGCGGTCATGCAGGAAAAAGGCATCCAACCGGAAATCGAATTGCCGGAGGAACCGGTTTTCCGTGAACTGGATGCAGGTGCGGTCAACCGTATCTTTTCCAACATTATCAGCAATGCGCTGAAATACTCTGACGGCGATCTGTCCGTAGTCATGGATAAGAACGGCTGTGTTACATTCAGCAACACGGCGCACAATCTGAATTATGTGACGGTCGGCAGATTGTTTGACCGTTTCTATACAGTAGAAGCCAGTCGCAATTCAACCGGTTTGGGATTGTCCATCGCCAAGCTGCTGATTGAGCGTATGGGCGGAAGTATTGGAGCAATCTACAACAATGACAAACTGCAAATCAAGATAATCTTTGCAAAAATGAAATAAAAAAGAGTTTATATGAACGGAGGTGTTTTGATTATGAAGAAATACTTGAAGGAGATACTAATACTCTTAATTCAATTATTTATGTTTTATGTATTTCCATTATTTGCAGGACCAACAGACGTTATGGGAATGATAGTTTTGCTTATTTTAGCAACATTATTGCTTTCAATTCTAATTGGCAGCATTTCAAATCTGAAAGTAAAGTACTTGTATCCAATAATCATAGCAATTACATTTGTGCCATCTGTGTTTATATACTATAACGAGACAGCATTGATACATTCGCTTTGGTATTTGGCAGTATCATCCTTTGGTTTGATAATCGGCATGGTCATTCATAAATTGATTCTTAAAAAGTAGAAAGAGCAAAACTTTCAAAGGCTACCCAGTCAAAAAGATTGGATAGCCTTTATTTATGTTTTCTAAAATTAAAGTTGAATATCTGCCTTAGCCAATAACTATGGGCTTAGAGGTTTAGTGAGCCAGGCAAATCGCTCCAATCGCCGTATCCACAGATTTATACTCTGTAACAGTTTTTCAAATAGGTTTTGGAATCTCCGTTCAATATCAAATCAGCATATCCAATCGGGTCATTGTAAATCAGATAATCCAGTTCCGACCTCTGATACATATTGTCGGCAACCTCGTTCTCAACCGCAATCGTATGGGTATAAGAAATGTGATGATGATAAGCATAAAATAGAGATTGATACTTATGCAGCAAATGTAGTAAAAGATATTTTTAGAATGAAATTACAGGGAATGAGTCAGGATGCCATAGCGTGTAGACTGAACGAAAATGGTATTCTCTGCCCTGCTGATTATAAAAAAAGCGAAGGTAGTAATTATCAGACAAGTTTTAAAATCAAAGATAAGTCAGGTTGGTCATCTACTACAGTCAGACGAATTTTGACAAATGAAATTTATATAGGAAATCTTGTGCAGGGTAAGCATACAACACCTAACAGACCTGAGTTTAATAGAATGATTGAGGATATTAAATCAGGGAAGATAAATACAATAATTACAAAAGATTTGAGCCGTCTTGGAAGAAATTATATTGAGTCAGGGACATACATTGAGAGAATATTCCCTATGTATAATGTTAGATATATAGCCATTACAGACGATTTTGACTCGATAAGACCGAATACAGATATTACAATGCCTTTGAAAAATATTGTTAATGAGTATTACTCTAAAGACCTATCTGATAAGTCTGGACAGCATTTCGTTCTATATGGAAAAATGGGTTATATGTGTGCGGAAGACCTCCATATGGATATAAGAAGAATAAAGAAAAGAAGTGTCTGGAGATAGATGAATATGCATCACAGGTTGTAAAGCGTATTTTTTCAATGTACCTCAACGGCATGAAATTTGCTGAAATTGCTAGGACACTTAAAAATGAAGGGATTCTTTCACCAAGTCAATATAGATATGCCAATATAGGTGATAAAGAAAGTTTGATAAAGCAAAAGACTGGTATTATGTACAGGTAAAAGACATATTAAAGGATCAGCAATATGTTGGTGACTCTGTTCATGGTAAGTTGGGAGGAAGTTAGGTGAGCATAGAAACAAAAGAAGAATGATAAGGAAGATTGGATTATAATTCCTGATACACACGAAGCTATTGTTTCTAGAGAAGAATTTGCCATAGTACAGAAGATGATTGGCGATAGCACAAAGCAGTTTAATGATGCAATAAATAGGGGAAAGCAAAAAGCACCGGTACCAAAGAATAAATTTGTTGGAAAGTGTACTTGTGGGCAATGTGGTTCCAGAGTTTTCATCAAGCGTAAGGATACAGGAAAAAGTGAATTCTATTATTATTGTGCAGGAGAGAAAAGCAGCGTTTTGTGCAGGGACAGGCACGTCAAAATTCCATATGAGGATTTAGATAGGAGTGTTTTTAGTGTAATAAAAAAACATATGCAGCTAAGTATAGAAAAAATATCCTTGATACAAAAATTGAACGCTTCAGACTCTGCAAATATTCAGTATAAGGTTTTAAATAGGCAGCTTGATAAGCTGAGAAATGAAAGAAAGCGTATTATTTCAAGGGAGAAAGACTTATATGAAGATTATAATGATAAATTTATTACAGCAGAGGAATATGTACAATTTCAAAAGGAATATAAGAAGCAAATCGAAGATATAGATATTCAGATTACGGAATATGAAAATCACATTAGTAAGTATAGGAAAGATTTCCATTTAGATGAATCGTGGGAAAGTATTATATCAAAGTTTCAAGGAAAACGAATACTGACTCGGGAGATTGTAGACGCTTTTGTATCTGAGATAAAGATATATCCGGACAAGAATATGGAAGTGAAGTTGTACTATGATGATATGCTGGATCAGTTAGTATCTATAGCTGATGTAAGGGAGGCAGATGTAATGGCAGATAATGTAATTGCAATATATCTTCGCCTTTCTTGTGAAGATACAGATATTAATAGCAAAGATGAAAGTAATAGTATTACCAACCAGAGAAATCTTATTATGGAATATATCAAATCTGACGCAGTTCTTTCAACTTATACTGTTAGAGAATATATTGATGATGGTATAAGCGGAACAAGGTTTGACAGAGAAGCATTTGAAGAAATGATGACACAGGTCAAAGAAGGCAATATACAAGTTATTATTACAAAAGATTATAGCCGTCTGGGTAGAGATTATCTGGAAGTTGGAAGATATCTGGAGTTTGTATTTCCGGTGCTAAAAGTAAGGTATATATCAGTAAATGATAATTATGACAGTAATAATTTTACAGGAGCAACAGGAGGAATGGAGGTTGCGGTAAAAAATGTTATAAATATGATGTATAGCAGAGACGCATCAAAAAAGGTACGAAGTGCAAGAACGACATTAGCAAAGGCTGGTAAGTTTATAGGACCGCAGGCTCCATATGGTTATAAGAGGTCTGAAAGTGATAAACAAAAGCTCGTTATTGATGAAGAACCTGCAGAGGTGGTCAGACTTATATTTGAGATGGCTATCGATGGGAAAAAATATAAGCAAATTGCCAGATATTTGAATGCTAACAACATTGATACCCGTGTACAATATAAAGAAAAGCATGGTAAAAAGTGGAATCACCCAAGAAATTATGAAATAAAACAATGGAGTGCCACAGCAGTTATGAATATATTGTTTAATGAGATTTATACCGGAACAATTGTTTATGGAAAGACAGCATGTAATGCTCAAACTGGTTATAAGTCGAAAAAAATGAATCCTGATAATTGGATTATAGTAGAAAATTGTCACGAGCCGATAGTGTCGAAACAGACATTTGAGAAAGCACATAAAGTGATTAATAAGACAACCTGTAATCGAACTAAAGAGCAGGGTTCATATAAAAAATCTATAATAATATGTGGTTGCTGTGGTAAAGGACTTGTAAATTCTTATGGGTATTATAAGTGTAGCTGTGATTATGATCCGAGTAAATATAACTGTCGCAATGTCAGAATGAAAACGGAAGAATTTGAGGCAGGTGTTATGCAATATATTAATACAACAGCGGCAGGTATGCTTGAACATTTGCAGATATACAAAAAGAAAAGAAGCAGTAGTGTTGAGTTGCAAAAAGAAATTGATAAGCTGCATCAAATGAAAAGCAAGGCTGAAGCTAAGAAGTTTCAGTTGTATGATGATTATACGAAAGGAATTGTCCAGAGAGATATTATGGTATCGGAAAGGACAACGCTTACTGAGCGTATTGGTGAAATTGAGATAGAGCTTCACGAACTTGAGTCTAAAATACAGTTGGAACAATGTATTAATAAAGCTGGTGAGGAAGAAACAATAGAGTTGTTGTCCAAAATGGAGACATTTGACTTGGATCTTATTCGTCAGGTTGTAAAGCGTATCACAATGTATGATGACGGCAACATTCAATTTGAGTGGAATGTGGATGATTTTTTACAGGTTAAATGATATACTTTATACAAGAAAGCTTTCAAGAACTATCGTTTTTTGATAGTTCTTGAAAATAAATTTTTTTGGTCTTTACTTGACACAAGCAGAGGTGGACCATTGTAATGGGGTGGTCATATGAAGCTAAAGAACATATTAATAGTAGTGGACAATATCGAAGAGTCAATCCACTTCTATAACGAACTGTTTGGCCTTAATGTGATTTCGAGACAGGAAGGTAATGTAATAATGTCGGAGGGCCTGGTATTACAGGATGCCGGAATATGGAAGGAAAGCATGCAGATACAGACTATTCCATATAACAATATGACGGAACTGTATTTTGAAGATAATGATATCGAAGGTGTAGTTAAAAAGCTGGAGTCAGGAAGGTATGAGGTCAGATATGCTACAGCACTGACAGAATTCGACGGAGGACAGAAGCTTGTAAGATTTTATGATCCGTCCGGAAACCTTATTGAAGTGCGCACACTATGGGATAAATTTGGGAATAGAGAGTGATTAGGATATGATAAGGACAGTAAAAGGTGATATTACAAAAGTAACAGATGTGCAGGCAATTGTAAATGCAGCAAAGATTGCGGTACGTACAGTTGCCAGATTTCTGCAGGAGAATCCGGGGCAGTTTGATTTAGTGGAATGGATGCTATTTGATTCTCATACAGAATCGGTGTATGAAGCAGAAGTTGATCAATTGTATAAAATGATATAATAAAAGAGTAAATGTATGGCAGGTAAAGTAAGGAGGATAAGGTATGAGCGAGATTGAAATTACGGGAGTATTTGAGAACGTACTTGGAATGATTTATTCGGCAAAACAGAAAGCTGAGTATCAGGTTAATTCTACAATTATTGATTTATATTGGTCTATTGGTGAGTATGTTTCAAAACAAATTGATGTAAATGGTTGGGGCAAGTCTACTGTGAAGGCTTTGTCTGAATATATATTGAGTAAAGAACCTGGAATTAGAGGATATTCATCACAAAATATTTGGAGAATGAAACAGTTTTATGAAACTTACAAGGATAAACCAGAACTCTCAAAGCTGTTGAGAGAAAATACATGGTCTAATAATCTGCATATTATCTCTA
>ENA-OQCN01000349-OQCN01000349.1-human-gut-metagenome-genome-assembly--contig:-NODE-349-length-24627-cov-3.763469_pt1 | contig 24627 bp, 29 predicted proteins | sample MGYA00242497_ERZ504576 | MGnify/ENA primary metagenome ERZ504576 (study PRJEB26092, sample SAMD00036296) | human gut metagenome | host: Homo sapiens | study: EMG produced TPA metagenomics assembly of... | reverse complement strand
CGAAACATATCCAGAGACTTTACAGGAAAAAGCAGAATGCAGTGAAGGATTATCTTCACAAAGTGACCAGATGGATCGCAGAATACTGCAGAAAAGAAGAGATCCGCTGTGTGGTTGTGGGAGACATTCGAAATATCCGGAAAGAAAAAGATATGGGACACAAGACAAACCAGAAGTTTCACAGCCTGCCGTATAATAAGTTGTATATCATGCTGGAATATAAGCTGAAACGGTATGGGATCCCATTGATAAAACAAGAAGAAAGCTATACCAGCCAGTGCAGCCCGTTATCACCAGAAGTATCAAAAAGATATGCAGAAGCATCAAACCGAAAAGAACGGGGCATGTATGTAACTGACGGAGTAAGATACAATGCAGATGCGGTAGGCGCATTTAATATCCTGCGGAAATATCTTTCCGTATCCGGAAAACAGAAAGAACTGTCCGTAACCGGACTAAAAAAACCAGATATAATAAAAGTAGCTGCATAGCCGAAAGGCAAGCAGTATTGGTGTCATGGACGCACCCTGAAAAAGGCGGTATCCCGCCAGATTTCAGATGCTCTGGTAACTCAGTTGCCGAGTAGTTCACAGGGAGAAAAATACGCTCAAAAAAGTATGATGGATTATGAGATTTTATTGAGAAAATCAACGAAGTCAAAGGAAATATGATATACTGAGAAAGTATGATAAAAATCAGGTTTTAGGAGGATATAGTATGAGCGGTTTTGATTATGGCAAAGTAAAAGATCCAGAGTATTTCCAGGAAAACAGAGTAGAGGCACATTCCGACCATAAATATTATGCATCCATGGAAGCGATGTTGCAAAAAGAAGAAAATTATAAATATGATTTAAATGGTCTTTGGAAATTTCATTATGCAAAAAATTATGAGAGCACTATAAAAGGATTTGAAAAAACAGAATATAATTGTAAAAACTGGGATGATATCCGTGTACCGGCACATATTCAGATGGAGGGATATGGAGAGCCTCAGTATGCAAATGTACAGTACCCTTGGGAAGGCTGGGAAGAAGTCAAACTAGGAGAAATTCCAACTCATTTTAATCCGGTAGCAAGTTATATAAAATATTTTGAAGTACCGGAAAATATGAAAGGAAAACGAGTTTTTATTTCTTTCCAGGGAGCAGAAAGTGGGATTGCAGTCTGGTTAAATGGAGTCTTTGTGGGCTATAGCGAAGACAGCTTTACACCGTCAGAGTTTGAGTTAACGGATTCTCTTAAAGATGGGGAAAACAAGCTTGCAGTACAGGTATTTAAATTTACAAGCAGCAGCTGGTGCGAGGATCAGGATTTCTTCCGTTTTTCCGGAATTTACAGGGATGTATATCTGTATACGATTCCAGAAGTACATGTCCGTGACATGAGAGTGCGCACTTTACTGGATGAAACTTTTACAAAAGCAGATTTGGAACTGGTTTTAAAAGGAGTTGGAAACGGAAACGTTAAGATTTGTCTGAGCAAAGACGGAGAAGTAATTGTAAATATAGAAGGGGCACTTGAAAGTGAAAGCAGGTTTGTAGTTTTGGTAGAACAGCCTAAATTATGGAGTGCAGAAGCACCGGAATTATATGATTTACTCATTCAAGTGTTTGATGAAAATCAGAAGCTTATGGAAGTGATTCCATACCGCGTGGGATTCCGCAAATTTGAGATGAAAGGCAATATTATGACCTTAAATGGCAAACGAATTGTCTTTAAAGGAGTCAATCGTCATGAATTTAGTTCTGTAACAGGACGTCATGTTTCAAGGGAAGAATTAATCAAAGATCTGGTGACGATGAAACAGAATAATATCAATGCAATTCGTACCTGCCATTATCCGGATGGTTCTGATATTTATGAGTTATGTGATGAATACGGAATTTATATGATTGCTGAAAATAATATGGAAACACATGGAAGCTGGGACACTCAGGCGGGAAAAGAGCATCCGGATTATACCAATGTTGTTCCGTGTGATAAAGAAGAATGGAAAGGCATGCTGTTAGACCGTGTCAATTCCATGTATCAAAGAGATAAAAACCATCCGGCAATTCTTATCTGGTCTTGTGGAAATGAGTCCTTTGGCGGAAGTGTGATTTATGAAATGTCAGAGTTTTACCGTAAGGAAGACCCGACCCGTCTGGTACATTATGAAGGTGTATTTAATGACAGAAGATATAATGATACCAGTGACATGGAAAGTCAGATGTATCCGTCTGTGGAAAGTATCAAGGAATTTCTGAAAAAGGATAGAAGCAAGCCATTTATCTGCTGTGAGTATACACATGCGATGGGAAATTCCTGTGGTGCAATGCATAAATATACGGATTTAACAGATACAGAGCCGTTATATCAGGGTGGATTTATCTGGGATTATATTGACCAGTCTATTTATAAAAAAGACCGTTACGGAAAAGAGTTTCAGGCGTATGGCGGAGACTTTGATGACCGTCCGTGTGATTATAATTTTAGTGGAAATGGAATTGCTTATGGAGGAGACAGAGAGCCATCTCCAAAGATGCAGGAAGTAAAGTTCAATTACCAGAATATTACTGCTGTCGTAGAAAAAACACAGGTTACAGTTGAAAATAAAAATTTATTTGTGAATACAAATCAGTTTGACTGTGTGGCAGTGCTTGAAAAAGATGGAAAAGAACTTGCAAGAAAACAACTTGAGACAGATGTAGCACCACTTAGTAAAAAAACATATCCGCTTCCGTTTGAAGTTCAGACTCTGTCAGGAGAGTATGTAATAACAGTAGCATTTCTGTTAAAAGAGGATACAGTCTGGGCAAAACGTGGTCATGAAGTTGCCTTTGGACAGGGGGTGTATAAGGTTGAGAGAGCCGCACAGATTCCAAAGGGAGAATTAGAGGTTGTTAAGAGTACACATAATATTGGGATCCATGGGGACGGTTTTAAAGTGATGTTCTCATACTTAAATGGCGGATTGGTATCCTATGTGTATGGTGGAAAAGAAATGATAAAAGCCATCCCAAAACCAAATTTCTGGAGAGCGCCAACCGATAATGACTATGGAAATCTGATGCCAATGCGTTATGGACAGTGGAAACTGGCAAGCCTGTATTTATCGCATAAAAAACCAGAGGGTGGAATGTATGAACCAAAGCTGGAAGTAAAAGCACATTCTGCAATTGTAAGTTTTACTTATTGCCTGCCGACGACTCCACAGGCAGAATGTGAACTTTCTTATGAAGTATTTGCAGATGGAACAATCGAGACGGTACTTTCTTATGAACCGGTAAAAGACTTAGGAGATATGCCAGAATTTGGTGTGATTTTCAAATTCGATGCAGACTATAATCAGGTAACCTGGTATGGAATGGGACCGGAAGAGACTTATGTAGACAGAAATAAAGGTGCAAAACTTGGTATTTATCAAAATAAAGTAGAAGAAAATATGGCAAAATATTTAGTTCCGCAGGAATGTGGAAATAAAACAGGGGTACGCTGGGCAAAAGTAACGGATAGAAAGGGCAGAGGTATGCTCTTTAAGAGTGATAAAATGGAATTTTCCGCACTTCCTTATACTCCGCATGAAATTGAAAATGCGGCACATCCGTTTGAACTGCCGAAGTACATTATACAGTAGTAAGAGCTTCTATGCAGCAGATGGGTGTTGGCGGAGATGACAGCTGGGGTGCCAAAACGCATCCGGAATATCTGCTGGATGTAAGTCAGAAAAAAGAATTTAAATTTTCCTTTAAGGGGATTTAATCAAAGCATATTGCAGATATTCGCTTGACAGGAATTTTTGCAGGCGAATGTTACGAAATCTGTGCAGATTTTGAACAGGATTTTTATGATGATTTTTATAAAAAGCTTGTGAAAAACAGCAACATTACTGTTCTAATGAAAGAAATCCCTTATGGTGTGGAAGTCACCAGCCGGGAAAATGAAAAAGCAGTTTATCGGATTGTGCAAAATTTCAATTGTAACCGGATAGAAATAGAATTTCCGAAAGATGGATTTGAGGTATGGCTGGGCAGTTATGATGGGACAATTGCAGGGTTTGACACAGTAATTTTAAGGAAACAAAAGCAATAGACACATACAAAAAAGAGTGATATAATGGAAAAATAAAGCAGACAAAGAAGTCTTTTTGAAGGTTTTTGTCTGCTTTTTTTGATTTTCTTTACGATAATAAGGGAAAGGTTGGATGGCGTATGAATCAAGACGCAAAAGAAAAATTAAAAGAAACACTGTATCGGGAAATGATGGCTTATGATGCAGGAGACCCGGCAAGAATCCAGCATTTTGTAAAAGTACACAGCTTTGCACAGGCGATAGGAAAAGCAGAAAAATTAGAGGAAGAAATCCAGTTTATTTTAGAGTGCGCAGCTTTAGTTCATGACATTGGAATCAAGCCGGCAGAAGCAAAATATGGAAAGAGCGATGGAAAATTTCAGGAGCAGGAAGGACCGGCTGAGGCAGAGAAGATGATGCGTGTGATTGGGTTTGAGGAGGCTGTGATTGAAAGGGTTTCGTATCTGGTGGGACATCATCATACGTATACAAATATAGATGGGATGGATTATCAGATTTTGGTAGAAGCGGATTTTCTGGTCAATTATTTTGAAAACGGAAATTCTGCTGATACTATTCAAAAATCAGTAGAGAAAATTTTTAAGACAAAAACCGGAAAAGAAATGGCAGAAACGATGTTTTTCCCAAAACCGGCAGACTTATCTTTATCAGAAACCTGGGCGCAGGATGCTCTTCAGGATTTGGAAGATTCATTGAAGAACAGGGAATTTATATTCGCCAGTAAAAAGCTGTGTAATTATAAAAGGATTTTTAGAACTTTAAAACAAGAGGTCAATGCAGAGATTTTAAGAATGTTTTACATTCCTGCATTGACTTTTTTGGCGCAAGAGTATAATTGGTAAAGACGAAAATTAAATTGGTAAACACAAAAAGAGAGGAGAACAGGAAAAAAAGATTATGAAGTACTTAAAGCAATTTATGGTCATTTTAGCCTTTTCCTTTTTAGGAGAAGTGCTTCATCAGGTGTTACCGCTTCCGATTCCGGCAAGTGTATATGGACTGGTGTTTATGCTGGCAGCACTTATGACAGGAGTATTAAAACTGCATCAGGTAAAGGAGGCATCTGCTTTTTTGATAGAGATTATGCCGGTTATGTTCATTCCGGCAGCAGCAGGTCTGATTGATTCCTGGGGAATCTTACAGCCGGTGATTATTCCGCTTGGAATTATTACTGTTGTGACAACAGTATTTGTTATGGTGGTAACCGGACTTGTGACACAGGGAATTATCAGAAAGGGGAAGAGGAAATGAAAGAATTTTTAGATGTTTCTTTATTTGGAGGAGCAGTCTTAAGTCTTGTAGGTTATGAAATCGGATTGATTTTAAAGAAAAAATTTAAGATGGCAGTGTTTAATCCGCTCTTAATCGGTGTAATTTGTGTTATTGCAGTACTGGTAGTTGGAAATATCAGTTATGAATCTTATAATCAGAGTGGAAAATACATCAGTTATCTTTTAACACCGGCTACTGTCTGCCTTGCAGTGCCGTTGTACGAGCAGTTAGAGTTATTAAAGAAGAACTTAAAGGCAGTTGCCGCAGGATTGATTTCAGGGGTACTTGCAAGTCTTGTTGGAGTATTAATACTTGCAAAATTATTTGGACTTTCTCATGAACAGTATGTAACCATGCTTCCAAAATCCATTACAACAGCAATTGGAATGGGGATATCAGAAGAACTTGGTGGAATTGTAACGATTACCGTAGCTGTTATCATTGTTACAGGAATCCTTGGAAATATGATCGGTGAGACGGTCTGTAAGGTGTTCCACATTGAAGAGCCGGTTGCAAAAGGATTGGCACTTGGCGCAGCTTCTCATGCAATCGGAACAGCAAGAGCTATGGAAATGGGACCGGTTGAAGGAGCGATGAGCAGTCTTGCAATTGCAGTAGCAGGACTTCTTACAGTAGTAGGAGCAAGTGTATTTGCTGGGTTTATGTAGAAAAGGAGTGTGTAAGGCATGAGTAGATTAATTATTACCATTGGCAGACAGTATGGAAGCGGTGGAAAAGAAATTGGGAAAAAACTTGCGAAACGTCTTGCAATACCGTTTTATGGAAAAGAAGAATTGATGAAACTTGCAAAGGAAAAATCAGGATATGAAGAAGTAAGCTGTTTTTATGAAGAACAGCCAATTAACAGCCTGCTTTATGCGATTGCGATGAATCAGGAAGAAGGATGCAGAGGAAAACGTGCCTTTGACAGGATTCGTAAGCTATGTGAAAATCAATCCTGTGTTTTGGTTGGAAGATGCGGAAATTATGTGTTCAAAGACGATGCAGACTGTACGAGTATTTTTCTGTATGCACAAAAATCGGATAAAGTGAACATGGTGACCAAAAGAGATGGAGTCAGTCCGGCAAAAGCAAAGGCAAGAATTGAAAAAATCGAGCAGGAGAGGGCGGATTTCCATAAGTATTATACCGGAGAAACCTGGGGAAAAGCAGAGCATTATGACTTGTGCATTGATACAGGGGTGCTTGGAATCGACCAAACGGTAGAGTTAATTTTGGATTATCTTAATCTTCGGAAATGAAAACAAAAAATTGACCTAAGAAGAAAAAAGTAATCTGGAAAGAAAGCATGGAATTGTTATCCATGTTTTCTTGTTAAAATAAATGTTAACTAATAATAAATAAAAAAGGTTGACATTAGAGACGGAATTCTATATACTAAGGAAGTCAAACAAAGAGAAGAGAGGAAAAAAACATGAATACAGCAACAGTGAACAAAGAACATACAACAAAGAAAATGTCAACCAGACAGATGACATTTATTGCACTGATGACAGCGGTAACCTGTATTTTAGGTCCATTATCAATTCCGCTTCCATTTAGCCCGGTTCCAATCAGTTTTACCAACTTAGCAATTTATTTAAGTCTTTATGTGTTGGGTCTGAATGGAGCAACAATTAGTTATCTGGTTTACTTATTAATCGGAATGGTCGGTGTTCCGGTATTTTCTGGATTTTCCGGTGGATTTGGAACTGGCAGGTCCGACTGGCGGATATTTGATTGGATTTATTTTCCTGACCTTAATTGCAGGGCTTTTGATGAAACTGTTTCCGGGGAATAAAGTAATGGAAGCAGTCGGACTGGTATTAGGAACAGTAGTCTGCTATGCATTTGGAACAGCATGGTTGTGCTTCCAGGCACATATGAGTGCAGCAGCTGGTCTTGCGGCAGGAGTGATTCCGTATATTCCAGGAGATTTAGTTAAAATTGTAGTAGCAATGATTGTGGGAACAGCGCTTCGTGCTGCATTAAAAAAAGCAAGATAATGTGTAGGACAAAAAACAAGGATAGAAGGTTTCTATTCTTGTTTTTTTTGTTGCTTTCTATTAGAATAAAGATGAAAGGCGTAAGGGGATGAAAACATGAGAAAAAAGACGATGAAGCTGGTGATTACCTTTCATACAACTACGCAGGCAATTGCAATGGAGGAATTCTGTCAAAAAGAAGAACTTCCGGGACGTCTGATTCCTCTGCCGGGTGTAGTATCGGCAGGCTGTGGATTATGTTGGTGTACTTTACCGGAAAAAGAAAAAGTCTTAGAAACGAAAATGAAAAATAAGAAGATAGAATTTGACCAAATTTACCATGTAATGCTTTAAATAGAATATTTAGGAGGGATTAGAGATGAAAGTAATTGATGCACTTGGAGTTGCATGCCCAGGACCGGTTGTGGCAGCAAAAAAAGAATTAGAAGAAGGAGAGAAAGAAGGATTTCAGATTCTGGTTGACAATCAGATTGCTGTAGATAATCTGAGAAAGTTTGCGTCTTCTCAAAATTGTGAATTTGCCTATACCAGATTAGAGGAAAAGAAATATGAGGTACATATTGTCCCGACTGATAAGACAGAACTCTCGTCAGCAAAAACGGAAGAAGAACAGCCACAGGAAGTAAAACCGGCAGGGAAGGGAACAGTGGTGGTACTGTGCTCAAATAAGATGGGAGAGGGCGATGAAGTACTTGGAAAAATTTTAATCAAAGGATATATCTATGCCTTAACCCAGTTAGAGGAGCTTCCAAAGACAGTTTTAATGTATAACAGCGGAATTTTCCTCGCATGTGAAGGTTCAGAAAGTCTGGAAGATTTAAAAACATTAGAAAAAAATGGTGTGGAAATCTTAGCCTGTGGAACTTGCTTAAATCATTATCAAATGCAGTCAAGCTTGTAGTTGGAAATGTGACAAATATGTATGAAATTGCACAGAAAATGGCGGGAGCTACGAAGGTCATCCGTCCTTAAAGAAATGAAAAAACAGGAGGATAGGATAATGAAGCCAATCGTAGTAAGAGGCGGCGGAGATTTGGCAACAGGAGTGATTCACCGTCTTTCAAAAAGCGGATATTCTGTGATTGTTTTAGAGACAGATAAGCCGTCAGCTATCCGGCGTCTGGTTGCATTTTCGGAAGCTGTAGAAAATGGCAGTGCATGTGTAGAAGGGATAACCTGCGTTTGCGTGAATAGTGTAAAAGAGGCACTTAAAGAGGCAAAACCACTGCATCCGGTGCTTTTGGTTGACCCGAAAGGAGAAAGTATTCCTCTATTAAAACCGGAAATTTTAATTGATGCAATTATTGCGAAAAAAAATCTTGGAACAACAAGAAAAATGGCACCTCTTACGATTGCACTTGGTCCAGGATTTGAAGCAGGAAAAGATGTGGATTATGTAGTGGAAACCAAAAGAGGGCATTACCTTGGGAAAATTTTAGACAAAGGAAGTGCAATTGAAAATACGGGGATTCCCGGAGTCATTGGCGGATACGGAAAAGAGCGAGTCATTCATGCACCGGCAGAGGGTGTGTTTTTTAAAAAGTTTGATATTGGAGACTGGGTAGAAGCGAAAGCCTGTATTGGAGAAGTTCAAACAGATACAGGAGAAGTAATAGAAGTAAAAACAGAAATTACGGGTGTGATTCGTGGAATTTTACCAGATGGTTTTCCAGTGACAAAAGGGTTTAAGAGTGCAGATGTTGACCCAAGAAAAGAATCGCAGAAACATTGCGCCCTGATTTCAGATAAGGCGAGATGTCTGGCAGGAAGCGTATTAGAATTAGTCTGTGCCTATGAGAAAGGCTGTCTATGAGTCTGTTGAAAAAAATAAAAAAACAATGGGTGAACTGCCAGAAAAACCAGTGTTTTCTTTTGTGGGAGCAGGAGGAAAAACCACTTGTGTATTAAAGCTGGCAGATGAGCTGGCAGGTCTGGGAATGAAAGTATTGGTAACAACAAGTACGCATATTCAGCATCCATTTTATCTTGGAAGGACAGGTCTTCTTGATGCAGATACGAAGACCATAAAAGAGGCAGGAGTACCCGGAAAAGTTGTAATTGCAGGGCGAAAACTGGAGCAGGAAAAGAAAATTGCGGGGCTTTTGGAAACACAGTTAGAAGAAGTGTTAGAAGTTATGATGCAGTAGTTATTGAAGCAGATGGAGCGAAACATTATCCCTTTAAAGTGCCGGCAGAACATGAGCCGGTGATTTATCAGATAACAACTCATATTTTAATTGTAGAGAGCATGCAGGCATTTAATCACCCATTATCAGAAGTCTGTTTCCGACTGGAAAAAGCACAGGAAATTTTAAATCAGGCGGATTGTAGAGAAAAACTGTTGACGCCGGAAATTGTGGCAAAGCTGTTAGAAAAAGGGTATCTTGAAAAATTAACCGGTTCTTTATCAAATTCAAAAAGAAAAATTGGAGTGATTTTTAATCAGCAGGATTCACAAACATTTGAAGAAAAGCTGTCTGTTCCGGTGATTTATGAGAAAAAATTGGAAATGCCGGAAAAAAAGAAGTTTTTTCTGATTATGCTGGCATCCGGTTTTTCAAGACGATTTGGTGGAAATAAGCTGATTTATTCGATGGAAAAAACACCAATGTATCAAATTCTAATGGAAAAGTTGGACTGGGTGAGACAACATTCAGAACATGTGGCAGGAGTGTGTGTGGTATCCCAGTATGAACGAATTCGAAAATCAGCAGAAGAGTATGGATTTTTGGCAGTGGATAATCCAGACAGCAGTCAGGGAATTTCTGCCTCGATAAAAAAAGGAATTCGGGCGGTTCATAAAGAAAATGTAAAAGGAGAATGTTACTGCTTTGTTGTGGCAGACCAGCCACATTTAAAACAAGAGACCATTCTTCGTCTGTTGGAAGGCTTTCAAAGAAGTGAAAAAGGAATCGGAGCAGTAGTCTGGAATGAGCAGATTGGAAATCCGGTAATTTTTCATGAGAAATACCGAGAAGAATTGCTGGAATTAGAGGGAGATACCGGAGGAAAACGGGTATTAAAACGTCATCTGGAAGATGTGTATCTTTGTGAAGCAGAAGAGAAAACAGAATTAAAAGATTATGATTATAAACCGGAAGAGGAAGCAGAAAAGTAAACTTTGCTTCCTCTTTTTGGTGTTTTTATATTTTTATATTGTCTGATTTGAACTTGGAATTATTCTGGATAAACCAGACGTTCCGGTTTGATATCGATTAAGACTTCATCCAGATATTTTTTAGCAAGATAGTTTGCCATACCGAGATTCATATCAAGATAGTTTCCACAGTCTTTTGCGGAAGCCCCAGGCACTTCGCCCTTAAAGTCACGGATGAAAGTAAACATTTCCACCATTAAATCAACAATATCGCGGGATTCGTAGTCACCTGCTAAAAGCAGATAAAATCCGGTACGGCATCCCATAGGTCCAAAGTAAACGGTTTTTGTGCCATACTCTTTATGGTTGCGAAGAAAAGTAGCAGCGAGATGTTCAATTGTGTGCATCTCAGCAGTATTCATAACAGGTTCTTCGTTTGGGGAAGTCATTCTTAAATCAAAAGTGGTAATTACTTCGTCTCCAATGTGATCTTTTCTGGAAACATAAACTCCAGGCTGTAATTTTATATGGTCAATGGTAAAGCTTGCAATTTTTTCCATGTAGCTAATTCTCCTTTCAGGGTTTGTTTTTTCAAAATTTATTATAAATCGAATTAAATTTTCGTGCAAGTATATTTGACTTTACAGTGGCACAATGTTACAATTTATTTTAGCAAAACTTGGAGGACAAAAAGATGATTAATGATAAAAAAGTGTTGTTTAGTGGTATGCAGGCAACTGGAAATCTGACTCTTGGAAATTATCTTGGGGCATTAAAAAACTGGGTAAAGTTAAGTGACGAGTATGAATGTTTCTACAGTGTTGTAGATATGCACTCTATTACGGTGCGTCAGGACCAGCTACACTTAGAAAAAGAGCAAGAGCACTTCTGACTCTTTACATTGCAGCAGGGTTAGACCCGAAAAAGAATTGTATCTATTATCAGTCCCATGTATCCGGGCATGCAGAACTGGCATGGATTTTGAACTGTTTTACCTATATGGGCGAGCTCAATCGTATGACGCAGTTTAAAGATAAATCAGCAAAACATGCAGATAACATCAATGCAGGTTTATTTACCTATCCGGTCTTGATGGCTGCTGATATTTTGTTATATCAGGCAGATGTTGTTCCGGTAGGAATTGACCAGATGCAGCATTTGGAATTAACCAGAGATATTGCTACTCGTTTTAATAATATTTATGGGGATGTATTTACTATTCCGGAAGCTTATGTTGGAAAAGTTGGAGCAAAAATCATGAGTCTTCAGGATCCGTCTAAAAAGATGTCTAAATCCGATGAAAATCCAAATGGAAGTATTTATCTGATGGATGATCCGGATACAATTATCCGTAAATGTAAACGTGCAGTGACAGACTCCGAGGCAAATATTGCTTATAGAGAGGAGCAGCCGGGACTGAAAAACCTGATTGATATCTACTGCGCATGTGTCGGAAAAACACCGGATGAAGCGGTGAAAGAATTTGAAGGAAGAGGTTATGGAGAACTGAAAATGGCAGTCGGTGAAGCTGTAGTAAGTGTGTTAAAACCACTTCAGGATGAAGTTGCCAGACTGGAAAAAGATAAAGCTTACTTAGATTCTATTATCAAAGAAAATGGAGAAAAAGCCAGTTATTATGCAAATAAAACACTCCGCAAAGTACAGCGAAAAGTAGGTTTTCCAGACAGAATCCGTTAAATATAAAAAGTATTTCACATAAAGTCAGACAGGAGGAATGGCGTATGACAATGGATGAAGTAATTAATGTTTTAAGTCTGCAGGAAGAGATTTTACAGTTCAATCATTTTACAAATGAGGATGCATGGCAGTTAGGAATTATGCTGGTGGCAGAGAGTAAAAAACGTGGATTGGATTGTTCGATTACAATTCGAAAGAATAATGGCAGCACGGTATTTAAGTATGCCGGAAATACGACTACATTAAACAGTGACCGTTTTACAGACCGGACCTTCAATACCGTAAAAATAATGGAAAAAAGCAGTCTGCTTTTATACAGCGAATTAAAGCAAAATGAAGAAACCTTAGAAGATATTGGACTTGATGAAAAAGAGTTTTCCTGCATGGGTGGAGGATTTCCGATTCGTGTAGAGGAAGTGGGAGTCATTGGAGCAATTGTCGTGACAGATCAGAATCCATTTATCAACCATGATATTATTGTAAAAACAATTGGAAAATATCTGCATGTAGATGAAGTGCCGAGAATTCGGGCATTATAAATTGGTGGAGAACCCCCATAGGCTTATCTGTATGAGCAGCCAGAAAAATAATAAAGAGCAATAAAAAAGTACCGTGTATTTCGTGATTTGAAAGAAATACGCAGTACTTTTATTTACTGAAAAAATGCTGCCATATCCGTGGGAAGCGGTGCGTAAAAATCCATTCGCTTTCCGGTAATCGGATGACAAAATGCAAGCCGGTAGGAATGTAAGGCAGTGCGTGAGATTTTAGAGTAATCCGGACAGTAAAGATAATCCCCCGGAAGTGGATTTCCAAGATACTGCATATGAATCCGGATTTGATGGGTGCGTCCAGTCTCTAAATGAAGTTCCACAAGGGAATAGCCATTCTGGTAATACCGCACCCGATAATGGGTTACTGCGCTTTCTCCATTAGAAAAATCAACACAGCGTTCAATCGCAGAATCTGCTTTTCTGGCAATTGGGGCATTGATAATGCCGACTTCGGCCGGAAGCTGACCTTTGCAGACTGCAAGATAAGTCCGGCGGATTTCACGTGCCTTCATCTGTTTTGAAAGAATCGAGGCACTTAAAGCGTGCTTTGCAATGATTAAAAGTCCGGTTGTATCACGGTCTAAGCGGTTGATACAGCGGAAAATAAAAGTTTCTCCCTGTTTTTTATAATAGTAGGCAACTGCATTTGCCAGAGTATTTTCATAATTATTAATTGAGGATGAATCGGCATATCTGCCGGCTTATTTACAACAAGGATATCTTCATCTTCATAAACAATAGAGAAGGGAAGCTCAACCGGAACAATATGTTCAGAAGAAGCGGTCTCTTCCAGATGAATTTCAAGTTTATCATCGGGATTTAGAATTGTTTTGACATAAGCCCATTTTTGATTGACTAAAATTCCGTTTTGGGTCTTTTTTAACTGAACCAAAATCGGATGAGAATAACCTCGTTTTTTTAAATAGGATTCCACTGTGCAAGGGGAATCCTTTTGAGTAATAAGATAAGTAAAGGTTCGGTTCAAGGTATCACTCCTAATTTGATTTTACTTTATTCCAAAGTTCGTTGTAATAAGAATCTGCCTCGTCTCCAAGAAAACGGAATGTTTCACAGCGTGCCAAATCTTTATCGGATGGGAACAGAGTTTCACTGTTTCGGATACTTTCATCTTCGATTAAAGCCCTTGCAGCCGCATTAGGAGTTGCATAAGTGATATACTCAAAGTTCATAAGAGCTATATCAGGTCGGCATAAGAAATTAATAAATTTTTCAGCATTTTCTTTATTTTTGGCGTTGGACGGAATCACCCAGGAGTCAATCCATATATTGGAACCCTCTTTTGGAATGACATACTCAAGTGCTGGGTTTTCTCTTTGTGTATAAAGCGCTTCACCGGAATAAATAACCCCGAGAGCGGCTTCATTTCCAATCATTTTGTCGCGAACCTGGTCTACTACATAAGCTTGTACAAGTGGTTTCTGGGCAATTAAATCATCTTTTGCCTGAATGAGTTCATCAACTTCGACTGAGTTTAAGGAATAGCCTTTACGTTTTAAGGCAACAGCAAACGCATCACGTACAGAATCCTGCATTAAGATGCGATCCTTGTATTTTTCATCCCATAAAATATTCCAGCTGTCAACTGGCTCATCTACCATATTTTTATTGTAGAGAATACCGATTGTTCCAACGCAATATGGAACGGAATATTCATTATCAGGGTCAAAACTTTGGCTCTGGGTTAAATAGGCAGGGTCAATATTTTTCAGATTTGGAATGTTATCAAGGTTTAATTTGCTTAACAGTCCATTTTCACGCATACGTTGAATCATATAATCCGAAGGACATACTACATCATAAGCAATAGCACCGGAAAGAATTTTAGGATACATGATTTCATTGGTTTCGTATTCTTCATAGATAACCTGAATTCCGGTTTCTTCTTCAAAGATGTCAAGCACATCAGGGTCGATGTATTCTCCCCAGTTGTAAACAATTACCTGTTCTTCGGAGACACTTCCGGTTGTTCTTACATGATGAACTAATCCGGTTACTGCGATTAATAAGATAAATCCGGCAGGGATTACCTGATGCCATGGAATTTTTCGCTTTCGTTTAAAATCTTTTGAGGTTGAACCAGCCTTTTTAGAATCTGTTTCTTTTGGTGAGGTGTTCATTAAAATCATAATTACCATAACCGATAAGAATAAAAGAGTGGAAAGTGCATACATTTCCGGACGGATTCCTTTTCGTACTTCAGAATAAATCTTTGTAGAAAGTGTATCAACTCCGGGACCTTTTGTAAAGTGGGTGATGATAAAATCATCGAGTGACATGGTAAAAGTCATTAAAAATCCGGACAATACACCCGGGAGGATATCTGGAAATACGACTTTCATAAATGACTGAAATGGTCCCGCACCTAAGTCGCGGGCAGCTTCGTAAGTGCTTTTATTGGTCTGTTTTAGTTTGGGCATGACGCTTAAGATTGCATAAGGAATATTAAAAGTAATGTGTGCAATCAGGATTGTAGAAAAGCCTAAAGTAAAACGAAACGCAATAAAAAGCAGCATTAAGGAAATTCCGGTTACGATATCGGAATTTAAAACCGGAATATTGGTAATTCCCATGATAACGGTGCGCCATTTTGCTTTCATTGCGGTGATGCCAAGAGAGGCACAAGTGCCGATAATGGTTGCAATTAAGGCAGAAAGAAACGCAATTGCAAGGGTATTATAAAGGGCACTCATAATGGCGTCGTCCTGAAACAGGGAAGAATACCATTTGAGCGTAAATCCACCCCATTTTGAACGGGATTTGGATGAGTTAAAAGAGAGTACAACCAAAGTCGCAATCGGGGCATACATTAAAAATAAAATGAATCCAAGGTAGATATTACGTGCTGTTTTTTTCATTAGAACATGCCTCCTTCTCCATTTTTATCATATTTGGTTGTAATCACCATACTGATCAAAATAAAGACCATCAGCACCAGAGAAAGACCACTTCCGACATTCCAGTTGCTTCCTTGTTTGAATTTTTGTTCGATGACGTTTCCGATTAACAAAATTTTGCTTCCACCAAGTAAATCAGAAATAACAAAGGTGGTAAGTGCAGGAACAAAAACCATAATAATACCGCTTACAACACCGGGAATACTTAAAGGAAAGATAATTTTACGGAACGTATAAAGCTCTGTTGCCCCTAAGTCTCTTGCGGCAGAAATGACATCTTTGTCAATTTTGGAGAGAACGTTGTAAAGCGGAAGAACCATAAACGGTAAAAAGTTGTAAACCATGCCCAGAACAATCGCATAAGGCGTATTGATTAGCTGGAGTGTGGGCAGATGGAAAAAGTGTAACACCTGATTGATGACTCCGTTTTTCTCCAACAGGGTCTGCCATGCCAGTGTGCGCAGAAGAAAATTCATCCACATAGGGATAATAAAAATGAGCACAATAAATCCATTTTGACCAACTTTCATATTGGAAAGAATGATTGCCAGAGGATAGCAAGGAGCAGACAGATGGCGGTGCTGATGAGAGAAAGCAGGAGGGAAAGACAGAGTGCCTTAAAATTCTCAACCGTTCCGATAGCCAGAAGATTTTCAAAGGTCAGATGACCATTTGCATCAGTAAGACCATAGTAGACAATCATAGCAAGCGGATGAGAATAAATGCCAGAGCCCAGAAAAGATAAGGTCCGGCAAGCAATTTTTTCTTATTCATTAACTCCTATCGCCTCCTCATCTTCCGATTCCGGTTTATTCATAATCTGGATATCGAACGGGTCTACATGAATGCCGACTTTTTGTCCGACCGGAAACATATCTGTGCTGTGAACAAGCCATTCAAATCCATTTGCCTGCACTTCCATCTCGTAGTGGACACCTTTAAAAATTAAATGTGTGACTACACCGGTAATTGTGCCTTTTTCCGGTTCTACAAGGTCAACATCCTCTGGACGGATGACTACATCGACCGGTTTATTCTGTCCAAATCCGGTATCGACACAATCAAATTTTGCACCAAGAATCTGTACCAGGCGGTCTTGTATCATAACTCCTTCGATGATATTACTTTCTCCGATAAAGTCTGCTACAAAAGCATTTTGTGGCTCATTGTAGATATCTTCCGGAGAACCCATCTGTTGAATATAACCTTGATTCATAACAACAATCGTATCGGACATGGTGAGGGCTTCTTCCTGATCGTGAGTGACGTAGATGAAGGTAATACCAAGTTCATTTTTTAAACGAATCAGTCATACTGCATGTCCTGACGAAGTTTTAAGTCAAGAGCACCAAGTGGTTCATCTAAGAGCAGTAAACGTGGTTCATTTACGATTGCGCGGGCAATTGCAATTCTCTGCTGCTGACCGCCGCTTAATGAATCCGGAAGTCTGTTTTCATATCCTTCCAGATTTACAAGTTTCAGGGCATATCGGATTTTATCTTTAATATAGGCATCAGATTTTCCGGAAATTTTTAAGCCAAAAGCAATATTTTCGGATACACTCATGTGAGAAAAAAGAGCGTATTTCTGGAATACGGTGTTCAAATTCCGCTTATTTGGGGGAAGATGCGTAATGTCCTGACCGTCAAAAATGACCTGTCCCTTGTCCGGGGATTCAAATCCTCCTAAGATACGAAGAGTGGTTGTTTTTCCGCATCCACTTGGACCAAGCAGAGTGAGAAATTCATTTTCATGAACCGACAGATTTAAATCATCTAAAACAAGCTGTTCCCCAAATCCTTTTGAGATATGGATAAAATCCACCAGTGTTTTTTTCATGGCAGTCTCCTTAAATAAAGTATAGTAAATAAAATGCCGGCAGAAACGGAATGATTCCTACCAGGCTTTTAAATTTCATTATACTAGAACCGAAAATCCTGTCAATAGAAGGGCGAGATAAATGTTTGTAAAATCGGGGGAAATTGCATTGTATAAAAAAAAACTTTGTGGTAGAATGTCGGTAGACCGGACAACGGAACGAATAAAAAACAGACAGGAGGGTATTACTATAATGAAAGAAAAGTATGTTGCTTATGTTGGAACTTATACTCACGGAAGCAGTATTGGAATTCATTTATATGACGTAAATGTGGAAGAGGGAACTATGACAGAGAGAAAAGTAGTTCCTGTAAATAATTCTTCCCATCTGGCTATCTCTGTAAACGGAAAATATCTGTACTCTATCGCTGATGAAGGTGTGGCAGTATTTGCAATCGAGCCGGATGGGGATTTAACCTTTATTAATAAAGTTGGTATTGATGGAATGAGAGGCTGTCACCTTTCCACCGATACAAAAGGAAAATATCTGTATGTTGCAGGCTACCATGATGGAAAAGTTACCGTAGTACACACACATAGAGACGGACGACTTGGAAGTGTTATGGATGGTGTCTTCCATAAAGGTCTTGGCAGTGTTGCAGAAAGAAACTTCCGTCCTCATGTCAGTTGTGTGCGTCCGACTCCGGATGGAAAATATCTGTGTGCAGTTGATAATGGAATTGATCAGATTAAGATTTATCGTCCGACAGAGAGAACCAGTAAGCTGGATTTGGTTGACGTTCTTCGTTGTGTCAGAGAATCTGGTCCGAGACTGATTAAATTCAGCCCGAATGGAAAGTTTGCCTTTGTAAACTATGAATTAAAAAATGAAATTCAGGTTTACAGTTATGATGGAAGCGGTAAAAATCCGAAATTTGAACTGCTTCAGACAGAAAGCACTTTGGCTTCCCATGAAGATGAGGCACATGATGCAACTTCTGGAATGTGTCTTTCTGAAGATGGAAAATATCTGTTTACTTCTACAGCCGGAGAAAATACGGTTGCAATGTATAAAGTAGATGAAGAGACAGGTCATATTGAAAGACAGTTCGTACTGCCAATCAGTGGAGAATATCCAAAAGACCTTGATGTATTCCCGGACGGTCGTCATCTGGCTGTTGTCAATCATGAATCAAACTCTATCACAACATTTTCAATTGATTATGAGAAAAAGCTGTTGATTATGAAAGGAAAACCGCTTAAGGTAGAAACTCCAAACAGTATTATTTTCCATAAATGTGATTACGCAGAATAATATTCATGGCAGACGAAGGGAGATACCATGATTCGAATTTTTAAAACCATTGATGGAAAAATGCATCAGATGGAGGAAGCATGTGAAGGTTGCTGGGTTGCCCTGACAAATCCGACTGCTACGGAAATTTTTGAAATCTGTAATCGGTTTCAGATAGAAGTAGATGATTTACGTGCACCTCTGGATGAAGAAGAACGCTCCCGTATAGAAGTTGAAGAAAATTATACCTTGATTTTGGTGGATACTCCGATTATAGAGGAAAGAGGAGACAAGGACTGGTTTGGAACCATTCCTCTTTCTATTATAATCACAAATGAAATGATTTTTACAGTTTGTCTGGAAGATACATCGGTTCTTGGAAAATTCATGGACGGGCGTGTACGCAATTTTTATACTTATATGAAAACGCGGTTTATTTTACAGATTCTGTATAATAATGCAAGCATGTTCCTGCATTATCTGCGTATCATAGATAAGAAAAGTGAAGAAGTGGAAGAGAAACTGCATGCTTCGACCAGAAATCAGGAGCTGATAGAACTTCTTGAACTGGAAAAATCACTGGTCTACTTTATTACTTCCCTTCGTTCTAACGAAGTGGTGCTGGAAAAGCTTTTAAAGGTAGACCGGATTAAAAAATATCCCGACGATACAGACCTGCTTGAGGATGTTATTGTCGAGAACAAGCAGGCGATTGAGATGGCAAATATTTACAGTGGAATTTTAAGTGGAATGACCGATGCGTTTGCGTCTGTTATTTCAAACAACTTAAATATTGTCATGAAATTTTTGGCAACAGTTACAATTGTAATGTCCATTCCGACTATGATTTTCAGTGCCTATGGAATGAATGTAAAATCATTCGGGATGCCATTTGCAGACAGTCCGTATGGATTTGCTATTGTAATTGTGTTGTCTTTGATACTAAGTCTGATTGTGGCAATTATTTTTTCAAAGAAAGACCTGTTTTAGGGTTCATTCCTTTAATTTAAAGTGAAATCAGAAAATTTCTTGAGGGCGGGAATAAACCGGAAATGAGGAAATGAAATGAATTTTTTAAATAAAATGGAACGGAAATTCGGCAGGTATGCAATACCGGAATTGACGAAATATATTATTTTGTGTTATGTGATTGGATATGCCCTGGAGGTTTTTCAAAACATGACCGGAGTAGGTATTATGGGCTATCTGGCTTTGAGTCCGTACCATATACTGCATGGACAAATTTGGAGACTGGTGAGCTGGGTGTTAATTCCGCCTTCAGGACTGGATATTTTTACAATTATTATGCTGATCTTTTATTATTCACTGGGAACAGCGCTTGAAAGAACATGGGGAGAGTTCCGTTATAACGTGTACATTTTCAGTGGAATTTTATTCACTGTGATTGGAGCTTTCTTGCTGTATTTCATTGGCGGACTTCAGATTTCCCTTTATGGAGCAAGCATAATTTCGACATATTATATTAACTTGTCAATATTCCTTGCATTTGCGGCAAATTATCCGGATATGCAGGTACTGTTATATTTTGTAATACCGATTAAGATTAAATGGATGGCATATCTTGATATTGCATATCTGGCTTATAACTTTATTCGTGTATCCGGATATGGTGCATGGGCTGTCCGTATGATGATTCTTGTGTCGTTACTGAATTTTATTATTTTCTTCTTTATGACAAGAAATTATAAAACGATTTCGCCACGTGAAATACACAGAAAACAGCAGTTTAAGAAGGCGGTTCATCCAAAGATGACACCAAATATAACAAAACATAAATGTGCAATTTGTGGCAGAACAGAAAATGACGGGGACGATTTGGAATTTCGTTTCTGTTCCAAATGCAATGGAAACTATGAATATTGTCAGGAACATTTATTTACACATACACATATCAAATAATCAGGAGGATATGATATTATGCGCAGGACAAAGATTGTATGTACGATGGGACCAAATACCGATAAAAAAACGATAATGCGTGCACTCGTAAAAAATGGAATGGATGTGGCAAGATTTAACTTTTCGCATGGTGACTATGAGGAACAGAAAAATCGTATGAATCTGCTGAAAAACGTAAGAGAGGAATTAGACCGACCGGTTGCAATTCTTCTTGATACGAAAGGTCCGGAAATCAGAACCGGAGTTTTAGAAGGCGGACAGAAAGTTACATTAAAAGAGGGAGAAACCTTTACTCTTTATATAGAAGAGTGCGTGGGAAATGAAAAAGGATGTTCTATTACCTATCCTGGTCTTGCGAAAGATGTAAAAAAAGGTGACAAGATTCTGATTGATGATGGTCTGATTGAACTCGAAGTACAGGCAACAAAGAAAGATTCGATTGTCTGTCTGATTGAAAATGGCGGAGAACTTGGAGAGAAAAAAGGAATCAATGTGCCGAATGTAAAAATTAAACTTCCGGCAATTACAGAAAAAGATAAAAATGATATTATCTTTGGAATTTCTCAGGATATTGATTTTATTGCCGCTTCTTTTATCAGAAATGCAGCAGGTGTCAATGAAATTCGTAAGATTTTAACTGAACATCATGCAGAGCATATTGCAATCATTGCAAAAATTGAGAACCGTGAAGGTGTTGATAATATTGATGAAATCATCAAAGCGGCTGATGGAATTATGGTAGCACGAGGCGACCTTGGTGTAGAAATTCCGCCACAGGAAGTTCCACATATTCAGAAAACAATCATTCAGAAATGTAATGAAAAATATGTACCGGTTATTACTGCGACTCAGATGCTGGATTCCATGATTCGTAATCCACGTCCAACCCGTGCAGAAGTTGGCGATGTAGCAAATGCAATTTATGACGGAACAGACGCTGTTATGCTTTCCGGAGAAACCGCAGCAGGAAAATATCCGGTAGAAGCCTTAAAGATGATGGCAGAAGTTGCAGAAAGCACCGAACAGTATGTAGATTATGATAAATATGTTACACACAGAAGTATGTATCGGAAGACAAAAATTTCAAGTGCAATTGGAATCTCTTCTGTGCGTACAGCAAGAAATCTGGAGGCAGCTGCATTATTACACCGACAATGTCAGGTAAGACGGCACGTCTGGTATCCAGTTTCAGACCTCCAATGCCGATTTATGCGATTACACCAAACGAATCTGTACAGCATAAGATGCAGCTTTACTGGGGTGTAAAACCATTAAAAGGTTATACAAAAGACTCAACAGAAAATATTCTGCTCAATTCAATGGAAACAGTAAAACGCAAACGTCTGGTGAAAAAAGGTCAGTTAGTAGTTTTAACTGCCGGTGACCCGGCAACAAACAGTTCTGTAAATGAACAGAATGTTACCAATATGCTTCATGTAATTGAGGTAAAATAAGAATCGATTAGAATAGAGATAGAAACAGATAGAAGGGGCTGTCCGGATGGACAGCTCCTTTTGTAGCATAAATATTTGTAGTATGAGTAGAGAAAATTTTAATGTATAATAAAGGCATGAATTGATGTTTGTAAAAAGAATTACAACATAAGTAGTATAAAAACAACCCGAAAGAATTTGAGAGTATAGGAGGAATAGTAATGTATACTGCATCAAAAGAAAGATATCATGTAATGGGGTGGTAGCAGGAGTGGAAATTTTAGAGTGAAAATCGGTCAGCAAATGAAAAGTGGTGGCGTATAGTTATAGAATTCTAATGATAAAAAGCAGGAATTTGAATGAAAGATGTGAGGAGAAATTGTTTGAATGAAGCTATATAAATATGGAAATCCAGAATCAAATATTGTACTAATCCAACCTGTTGAACTCATAATCTGAATGAAATACCAAATCAAGTTGAACGAATAAAAATAAATACAAAAAAAGAGATACAAATGCTTGCAATAAAGGTAGATAACTGGAATCAAGAATTATCACCATGGAAAGCACCGGCAGTATTTGGAAAAGAAGCATTTGGTGATGGAGCATCAAATTTGCTTACAGAGATACCGCAATTATGCTCAGATAAAATAAAAAATATTATCTGGTGGATATTCTTTAGCAGGACTATTTAGTCTTTGGGCGTGCTGTCAGAGTGATAAATTTGCAGGGATAGCGGCTGCATCACCGTCAGTATGGTTTCCAGGATTCCTTACTTATCTGAAAGAAAATGAAGTAAAAAGTCCATGTATCTATTTGAGTCTTGGAGACAAAGAAGACAAAACCAAAAATGCGATGCTGTCAACAGTTGGAGATAATATTAGAGAAGTGGAGAAAATTATGAAAGAAAATAAAGTGAAGTGTATTTTGGAATGGAATCAAGGAAATCATTTTAAAGATGCAGAGAAAAGAACTGCAAAAGCATTTTCCTGGGTGATCGTAAATCAGTAATGATTTTGTTTATCACTTTAATCTGCAAAATTTTTGTTGAAAAATGAAAGCATGTGACATATAATAACCGTGTATATGTGATTAGAGAGAAAAATTGAGGAGAATAGAACAAAATGGAGAAAAAAACATTTGTTACTAAAGAACAGTTGGATGAAATTGTAAAACAGTATCCGACACCATTTCATCTGTATGATGAAAAAGGAATCCGTGAAAATATCAAAGCAGTAAAAGAAGCGTTTTCCTGGAATAAAGGATTTAAAGAATATTTTGCAGTAAAAGCCTGCCCAAATCCATTTTTGATTAATATCTTAAAAGAGTATGGCTGTGGCTGTGACTGTTCTTCTTATACAGAACTTATGATGTCTTCTGCAATCGGATGCACAGGAAAAGATATTATGTTTTCATCAAATGATACACCGGCAGAAGAATATGCTTATGCTTATAAATTAGGTGCAACCATTAACTTAGATGATATTACTCATATTGATTTCTTGGAAGATACTATCGGAACAATTCCAAAGAGAATCAGCTGCCGTTATAATCCAGGCGGAACATTTGAACTTGGAAATGGAATCATGGATAATCCAGGAGATGCAAAATATGGAATGACAACCGAGCAGATTTTTGATGCGTTTCGTATTTTAAAAGAAAAAGGTGCAGAAGAATTTGGTATTCATGCTTTCCTTGCAAGTAACACTGTAACAAATGAATATTATCCGGAACTTGCAAAACGTCTGTTTGAACTTGCTGTAAAATTAAAAGAAGAAACAGGAGCAAATATTAAATTTATCAATTTATCCGGTGGTGTTGGTATCCCTTATACACCAGACCAGAAACCAAATGATATCCGTGTCATTGGAGAAGGTGTCCGTAAAGTTTATGAAGAAGTACTTGTTCCGGCTGGAATGGGTGATGTAGAAATCTATTCTGAAATGGGACGTTTCATGATGGGACCGTATGGTTGTCTTGTAACAAAAGCAATTCATGAAAAACATACTCATAAAGAATATATCGGTGTAGATGCGTGCGCAGTAAACTTAATGCGTCCGGCTATGTATGGTGCTTACCATCATATCACAGTAATGGGAAAAGAAAAGGAACCTTGCGACCACAAATATGATGTAACAGGTTCTCTTTGCGAAAACAATGATAAATTTGCAGTAGACCGTATGCTTCCGAAAATTGATATGGGAGACTTACTGGTAATTCATGATACCGGTGCACACGGATTTGCAATGGGATATAATTACAACGGAAAATTGAAATCAGCAGAAGTCTTATTAAAAGAAGATGGAAGCACACAGTTAATCCGCAGAGCAGAAGAGCCAAAAGACTATTTTGCAACATTTGACTGTTTTGATATCTATGATAAGCTGATTCAGCAGTAAAAAAGACAAGGCGGGCAGAGAAAATAAAAAAATCTGCCCGTAAAAATTAAAAAAAGCTTGCATTGTGTAGCAAAGCATGATATTATAATATACGGTTCAGCCAAACAAATCAGCTTGCCGCTGTGGCGGAATTGGCAGACGCACTTGA